>Ga0181607_10000536_pt1 | contig 32853 bp, 22 predicted proteins | sample 041ome_9_FD_132420 | JGI IMG/M metagenome (GOLD analysis project Ga0181607, IMG submission 132420) | Coastal salt marsh microbial communities from the Groves Creek Marsh, Skidaway Island, Georgia - 041413US metaG (megahit assembly) | ecosystem: Environmental > Aquatic > Marine > Intertidal zone...
CTCATGATGGAAATAAAGTGGTTGTAGCTTGTGAAGGTGAGCCTTCTAGTGACTACTTGATGGATCCGGTTGGTTCTGTTGCCATCATTGACGTTTCTGGCGGAATCGCCTCTGTTACGCAAGTCGATCTTACAACCACTGAAATTGGATCTTACGGAGGTTCATTGAGCGGTGTGCGCATTTTCGGTCCTGAAATGATTTATGCCTTTGAAGAGACATTTCAAGATACAGCAATGGAGTTGAATCAGTTCGCAACCTTCAATGAATTGAGTGCTGGTCCGTGGTACTATGATAGTTTTATGGATGATTATTTTGCTGAAGCCAATGGTTTTGGCGATGATACCGCAAGTATCGATTGGTTGATTTCAGATTTGATTGACATCACCAATTTCACAGATGCTTCTGTTTCTTTCTATTCTGCAAAGAATTTTTCAGGAGGTTCTATGGACTTCTTAGTTTCTGATGATTACGATGGAATGGGAGACCCAACAACTGCAACGTGGGATACATTAACTGCCATGGCTGCTTGGTCGCCCGGTGGATACCTTGACACCAACTCTGGAGACATTAACTTATCTGCTTACATCGGATCTGAAATTGCATTGGCGTTCTTGTATAAGTCAACCGGAAACGGAGGAGGAAATGGTGCGCTTTGGCAAATTGATGATATCGTTGTTACTGGATCTCATAGCGATGCCAGCAACTTTGAGCCAGAATACGAAGCTATATCAGAAGACAACAGCACAGCGTTCGTTTCACTTCAAGAGAACAATGCCGTGGCAGTTGTTGATTTGAGCAATGGAAACATTACCAACATCCTTCCATTGGGATGGAAAGACCATTCTGTGGATGGAAATGGCCTCGATGCGAGTGATAAAGACGATGTAATTAACATCACCACACATCCATTTAGAGGTCTTTACCTTCCTGATGCTATTGCTACTGTACACATTGCAGGAACTAATTATATACTAACGGCCAACGAAGGTGATTCACGCGATTATGATGCATATGCCGAAGAAGAGCGCTTAAAGTATGTAGATTTAGATCCAACTGCCTTTCCTGATGCAGCTATACTGCAAGAAGTCGAAAATGGCGGACGAATCAACATTACTACCTCCATGGGCGACACCGATGGTGACGGTGATTTCGATGAGATCTATACCTACGGAGCACGTTCATTTACAATTTGGGACGCCAATGGAAACGTGGTATTTGATTCAGGTGATGACTTTGAGCAAATTACTGCTGCGGAATATCCGGATGATTTCAACAGCGGAAACGAAGAAAATGATGATTTTGAAGGTCGTTCAGACAACAAAGGTCCAGAACCTGAGGCGATTGAAGTAGCAACGATTGGAGATAAAGTGTACGCGTTTATCGGCCTTGAACGTATAGGTGGTGTGATGATGTATGACATCACCGATCCTGCGAATGCAACGTTTGTTACCTATGTAAACAACTGCGACTTTTCTGTCATGGATCCTGAAACCAATGCCATTGGTGATCTAGGTTGTGAAGATGTTTTGTTTATTGATAGTGCATCTAGTGCCGATGGAAACTATTACATCGTTACTTCAAACGAAGTGAGCGGAACGGTTTCCGTATTCCAAATCAATGGCGTAGTTGGAACAAAGAACATTGACAATGCAGCGAAATGGGCGCTTTACCCAAATCCAGCGAACGATGTTATCAAGCTTTCAGTAAAAGGAAACTACCGCGTTACTGATTTATCTGGTCGGGTGATGGGTATTGTTTCTAACACCAATACGATAGATATTTCTTCTTACAATGCTGGAGTGTACTTCATCAGCAATCAAGATGGAGAGACCAAATCATTCATTAAGAACTAAGCTAACCTTCATAGTTGATTGCACCCCGCTTGCCTGTGGTAAGCGGGGTTCTTTATTTCTAGAATAAACGTTTTTGAAGGTTGGCTGTTACATTAAGCATGAAATCAATAAAGCCCTTAGTGATTGCGGTTACGGTATTCCTGTTCTTTTACACAGCAATGCCCCATGCCGGAGCGGGATATAACCTTATGTTTTCCTTGTTTATTGTTGGAAATTTTCTTCTGCTCTATTTGGTCTATAGCGTGCTGAAGTTTGGTGTTGCTCCAAAGGAAAAGTTCGATGACGGCTATTGGTACTCAGATGTGAATAAGCAATACAGCAAGGAGAAAGATTCGACTGAGGAATAGCTTAATCACTCTTCACAAACTTCGAAAGGATCTCCTTCAATCCGTTGGGGCGTTGTGTTCCAAGCCTTACTACCTGCCCATCTTTGGTTTCAAACTCCACGCACCAGTTTCCATAAGTGAAAAAACGTTGTGTGTTGTTTTTGTGAAGGTTGAACATTGGGCGATTCAGGAGGAATTTTGAGTAAGGCTTAACTTCTACATATTTGATTCCTTCCAGGTCTAACTCAACTTTTTTAAAGGTCATCGGGCCTATCAATGTCAGGGTTGATTCGTCTAATCGGGTTTCTAAGTGCTGAATAAGTAATGAGGCTATGGATAATACAAGTATGACGATGGCCAAAAGAAGAAATGTTTCTTTCATTTGGTCATCCACTTCCGATAAGAAATATACTGCAAGACAAAAGAGAGCTATCACAGATCTGCGTATGATCCCGAATCTATTGTATCCGAGGTATTGTTTTTCGCTGTAATCGTGTTTAGTTGCCATAGCGTCCGAAAGATAAGGAAAGAATTTGCGAAGTGCCCGCATCAATTTTACACCATTCTGCAATTTGAACTTCAGGTATCCAACAAATGCGTCCTTCAGAAGTTTTTAAGACGTACATTTCTTTCATTTGGGCTGGCCCAATTCCTTTCTCCTTTAAAAATTTTCTCACGTTCACTTTATAGTTCAATCCCAAGGGTTGAAATGTGTCATCATCTTCTATGATACGCAAGGTTAAAGGAAAGGTTATCTCACCTGAGTCTAAGCTTGCTTTGTGTTCGCTGCCCAAATTCAATACGCCATCGAAGGTTTTGCTGGTTACTTCAATGAATGCATCTCCATTGTTATACTTACCCGGACTATCGATCGCTACAGGCTTGTACTGTGGAAATTCTCTAGGGAGAATATCCACTGCATTTTTCCCCAAAACGGCAATGTATTTATCCGTTTCAATTTTTTTCCCCGCTTCCTGTGCGTTGAGTAAGTCAGCACATTGAGTGCGATTAAACCCGAAGGGCCGCAACGCGTGGTAGAGCCATATAGCAGTTGATGTTTTTGGAAAAGCTTGCAGATCAATCGAAAAATTGTTTCCGATAACTTGGCGAAAATGATTGGCCATGGCAGCCATTGCCTCTGCGTCTTCCTTCAAATTTTGAAAACTAGTGGCCAGTTTTTTATCGGCATGGGGGGCCAAGGAAATGAGCATCGGAATGAGGTGATGACGAATACGATTGCGTAAATAAGTATCAGATTCATTGGATGCATCATCGCGATAGGGCAGCTGATGTTGCTGGGCATAGCTGGTAATTTCTTCTCTGCTGGCCCATAAGAGCGGTCTTATAATATTGTCTCGCTTCACTGGGATGCCTTGTAAACCATAAATTCCGGTTCCGCGAAGGAGGTTGATGAAAAAGCTTTCTGTATTGTCTTCAGAATGATGAGCGGTGGCTACTTTGGAGTAGTTATGTCTATCGCATAGCTCTTCGAAAAATTGGTAACGCTTTTCGCGTGCTGCTTCTTGAATGTTGAGCTCTGGTGTCAAGTCCCAATCGACTTCTGTCGAATGCACATCAAGGCCAAGCAGTTTCCCGAAATTTTCCACAGTTTTTGCATCTAAGTTGGAATCTTCTCCGCGCAGTTTATAGTTCATGTGGGCGATGCCAATTTCTATTCCGGCATCATGAAGGAGATGGGCCAAAACCATGCTATCTCGTCCTCCGCTCACCGCAACCAGTACCTTATCGTTGTTCTCAATAAGTTGGTGCAGTTGGCAAAAATCAAGAAGCTGCTTTTTCATCCTTCAAAGGTAGAATAGTGGAAGGGGATTCCGTGAAGTGCTTTTCAACCAATTCGAGCATCGGAGTCACTTTTACCAGACACTCTTCATATTCATCATCGTGGTTCGAAAGATGGGTGATTCCCCCACCAACATGGCAAGATAAATAGCCACCTTCGGCATTGTAGATTAGACTGCGAATTACCACGTTGAAATCAGCTACTCCTTTTGGGTCGATAAATCCAATCGTACCACTGTACATTCCTCGCTTACTATGCTCCAATTCCTCTAAAATTTGCATCGCGCGAACTTTAGGAGCGCCTGTCATGCTGCCCATCGGGAACGCCTTGAGCAGTGCAGAAATGATGGGTGTTTGTGGCTTCAGCTCTGCAGTTACAGTAGAGTACATTTGATGCACCCGGCTGTAGCTTTCAATGCGATACAACTCTGGAACCTTAACCGAAGCTTTCACGGCAAAGTGAGACAAGTCATTGCGTACCAAGTCTACAATCATCACATTTTCGCGCCTGTCTTTCTCAGAGCTACGCAACCAGTTTTTGTTGGCTTCATCGGCCAGTGGATCGTTTGATCTTGGCGCGGTTCCTTTCATTGGTTGTGAAGTGATGACATTGTCTTTTACAGATAAAAACCGCTCAGGACTAAAGCTTATCACCGCCTTGTTTCCGTTTTTGTAGTACACGGAAAATGGGTTTTTCATGGCAGCATATCCTTCATTGAAAAGCCGAGCGCTTGATATGGAAACATTTTCCCAATAAAACTCTTGACAATAGTTTGCTTGATAGATATCACCAAGTTGAAGATGAGTTTTTAAAGTAGCAAGATCTTCAAGGTATTTGGGCTTGCTTACTCGCTTTTCAGCGATGTAGTTTCCTTTTGGGTGTTGATTGGGTTTATGATCTAAAATTGCGCGAAAGCATAAATCAATGAAATGATCATCTCCTTGCGAAAATGAAAAGATGGCTGAACTATCTTTTATCTCAATGATAACCCGAGGAATGAAGAAATTGAATAGCGGCAAGTCTATGCCGTCTTTATTGTTGGAATGCAATTGCTCCAATTGATTCTTCACGTCATAATTGAGATGGCAAAAAATGGTGCTTTCTGCATTTTCAAAGAAGCCTTCAATTTCTGATAGGTCTCCTTCAAACGTTTTATAGGCCCCAAATCCAGCAAGGATTTCGCCTTCGAATTGCCACCCATTTCCTCGAAAACACATTGCTAATTCTTGCTGTTCGATCCATAGGCAAAGCTTATCGGCAAAGTGTTCGTCAACCTGAAATGAACGGCTGCTTCGCATTGTTTAATGGGTTTTCACAAGGTCTTCCAAAGCTTCAATCCACAATGGATGATCGTTCAGGCTTTCTACCAGTTGGACCTTTTCGCCTCCATGTTCTTCGAAAATTTCTTGGTATTCTTCACCAATTTCAATGGTAGTTTCAAGGCAATCGGCAACGAATGCAGGTGAGAATACGAGTAATTTTTTAGCACCTTTCTTAGCTTGCTCTTCCACAACTTTATCGCTGAATGGCTCGAGCCAATTCTTATCCAATCGCGATTGAAAGCACACCGTGTAGCGATCTTCAGGAATTCCTAAAGCAGCAGTGAGCAGGCGCGTGGTCGCAAAGCAAGTAGCTTTGTAGCAGTATTTATTCTCTTCGGTAATTTCACTTTCGCAGTGTTTTTCATTGCACAAACCTTCATCATATACCTTATCTACTTGACGTTCTGGCAATCCATGGTAAGAGAATAATACATGATCGTAGTCTTTCCAGTCGTATTGCTTTCCGCGTTCAATAAAGGCATTGATGTAGCCTTTGTGATCCCAATACTGGCTAATGAACGAAAGCTCGGGAATGACCCACCATTTCCGAATCACATCCATTACCTCTTGCAAGGCAGAGCCTGTGCTGGCCGATGCATAATGCGGAAACAAGGGAAGAATGATAATCTTGTTTGGATTGGTTTTCCTGATTTTTTCTAGCACTGAAGGAACACTGGGATTTTTATAGCGCATGGCCAATTCTACATTGTATTCCTCCCCCAATTTTTCCTGCAGTAGGTGTTTTACGCTTTCTCCATGCGTGATGATGGGAGAGCCTTGCTCTGTCCATAATTCCTTATAAATCTTAGCGCTTTTTGGGGCGCGAAAGGGCACGATGATAAGATTGACTAAAATCTTGCGAAGTAGCCAAGGAATATCAATTACACGCGGGTCGTTTAAGAATTGCGACAAATAACTTCTTACATCCGAAACACTCGGGCTGTCTGGAGTTCCAAGATTAACTAATAGTACGGTTGCTTTCTTCATTCTACAATTTTCTTCCTAGTTAACAGCAGTTACTTCGATTGGTTGGTAATAACGGTTATTAATGTTCAGACAGCCAGGTTTGTGTACATTGAGATGGACGGGCTTCAACAAAATTTCATCGATCAGTACGTTCATTGAAGCACCATCACGGTGCAAAAGAACTTCAAATTCGCTTTCGTTTGAGTGAGGTAGGATTGGGTAACTCACCAATGCCCATTTTCCGAAGATTGCTGCAATATGGTCGCCAATTTCTGTTGCCTGGAAATGCAGTTCATTATCGCCCTGCCTTTCCCAATACCAAATTTGCGTATTCACAGCGTGTTGATCTCCTGCATAGACCCAAAAACTTAATTCTAGAGGTGAAATGGTGTCAATATAGTTTCCTCGAGGAAGTAACGACAACCATTTTGTACGGTCAAATTCAAGGCACCCCTTTCCATTAAACGCTTTGTTCGTTTGAAATGAATCCATATCAAGGCTATTAAAGAAAATGTATTTATCTGCCTCATGAATGGCTGTTGCATTTAAGTGGAAACTTGAATCAATCAGCGCCAACGCTTCTGCCGCATTAGCTTGGGCCAGTGCATCAAAGGCCTTCGCTGGCAGGTCATAGAGTTGATATCCAGACTTCTCCTTTATAAAAGAAGAGGCCGCTATCAATTTTTTTTGATGTACAGACAACTCGAAGGAAGGATCGACCATGAGGAGCCAATTTTCATTTTCATCCAACCCTTCTGACGGGGTCAAACGCTCCTTAACCAAAGAAATGGTTTGAAGAGACTGTGAAAGTGATGTTCGGCTCATTTGAACGGAAAGCAAGGGAAGGCCGCTGGCGTAACTCAATGCCATGGAAGAAGCCATAATTGGCATCACATTCAAAGTCCTGAAGTTTTCAGAACCAGTGTGGTAAAAAGGCAAAGGAAGTATGGCTGAATAAGCGGTGTAGTCATCATTCATCCATGCATTGTTGGCAAACTGATTGTCCCCAGATTGAGTCAGTTGATTCACTTCTTTTGAGAATAGAGCACCTTCCGAAAAAAGGACCAACAAAGCCGCGGCACTCACAATCAATGCCACCTTTGACTTTGATTTTAACAAATAAGCAATACTCGCAGCAGCAAATAGATTTAAAGCGTAGAAAAACACAAAAGCGAAACGACCAATTCCACGGAATTGCTTCAGCGGACCAGCTTGATCCAATAGATGCTCGAAACGCCAATGGGTAAATGGAAGTCCCAATGCAAGGAATAGAATGGGAATAGAGGCAATCAATGCGATAAACGTGAAGTTTGTCGCAGGATGAAAGCGCAATTTTTTGGTGAATATCCAGGCGACTATTCCCCCAAGTGCACTGAGAGTACCAAAGGCACCGACATAGAAATTTCCCTCTTGCGCAGGACGATAGATTCCTTCGATATTGTCATAAAACCAGGCACCGTGAGGAAGGTCAAGTGGGATAAAAACCGAAGGCCATGTAGCGCGATAAATCAAATAGCCGTATGGTACCTCTGGCCTATCAGAAACGGTATCTGTCAGCCACATGAACGCCTGAAAAACGATGAGTGGAGCAATCGGAATAAGCAAAGTGTAGCCCCAAGTCTTGGCATTAAAAAACTCTAAATCCTTAACCATAGTGAGAAGCAAATAGCAACCTGCAAAAAAGGACAGCATCACTAGAAAATATGGATGAATAAAGCCTGCTAGGATGGGAAGTATAGCAAGCCAACTTTTTGATCGTGTTTCATAAAACTTCCAAGCAGCAAACATCATCATTGGGATAATGATTCCATGGGTCAACGAATAATGCCCTTTCAGGCGCATCCATTGCGGAGATAGAAATATTATTCCGATGCTGGCCAGGATACTGAACCAATCTGGCCCTCCTGTAGACTTCAGTATTTTAAAAAGGAAATAGGCCCCAAGCATGAAGGAGAACAACAGAATGATAGGAAGAATAAATGTGAGGTGATCAGCGATAGGAAAGATCCAATTGAGCATTTTGAGTGCCGCAGCCAATAAGGGTTGATTGTCCGTATACATCACATGCTCACCGTAGGGGTAATTCATTCCATCAAACCATAAAAAGGATTCGCTGTGTTTTATGTGATACGCCAACGTGAAAAAATTCTTCGCACCATCTTCGCTTTCACCCATCAATTGCTGCGTCCATTTCACCAGGGCGCAGCCGTGAAAAAGAAATGTTGTTGTAATGAAAACAACAATAAAAGCAGTGTTGGTTATGGTCTGTTTATCTCGCACCGAGGTGGCTAAATCTGCGCGAAGCTAAGTTATCGTGCAGTTTAATGGCTGATAAACGTTTCGAATTTTCGATAATAAAGAATGCGAGTAAAGTCTTAAAATACCTTATTCACATTCCAACAACTAAACGTTTCAAAGCAACTTATGTTATCTTCATCGTCTTGAAAAGGATCTGAATAAATCGAAAAATACATTTTATGAGAAGTTTAAAGAGAGCCATTGGGGCAGCTGTTCTATCTATGACATTGCTTGCAGGTGCATCTAGCGTTCAAGCCCAAGATCAAGTTCAAATTGGAGATATCATCCCCATGATGAGCTACAAAATGACGGACATTTCTGGAGCAAAACTTAATTTGAGAGAGCTCAATCAAGAAAATGGTCTATTGGTGATTTTTTCATGCAATACCTGCCCGTTCGTGATTCAATGGGAAGATCGTTACAACGAATTGTATGATTTGTGCGCTGCCAATGACATTGGTATGGTGCTGGTAAACAGCAACGAGGCCAAGCGAGATGGTGAAGATTCGTTCGAAAAAATGCAAGAGAAAGCAGAAAAGGAAGGCTATAAAATGCACTACGTTGTAGACGAGAAACATCAATTGGCAGATGCATTTGGAGCTACCACTACACCTCATATTTTCTTGTTTAACCGTGATGCTAAGCTTGCTTACAGAGGGTTAATTGATGACAATGGAAAGGAAAAAGAAGCGGTAACTCAACCCTATTTGAAGAATGCAATTAAGGCGATGATCGCCAATGATAAAATTGATCCTGAAGTAACAAAGTCAATTGGTTGTAGCATCAAAAGAGAGTTGTAAGCCAATTATAAATGAACTGAAAAGGCGATCCTAACGGGTCGCCTTTTTTATTTCATTGCCGTGTGAGCGGGCATCTTTTTATTTGCAGTCTGAATTGAATTTAAAATGGATAAACTGCGCGTTTTATTGCTGGGTGGTGGCGGAAGAGAACATGCCATTGCATGGAAAATTGTTCAAAGTGAATTATTGGATCAGTTATTTGTTGCGCCTGGAAATGGCGGAACCGAAGAAATTGCCACAAACTTACCGTTCAGTGAAACGGATTTTAATGCATTAAAAGAAGCGTTGATCCAGCACAAAATTGATTTGGTTGTGGTTGGGCCCGAAGCGCCACTAGTGCATGGGGTGCGCGAATTCATTGAATGTGATGCCGCATTAAGCCATGTGAAAATTGTAGGGCCAGGAAAGGAAGGGGCACAATTAGAGGGCAGTAAAAGCTTTTCTAAGCAGTTTATGCAAAGACATGCTATTCCAACAGCACGATTTGGAGAGTTTGATGCCAGTCGGTTGAACGATGCAATCACATTCTTAGATACGTTTAATCCTCCTTACGTATTGAAAGCCGATGGCTTAGCCGCAGGAAAAGGAGTGCTTATCATCGATGATAAACAAGAAGCGGTAGATGCACTTAGGGAAATGCTATTGGATGGCAAGTTTGGTGAAGCTGGCTCCAAAGTGGTGATAGAAGAATTTCTTTCGGGCATAGAGCTTTCCGTTTTTGTATTAACCGATGGTAAAGATTATATGATCTTACCAGAAGCGAAAGATTACAAGCGTATTGGGGAAGGAGATAGGGGCCTAAACACAGGTGGAATGGGTTCTATATCACCGGTGCATTTTGCAAAAGGCGACTTCATGCGCAAGGTGGAAGAACGCATCATTAAACCTACGGTAAACGGATTGATAGAAGAGGGAATTCCATACAACGGATTCATCTTTATTGGCTTAATGAACGTTGATGGAGATCCACAAGTGATTGAATACAACTGTCGAATGGGTGATCCAGAAACCGAGAGCGTTGTGCCGCGCATCAAGAACGACTTTCTTCACGTATTATGGAATTGTGGAAAAGGCACAATATCAGGTAGTGAATTAATCATTGATCACCGCACCGCAGCATGCGTTATGGTTGTTTCGGGAGGATATCCAGAAAGCTACGAAAAAGGCAAGGAAATAAAAGGATTAGAGCGTGTTCAAGAGACCTTAGTATTCCATGCAGGGACCAAATCCGAAAATGGAAAAATAAAAACGAGTGGAGGACGCGTAATTGCATTCACTTCGCTTGAAAATAACCTAGAGACTGCCTTGGATAAAACGTACAAAGCACTTTCGAATATTGAATTCGAAAAGATGAATTATAGAAAAGATATAGGATTTGACCTACAGTAGACTAACGAAGTGTTCCGTTTTGATCTGCTTCTTTGTTGTAGTCGCCCATTTTCTTGATCCAAATTACCATTAGGATAGCCATAATCGCAATGATAAACCAGTTGAATCCGTTCTCAAGCAAACGAAGAATTGCGAAAGAATCCGCGAATAATTGTCCAATAGCGTCTACAAATTCAGCATCCATGTGATCAAATTTTGCGCAAATCTAAAAAACGGATCAATACTGCAGCGCAGTCATTTAAGTTTGTAGCGTAAATTATTTCATTTGCTTAAAGTACTTTTAAAAAACGATCGCCTGATAATCTTGCTTGCGCCTGCAATAATGTTAGTTGGCGTTGTCCTCAAGATGGTCGATGGTCTTGAACCATTGCACGCAGATTCTATTTTTTATTTAGGGTTTTTAAATGCTTGGCCTACTTGGCTAAATTACTGTATTTGCGCTGCACTTGCTTTAATCACGGGGTTTGCTGCAAATCAAGCAGTGCAGAACTTGGGAATATTAGGGAGAATTTCCAATTTACCCAACCTCTTTGTGGTTCTGCTTTTTTTTATACTTCCTGAAGAAGGCAATTTTTTCTATTTGTGGGGTATTTTTTTTCTTCAGCTAGCGTTACTGCGATGGGTGGAGCAAATTCCTGACGAACAGAAAAAACTCTCTGTTTTTGTGTTTAATGCCTCCTTGGTGATAGGTATACTTTCTTTGCTTGAAGGTTGGGCAATGCTTTACTTTTTGCTTATTATTCAATCCCTGGCAGCAGTGGGGATGGTCACTTTAAAACGAATTGCTATAGGTTTTTTGGGTTTGATCGTGCCATTTTATTTCTACAATGCTTTTTTATTTCTCTTTAATGTATCGTATCACCTTCCAAGTCTTGAATTTGCTTTTTCGACTGTCCTATTGCCATTCGAAAGGCAGTCAATAACCGCTGTTATGCTAATCGTCTTTATGCTGCTTATGGCAATAAATTCGCTTTATGGAACCGCTGGGTCCAGCACATTAAGGGTTAGAAGGCGATGGATGATCGTAGTATCATTCATGGTTATTTCGTCCTTCATTGTGTTAAATTCTGACTACAGAGACATGGCCATGTTTGTTGTATTGCCTTTTAGCATTGTAATATCTAAAGTGCTGATTACGGTTAAAAACCAACGTTTAGGCTCACTTTATCTGACCTTATTTCTATTGATTCTTTTCTTGTATAATACATAATACTCCGACTGTCATCTATTGCTATTTTTGAGGCTTAATTGACATGCAAATGAAGTTTGGAGTAATCACTTTTCCTGGTTCAAATTGTGACCAAGATATGGTCTATGTTTTAGAGACCATCATGGGGCAACAAGTAGAAAAATTATGGCATAAGGATCACGATCTTAAAGGATGTGAATTCATCGTTTTGCCAGGAGGGTTTTCTTATGGTGATTATTTGCGTTCTGGGGCCATCGCACAGTTTTCACCAATTATGAAGGAGGTGATTGAATTTGCAAAGAATGGGGGTTACGTGTTTGGAGTGTGCAATGGCTTTCAGATAATGTGTGAATCTGGTTTACTTCCAGGAACTTTGCAGCATAATAGCAATAGGCAGTTCATTTGTAAGAACGTTTATCTGCGCACAGAATCGAGCAATTCAATGATCACGAGAAATATTTCAAAAGGAAGTGTGCTCAAGATCCCGATTGCCCATGGCGAGGGGAACTATTACGATGCGCCCGAGGCAATAAGGAAATTGGAAGAGAATGATCAGGTGTTGTTTAGATATTCTTCGGCTAGTGGAGAAGTAAACCAAGAATCGAATCCAAACGGGGCGATCAACAATATAGCCGGTATCTGCAATGCTGAAAGAAATGTTTTCGGTATGATGCCGCATCCCGAGCGTGCAGCAGATGCTGAACTCGGCAATGAAGACGGTAGAATAATATTTGAATCCATTCTATCTGAGGTTTTAGCTTAGATGGTGTGTATAGGTTTTTTTGTAAATTGGTAAAGATTAGAACTTTATAAAACTCGTATTGTTTCTAATTGAAAACCCATAGCTGGTATGTCTGAATCTTCTTTTCGCGCTGGAGAATATTTATCTCAAATCGTTTACCCCAAAGATTTACGCGATAATTTCTCTGTAGAGCAATTGCCTCAAGTCTGCGATGAATTGCGTGACTTTATCATCGATGTGGTTTCCCAGAAGGGAGGGCATTTTGGAGCCAGTTTAGGAGTTGTTGAACTTACTGTTGCATTGCATTATGCGTTCAATACTCCAGAAGACCGTTTGGTATGGGATGTGGGGCATCAAGCTTACGGTCATAAAATTCTAACTGGACGAAGAGAGGTTTTTCATACCAATAGGAAATACGGAGGCATCAGTGGCTTTCCGAAAATTAAAGAAAGTGAATACGACACCTTTGGTGTGGGCCATTCTTCAACTTCAATTTCGGCCGCACTTGGAATGGCTGTTGCATCAAAATTGAAAGGCGACCAACAAAGACAGCATGTAGCTGTAATTGGTGATGGAGCGATGACGGCAGGATTGGCATTTGAAGGCTTGAATCATGCAGGTGTTGAGAACAGCAACCTGCTTGTAGTGCTTAATGACAATTGCATGAGCATCGATCCGAACGTTGGTGCTCTAAAAGATTACTTGACCGATATAACTACTTCACATACTTACAATAAGGTGAAGGATGAAGTATGGCATTTACTCGGTAAGGTTAGCAAATTTGGTCCTTCAGCTAGAGAAATCGTTCAAAAGGTAGAGCAGAGCATTAAGTCTACACTTTTAAGCCATTCGAATCTATTTGAGAGTTTGAACTTTAGGTATTTCGGGCCTATTGATGGTCACGATGTAATCCACTTGACCAAAGTTTTGGAAGACCTCAGAGACATTCCTGGACCGAAAATTTTGCATTGCCTTACTAAAAAAGGCAAAGGTTATGGACCTGCCGAAGAGGGATCACCCACAAAATGGCATGCTCCTGGCATTTTCAATAAAGATACAGGTGAGATTATTAAAGTAACTCCAAACAATCCTCAACCTCCGAAATACCAAGAAGTATTTGGACATACCATTGTCGAGCTAGCTGAGAAGAATGAAAAAATTATGGGAATTACCCCAGCGATGCCTTCTGGAAGCTCTTTGAATATTATGATGAAGGCTATGCCTGACAGGGCCTTTGATGTGGGTATCGCTGAGCAGCATGCCGTAACATTCAGTGCGGGTCTTGCTTCTCAGGGGCTCGTGCCGTTCTGTAATATTTATTCCTCATTTATGCAGCGCGCGTATGATCAAGTGGTGCATGATGTGGCCATTCAAAATTTGCATGTCGTATTTTGTCTTGATCGCGCTGGTTTTGCAGGTGATGATGGTCCTACACACCATGGCGTATATGACATTTCATACATGAGGTGTATTCCAAATTTGATTGTATCAGCACCTATGAATGAAGAGGAGTTGAGGAATTTGATGTATACCGCTCAATTGGAAGAAACAAACGCTCCTTTTGTTATTCGCTATCCTCGAGGTCAAGGAGTAATGCCGGAGTGGAAAACGCCAATGAAAAAAGTGAAGATTGGTTCAGGTAGAAAAGTTATTTCTGGTTCTGATATTGCAATTTTAACGTTTGGCCACCCTGGAAATCTTGCATTGACAGCCATTGAACAGCTGAAGAAGAAAGGCATCTCGGTAGCGTTGTACGATATGCGGTTTGTTAAGCCGCTGGATGAAGTGCTTTTGCATGAGATCTTCTGTAAATTCGATCAGGTTGTTACGGTTGAGGATGGTTGCATTCAAGGAGGATTTGGAAGTGCTGTTTTAGAGTTTATGGTTGATCATGGTTATAAGTCGCAAGTGATCAGATTGGGCATTCCAGATCGAATTGTTGAACACGGCTCTCAGCCTCAATTATGGGCTGAGTGTGGTTTTGATGCTGATGGAATTCAAAAAGCAGTTGAAAAGGCGCTTTCATCAAAACAAGGGAGCAAGACGAATATAGCGGGATAATACTTTTAGGAATTTACAGTACAAAAAAGCCCCGAGTAGTTATTACTCGGGGCTTTTTAATTATTTATCCTACAACTAAGATGTCATGTCTTTCTTGAAGTCCCATTCTTCCAAGAATTTAGTGGTTATTTTACCATCTCTAAACTTTGGTTGCTTCATCAGTTGCTGATGAAAAGGAATGGTCGTTTTCACGCCTTCAATGATGTATTCTCCAAGTGCCCGTTCCATCTTTGTGATGGCCTCCTCTCTAGTTTGTGCAACTGTGATAAGTTTTGAGATCATAGAGTCATAAAAAGGAGGAATGACATATCCAGCATACACATGGGTATCAATTCGAATCCCATGTCCACCGGGTTCGTGGTATTCGGTAATTTTTCCTGGGCTTGGTCTAAAGTCATTCAGCGGGTCTTCAGCATTGATGCGGCATTGAATAGCATGCCCCACAGGCTCATAATTCTTGCCACTAATTGGAATACCTGCAGCAATTTTGATCTGTTCCTTGATGAGATCATAATTGATTACTTCCTCGGTGATGGTATGCTCTACTTGAATGCGAGTATTCATTTCCATGAAGTAAAAATTGCGGTCTTTATCCACCAAAAATTCTACTGTACCCACCCCTTCATAGCGAACGGCTTTTCCAGCTTTAATGGCTGCATCTCCCATTTTTTTACGAAGTTCTTTCGTCATGAATGGAGATGGAGTTTCTTCTACCAGTTTCTGGTGTCTTCTTTGAACGGAGCAATCTCGTTCCGAAAGATGACAAACCCTTCCTTGTTGGTCGCCTGCGATCTGAATTTCGATGTGTCTTGGCTCAACGATGAACTTTTCCATGTACATTCCGTCATTACCAAAAGCTGCAAGCGCCTCTTTTCTGGCAGAACTCCACGCGGTTTTAACTTCTTCCTCATTGGGACACATACGCATACCTTTTCCACCACCTCCTGCAGTGGCCTTCATGATCACCGGGTAACCGATTTGCTTCGCTACTTTAAGAGCATCATCGAGTGATTTCAACAAGCCTTCCGATCCTGGTATAGTCGGAACACCAGCATCTTTCATTGTTTTTTTAGCGCTTGATTTATCACCCATTCCCTCGATTTGCTCAGGAAGTGCACCAATAAACTTGATGCCATTTTCTTGACATATTTTAGAGAATTTAGCGTTCTCAGAAAGGAATCCATAACCAGGGTGAATGGCGTCTGAATTAGTTATTTCTGCGGCTGCTATGATGTTGGGGATTCTCAAGTAAGATTCACTGCTCGATGCGGGGCCAATACATACTGCTTCGTCAGCAAAGCGAACGTGCAAGCTGTCCGCATCTGCCTTTGAATACACAGCTACGGTTTTAATTCCCATCTCTCGGCAAGTGCGAATAATACGCAATGCAATCTCACCGCGATTTGCGATTAATATTTTGTTGAACATATGCTTTAATGTTTTTGTGACTTCTCAGTTGAACCTATGATGGGTCTACCAAGAATAGAGGTTGATCATACTCAACTGGCGTGGCGTCATCTACAAGCACCTTAACGATTTTACCAGAAACTTCCGCTTCAATTTCATTGAAAAGCTTCATCGCTTCAATGATGCAGATAACCTTTCCTTTGCTGATATCATCACCTACGCTCACAAAAGCATCCGATTCAGGGTTTGCAGAACGGTAGAATGTTCCGATCATTGGCGACTTGATGGTGATATATTTGTCGTCATCTTTTTTCGTGTTGCCACCTTGGTTTGAATCACTCGCTGATGGAGCTGGAGCTGCTGCTGGAGCTGGAGCCGCTTGCTGTTGTGGCACAAAATTTTGCTGTGGCATAGCTACCATCTGAGTGGTAGAATCACCGGCTTTATTTGTTTTGATATTGATCTTGAAATCCTTTGTCTCAAGTTCTACTTCGTTCACACCTGATTTAGATACGAACTTGATTAACGATTGTATTTGACTAATATCCATATGGGTTTATTTTTAAGGGGATACTAAAGTAATTTAATATGCGTGATCGGCAAGCTTAAGAAGGATCATATGCCCATTTGAGGTAAACAGAACCCCAAGTGAAGCCTCCTCCAAATGCTGAAAGTATAATGTTATCTCCTTTGTGGAGTTGGTTTTCCCAATCGGCCAGACATAATGGGATAGTGCCATTGGTGGTGTTTCCATAACGATCTATATTGATCATTACTTTTTCTTTTCCAACGCCCATTCTATTTGCCGTGGCATCAATAATCCTAAGATTTGCCTGATGAGGAACAAGCCACGCGATGTCATCGGAAGTTAAATTATTGCGTTTCATAATTTCATAGCTCACATCCGCCATGTTAGAAACTGCAAACTTGAATACCGTCTTGCCTTCTTGGTAGACGAAATGCTCTCTGCGCTCTACAGTGCCTTCTGTAGCTGGGCGTTCGGAACCTCCGGCTTTTTGATGTAAGAATTCTTCTCCTGCACCATCACTTTTAAGAATGGCATCTATAATTCCGTTGCCGCTTTCATCGGCTTCCAATAAAACTGCGCCTGCACCATCTCCAAAAATGATGCATGTAGCTCGGTCGGTGTAATCAATAATGGAAGACATTTTATCGGCACCTATAACAACGACCTTTTTGTGAGTTCCGCTTTCAACGAATTTCGAACCTGTTGTAAGTCCGTAAATGAAACCAGAGCACGCTGCATTTAAATCGAATCCGAAAGCGTTATTCATACCCACCTTTCTGCTCACAATGTTGGCCGATGCCGGGAAAACTTTATCTGGAGTAACGGTGCAAAAAATAACCAAATCAATCTCTTCTGGGCCAATTCCTCTTTTTTCTAGAAGTCGCTCTACAGCCAATTTGGCCATTTCAGTTACACCTTGATCTTCGCCCTTAAGAATTCTTCTTTCTTTAATGCCTGTGCGACTGGTGATCCATTCGTCATTGGTGTCTACCAATTTTTCAAGTTCCTTGTTGGATAGGATGTAATCAGGAACATACGATGCGACCGCAGTGATAGCAGCGTTAATTTTTGTCATAGGTTTCTACTTAAACACTTTTCTGATACGCTCTGCCAACTTAGCTTCGGCAGTATCTACAGAAAGCTTAATCATATTTTTCACAGCATTCGAATTCGAAATACCGTGTCCAATGATAACATTTCCATTGACACCAAGCACAGGTGTGCCTCCATAAATTTCATAATTGAAACGTTCGAAGTATTCGTCTTTGATGCCTCTTTTTCGAATCAACGTGTACAAAGCTTCAGCTTGTTTTAGGATCACGTTTCCAGTGAATCCATCGCACACAACAACATCGGCTTTCCCATTGAATAAATCTCTTCCTTCTATGTTTCCAATGAAATTAAACTCTTGGGTATCTTTCATCAATTGATGCGCAGCTTGAGTGAGCATGTTGCCTTTCTCTTCTTCTTCACCAATGTTGATCAAACCCACTTTAGGGTTTTCAATGTTATAAATCTGCTCGGCAAGAATACTTCCCAAAACACCAAATTGATAAAGCACATCTGCTTTGCAATCAGAGTTGATGCCTACATCGAGCAGTATGCTCATGCCCCCATTTAATACTGGAAGTGCCGTAGTAATGCAAGGTCTAATCACTCCAGGAATGGTGCGAATGGTATACATCGCAGCCACAAGCATTGCGCCTGTATTTCCTGTACTTGAAAATGCTTGAATACCTCCTTCTTGAAGCGATTTGAACCCTAAACCTATGGAAGAGTTGGGTTTTTTAAGGAAGGCTTTCGCTGGATGTTCGCTCATCGAGATATTCTCGGTGGTATGAACAATTTCGAATTCGTCCTTTGCTTTACCATTCGCAACTAAAATTTCTTCAATTTCTGTCGCATCTCCAAAAAGGACAATAGAAGCCCTGTCGCCAAGTTCTTCTTTTGCAGCAATTGCTCCAAGAATGTTCGCGTCAGGGGCGAAATCTCCGCCTAAAACATCAAGGCCTACTTTCATGGCCATCCGATGTTAGGTCATTGATTCTTTCTCCATAACAACTCTACCCTTATAGTAAAGTTTTCCTTCGTACCAATGTGCTCTGTGAAATAAGTGAGGCTGGCCAGTAGTAGGACAAGTAGCGATGGTAGGTAACTCAGCTTTGTAGTGAGTTCTTCTCTTGTCTCTTCTCGTTTTCGAGATTTTTCGTTTAGGATGTGCCATTTTACAAGCTTTAGTTTTTAAGTTTTTTAAGCGCTTCCCATCTCGGGTCTAACGCATTTTCTTCTTCTTTTTGTTCTTCTTCAGTTACTTCTTTTAAGTATCGCAACACCTCAGGGTCACATTTGCTTTCTACATGAATCCTTCGGGTAGGCAAACCTACCATAATGTATTCATACAAAAATTGACCTAAATCTATGGACGACTCATTTTCGTTGAGAAAAATAACTTCGTCATCGGTGAAGTCGCTTTCTTCTGCAAATCTAACCACCAAATTATTTTCGGTGCTCAGGTCAATTCTCAGGTCTTCACCACAACGATCGCATAGCGTACTGACAAATCCATCGATTTCAAAGTCGAATATCATCAACCGCTCTTGCTTCTCGAGGTAAACGGTAACAGAACAGTCAACATTGTCAAAATCACTTATGCCTTGAGCCTCGAACAGAGATGAATCAATCTTATAGTTGAATTCATGTTTGCCTAGCGCAAGACTCACAAATTTGAGATCGTATGAGTATTTAGGTTTCAAAGAGCTATCTAAAAAAGGGTTGCAAATGTAATGAATACCTTGAAAAACAATCGACTATTATTATTTTGAATCTTATTTGGAAATAGGTAGCGGATTTGAAGAGATTTCTCGGTAGTGAATTCGCTCGTGCGCAATATCACAAGCTGCTAATATGGCCTGACGAAGTGATGCCTCTGAAGCAATACCTTTTCCGGCAATATCATATGCAACTCCGTGGTCTGGAGAAGTTCGAACGATTGGTAAACCAGCCGTAAAATTCACCCCTTCTTCAAATGCCAAGGCTTTAAAAGGAGCAAGGCCTTGGTCATGATACATCGCTAAAACTCCATCGAAATTATTCCGATTGGGAGATCCGAAAAAACCATCAGCTGGAAAGGGACCAAAGGCTAAAATGCCTTCTTCCTTTGCATTATGAATAGCAGGTATGATGATCTTAGACTCTTGATCACCCATCAACCCAGCGTCACCATTGTGCGGATTTAATCCGAATACTGCAATTTTTGGACGATGAATTCCAAAGTCTTGAGTGAGTGATTTTGCGAAAACCCTCAATTTAGTTAAGATAAGGTCTGAATTTAGATGCGCAGGCACATCTTCCAATGCTATATGACCAGTAGTTACTGCAACACGCAGTGTGTCGTGCACCAAAATCATTAGCGGATGCTCTTCGTTCGCATAGGCCGCTAAAAACTCAGTATGACCTGGAAAGTTGAATTCTTCTGATTGGATATTTTTTTTGTTGATTGGAGCAGTGACCAAGACATCAATTTTAGTGCTTGCAATATCCTCGACAGCCGCCTTTAGCGATTTAAAAGCAAAAGAACCTCCCGTGGGGGTTGATTGCCCGAATTCTAAATTCGTTTGTTCCTTCCAAACGTTCAGTACGTTCACTTTATTGGCATCTGCACGCTCTGCGGAATCTATGGTATGAAAATGAAACCCGTCTAATTTAAGCTCATGCCTTTGTTGTTCGATCAATGCTTTCGAAGCGTAGATGATGGGAGTGCAGTGTTCGTAAACACGAGAGTCAGAAAGTGCTTTCAAAATCACCTCTACACCGATACCATTAATGTCTCCACATGTGATTCCTACTTTAAGTTTCTTGTGTTTACTCATGCGCTAATTTATTTACCGTATTCCTTATTGATCAACATTTGTCTGTTCAAAATGTATTACTTTGAATTTCGGTGATCAAATGTATGAATAGCTGCTACAACGATACACATGATTTTAACGTCTTTATCTCAGTGAACAAGACGCGGTTGTGTATACTGTTTTTGATGTTCGCGATGATGATGGTATTACCCGCTATGGCCACACATAATCGCGCTGGGGAGATCATATACTCGCGTGTCAACGCGACAAATCCTTTTTTGTATGAAATTTCGATTATCACATACACTAAAACTGGCGGACAAAGTGATGCGGCCGATCGCTGCGAATTGGAATTGTTTTTTGGCGATGGATCGAGTGCCGTAGTCAATCGTGTCAATGGACCTTTAAACCAAGGATGCGATGCAGGCGTGGGAATAGGGGTGATGATTGCCACTCAAACACGTTATAACGTATACTCTACCACCCATGAATTTCCGGGTGCAGGCACTTATAAATTGAGCATGGAAGATCCAATGCGCAACGGTGGTGTACTCAATATTCCAAATTCTGACAATGTTCCATTCTATTTGGAAAGTTACCTTACCATTGATATAGCTACAGGTGGAAACCGTGCTCCAGTTCTTCAGAACCCTCCGATTGATAACGGCTGTGTTGGTATTCCATTTTATCACAATCCAGGGGCTGTAGATTTAGATGGCGATAGTTTAGTGTACTCTGTTGTGCAGAGCAGGTCTTACAGTGGTCAGCAAATATCAGGATATCAATTTCCCGATGATATTGAACCAGGTATTAATAATGTGCTTTCAATTGACCCCAATACAGGCACGCTTTCTTGGGTTTCGCCTCAAACAGCAGGAGAATATAACGTAGCAATCTTGATTGAAGAATACCGCACAAATCCAAACAGTGGAGCTGTTTTTAAGGTTGGTTCAATCATGCGCGACATGCAAATTGATATTGGAAACTGTCCTCCAAATAATCCTCCGATAATTGAAGTTGATGAAAAAGCTTGCGTTACAGCGGGTTCTGTGCTTCAAAGAAACGCCATTGCAACTGATTTAGAGGGAGATCGATTAACGTTTTCTGCGGTGGGATTTCCGCTGGATGAAGGGAACGGAGGTTCAGTTGGGCCGGCTGATAGTGCTTCAGGCTTTCCGCCCATTGAATTGAGATTTAGATGGCAGACTTCGTGCGATCATGTCCGCAAAGCGCCTTATTGGGTTTATTTCAAAGCGAAAGAAAACGAAGGTCTTTCGTCTGATCTGGTAATTTTCAAAACATTGGAAATCGAAGTTAAATCGCCAGCTGTTTCCATCACCTCTGTTGAGCCTGCTGGCACATCATTGGTTGTAGAATGGACGAAAGCCCAATGCGAGCAAGCTATTGGATATGATGTTTACCGTTACAATGATAGCTTAGGTTATGAAGCATCAGAATGTGTTACAGGTGTTCCGAGTGGATTGGGATACGAGCTTGTTGGGGAAATTGACGATATAGATCTGTTGCAGTTTGTTGACGATAACAATGGCAAAGGATTGATACATGGGCAGCGCTACTGCTACCTCATTGTCACGAAGTTTAGCGATGGCTCAGAAAGTTATCCATCAGAAGAGGGTTGTGGCAAATTGATCAGGGATGTTCCAATTTTTAACATGGTATCTGTTGTTGAGACAGACATTGCCTCTGGAAGTGATAGCATCGCGTGGTACAAACCCATAGAAATGAAATTGGATGTTTTCGGACCGCCTTATCAATATAGATTATCAAGAGCCGAAAGTCTCAACGGAGACTATCAAGTAGTTTATTTAAGCCCAGAGTCGAATGATCCTTTTTCGCTTGATACCATGTTTTTTGATCAGAATCTAAATACCTTGGAAAAACAGTATTTCTATTCAATAGAGATGCTAAGTGGGTCTGAAAAAGTATCCATCGGAAATTCTGTTTCGGCAGCTTCCATATACCTTACTTCAGAGCCAAGCGACAATGCTCTTACGTTGAGCTGGAGAGTTGATGTTCCATGGAAAAACAATCAGTACATTGTCTACCGCTTCTCGAATCATCCTGACTCATTGAGTAACTTCAAAGCACTGGATACCGTCACCTCTACTATGTACATTGATGAACGATTGGCCAATACGTTTGAGTACCGATATTTTGTGAAGTCTATTGGAGAATACACAGCAGCAGACTTGCAAGGAGTTTTGGTTAATAATTCTCAAGTGCACACTGGAATTCCTATTGACAATGAAGTTCCCTGTATCCCTCCCGGACTTTTGATTCAAGGTGATTGTGATCTGGAGCAAACTACCATATCATGGTCAAATCCGAATGAATTTTGCGAAGATACCGATGATGTGATAGGCTTTAGGGTTTATTACTCTCCTTTCCTAGGTCAAGAGCTAACACTGCTCGAAGAAATAGAAGATCCAACTCAAACCGAATTTATCAAAGAAAGTGAGGGTTCTATTGCAGGATGTTACGCACTGGTTGCAGTGGACAGTTTTAATAATGAAAGTTCAAGAGATCAAGCCCTGTGTGTAGACAATTGTCCACTTTACGAACTTCCAAATGTGTTTAGTCCAGGTAGCGATGGGATCAATGATTTGTTTATTCCATTTCCTTACAAGTTTGTAGAGAGCGTTGATATAACGATCTACAATAGGTGGGGGGTTCAAGTATTCTCGTCACAAGACCCTGATATAAATTGGGATGGAACGGAGGCAAGATCAGGAAAACCGCTACCATCTGGAGTGTATTATTACGTGTGCCAAGTCAATGAGATTAGACTTACTGGAATTGAAACGAGGGAATTAAAAGGCAATGTTCACCTTATTCGTGAGGGGGAAAATGAACCACCAGCTTATTAAATGAGATAATGTTTACAGGGATTATTGAGGCCTTAGGGCGAATAGAGAGAATAGAAAGAGAGGGATCGAACGTGCATTTTTGGGTTTCTGCCCCTTTTCATAGTGAGCTGAGAGTTGACCAGAGTGTTGCTCATAATGGAGTTTGCTTAACGGTGGTTGACCTCAAGGAAGGGATGCATCGTGTTACAGCAATCGATGAAACCGTACAAAAGACAAGCCTTGGCAGTTGGAAAGAAGGTTCGTTTGTGAATTTGGAGCGATGCCTGCTGGCTTCAGGAAGATTTGATGGTCACATTGTGCAAGGCCATGTGGATCAAACAGCGCAAATTGTTTCCATCGAGGAAAAGGATGGTTCTTGGAATTTTCGTTTTTCATTTGATCAACCAGAGAGCGCTCTTGTGGTGTCTAAGGGCAGCGTCACCATCAATGGCGTGAGCCTCACTGTTGTGGAAGCTTCACGAGAATTTTGTTCGGTTTCAATCATCCCCTTTACCTATGAGCACACCACATTTATGCATTTAAAAGTGGGCGATATCGTAAATATCGAGTTTGATATTTTGGGTAAATATGTACTCGAAGCCCAAAGACGACTTCTAGGATAATTTCACTAAATAATTGTGGGAGAGAGTTTCTCATTCTCAGCCTTAAAATTCATGTACTTTCGCAGCCAATTTTTTTAGTGCATGAAGCACATTAGAAACTTCTGTATAATAGCGCACATCGATCATGGTAAGAGTACCCTTGCAGATCGTCTATTGCAAATCACAGGCACGGTGAGTGACCGTGATCTGAAAGAGCAAACTTTGGATGACATGGACCTTGAGCGGGAGCGAGGCATTACCATCAAGAGTCATGCTATTCAAATGGACTATCCATTGAATGGTCAACAATACGTGTTGAACCTTATTGATACTCCAGGTCATGTCGATTTTTCATACGAAGTGTCACGTGCCATTGCCGCGTGTGAAGGCGCTTTATTGCTCGTAGATGCTACGCAAGGTATCGAAGCTCAAACCATATCAAACCTTTATTTAGCCATGGAGCACGACCTTGTGATTATTCCTGTGCTGAATAAAATGGACTTGCCTTCTGCTATGCCTGAGGAAGTTAAAGATCAGATGGTTGATCTTTTGGGTTGCGATCGTGATGACATTATTGGTGCGAGTGGAAAGACAGGAGAGGGGGTTGCTGAGTTGCTAGAAGCTATTGTAAACCGAATTCCAGCACCACAAGGAGATCCTAATGCTCCGCTTCAGGCGTTGATTTTTGATAGCGTATTTAATCCCTTTCGAGGTGTGATTGCCTATTACAGGGTGATGAATGGAACGCTTCGTGAGAAGGACTTGGTAAAGTTTTACCATACGAATAAGAAATACATTGGAGAAGAAATTGGTGTATTGCGCATGAAGCCCGAGAAACGAAAAGAAATTTCGGTGGGTAATGTTGGCTACATCATCTCCGGTATCAAGCAAGCGAAAGAGATTAAAGTTGGAGACACCCTTACGCACTTTGAACGACCTTGCGTAGATGCTATCGATGGTTTTGAGAATGTGAAACCCATGGTGTTTGCGGGAATTTATCCAGTAGAAACTGATGATTACGAGGAGCTTCGCGATGCCATGGATAAGCTCCAGCTGAATGATGCCTCATTGACGTTTGAACCCGAATCATCTGCAGCGCTTGGATTTGGTTTTAGGTGCGGATTTTTGGGTATGTTGCACATGGAAATCATTCAAGAAAGGCTTGAGCGTGAGTTTGATATGACTGTTATTACTACAGTTCCGAACGTTTCATACTTTGCCATAACCACCGATCAAAAGCGTATGGTTGTGAATAATCCGTCAGACTTTCCAGATCCCTCCAAACTTGATTCCGTTGAAGAACCATTTATTAATGCACAAATTATCACCAAGTCAGAGTATGTTGGAGCTGTAATGAATCTTTGCATTGAGAAGCGAGGAGCATTAAAAAATCAGGTCTACCTCACTTCAGATCGAGTTGAAATGTCGTTTGAAATGCCTTTGGCTGAAATAGTTTTTGACTTTTACGACCGTTTGAAATCGATTTCGAAAGGTTACGCTTCGTTTGACTATCATCCGATTGGTTATCAAGTGTCGAACTTGGTAAAAATGGACATTCTTCTTAATGGAGATCAAGTGGATGCTTTGAGCGCATTAATTCACAGAGACAATGCTTTCAGTCTTGGAAAAAAGATTTGTATTAAGCTCAAGGAATTGATTCCTCGTCAGCAATTCGAGATTGCTATTCAGGCTGGAATTGGGGCCAAAATTGTGGCTCGTGAAACAGTAAAAGCGCTTCGTAAAGATGTGACTGCTAAGTGTTATGGTGGTGATATTAGTCGGAAGCGTAAGCTTTTAGAAAAGCAGAAAAAAGGAAAGAAAAAGATGAAACAAATTGGTAATGTTGAGATTCCACAGCAAGCATTTTTGGCTGTCTTAAAACTGGATTAGTCTTTCCGGCCAATTTGGTTTCGAGTTTTTTTCCTTCATCATTTATTTTATCAACAACCCAACCTTCACCCAATAATCTGCGTGAATCAGTTTGATTATGCCGAAGCAGCACATTTTCCATTTAAATTTGGGGTTGAAATGAAACTTACTATGCACCTATTTACTCGATTTATCGCTGTCGTTGCGATTACCCTATTCAGCACATTGATTTTTTCAGGTAAAGCTGTGGCACAATCAATCTTGAATCAAGGTGAGATATATTCTGGGGCCGTAATGTCTAGCAGAATGAACGCCACTCTAGACAGTTTGATTATTACCCTCGAGGTATTTTACGATTGCCCAACAGCAGTGATTTTTCCCGCAATTGTAGCTGTTAAAAATAACTGTGTGTTCGCAACGGACGCGGAGTTGCCTTTGTTGCTGGATGAAGAAATTTCAGACGTTTGCCCGGGTACTTTTCCAATCTGTGGATTGGGAGGTAGTGTTGGAGAAAGGAGGGTTGTGTACGAAGGCACAGTTGATTTGGCCACATTTGCTGCTTGTAATCCTGTCACTTGGAGGATCTATCCCGAACAAAGAACAAATACTGATAACCTCAATAACAGTCCTACTTCCACTTCCGATCGATTGAGGGTCAATATGGACTTGTATCTTGCCAATTTCCCAAGCAATGCAACCCCTGTGTTTGGATCAAATGGGCATCCATTCATTTGTGGTGGGGCGGTTACCAAATTCGATCCTCAAGTAACGGAGACTGAGGGAGACAGTCTTGTGTTTTCTTTCAGTCAACCGCTTTCGGGTGCAAGTGCAGTCTCTTCGAATCTTATCCCATATGCTGCTGGATTTTCATTAGCCGATCCTATGGGCAATGGCATAAACATCGATTCAGAAACTGGAATACTTGATTTTACGGCACCTGCTTCTGGACATTATCAAATAGTGATTCGTGTAGATGAATACGATAGAGCCACAGGGACTCAGAAAAGCACAGTGTTTAAAGACTTCCAATTTCAAATAGATAATGCCTGTTCAAACGATGGCCCTACGGCTGCAGCGAGCATCACTAACGTTACCAATGCCGCGCTGATTTCGAACTATGAAGTTACCATTGATACGGGTCAAGCAGCCAGCTTTGATTTCACTTTTACAGGAGATATTGGCGAGATTGTTAGTCTTCAGTCCACAACTACATCATTTTTGAATGGCAGTTCGACTTCGGTTTCTACTGTTGGCAATACAACAACAATGACTATTAACTGGACTCCCTCTGGGGCAGATGTAGGCACACACTTTATTACGATTAGCGCAGAAGACAATGCCTGCGATGTGTCGGGTAAAGGAGCTCAAAAAATACAGGTTAATGTCCAGGAAACGGCAGTGCCAGTGAGTATAGCGAGTGTTGATTTGGTTCCTGAATCATGCGCTGGACTGGATGACGGCCAAATAACAATTAATAAAGTAGGTGGCACTGGACCCTTTGGTTACTATATCGTATTTTTTAATGGTGTTAGCCTAGATACAATTACGCAAACTTCGAATGTTTTCTCCAATTTGGCCGCCACAAACTATAACGTTTACGTAGTTGATAGCAACGATCTTTCGAAGGATTCAGTTTTGTCTGTCATAGTTTTACCAGGGACAAATTTTATTCTAACGAATTTTTCGAATATTCTTTCAGCTTGTGATACTGCTTGCAATGGGCAGGCGCGTGCTCAAACATTTGGGGGAGCAAACCCTAAAACCTATTTGTGGGACGATGGAACTTTGCTGACAAATTTTCAGAATAGTGCATTATGTGGAGGTGTTCGAACAGTTACTGTAACTGAGGCAGGTGGCTGTCAAGCGATCGATTCGGTGGTGATAGCCGATGCACCCGCTATCTATGCAACAGTTGATTCGACCTTTGATGCATCGTGCAATGGAGCAAATGATGGCCGGGCATATTTTTCACCACATGGAGGTTATGGGCCCTCGACATCTACAGCCTCATACATCATTGATCAAACACAGAATGTGTATGAGCCCTATCCATTTGTTTATTCTGGCGCTACTGTTTTCACCGCAGCAAACTTTACCGCATTTGGAACGGGTTTTCCTGGTGGGGATGAGGGGTTAACTCCCACTATAAATCTTGGGTTTTCATTCGAATTTTTTGGCAACAGTTTTTCGCAGATTCGGGTTCATTCAAATGGCTTTGTAACATTTGATATTGCTAATCCTGCCACTACTGTCAATTTTAATCAAACAGCTATTCCGAATGCGGCATATCCAAACAATTGGATTGGCTTGTGGGAAGACCTGGATTTAACTGCAGGCGGTTCAGTCCAAACTTATTCAATAGGCTCTGGTGCACAGCAAGCGTTTGTTATCAATTTTGTTGATGTGCCTCGATTTGCAAACAATGCACAAACCGAGACATATCAAATTGTATTGTATGAGACGTCCAATATCATTCAAATGTTTTCTGAAAGTGTTATTGGAACTGGGATGGTTCAAGGAATTGAGAATGGAACAGGAACTTCAGGATTTTTTGTTGCAGGTAGGAACAATGCCACCTTCACATTAACGAACGATTATCTGGCGTTCATTCCTGAATCGCAAAACTTTACGTATACATGGTCATCGATTGGCTCCGGAACTTCCGCGACCAATTTGACAGCAGGAAATTATACTGTTACCATTACCGATGCTCGAAGCTGCGGAGATACAGTTCAATTCACAATAGCAGAACCTACGCCCCTTGTGATCGACACTGTTATTACTCAGCCATCTTGTGCTGGGAATGCCGATGGAGCAATTACTGCCTCAGCTACTGGTTCCAATGGAGGGCCTTTCACATTTGTATGGAGCACAGGAGCTACTACTGCTACAATTACTAATCTCACCGCAGGGTCTTATACAGTCACCGCAACTGATGTGGCAGGGTGTACAAATACTTTGACGGTGATCTTGACTGACCCAGTGGCTGTAGTTGCTTCGATTAACCTTGATAACGATGTTAGCTGCTTCGGTGGTGCAGATGGTCAACTAACTGCCAATGGAGCAGGCGGTTCACCAGGATATACATTCTTATGGAGCACAGGTTCGACTAATCAAACGATTTCGTCACTGATTGCAGGTAATTATACGGTTACTGTAACCGATATTAATGGCTGTACCGATATCGCTTCTCAAGTGGTTTCTCAACCATTGACATTGGTGAATGTTACAGTGTCTTCAACAGGAGTTAGTTGTATTGGCGGTAATGATGGTACAGCTACTGCGAATAATGCTACAGGTGGAACCCCCGGTTATACTTATCTATGGAGTACAGGTGCCACTACCCAAACGATCAACAACCTTACTGCTGGCACCTATATCGTGACCGCTACCGATGCAAATGGTTGTACAGACACTGCCCATGCTGTTGTTTTACAGCCTGCTACTGCTATTAGTGTTTCCATCAATTCAGTAACCGATGCATCGTGCAATGGAGCCAATGATGGTGGGATAATTTGTGATATTCCTGTAGGTGGAACCCCACCTTATACTTTCGCATGGTCGGATGGTTCAACCTCTCAAAACCTTTCTAATGTTGGTTCAGGAACATATACTGTTACTGCCACTGATGCACTTGGATGTACAGATACAGCTTCTGCTTTTGTGGATGAGCCAGCCTTATTGGTTGTTGACACAACGTCAACATCTCAACCTACTTGCGCTGGAAGTACTAACGGGTCGATTTCAGTTGCTGCAACAGGAGGCACCTTGCCTTACTCTTTTATATGGTCAACAGGTGCAACAACGGATACCATTTCCAACCTTTCGGCAGGTACCTATATTGTGACTGTAACAGACAATAATTCATGTCAAGCTATAGACAGTGTAATCATTACAGAGGGAGTAGGAGTGATTGCCGATGTGTCAACGTTCGATCCAACTTGTGCTGGAGAAAATTCCGGTTCTGCAATAGGTGGTGTTATTGGAGGAACTGGAACATTACCATTCAGTTATTCATGGTCAACAGGAGCAACATCACAGTTCTTATTTGGATTGACAGCGGGGACATATACTTTGACGGTTACGGATGGGGTAGGATGTCAAGATGATACAACATTCACTTTGGTAGACCCAACAGCAGTATCAGTTTCAATGATTGATTCAATTAATCCTTCATGCGCCAATAATGACGGTTCTGCTGAAGCCCTTGCCACAGGAGGTTCAGGGGCCTTATCATATGCTTGGAGCAATGGTTCCACTTCTGCATTGATATCTGCACTTCCTGCTGGGACATACATCGTAACCGCTGCGGATGCTAATGGATGTTCAGATAGTGCTGCCGTGGTTCTCGAACCTGCGCCTACTCTTACAGCGAATGGTGTGCTCGTAGCCAATGAAAGCTGCGTCACCAATGATGGTTCTGCTTCTGTTACTGTACTTGGTGGAACTACTCCTTTCACTTTTGCTTGGACAGGAGGCGGAACTACACAAACAATATCTAGTTTGACAGCAGGAACTTACGTTGCCACTGTTACTGATGCGAATAACTGTTCTGATACTGCTCAAGTAATTGTGGCAGATTCTTGCTCTTGCAACTGGACCGCTTCAGGTGTTTTGGTGAATGATGCACTTTGTAATGGAGAAAGCAGTGGAGCAGCAACAACAACCAATACAGGGGCGACTGCACCAATAACCTATTTATGGTCTAATGGTAGCACCAATGATTCACTCGTTAATGTGCCAGCGGGAACGTATACGGTGACACTTACTGATGCTAATGGCTGCACGGACACGGCCTCAGTAGTAATCGATGAGCCAGCGCCCGTGCTTGCATCAATCACTTCCAGTGCAGCACCAACCTGTTTTGGTGGTTCTGACGGGCAAGCTACTGTAGCCGCCTTCGGAGGTGATGCACCATACACATTCCTTTGGACGAGTGGAGAAACAACGGCAACGGCTGTTGGTTTGAGCGCAGGATTGAACACGGTAACTGTTACAGATGCCAATGGTTGCACTCAAACAGCCAATACAACATTGCCGAACGGAGCTGCTATAAATGTCGGACTTACATCAACGAATAGCTTTTGCTTCGTTTGTACTGGAACGGCAACTGCAACTGTTTCTGGAGCGCTTGCTCCATTCACCTATAGTTGGAGCACAGGAACAGTAAATACAGGGGTATCAACTACAAATCAGATCACTTCTTTATGCTCAGGTCCTTACGGTGTAACTGTTACGGATGCCAACGGTTGTGCGGATTCAAATACAACAAGCGTAAGCGATAATTTTGTGCCAAATGTGACCATTACCTCCACACCTGCAACATGTGCTAATACTTGTGATGGAACTGCAGATGCAAATTACACTTGCTTCTTCGGATGTCAACCTTACCGTTGGTACAGTGGATTAGATACTAACAATTTAATTGGAACGGGAGATTTAATTACGGGTCTTTGTCCAGGAACTTATTTGGGAAGACTAACCACTAATTTCGGATGTGATGCTTACGATACAGTAATTATTAACGCCCCGGCTCCTTTGATTCTGAATATGGATTCAGTTGATGCTACGTGTGGAGTTGCTAATGGACTGGCTACAGTAGCAGTCTCAGGAGGTGTTGGTCCGTATACCTATGCTTGGAGTAATGGTGGAACTACCGATACCATTTCTGGTTTGAACGCTGGAACATACACTGTAACTGTAACAGACAATAATCTATGTACAGATACGGCTCAAGTCACAGTAAATGCGCCTTCTTCATTGGTAGCATCGATCATTAACCCGATCAACGCATTGTGTGATGGATCAACCGATGGATCTGCAGAGGCACAAGGAACATTGGGGAATGCGCCATATACATTTTTGTGGGACAACGGTGAAACAACGGCTATCGCATTGGCATTGGACTCTGGAACGCATTGTGTTACGGTTACCGATGCACTGGGATGTACAGATACCGCTTGTATTGGAATAGGAGATGCAGATCCAGTAACGTTTACGTTTACTGAAACTCCAATATCTTGTGCTGGTCCGGGTAACGATGGAGCCATTGTTGTGGCTTCAATTGGCGGAACAGGAGCTCATACTTACGTTTGGAATACAGGAGTAACAGGAAATTCAATCACGGGATTAACCACAGGTACGTATACGGTTACCGCTACGGATGCCAACGGATGTCAGAATAGCGATTCCTACTTCTTGAATCCTCCGGGCAACTTTACAGTTGCTATGGTTGATAGCACAGATATTGACTGTAATGGGAACAATAACGGTTCAGCAGAAGTTCAAGTTGTTTCAGGTGGTTCAGGCTCCTATTCAATTCTATGGGACAATGGTTCAACTACCAACATAGTAAATAATCTTACTCCAGGCCTTCACTCGGTAACGGTTACTGATTTAATCACTTCTTGTGTTGATTCAGCAGAGGTAACTATTGATGAACCTGCCTTATTGGTTGCAACGATTACATCTTCGGTAGATAACATTTGCTTTAATGGAACAGATGGATCTGCTACTGCAAATGGAAGTGGAGGATCAGCTCCATATATTTTGACTTGGTCAAATGGTGATACAGGTCCTTTGGCAGATTCTCTGCCAGCGGGTATGGTCACAGTTACTGTTACTGATGCGAATGGATGTACCGATACCGATCAAATAATGATTGGACAACCAGCGACTGGTTTAGACGCTTCAGTCACCGTGAATGCTCAACCTCTTTGCACTGGTGATAGTGCAACTATTACGGCTTCGGCAGTTGGAGGAAGTGGTGTGTATGCTTTTGCATGGCCAACGGGCGAGACATCGACTACAGTGCTATTGCCTGCAGGTTCTTACTGTGTTACGGTTACCGATGGTGGAGTGTGCGAGGATACTGCTTGTGTCACTATCATTGATCCTCTTCCGGTTACAGCTACTGCTTTGGTTAGTTTGCCAACTTGTCCTGGGGGCAATGATGGTTCGGTTACCCTTACAGGGGCGGGTGGC
>Ga0181607_10000537_pt1 | contig 32838 bp, 31 predicted proteins | sample 041ome_9_FD_132420 | JGI IMG/M metagenome (GOLD analysis project Ga0181607, IMG submission 132420) | Coastal salt marsh microbial communities from the Groves Creek Marsh, Skidaway Island, Georgia - 041413US metaG (megahit assembly) | ecosystem: Environmental > Aquatic > Marine > Intertidal zone...
AGGGATTTCGCGCTGCATGGATTTGTGCTCAATACTCCACCAGATTCGGTGTCAATTGAGCAAAGTGCTGATTCAATCACGGTGGTCACGACACATGACATCAATGGATGGTTGGGTCCCCTAGTTGTTGAAGCTAGGTGGCACATTTATGCCGATTCAATTGTCACAACACTGCGCGCAACGACAAGTTCCAGTGAACCTGTGCCAGTTCTCATGGGTTGGCACCCATGGTTTCGAAATCACCTCGGTGAAGGGCGGAATCTTTCGGTAGATCTTGGTCACGCCGAGATAGCCGTGCGAGAGGGAACTTTGCCCACCGGCCAATTGGATCATGTGACTAACTCGGACGGACCTTTTGATGACGCATTCAAAATTTCCAAGAACACTGTCACGCTGAGGTGGGGAAGTGATCTCGCTTTGCGCGTGACGAGTTCACATGAATGGTTTGTGATTTTTAGTGAGTTGGAAGACTTCACCTGCGTGGAGCCGCAGAATGGACCACCCAATGTTTTTGAGCATTCAATGGGATGTCAGACCTACACCGCAACGCAAGATGAGCCGCTGGAACTTCGGGCGGAGTGGTCCTTCATCTAACCGTTCATGGACCGCCTAGTGGCCGGCTGGCGGGTTCAACTCGACAACGGCATGGCTTGCAGCTGACTCACGGGCGGCATCCATGACCCGCATGGTTTGTATCGCTTGGTCAATGGAAACTGTGGGTGCGCCTTCACCGCGCAATGCAGCTGCTATTTCTGAGTAGTAATTGGGCCAAGAACCTCTCTCTGATGGCAGAGTGTGGTAATTCACATCCCCTGAGTCATTGCTCACCCATAGTTCAATCACACTGGATTCAGGCTCGATGCCCCAGTCGGGACCAGGAATCTCACCACCCTTCAAGCGATCTTCTTGGGTGTCGGTGGCTCTGATGCGAGCAGCTCCCCTATTGCCGTAAAGCTCAAATCGCGATTCAGGTATGGCTGTTGCAAGGGAACCCACCAAGAAAGACAGAGCACCCGATTCGTGGGTGAGGATCAGAACAAGATCATCATCAGAGACTGGTGTTTCTCGAACCGTCCGAGCAAAAGCATGAACGCTGGTAACGGGACCCATCAAGTCCATGGCCTGATCAACAACATGCGGGGCAAAGTCATACAGGACCCCCCCTAAATCCTCCGGGGCTGATGAATCTCGCCACCCACCTTTGGATAGCAGGCGAAAACGCTGGAGGCGAGATTCGAATCTGTGCAGGGCGCCGAGGGTTCCTCCCTGCACCGCCTTGAGCAAAGTCAGGTAGTCAGAGTCCCAGCGGCGATTTTGGAACGGGAAAATGTGGACCCTGTTGTTGGATGCAGCCTGTGCCAGCAACTGGACGCTCGCTGCATCAGCCGCGATGGGCTTATCAATCACAACATTTATACGGCGATTGAGGGCATCAGTGGCCAATGGCACGTGTGTGACGTTGGCTCCCGCCACAACTGCTAGGTCCGGGTTCAAGGACCACAACTGCTGAATATCTCCCGTGATGAGTGCATTGGGAAAGTCTGTTTGGGCTTGCGCTTGCCGTTCTGGATTCGAGGTGAGGATGCCCACAACCTCGAGGTTAGGTTCGGCTGCAATGAGCGAACCGTGAAAAACTCTGCCAGCGAGACCGTAGCCAAAAATCACAACTTTCTTCATCCACCAACCCTAGTGGCACGCTTAGCGCTAGGGCCTAGGATGAAGCCATGACTTACCAACTCAGAGACCTCAAAGACACCGTCGTTGCAATTACGGGCGCTACCTCCGGAATCGGCAAAGCAGCTGCTGAACAACTCGTTGAGTTGGGCGCGAAAGTTGCACTCGGCGCGCGTGACGGTGATCGGCTTAATGGTGTGGTCGAGCAGTTGGGTGCTGACAACGCAGTCGCCGTTCCCATGGATGTTCGTTCGGTTGAGGACAATCAAAAACTTATCGATGCAGCCGTGAGCAAGTTTGGCAAACTCGATTCCATTGTTCCCAATGCGGGTATTGGCATGTATGGCTCCATCCTTGATCACACAGATGATGAGTTGCGGCGCATGATGCATACCAACTACGACGGTACCGTCTGGACAGTGCGCGCTGGAGTTCCAGCGATGCTGAAAACCACAGGCGCTGGCGACATCGTGATTGTCTCTTCAGTTGCAGGATTCCGTGGTGGCGGCGATGAAGCCGTTTATGCCGGCACCAAGTTTGCTCAGGTAGGACTTGCAGGTTCGCTCGACCGTGAACTCCGCGAAAAAGGTATCCGCGTGACTGCCGTATGCCCTGCAGGTGTTGGAACAGAATTTGCCGTTGGAGCTGGTCGAGTGGATAACGACCCCAGATTTGCCGAGTGGCTCGTTGCCGACGATGTCGCCTACGCGATCGTCACGGTTCTTCAGCAGCCACGAAGTGTTCGCACCACGGTCTGGCAAATGTGGTCCATGGGCCAGCAGAGCTAACGACTGATCAACCAGTCAGCGTCGAATCAGCGCAACCAAGTATGCGCAGAGGAAACCTAAACCAATACCTAAATATGCAAAGCGCGCGATAGTCCAGTCGGCAGGCATGATGACGGTGAGGACCGTCATGGCTCCGCCCGCAACAATCATTACCGCGGCTGATCTGCGCACGGTGATTTCAGGTGCAGACCTGACCAACCACATCTGTCCACTTAACGCTAGTAATGTCGCTCCCATCATTCGTAAGGCCCAATTACTTGATTCTGTAGTCGTGAGCCCCAATAGTTCCCCGAAGTACGTTGGCAGAACGATCAAGAGCGCAGAACTCACAAGAAAGACGACCGAACCTGCTCCGAGAATTCCTCGAATCAGTTGTGCCTGACCCTCGCTGTCGCTGTGATTGCCCAGCCTCGGTTCACCTTTATTGAACTCCATGTTGGTACCTCCCCTTCAAATTTTCAATTCTTTCACGATGAAGGAGATGGGCCCCTTTTCACTCACCGCCGCTCACAGATACCCTTGGAGCGGCGACTTGGTGAATTTCAGACCGCATTTCGGTCCAAATAACCACCAGTCCCTGGGTTGCTAGCTCAATGGTAGAGCTGCGGACTTTTAATCCGTAGGTTCGGGGTTCGAGCCCCCGGCGACCCACTTTTTCGCGGCTTAGTTAGCCAAGTAGCGGGCGCAATTCAACTCTTCGGTTACAGGCTTGAGAGCCGTTTCGAGCAAGTTCGTGGGCGGTTAGGTGGTCGGGGGCTTCGATCAGCCAAAAGCCGCTGAGGTATTCCGGAGCAACAATGAGCGGTCCATCCGTAACAATGTTCGCTCCATTGCGATTATCGATGACAGAGCACGTCTGTGGAGCCGCGAGGCCGCATGCGAGTATCCAGTGACCATTTGCTTCCAACTGATCATTAAAAGCATTGATCGATTTCATTTCTTCAGGCGATGCGGAACCGGTTGAATTATCAATGACTGAAATGAGAAATCGCATGGCTAAATGATATTTGCTGCATGACTCAATTATGCGGTGCTTTGTCTGGGGAACCTTTAGTTGAGTTGAGATCACTTTTTTGCGATCTTGATATTCTCCAACGTTGCGGTCTCTGCCAGGGAACACTGAGTGTTATTGAGACCGCAATGCCAAGGAGAATAGCTGCGACCATCAATGGACTCTGTAGTGGAATGCCCATTCATGGCGATCATCCCCGAGGCACCCTGAAGTAAAGAAAAACGGAGCCAGTAGGAGCGAGACCTCTACACGTCTCAAGCCAGGCAACGATCTGGGCTTGGTGGCGTCAAACAACTTCAAAGGAAATTGCCTGCATAGGGCAGACATCAACGGCATTTTCAACGTCGTCCTGACGGTCATCGGGGACCTCTTTGATGTACTGGATCTTGCCGTTGTCATCGAGGGAGAAGATGTCCTCTGCCTCAAAAACACACTGGCCGTAGTTTTGGCAACTGTCCATATCAATGGAAATCTTGATCACGATTGTCCCTTTCTAAGTCCTTTAAGTGTAAGCCACTTATTAGGACGTGATGTCCTTGCGATCAAAACGGTAGTAGGCAAACCCGATGAGCAAAGTGAAGGTGATCAAGGAATATGAAGTTCCACGGATCATGTCCCCCCATTCGATATCACTAGATAGTGCGCCAATCCACGCATTGCTGTAGTAGGTGGGCAGCCATTCGCGGAGGGATCCCAGTGCCTCAATGGCGCCCAGAATGTTGCTCACGATCACAATCACGACTGCGCTTCCAACCGCTCCTAAGGGAATGTCCGTGAGGACACTCATGAGGAATGCGATGCCTGCTGCAAAAAGCAGTGAGATGAATATGTAGCCACCGATAATTGCCAGGCGGTAGACGCCCTCCGAGTAGCTGAACTCACCAGCTGTGGGAGTCACCATGTTGCCTGATCCAAATGCGATGAGTCCAACGAGATAAGAGAAGCCAATGAGAACAACAATCGATGCAATCGACAGCAGTAGACCAATCACGAGCTTGACAGAGAGAAGTCTGCGGCGAGGGATGGGTGCCATGAGGAGGTATCTCAACGTGGACCAACTGGCTTCGCTGGCGACAGTGTCACCGCAGAACATGGCGATCAAGATCAGCAGTAGGAACCCGGAGGCGAAGAAAACCATGGTCAGGGCAAAATTCCACCCACCAGCGGTGGCCAGCCCCACGAGGTCAAGGTCTCCGTCGCCGAAACCACCGCCACCATTGTTGTTGGCTGAGGGGCCAAATTTGACAGCGGCAACCACGATAAGCGGCAGAGCAATGACCAAAATGAAAGCAACAAGTGTCCTGCGGCGTTTGAGCTGCCGCACTAGTTCAACACGAAGTGGAAAAGTTCGTGGCAATTTAGTTTCTATCAACTGTGTCATCACTCTTTCCCAACCGTGAGATCTTCACCGATCATGTCGAGGAATATGTCCTCGAGACGACCATCTGCTCTGCCAGCCAGCAGAGTTTCAACTTCACCGACAGCAATGAGTTTTCCTCTGTGCATGACCACGACATGGGAGCAGGTTTGTTCCACCTCGCTGAGCATGTGGCTGGAAACAATGACTGTGCGGCCTGATGCCGCATAGTCCTTCATGACATCGCGCATTGCCTTAATCTGGGGTGGATCCAGGCCGTTGGTTGGTTCATCCAGAACCAAAACACTCGGCTTGCCCAGCATGGCTTGGGCGATCCCGAGCCTTTGACGCATGCCTTGGCTGTAAGCCTTCACCTTGCGGTCAATCGCCGTTCCTAGATCGGCGATCTCGAGAACCTCATCCAGATAAGACTCGCCTGTTTGACCGGTGGCCCGCCAGTAGAGTTCGAGATTTTGGCGGCCACTCAGGTGGGGAAGGAAACCCGCACCTTCAACCAATGCACCTACTTTTTGTAACACTGGTGCACCAAAATAAACGGGTTCACCAAAGATATGAATCCTGCCCTCGGTGGGTGCAATTAAACCCATGAGCATGCGCATTGTCGTGGTTTTACCTGCGCCATTGGGTCCCAGCAGTCCAAGGACAACTCCTGGCGGAACATCAAAGGACAGATCACTAACCGCTTGATAGCCACCCTTGTACTTCTTGCTCACACCTTCAATGCGCACGGGAAGGTGTACAAGTTCAGGGGATTGCGTGACGGTTTCTCCGCGTGGACGAATGAAGTACAACGCCAACCACACTGCGAACACGATTGGAATAACGATCAACAGCCACAGCAGGCTTGTTCCCGATGCTGAGGCTTGCAGGCCACTCACAAGCGGAACCGTGACAGCGCCAGATGTGAGTGCAACGGAGTAGATCCGCTGATCAACTGGCATGCGATATGCCATATCTGTGGTGGAGATGACAACTCGCAGCGAATCGCCCGCATTAAGTTCTACTGCAATTGCAGGGAGATCAACTGATACCTCGGTTGGTGTTGAAGTGAGTGTGTCCAGGCGAATCGGGGCGACCAAACCTTGGGGCAAAGTGGCTCGACCATTGGGAGCAACTATTTGAAGACTGGCAAAAAACACTGCGTCTTTAACAGGAAAATCACTAGCTAAGGCGACGGATATTTGGCTGGAACCAATAATTTGTGTGCGCGCTTCAACAGGCGCACTTTGAAAATATGCGCTTTGTCCGGGAAAACCTGAACTGATAAACGAACCGAGATTGCCAGCAATTGATCCGCCCAGACCAGGAAGGGAAGTGATGCTGGCAGGACTTGCACCCGCAGGACTCAAAATTCTTTGGGGTGGCCCAGCAACTGGGATAACTTCTTGGGCGCTTCCGAATAGCCCTGGGTAGGAGATGCCAGTGAGCACGGTTGCGTCGGGTCGGGTGTTTTGTGTCGATATTGCCCCACTTGGAAGTGTGACTTCAAAGGGTGCGGGAACGGCGGAGTCTGATGTTTTTTGGGATAGATACTTCACAAACCATTGAGTTATTAGTGAATCAAGTCGATCATTCTCGTCAATCCCGCCGTCATGGCCCATGCCGTGCCAAATGACTGACACTGGATTATTGGGGTGCGCTGCCATGATTTGCTGGGCATTGGCATTTGTCTGAGCCAAGGGGAAAAGTGAATCGGATTGGCCACCACTGATTAGTGCAGGCACATTGATCTGATCCGTGATGCTGATAGGCGAGGATGCCAACATCAGTTGTGCATTTTTGGGCGTGAGTTCGGCGCTTGACGCAGATTCTGTGTAGGCGCGGCACCAGGTTTCACTGAATCGACCACAGTTGGTCACTGATCCATCTGGATTTGTTAATCCCACACTAAAGAAATAGCCAGTCCACAAATCTTTATAAGCGCCGAGTTCTTGGTCTTGCTGAATGCTTTGACCGAAGAGTGAAGTTCGCAGGTCATTCCACGTTATGTCGGATGCAAGTGCATCCACACGATTGTCATAGCCCGCGATCAATAGCGAAAGTGCGCCACCGTAGGACCCACCGGTGAATCCCACTCGCGGATCGCCGGTTGCATCTTGAATGATTTCGCTGCGCGTAGCGAGGTAATCAATAATCTTGCCGGCATCAGCGACTTCAAAATCAGGCGAGTTGACAGAAATCTTCCCAGTAGATTCACCAAACCCGCGGGCGGAATAGGTCAGGACTGCAAATCCGGCATCAACTAATTTTTCCGCTTGAGACGTTCCGCCGTTTTTGTCACCACCGAATCCGTGGGCAATCACAACAGCCGGAGCTGGAACAGTTTCAGGGAGAAAAAAGTTCGCGTCGAGGGTGACGGGCGCAGAATCCTGTGCAGAGGCGCGAGCCCCCTCAATCGTGAGAGCCTGAGGCTCAACAGCATATGCAGGTTGAGGGATGACACAGATAAGTGCTATCGAGATGGCAGCGGCAAAAACGGATGTGCGCACATCTCCACCCTAAGCGGGAACGGCCAAAAGCGATACGTGAGTTAGGCGATTCCGCTCTCAGCGGCACGATTTTCCAAGTATTCCAATACCACGAGATCAAGTTCCCCAGGAACCATGCGTTCCTCGAGGTTCTCGACACCCGCGCAGGCGACCAATGCTGCCTCGAGATCGGGATCGGAGTCTGCTGGATTGGTCCAACCTAGGGAGTCCAACACTGCCCGCAGTCGTGGGGCGTATTCACCTTCGAGGGGGACTGTCTTTTCGGGCTTTCCAAACAGCAATTGATGAATCCCGGAAAGCCGAATGAGTTCGGTGACCGGGTCAGCGTGGTCATCGACTCGCAAGTCCATCTCAGTGTCACTTGTTCCCCCGTAGCCGCCGTTGGCGGTACAGGCAAGTATCGCTGCGCTTTGTCGTCCGCGCTTGTCACCGCCGGCATCATCCCCAGCCTTGAGAACAGAGAGCAGCCGATCGGTGAAGGAAAGGTGGGAACCGGCGAGCCATGCCCTCTCCATTTCAATGACAACAATCTCGCCAACAAGAATGTTGCCCGCGATGGCGTATCCAGGTCCTGTGCGTCCGCCTGCCCATTCAAAGCAACCTGATCCCGTGAATGATGCGGAGCCACCCGTGGCATCGACGATGTTTACCTGGCGGTCAGCGCTCTGGTCATCATCTGCGATCAATCGATCGACAACCTCTTGAGCACCGTGGCCCTGTTGCAACAGTTCGACTCCGCGAGGGACATAGGTCAGATTCGCCCACGCCTGCGTGGCGATAGCCCCTGCGCCGAGCCGCACGCCCGGCACCGCCGCACCAACAGCGAGAAACTTGGATGCAACAGCAACGCCCCAGTGTGTGCCGTCGTCACTGCGAGCCGCAATAGAAAATGTCATGGCCTCAAACTAACGGTTGTATTCCGGACTCGGAGAATGTGCATGCCTGACGCCGGTGAACCAAATGAGATGATGGCGAGGTGGATGTAACCGCGTCAATTTTGAGTCCCGCGCACCGCCAACTCGCTTTGGTGGAGTTGGCGGAGCAGAAATTTGATCTCCTGGTGATCGGTGGCGGGGTCACGGGGGCCGGTGTTGCCTTGGATGCCTCATCTCGCGGGCTATCGGTCGCGCTGGTCGAGATGCGTGATTGGGCGGCGGGAACCTCGAGCAGATCTGGCAAGCTTTTTCATGGTGGACTGCGCTATCTCGAACAATTCAACTTTGGTTTGGTCAGAGAGGCATTGCATGAGCGCGGATTAATGCTTGAGAAGTTGTGTCCGCACCTGGTACATCCGATTGAATTCATATATCCCCTCAAACATCGGGTGTGGGAGCGGGCCTACATGGGTGCGGGACTCTTTCTCTACGACACAATCGGCGGTGCCGGCGCGGTTCCGCGGCACAAGCATTTATCGCGTGTGCAAGTTTTGGAGCGCGCCCCTGGCTTGAACCCCAAAGGAATGATCGGTGGTATTTCCTTTTTCGATGCCCAAGTTGACGATTCACGTCACACCATGGAACTAGTACGCACGGCTGCCGCATATGGTGCCGTCGTTGCATCGGCATTAAAGGTTGTTGGCGTATCGCATGATTCACATGGAGCGGTAGATGGTGTCGAGGTGCGAGACCTTGAGTCTGGCAACTCGATTTTGATTAGTGCTAGGCATGTGATTAATGCAACGGGTGTGTGGACCGATGAAATTCAGAAGCTGGCTTGCGGCACATCAGATTTTTCTGTGCAGGCATCTAAAGGTGTACACATATTGGTCCCTCGAGACAAAATTGATTCAACCGTTTCGGTTTTTGTCCGAGCTGAAGACAGTGTCCTGTTCATTCGTACTTGGGGCAATCACTGGCTCATTGGCACAACAGATACTGCCTGGAATAACGAACTTGATCACCCGGCAGCAACGTCAACAGACATTGAATACCTTTTGAGAAATGTCAATGCCGTGTTGAACGTGGCACTGACCGAAGCTGATATTGACGGGGTGTATGCAGGATTACGACCGTTGATCAAGGGTCAGGTCATCAAGGGTCATTCGGGCGCGACAAGCGACTTGAGCCGTGAACATGTGGTGGAAACCCCGATCCCAGGGTTCACCACGATTACGGGTGGCAAGTACACCACTTACCGTGTGATGGCAGCCGATGCTGTTAATGAGTCTCTCAAGCAACTCAACAGCCGAGGTGAGTTGCTTGATACTCCGGAATCAAACACTCAGGACATCCCGCTTATTGGAGCGAGGGATCTCGATCAAGCGACATTGGAGTTATACGACCAGGCAAAGTCTCTGGGGCTTCGCGCAGGGGAAATGGATCGGCTTCTTGGGCGGTATGGATCAATGACCCGGGAACTAGTCAAGTTGATCAAATTTCGACCAGAACTCGGTCAACCAATCGCCGGCGGCGGAGGATATCTGCGAGTAGAGGCGCTGTATGCCGTCACACATGAAGGCGCCCTTCACATTGACGATGTCCTCACCAGACGCACCCACCTTTCTATTGAGACCCCGGATCAAGGTGTAGAAGCGGCAGGCGAAGTCGCCGAGATCATGGGGGCGGAATTGGGCTGGACACCTGAACGCAAAGCCATGGAGTTGCAGCATTACCTTGACAGGGTGGCAGCCGAATTGGCGGCACACCAGGTCCCCGATGATGCCGGTGCGCAGGCAAAACGCAACTTGGTGAAAGATGTACGCCTCAGCCGAAATTAGTGGCGAGAGTTTGACAGAACGCATGACTACGAAGGAGTTCACATGGAACAGGAAATTTCAACCAACGGCGACATTGAAGTTGGCGACGATTTGTCCATTGAAATTGTGTTGGATGAGAACGACAATGTAGTCGGCGCAATCTCTGATGAAGTAATCGTTGCAACGAGCCCAGATGGTTCAATCGTTGACGAAATCGTCGATGTCCTCGACGCTGATGGAAATTTGGTTATTGAGGATGAAACCGTCACCGTCTACGACGCTGATGCGAACGTGGTCGCGCAGTCGGAAGAAGTGCGAATTCCACTCGAAGGATAGAGCACTTCAGCCCGCACGTCGTGATCAATTAATGTCGAGTGATTCGACGAGTTGTTCGATGCGGGCACTGATTTCATCTCGCACTGCTCGAACGAACTCGAGGTCTTTGCCGGCCGGGTCATTGAGGTCCCAGTCTTCGTATCGTTTGCCGGGATAAATCGCGCAGGTATCACCGCAGCCCATCGTGATGACGACATCAGCCAGTTTCACGTCTGAATCTGTCAAGAGTTTAGGTTTATTGGCCCCTATGTCTATCCCGAGTTCGGCCATGGCTGCTACTGCCATGGGATTGACCTGCTCAGCGGGAACAGAACCAGCGGAGAGTATGTCAACCTGACTTCCTGCACGAGCGGCAAGTAACCCGGCAGCCATTTGTGAACGGCCGGCATTGTGCACGCACACGAAAAGTACCGTCGGCTTTTGGTCCATGGTCATTTCACCTTTCGAGGAGCGAGTTTCATCGCAATGAACGCTCCAAGGAGCGCTCCAACAATTTGCATAGCGATGAATGGCAGAGCATTGGCAGGGCTTATTCCAGTGAATGTGTCGGTGAGTGTGCGGCCAATTGTGACTGCTGGGTTGGCAAAGGATGTAGAAGAGCTGAAAAAGTACGCGGCGCCAATCCAAGCGGGCACGAGGATTATCAGGGCCTCGGACCGTTCTCTGAGAACTGCTGTGACGATGATGAACAGAAGTCCCGCGGTGGCGAGTACTTCACTCAACATGAGCCCGTATCCGCTGCGATCATTTGTTGAGAAGTCGACGACGGGTAGCTCAAACATTATGTTTGCAATCACGACGCCGGCGACGGCGCCCAGAATCTGAACAATCATGTAGATCCCAGCCTCCGACACCCTCATTTCATTGCGAACTGCAGCGATCAGGGTTACGGCGGGGTTGAAATGTGCTCCAGAGATTGGTTGAAAGAGCCAAATTGCAACACCGAGGGCAGCGATCGTGGACACCGTGTTAATCAGGAGCGTTACCGCAATGTCATTGGTCAACAGGGTGCCCATGATCCCGGAGCCGACCACGGCGCAAACAAGTATGGCGGTTCCCAAGAACTCAGCCATCAAGGCGCGCCCTGTGGCCCGCTCATCAAGCATGTCTGGCGCATGATTTTCCATAAGGATGGAACTGTAAGCAACTGTTAGTTGGATATGGGTCTGTGGCTCATGAACACTGGGTGAATTCTTGAGCGATTCCTGGCGCACCTACTATTGCACGATGATGCGGGGGATCAAGAAGAACGCTTTAGTCGGCGCTGCTTTGACGGGCATCGCGCTGAGTCTTGCTCTCGTGCAGGCTCCTTCAGCCATCGGCGCGACAAAAGTCGATCCGCTCAAAGTGTTGAATTCGCTCCCGGTCCAGAACGAGCGAGGTGCTGGCTACGACCGGGGCCTTTTCCGTCACTGGTCGGACCTTGATCGAAATGGCTGCGATACGAGGGAAGAAGTTCTCATTGTGGAGCGGGTCAATGGAAGCGTGCAAGGGTGCAAGGTTCTTGGGGGATTGTGGGTGTCCAAGTATGACGGCGTGAAAACTTCGAATGCATCCAATTTCGACATTGACCACTTTGTCCCGTTGAAAGAAGCTTGGGATTCTGGCGCTTGGCGTTGGGATTCTGCGACGCGTGAACGTTTTGCAAACGACTTGGGTTACGCCCCAGCCCTCATTGCCGTCTCAGCTAGTTCGAATCGATCGAAATCCGATCAAGATCCAGCCGAATGGATGCCACTGAAGAGTCAATGCAGTTATGCAAAGAACTGGGTCGGCGTGAAGTTTCGTTGGCGCCTGTCTGTTGACTCGACAGAGAAAAAGGTGCTGACGAGAATTCTCACCAGGTGTAAAGGTTCCATGGTGTTGCCGCCTCGGGCTTGAACCATTCCCCCAGGCTCACATGTGATTAATTATTCGGGAGCGGGAGATAATAAATGGGATCTCCAATTTTGACCGCGTGGGTGGTAACCGCGAAACCGGTTGACACGCTGAGCCCCCGAAGCATGGCTGATCCGTTGAATTCCGAAACGTGAAATTCGCCTGACTTCGATATTCCAGCTACTAGCCGTGTTCCGTCATCACCGTGAATTTCGCTTTGAGAAACGAGAATATCCAGATCTGGCGCAGGGAGACCAAGCATTGAATTCAGCAGTGGCTGACCAAAAGTCAAAAGTCCCACGATGGCCGATAAAGGATTTCCCGGTAGTCCAATTACTGGAATGTTCTGGCCACTGTTCGTATTTGCAAGGGCAAGCATCATTGGATGGCCGGGACGCACATGAACACCATCAACCAAAATTTCTCCATTGAGTTCAGAAATGACGGCACGCAAGAAATCCCGAGGACCCGATGCTGTTCCTCCAGTTGTAATAATCACATCGGCATCGAGATTTGAAATTGTGGACATCACCTCTGACATGACGTCTTTACAGCGTGTGATGCTGATGACTTGCGCGCCCATGCGGTTAAGCCACCCGGGGAGCTGCGGGCCGAGAGAGTCCCGAATCTTTCCGGGTGCAGGGATTCCTTCAAGTTCCAATTCATCACCAAAAACGAGGACACTTACCCGAGGTTGGCGTCGCACCTCAACCATGTCATGACCAGTTGCAGCGAGAATGCCAATGACACTTGGATTCAATCGGGTTCCACGTACTGCGATAGTTTCGCCAACCATACATTCTTCACCGGCATGGCGAATGTCGCGTTTCGGAGCTTGCGTTGCAGTCAGAAGCGGTTTACCGGAATTTTGAATTTCCACACTCCCGTGCTCACTTCTAACAATGTATTCCGTACCTGCTGGTACAGGAGCACCAGTGGCTATTGAGCAACCTTCGTTTACCCCCAGTTCCCAGTCGGGAAATTCGCCGGCGACAACCTGTCCAGTTATGTGCCAGGGACCCGATCCCCGAACGGCCCACCCATCCATGGCCGAGTTATTAAACGAGGGGAGAGCGAGAAGTGCGCAGTGGTCGCGAGCAAGGACTCTGCAATCCGCCTCGGTTAGTGCCACAAATTCATTCTCAAAATGTGAACTGACGCGAAGTCCAAGTTCGAAGGCAAGTGCGCGAGCCTGACTCCAATCGGCGTCCTGTTTCATGCGCTTGCTAGTTCTGATTTTCTTCTTTTGGATTCCAATTAGTGGCAAGAAGTCCGATCTTTTCGGCCACCACTGTTGGATCAGCACCTTGTGCGACCGCGATCCCCATGAGGTAGGTGGTGAGAGGGGCTGCAGGTCGTTCCACATTGTGTGCCGCATCCCTAGCAACGGCGAGGATGTCCTTCATAAGGTTCGGAGTAACACTGAACCCCTCGAGATTCAATTCCGAAATTACTGTGTCGACCCATTGATCCATGACTTAAGACTAAAGGAGGAACGTTGAAATTAAATCAGGGAGTGAATTACGGCTGTAAAAGAGTGGCAGCACGCTCGAGGTCCGCCGGGGTGTTTACATCCAATAAGAGTCGTTCCCCAATGGACGTTTCTGATGCCTGCACATATTCAATGTTCTTGAGGTGGGCAATGAGGGATTGCATGCTCTGATTTGTTGGGGAGCCCATTGCTTGTAAACCATCCCGCAAAGCTTTGACATCGTAAAGAGCATTCAGAGGATGCGCCCGACCATCAGCATCTCGAGGTATGAGCGCGGAGGAATTAGATTTGAGGCCCACTGTTAGAAGCCATGGAATTGCAAGCGGGACATCCACGGCGGCGACGGCGACATGTGATGTAGAGACGCAGGCCAGGCCCGCGGTCACCGCGGCAACCGGCCCAGATCCAGGTGGGTCTTCTCGCACAAACTGGACGGGATGTCCGGAATTGGGTCCAACAACAACCGTGTGTATGCCCGCTGGGACCCGCCCAAGAACAAAGTCCAGTAGTGTCCCCGCGCCAAATCGCAGGCTCGCCTTATCTGTTCCCATGCGACGGCTCGTGCCACCGGTCAACAGAAGCACGCTGACGTCGTGCGTTTCTGGTTCAGGGGCGGTTGACATGGAAAAAGAGTATCGGTGTGATGTGGTGCACATTCGGACAAATGGGTGGAAATCGACATCAATACGTGCAAACATACTGCCATCACTCGACTTGTCGACTGATTGAAAGCCCGCGTACACCCCCCGTAACGCGGGCTTTCCCTTTTCCCCCCCGGGCTTATCCTTCGTCTCGAGCCTAGGCTCTCGACTCGTGTTTGATTCTTCGTCTCGAGCCTAGGCTCTCGACTCGAACATCCCCAGCACGGCCGCTATCCCAAGCACTGAACGTGGCGCGTAAGCGGACCTCCATAGCCCACCATGATTGGCGCCAATGCTGAATAGATCCATGGGATTGTGAAGCGGTGTCTGAGGGTTAGCGGCCGAGTGTGGGTTACGCAGGTCATGGACAAGCATTGCCGCCATGAGCGCGGTAGATGTTGCAGGTTCAAAAACCTCAACGCCAAAGCGCCCTGCACCCGCGTACGCAGCTGCGAGTGCTCTGTTCTTAACAACCGACTGCGTGCGGGTTGCTGGTGCGAGATTAAGTGAGACGGGGAATCCCTGTGATCGAGCGACTAATGCACGCCACCGTTGCAACCGTTTTGCTAGGAGATAGTTAGGACCCTGTTGAATGACAAGTGAGTCGTTTAAGCCCATGGATACACCATCAGCAGAGGTATAGGTGTCTGGATAGTTGGGTTCAAATTGACCAAATGCTCGAAGTGGGGACTGCAGGAAGCCGGTAACTCCACGCTTTTTCCAGCGTTCGCGGGATTCTAGGACACATTCCATGGGCACCATGAAGACGTCAGTGGGGGTTGCGAGAAACGCCAACGTAATGTCCTGTCGATGGCGCGACAGTTGGAGGAAAATCGCATCGGCACTCATGCTTAGCAACGCATGAATAGCTCCATCCGCGTAGGTGTAGTTGCCTAGGACGAATTGACCGTCAATCTGATCGATCCACTGGGCGATTTCAGCGGGCTGGTTCAACATGTCGATTCCAGCAGCCTGCGCAATGACATGGTCGTCCTCGGCATGGATGGTTCCACCGGTCACCATAGAGATTTCACCATAAGCATTAGGTGAAATCGGAACTCGAAGTGAACCGGGTGTTGCCCGCGTGATGTCAATGAGCCGTTGCCAGATGTCAGGGCGCGGCAAGTCGAGTGCATGAATGCGCGCACCCCAACGTAGAAGTGATCTTGTGGGTGCCATTTCCGCGCCGGCACCAAGAACTGCGATATCGGTGTCTGAAAGGTCCAACCATTCGGGGTTATCCATGAGTAGATGGATCGCTTGGCCAAACGTTGGCTCGGCTATTCCGTCTTTGACCCAAGTGTCCACCTGCTTGCGCAGCTCGGAACCGAAAAGCCGGCGCCCCTGATACGGGATTGAGAGTTCCTCTTCTCGCGCTGCACGTCCAATCACCGTGACCGATTCAATGGGATTGCCAGGCTCGCTCATCACTTGGTCAAGTGAAATGTCGTTGTCACCGCGAGTGAACTGGAAGCGACGATGCGCAGAGTCCAGACCCGATTGGGAAATGATGATCGCAGAGTCAGGAGTTTGGGCCGCGGAGACAACAATCTCCCGCATTGGGTCGATATAGCCCTTGCGCCAATCCTTGGTGTGTTCAATGCGATCGGCAATACGGGGATCAATAGTGCGAATGGAATCGGCAAAGATTGCTCGACCGGTTGCCGTGGTGCTTCGCTTGTTGTCTCCACCTCGAGGGAACGCCACCGCCATTAGGTCATTATGCCCAACTTAGTTCAGGTTGAGGCTCGAAAGGTGGGCCGCGTGTTAAAAGTCACTCGTATGTGAAGTGGCGCCGCGCGTGAACTCAGGAACTGGACGAATCGATATTCATAAGTTTCTTGCGGTAGGGAACCAGTTCTTTGACAGTATCGATTCCAATGACACCAACAAGATGATCCTTGTCATTGAAGTACTCAACAATGCAGGGACCATCAAGATCTCCGGACACCACCTTGCTGCGCGCGGCGACACCTGGTAGCCCATAAGACTGAAGTTGGTACTCAAACTGGTCGGACCAGAAAGCGGGGAGTGCCGAGAAGGGGTCATCGGTTGGTGCTTCACCTTTGAGGAGGGCGGCCAAAGTGGCGCCCGCCCGTTTGCCGGTCTCCGTGGGCATGTTCCAATGCTCGATCCGGCGAGGTCCCTCGGCGTAGAGGACACTTGGGTGCCGAGCGACGTCTCCGACAGCAACAACAGGCACATTTGTGGCTTCAGTGCCTGCAGGGCCTACTAAGCGCATTGTGTGATCAACGAGAACGCCATTGCTCAGGTCCAGACCATTTCCTTCAAGCCACTCCACATTGGGAACTGAGCCGATTGCCTCAACTACAACACCTGTGGGAATCACATCACCGTTATCAAGAGTAACACTTTCAATTTTTTCATCGCCGTTAAATGATTTCACAGTGCGGCCGAGGTGGAAAGTCACTCCCTTGGACTCGTGGCGCCGGCGCATGGCACCGCCAAGTTCAAGACCCATGGGCATCACCATAGGTTCGGAGTCCAGTGATACGACATGAACGTTGGCGCCGAGAAGTGTCCCAGTCGCCGCCAGTTCGCACCCGATGAAACCACTGCCAAGAATCACCAGATTCTCGCCGGGCACTATTGCCTCCCGGAGTTTTTGCGCATCAGAGAGCGTCCGGAGAGTAAACAGCCCTTGCGTTGGGCCCGGAATCGGGAGCAACCTTGGGCGAATCCCGGTTGCGATAACAAGCCCATCGAACATGAGTTCCTCTCCATTAGCAAGCGTCAGGGTCTTCTTTTCGAGGTTCAAAGATCGCGCACCGCTGCCAAGTTTCCAGCGAACGTCTGCAATCGAATCACGTTGCCTAAATTTGAGATCCTCATGCCCTAGGCCTGATTTCAATGCTTCCTTGGATAACGGTGGTCGGTTGTAGGGAACATGTTCTTCATCGCCTACGATTTCAATTTCACCCACGAAACCATTCGCGCGAAGTGCTTCTGCGGCTCTAAGACCACCGAGTCCAGCACCGACTATGACAACTCGTTTGTTATCCATGTCACGAGTATCTCAACTTGTGGCGACTAGTTCCGTCCGGGTTCGATTCCGCGAATGTTCGGCGACAAAAACACCCACAAGAATTAATGCACCGCCCGACAATTGGACGAGAGTGAGAGATTCCCCCAACAAAATCCAAGCAATGATGGTGGCGAACAGGGGCTCGGTGAGTCCAACCGTTGATGCCTGGGAAGCCCGGAGGTGTTTAAGCGACTCCACCGTGAGCCAAAAGGGAATCACGGTTCCGAGGAGCACAAGGTAAATTGAGAGTGACCAGATGGGAAATACAACCTCGGCGCTGCCGAGTGGTTCTGATTCACCAGAGAGTAGATCCCACGGGAACGACCACCAAGGTTGAAAAATTGCCCAGAACAATGCCGCTGCGGCAAATCCCCACATGACCAGTGATACCGGATCGCGGTGATTCTCCACCCGCATTTGTTTGTCCCCGAGGATATAAAAAGTTGTGAGGCTCACGGCTGCAAGGAGTGCTGCAATCACTCCCACAGCGTTGAGCGCAAAGCCGTTCCAGATTTGAGCCACGAGGGCTAGACCGGCGATCGCCATGCCCAATGCAAGCCAAACAGTTTTTCGAGTTGGCTCTTTCCACACCAGGCGCATCCACAAAGCAACCATGACGGGCGCGGTGAATTCAATAAGGAGTGCAACACCAACTGGAAGATAAACCAGTGCAACAAAATAAAGGTATTGCGTCATGGCTACACCCAAGATGCCATAGGCAATCAGGACAGGAATCTCTTTTCGTTTTAGATGTAAAGCGCTAGGTCGCTTGATAGCAACGAATGTCAAGAGGACCAGAAAGGCGACCGTTACACGCAATTGAGATAGCCGTTCAGTGTCAATTCCAGTCATGAGGATTGCTTTGGACACAGTTCCGTTCAACGCGAAGAGAACTGAAGCGATCAGGTAAAGGAAATATCCGGTGTACGGGTGTGGATTCTTGGTAAGGGTGACGCCGGGAATTGGTTCAATGAAGTCACTCACTTCATGACCGATTCATATAAATGAATTGTTTGGGCTGCGATGGCATCCCAGCCAAATGCACTCACCGCTCGAGCTCGCCCTTGGGCACCCATTGAACGAGCCAAAGTTGAATCAGCAATAACTCTGTTCACTGATTCCGCGAATGCGTGTTCAAAAGCGCGGGGCTCTTGGGCGTCATAGGGGACGAGGATCCCAGTTTCACCGTCCTTGACAACTTCAGGGATGCCACCAACATTGCTTGCTACGACAGCAGTTTCGCACGCCATGGCCTCAAGATTCACAATTCCTTGGGGCTCGTAAATAGATGGGCAAGCGAACACGGCAGCGTGCGTGAACAATTGCAGCAGGTCGGCCAGTGGTGCTTGCTCCCTGATCCAATGAATCATGTGGGCGCCTCGTTCGGCTCGGAGTTCAGCTACCAGTTGCTCAACTTCCATACCAATTTCGGGAGTGTCGGGTGAACTGGCGCAAAGTACGAGTTGAACGCCCTCATCAAACTTTTTTGCAGCTTCCAGCAAATGGGGTAGTCCCTTCTGGCGCGTGATCCGCCCAACAAATAGGACGTATGGAACGGCAGGGTCAATGCCATATTTATCTAGTGCATCGAAGGCCGGATCAGGACGATAAATATTTGTATCAATTCCGTTGTGAATCACATGCACATTTGCAGGATCGACATCCGGGTAACTTGTCAGCACATCTGACTTCATGCCAGCAGAGACCGCAATGATCGCGGCCGCGGACTCGTAGGCTGACTTCTCCACCCACGACGACAGTCGGTACCCACCTCCCAGTTGCTCGGCTTTCCAGGGGCGCAGTGGCTCGAGTGAATGGGCTGTGACAACCAGTGGCTTGTTCAGAAGTAACGAGCCGACTTGTCCAGCAAAATTGGAATACCAAGTGTGGGAATGGATAACGTCAACAGTCTGTTGCGAGATCGCCTGCACAATGTCGAGGTTGGTACCAAGAGTGGCAAGGGCAGGGTTTGCGTTTTTGAGAAATTCAGGTGTCACATGTCCAACGGCATCGGGATATTCTTCACCGAATGCGTGCACATCAACAGATATGTGTTTGCGCAATGCAGGGACTAGGAATTGCACGTGAACACCGGCACCGCCGTAGGTGTTGGGTGGCCACTCTTTGGTCAAGATCGCAGTTCGCACGACCGAAGCCTAGGCCTGCGAATTCTGGAGGGGCATTTGAGGCGCGTTTTATAAACGGGTATACCTGTGTGACTGATCGGACTAGGCTGAAGCCATGGCAGGGGATCCCCGAGTACTCGCCATGGTGCTCGCAGGCGGTGAAGGCAAGAGACTCATGCCTCTGACCGCAGACAGGGCAAAGCCGGCCGTACCTTTTGGCGGTTCCTACCGTCTCATTGATTTTGTGCTGTCCAATCTGATCAATGCAGGAATGCGTCGCGTATGCGTGCTCACTCAATACAAATCGCATTCACTGGATCGACACATCACGCAAACGTGGCGAATGCCTACCTTGCTCGGTGACTACGTCACACCCGTCCCGGCGCAACAACGATTGGGTCCGCGCTGGTTTACGGGTAGTGCCGATGCAATTTTTCAAAGTCTGAATTTGGTTTACGATGAAGCTCCCGAGTACGTAGTTGTTTTCGGTGCTGATCACGTGTACCGCATGGATCCTATGCAAATGATTGAAGCCCATATTGATAGCGGTGCGGGAGTCACGGTTGCAGGCTTGCGTCGACCAAAAGAGATGGCATCTGAGTTTGGCGTCATTGAAGTCGCAAGTGACGGGCATCGGATTTCAAATTTCTTGGAAAAACCAAAAAACCCACCGACGATTCCGGGCTCACCAGATGAGTGCTTTGTTTCCATGGGCAACTATGTTTTTAGCACGGACGTATTGCTCGAGGCTCTCCGTGAAGATGCCGCGGATTCATCGTCAATACATGACATGGGCAGCAACATCATCCCGATGCTAACAGGGCAGGGCCGCGCTTTTGTTTATGATTTCAATTCAAATATTGTCGCGGGCGCCACTGAGCGCGATTCAGGGTACTGGCGCGATGTGGGATCGCTCGACAGCTATCACGATGCGCACATGGACTTGGTTTCCGTGCACCCAGTTTTCAATCTGTACAACAGGCGTTGGCCAATACTTTCAAATATCCCACCACTTCCTCCGGCAAAGTTTGTTGAGGGCGGGAATGCCCATGAGTCAATGGTCGGTGCGGGCAGCATTATTTCGGGTGGCCACGTGCGCACCTCGGTCATCGCGTCCAATGTAATTGTTGATTCCGGGTCCTATGTCGAAGGTAGTGTTCTCATGCCCGGTGTGCGAATCGGTCAGAACGCAGTCGTGCGTCGAGCGATTCTTGATAAGAACGTAGTCGTTCCTGCAAATGCACAAATCGGAGTTGATCTTGATTTGGATCGCACTCGCTACACCGTGAGCCCAGGCGGCATCGTGGTAATTGGCAAGGGTGTTTCCGTTATTGAGGACTAGGCCCATTCTTTCTGGTTGCATAATGGGTAGGTGAAACGTTCCGTCAAGGTGCTCTCCGTCGCTATTGCGTGTCTGGCCTTTGTCGGTATACAGATACATCCTGCCCTTGCGGTGGCCCCAAGAATTGTGGGAGGAGTGCCGATATCAATTTCTCAGGCACCATGGCAAGTTGCCATTGCAATCAGAAATGACACGCTTTGCGGTGGCTCGTTGATTAATTCTGACTGGGTCCTTACTGCTGCCCACTGCGCAACAGGGGTTCAACCATCAAGCTTTTCTGTTTTTGCGGGGCTAGACATACTGTCCCAACGAAACCGTGGTGACGCGATCCGCGTTTCTCAAGTCGTGATTCATCCGAATTGGAATGGTAACAATTTCAACGCGGATTTGGCTTTGCTCAAACTGTCAGCCCCCGTGACTCTGGGGTCAAATATTCAACTGATACCTCTGCCTGAACAGGTTGACCCCAACACATGGCCGCAGCAAGGGTCGAGTGCAACGATTTCAGGTTGGGGTGCCACATCCTTTGGTGGAGCCGCGGTAGATCAATTGCAAGAGGCGAACATTTCGGTCCTTGCCGGCCCAGGGGTCAATTCATGTGGGGATTACGGGTCGAACTTTTCAGCGCTGGATGATCTCTGTGCAGGTGTTCCTGGTGGCGGGATCGATGCGTGCCAAGGTGACAGTGGAAGTCCGCTGACCGTCCAGGTTGAGGGGGTTGCAGTCCTGGCGGGGGTGACGAGCGTGGGCAATGAATGCGCATTGCCCAACTTCCCTGGTATCTATACCCGGGTGACCACGTACATCAATTGGATTCGGGGGTATGTGCCGGTCCCAGCCACGGTACCGATGCCCCCAGTGGGAGTCACTACTAAAGCGGCTGTCGGTGGGAAGGTCGTTGTCAGTTGGCTGCCCCCGGCCAGTGATGGAGGTGCCCCCATCACCGGTTACAACGTCGTGAACGTCACGGATCCCAATTCAGCAGCTACCGGGTGCACCTCGCAAGAGACATATTGCGTTGTGACAGGACTGCAGGTCGGGGTCCCCTCGTCACTTGTTGTCCAGGCAGTTAACTCCGTGGGAGTGGGCCTGGCATCAGATGCGATCACGGCAACACCTGTGACAACTGTGCTCAAAAAAGGTAAAAGTATCAGCCTAACGCGGCTGGCCAAGCTGTTGAAAATTAGAAAGACCAAATTGACCGCGAAAGTTGCCGGCGATACTGCGTCACTGTGCCGGGTTCAAGGTGTTCGGGTGAAAGCAACCAAAGCCGGGGTATGTCGAGTCTTTGTGAAATCTCGCAGTTCGAAAAAAGCGCTGGGAACCGCATACATAAAAATTGTGTAGTTACCCGAATCTACCGGAGATGTAGTCCTCTGTGCGCTTATCACTGGGTGAACTGAATAATTCCCGAGTTGGTCCGAATTCAACAAGACGACCGTGTCTAACCCCATTGTCATCGAGTTCTGCGGTGAAGAAAGCGGTCCGGTCAGAAACTCTCGCGGCCTGCTGCATGTTGTGTGTGACGATCACGATGGTGTAATCCTTGGCAAGCTCACCCATGAGGTCCTCGATCTTGGCCGTTGCGATGGGATCCAAAGACGCGCACGGTTCATCCATCAAAATGACATCAGGTCGGACGGCGATGCAGCGCGCAATGACTAGGCGTTGTTGCTGCCCACCGGAAAGAGCGTAGGCACTCTTCTTGAGATCGTCCTTGACTTCGTTCCACAATGCCGCACGTGTAAGGCACTCCTCAACCAGGTCATCGTAATTACCCTTGATGCCATTGACCTTTGGACCATAAGCAACGTTTTCATAGATCGATTTAGGAAACACATTGGGCTTTTGAAAAACCATACCGACACGGCGCCGGACCTCAATCGGATCGACATCAGGACCATAAATATCTGTGCCGTGATAAGAAACGGTTCCTTGAACACGAGCCCCTGGAATGAGGTCATTCATTCGGTTGAAGGAGCGCAGCAGCGTAGATTTGCCACAACCACTTGGCCCAATAAATGCAGTGATTTCGTTTTTGCCAATGGGCAGTGTGACATTGCGAATTGCTTCGTAGTCACCATAAAAGACACTGACATCGTCAAGGGAAAACACCGTTTCGCGGGCATGCAATGGAAGTTCACTGCCGTGCCTGAGCATGGAACTACTCAGGTTCAGGGTTACTTCATCGGGTGTGCTCATTATTGCCTCTCGGTGTTTACAGGGTTCACTTATGTCTACCAGCGCTTTTGAGTTCTATTGCGAATCCAGATTGCTATGAAATTCATTGCCAGCAGGATCACGAGCAGCAAGACAATCGTTGCAGCGGCGAGAATTTGGAATTCCTCACGCGATTCTTTGGTCCAGTTAAAAATTTGGATGGGCATAGTGGTGTAGTTCGAAAGAACACCATCAGGATTGAATGTAATGAAAGATACGGCGCCGAGTAGGAGCAGTGGAGCGGCCTCACCGATTGCTCGGGACAGTGCGAGGATCGTTCCTGTCGCGATTCCCGGAATAGCGGCAGGAAGGGTTTGCCGGTAGGCGGTCTGCCACTCGGTCGCACCCAAAGCTAGTGATCCGTCGCGGATGCTGCGTGGAACAGCGCGGAGTGCTTCCCTGGTGGAAATAATGATCACGGGAAGTACGAGCAATGCCAGAGTCATTGAGGCGGTAATCACACTTTGCCCCAGCGCCAATGCGCGTGCAAACACCGCGAGACCCAGGATGCCGTAGACGATTGATGGAACAGCTGCAAGATTCTGAATGTTGACCTCAATGAAGCGCTGAAACTTACTATTTGGTCGAGCAAACTCCTCCAGGTAGAGAGCGGCCATGATGCCCATAGGGAGAGCGATGAGAGCGGTAAAGGTAATGACCCAAATTGATCCAGTCAGTGCCGACTGAGCTCCAGCGTTTTCTGGGTCGCGCACCGATGGCATGTTTGTGATCAAGCGAAGGTCGAGCCGAGGCCAACCTTTCACGGTGACGTAAATCAGGAGAACCGCGAGGGTGAAAACGCCCACTGCTAATGCTAGGAAGAGCGCCCACATGAAAATGCGATCGCGCAGTGGCGTGCCTTTGCCGGAAAGAGACTGAGGTGAAAAACTTTGTGTCTGATCCTCGATGGATTGGCGCGTGCTCACTGGTACACCTGCCTGAATCTACGCACCAGTCGGATGCTGAAAACGTTCATGACGAAGGTCAAGATGAAAAGCAGGAGTCCAACAGCAAAGATTGATTTGTACTCGATCGATCCCGTTGCGAGGTCTCCAGAGCCTGCAGCCGCGATGTAGGAGGTCATTGTTTGCATGCCTTGGAGTGGATTAAGTGTTAGCTGCGGTTGGAGTCCCGCAGCTATGGTTACGATCATGGTCTCGCCGATTGCGCGGGATATTCCCAGCACGAAGGCAGCCACAATGCCGGAGAGTGCTGCGGGAATCACAACTTTCATGGCGGTTTGACGCTTGGTGGAACCCAAGGCGTATGCGCCATCCCGCAACCCGGACGGAACAGCGGCCATTGCGTCTTCGGAGAGGGATGCAATGGTGGGAATGATCATGATGCCCATGATGATTCCAGCAGAAAGTGCGTTGAAAACTTCAATGCCAGGAAAAATTTTGACCAATATTAACTGCGTGAGAAATTCGAGTGCAAAGAATCCGAATACAACAGTGGGGATGCCAGCAAGGACCTCAAGTGTTGGCTTGAGCACTTTTCGCACACGGAGTGACGCGTACTCGGAAAGGTAAATTGCAGAACCCAGACCCAAAGGGATTGCCACGATAATGGCGATACCCGTGATAACGAGAGTGCCACTGACAAGAGGAAGAACCCCAAACTCCCCATTCATAAACAGCGGTGTCCAGGTGGTACCGAAAAGAAAGTCGCCCATTGGGATTTCAGTGAAGAATTCGATGGATGGGATCAGCAGTGAAATGACGATCCCAAAAGTTGTGAGCACGGAAACCACGGCAGCAAGCAGCAAAAGACCGCGGATAACGCGCTCCCCATAATGTGGCTTTGACCGCCGCAGCGAATTCGCTGCGGCGGTCAAAGCGGTTACATCTGGGTTAATGGTGCTCATGAATAAATTTACTCAGTTCCCACTTGAGCCATGAGGGCGTTGAAGTCAGAAACCAGTTCTGCTTGCGCATCCTCACTGAGCGGGATGTAGAGAGCGCTTTTGGCGATTTCAGCGTCATTATCAACGTAGTACTGGAAGAACGATGCAACCTCTGGGCGAGCTAGCGCCTGGGTTGAAACATAGACAAACAGTGGGCGTGAAAGCGGTGTGTATGAGCCGTCCCGCGCTGTTTCGACGCTGGGAGCGACGCAGCCGGCGCCAGAATCGATTGACACTGCTTTGAGTTCGTCGGCGTTCTCTTCGTAGTAGGTGAAACCGAAGTAGCCCAAGCCACCTTTGCTGCCACTGACACCTTGGACGATTACGTTGTCATCTTCGCTTGGGGTGAAGTCCGTGCGGCTTGCTCCTTCTTCACCATTGATTTCGCCGGTGAAGTAGTCGAAGGTTCCGGAGTCTGTTCCGGGCCCAAACAATGCAAGGGGTTCATCAGGGAATGAAGGATCAATTTCATTCCAGTTGCCCACCGTTGAATTAGGAGCCCAAATCTGTGCGAGTTGATCCGTGGTGAGACAGTTTGCCCAGTCATTGTTCTTGTTGACAACAACGGTCATGGCATCGATCGCCAGGGTAAGTGAGCCCCAGGTAATTCCATTGGCTTCACAGTCCGCTGCTTCTCCGTCCTTGATCGGGCGTGATGCGTCATTCGCATCTGTTTCCCCGCGACAGAATTTTTCAAAGCCACCACCGGTGCCACTTGACCCAACTGTTACGCGCACACCTGGGTTTTCATTCTGAAAGTCCTCAGCTGCAATAGCTGAAAGGGGATAAACGGTGGATGAACCGTCGATCATGACACTGCCGGAGGTGCCATCCGCGTTACCTGAGCCATCGGTGTTGTTGCCGCCGCCGCAGGCAGCCAATGTCATGGTGAGAGCGGTGAGTGCCGCGCCAAAGCCCACCACTGATGTGAGCTTGTATTGCCGTGAGGCCATGTGTTAACTCCAATTCGTTTTCCAACAGTTCACTTTGAGCGGACTTTGTGCCCGTTGGACGCAAAATTAGGTGTGCTGAGTGGACACAATGGTCCTTCAAAGTGAACAAAAGGTAAACAGATATCGACAAATAGACGAACTAATTCATGCGGCTAGTTCCCAGGGACATCATGTTGCTCAATATTCACAAGTGTCACTCGACCATCGGGCCCAAATGCCCGATGAACGACGAAAAAAGCCGCCGGGGACAACTTGTTGGCCCAAGGGAATTCCTGGATAGCGCCCGTGTTGAAGCCGAGAACTCCGAGGGTCGTCTCGAGGATAGTGTTCATGACAGGTCTATGTGAGCACACCACCGTGGGGCGTGGGTCATGCATGAGGCCCGTGATGAGTGCTCGTGTTGCATCTGGATCTTGCTCGTGCCCGTGCTCGCTTAGTGCATCGGCAACCTCAATTTTGGTGTCGAGGAACTTGGCATAGCGATGCAATGTCTCACGACATCGAACAAAGGGAGAGGAAACTAAGTTTTCGATGCCAAATGCATCAAGTGCGTCAACGAGGACTTTGCTCTGACGCCGGCCCTTTCCTGAAAGTGGTCGAAGCCCATCTTGATCACCAGAAAAGTCAGAGCGCTTCATTGCCTTTGCATGACGCAGAATGACGAGAGGTGAGGTCAAAGGAACGGAGAGTGCTCGTTCAAGAAAGACTTGATCCTGCTTATAAGTCAATTTCTCTGGAGCCTGATCGACATGAACCCAGGCGATTTCATCAACTTCTTCGTCGGGTGCGAAACCAACATCTTCCCTGACGGTTCCGCTCCAATAGTGCACGGCTTTACGGCCCTCAGCAACGTCATAGTTATCAATGCCAAGGTAAGGGCCGAGCGCAACTCGAAATCCCGTTTCTTCATCGCACTCGCGAACTGCTGTAACGGGAATGATTTCGGTGCCATCCACTTTGCCCTTGGGAAATGACCAATCGTCGTAACGAGGCCTGTGCACCAGTAGAACAGAGTCTTGGGAAATTACTACTGCACCGCCAGCAATAATTTGAGCAGACTTGGTCATGTGCAACCCAAAGCAATTCCGAGGGCAAATGCAGCAGCTTTATCTGTTTCAGGATCTGCTGCAACAGATCGAAGTGCGGAGTGAGCGGCGACGCTATTACGTGAGTCAGAAGCCGACGTAGTCTTCATTGGGTGCTGTTCAAGAAGCTTTGAAGCCTTCTTGGGAAAAACGGGAGAAAAGAGTTGGGCTATTAATAATTGTGAATCTGCGGGAATGGCTTTCCAGAACTTTTGTGGGATGTATGCAGAGTCGGTAACCGGAGGAACTCGGGCAAAATCCATGAGATCGCTGAAAAGATAAAGGTATCGATCACTGCGCTGGGCCGCGACCGCGCTGGACTGGGCACTTAACCCCTTGCGCGCAAAAAAGGAACTAATGGCATCGCGTGCCTCATGACGATCGAGTGGATCTTGCACGAATTCCACTGCGCGGAGGGCGGCCTCGCGTTGGGCGTCAAAGACTGAGGGCGATGTCAACTCGGCGCGCAACCAAGAAATCTCAGAAAGGATCTCGGCGTTTTCCGTTGGTTCCAGAAAAACGGATAGTGCCTGTAGTAATTCGCTGAGGTTCCCTAGTTCCCGCTCCAACTTCGTGGCCGAACCAGTTGCATGTGACGTTACTTCGGCGGTGACCACCGATCGCACCTGCTGCGTGATGGCCCAACGAATCAAATCGCACGGTAAGGCGGACCTCTTGGGCACAGGCAGGATGGGAACATCCGGCTGGCGTCCTGCAATGGACCCAAACCCAGCGGCCGCCTTGCTCACAGAGCTCGTCTGGGCACCGAGGCCCCTGAGTTCGGCAACAATTTTTCGGGCTAACTTGGCACTACCGTGAGAGAGAAGTTCCACTTCTATTTCACGGAATGAGTCAACGAGCATGTTGCCTTGAAAGACTTGTACGTGGTCGTCGACCACTTCCACCATGGCTTCACCTTTCTTGAACACCGTGAAAGGCAAACGCTTGGTCTCAACTCGGGCAAGTGGGACCAGCTCGGCATCTCGCAAAAGTGCAGCAACCGTGCTGATGAAATCAGCGGGTGGAAACTCACCCGGATCTGCGCTGAGCAGTTCATCGCGGACCGAAGCACCTGGAATTCCAACTTCACCGAAGGCGGGGATTTTGAGGTGCCAGCCATCATCTGAACCCCCGGTGCGTTTGCGCATTGTGATTCCCCAGCGCAACAAGGTGGCATCGGTGGTGTCGAAATACGTTGCGGACATCATTCGCTCGGGTTCGGCTACTACTTCGTTGGACCCTTGGCTGAAGTCGGGGACTTGGAAGTCTTCAGGCACCCGAAACTTGAACTCCACCTCACGGTTGGTTTGTGCTGCGCCTGCGCCCATGTCTCTAACCTATCGACCCGTGATTAGGCCCGATCCTTGATCGGGTCGACTTCACTTGAGCTGCTGAGAGCCGAGGGGCGTTTACTCTTGATAGCGATGAGGAGTTCTTGAATATCTGTCAAGCGAGTGCCATCGGCATCAAAGAGCCTGCGGGTCCATGAACCATCTGTCTGCAGGTCCCAGGCAGCAGTATTGGGGGCGAAACCGAGATCGAGAATCCCCTCAATCTCAGCGATCTGTTCCGGGTCCGCGATGCTGACAAGGGTCTCGACCCGTCGGTCCAAGTTGCGGTGCATGAGGTCCGCGGAACCGACCCACACACTGGGGTTACCACCGTTGGCGAAGGAATATACGCGACTGTGCTCAAGGAATCGACCCAAGATGCTAATGACCCGCACCGTGTCACTGAGCCCAGGAACTCCTGGCCGGAGTGCGCATATTCCGCGTACCCAAATTTCAATGGGTACGCCAGCCATCGAGGCTCGGTAGAGAGCATCAATGATCGGTTCATCTACCAGTGAATTGCATTTGAAACGAATTCCTGCGGGCCGTCCTTCCATTTGGTGCTCGATTTCACGTTCGACCCGTGCGATGAGCCCTGCTCGAACTGAGTGAGGGGCGACCATCAAGCGGTTGTAATCGGTGTTCATGGAATACCCAGAAAGAACATTGAACAGGTTGGAAACGTCCTCGCCCACTTCGGGATTACATGTCAAGAGCCCAAAATCCTCATAGAGACGGGCGGTCTTGGGGTGATAGTTGCCCGTTCCAATGTGGCAATACCTGCGGAGTTGATCGCCGTCGTTACGCACAACCATGGACAATTTGCTGTGCGTCTTAAGCCCTACCAGACCATAAACCACGTGAACGCCGGCTTGTTCAAGTTTGCGGGCCCAGTCAATATTGTTCTGCTCATCAAAGCGGGCCTTAATCTCAACAATCGCAAGGACCTGCTTACCTTCTTCGGCGGCTTGAATCAGGGCATCCACGATTGGGGAGTCACCAGATGTGCGATAGAGAGTCTGCTTGATAGCGAGCACATGCGGATCGTGTGCAGCCTGCTCCAGAAACAGTTGCACGCTGGTGGAAAAGGAATCATATGGGTGATGCAAGAGGACATCGCGCTCACGCATAATGCTCAGAATGTCTGGTGCGCTGGCACTCTCAACGTCAGATAAGGCGCGTGATGTTTTTGGAACAAACTTGCGCTGTTTCAAATCGTCGCGGTCAATGCTGATGATGGTCCAGAGACCTGTCAGGTCCAGTGGACCCGGCAATCTGAATACTTCAAGTTCATTGATGTCCAGTTCACTGACCAAGAGCTCAAGTACGTAGGGATCAATATCCTCTTCAACTTCAAGTCTGACGGGCGGGCCAAATCGCCGGCGGACTAGTTCGCGCTCTAGAGCCTTGAGCAAGTTTTCGGCGTCATCCTCTTCAACCTCAACATCTTCATTGCGCGTTACGCGAAATGCGTGGTGCTCGCAAATCTCCATTCCGGGAAATAGTTCATCGAGGTGAGCTGCGATGACGTCTTCGAGTGGAACGTAACGCTGGGGAGCAACTTCGAGGAACCGTGGCAATAGTGGTGGAACTTTGACGCGGGCAAAGAGTTTATTTCCGGTTGTTGGATTGCGAACGACAACGGCAAGATTGAGCGAAAGCCCACTGATGTAAGGGAAGGGATGTGAAGGATCAACAGCCAAAGGAGTGAGAACCGGAAAGATTTTGGAATCAAAAAACAGATCCATATCTGTTTTTTCAGCCGGAGTGAGTTCATCCCATCGCAACACCTCGATGCCTTCATCGGAGAGTGCGGGGCGGATCATGTTCAAAAAGAAATCGGCCTGTTGACGCTGCAGCGCATATGCGCGTTCCCAAATATTCTCCAAGACTTCTTTGGGGGTTAAACCGCTTGCGGCACGAACTGCAATCCCGGTTGCGATGCGACGCTTGAGACCGGCCACCCGGACCATAAAGAATTCATCGAGATTACTCGCGAAAATTGCGAGAAACTTTGTGCGATCGAGAAGGGGTAGGCCAGGGTCTTCGGAGAGTTCAAGTACGCGTTTGTTGAACGCCAACCAGGACAATTCGCGGTCCAGAAAACGATCTGCAGGCAGATCAGAGTCGAGATCCTCGCGCAGAATGATGGCCGCCATTTCACTCGTGGGCGGCCCGTCGGCGGAATAATCCGAAATACTCATGGGCATATCGTCCCACGACCGGTGAAATTGCAGGTAAACGAGAGATCTATTCCTGGAAAATCACAGGTTCAAACGACGTTTGTACATGACATCACTGTCCCAATGGACAAATCCAAGCTCCGAATAGAGCTCGATGGCTCGATAATTGTCAGCGTCCACGTACAGCATGGCTTGGCCCAGACCCAGAGATCGAAGGAAATTCAGGCCCACCAAGGTCAAGGCCCGACCAAGTCCGCGGATATGCGCTGCAGGGTCGACAGCCAAGACATAAACCTCGCCGATCGGGTCGTGATTATGTGAGGCTTCACCCCGTGGGCGGTCATCATGTTGATGGTCACTATGTGGATGGTGATGCCCAATGGGAGGATCGCCGTGGACTTTTGTCCAGTGGAACCCCACAACGCGTGAATCAGAAATTCGTTCAGCGATAAAGAACCCTTCGGGGCAGAACCAGCTTTCGGCTAGACGGCGACGCAGATCTAACTCCGTCCAAGAACTTTGGTCGGGCAGGTGCGCGAAAGCTCGCTTATTGATGTCCAGCCAAGCGTCGATATCCCTTGATTCATCGAATTCCCGGATCTGTATCCCCGAGGGTATTTCTGGCTGCGGGATTGGTGCAAAGAGCGAGCGACGCATTTGCCACAGGGACCGAGTCATTTCAAAGTGAGCCGATTGCGCGAGTGCTTGAGCACCGGGGGTTTCACCGTGCGCCCACAAGCGCAGCCGCCCATCGGGAGAGAGAGTGATCACTTGGTCAACTAGTTGCCGTCCAATTCCCATGTTGCGCATGTTTGGGAGAACAGCTAACTCGGCGCTTGCGCCCTCAACTTGATCAGTGATGTCAACATGTGCGTAGCCAACGATTGCCTGTTCATCGGTGTCCCCGTTTGGCTGAGGTGCGATAACAGCAAGTACATGGTGTCCCTGTTCATCGCCGCCATGACGTAAATGCAACCAGGCGTGTTCATTCAATGGTCGGGCACCATCAGCAATAGTTGCTTGTTCGAGCAAGTTGTTCACACCAGAAATCTGTTGTGCATCAAGATGTGCGCAAGTAATGAACTCAAGGCCAGAAATGTTCATGTCGGGTCAGGTTTAACTGCGAGACGTTATTGGCGCTGCTGACTCCTCAGCAATATTTGATCCGTCAGCGACAAACCTATAACCGACATTGCGAATCGTGCCAATCATCGCTTCATGTTCGGAGCCCAGCTTGGCTCTCAGGCGCCTGACGTGAACATCGACAGTTCTCGTGCCACCGAAATAGTCGTAGCCCCAGACTTCCTGCAAGAGGACCGCTCTCGTAAACACTCGGCCGGGGTGGTGAGCTAAGTACTTGAGGAGTTCAAACTCCTTGAACGTGAGATCAAGAGGTCGTCCGCGAAGCCGGACCGAGTAGCTGACTTCATCGATATGGAGGTCACCGAAACTAATTTGTTCGGGGCTAGCCTCAGCAGCAATCCCGAGAGTATCCAAACGTCGGGTGACGGATACACGCAGGCGTGCCTCTAGTTCTGCTGGCGAAGTGGTGTTCAACATGAAGTCATCGATACCCCAGTCGCCTTGAACAGCGGTGAGGTTGCCTTCTGTGGTCACCAAAATGATGGGTGCTCCAGCCCCGGTGTCGTAGAGCAGGCGGGTGAAACTGCGAACGGCGGGGAGGTCGATTCGACCGTCAACCAGTAGCACATCAACACCATCGACTGCCAAGAGTGAGGCTGGTTCTGCGCCCATGACTCTGACCTGATGGTTGAGTAGGCCAAGTGCAGGGAGGACTTCAGCAGACGAATGCATTGCGCGCGTAAGCAGAATTATTCGCATGACACCTCCTTTGCTGAGCCCTAAGGATACCGATCGAATTCCGACCACGGTCATTGGCGCATAAAAAGGTGCGCCCACGGACATAACTTGGGCGCTTGACGGAGTTGCAGCACTTGGCACCAAAATAGGGGAGTGCGCTCTGAATTTACCCTCTTTACCAGCGACTCGGTTCGCATTGAAGGTACGCACGTCACCTACGCCAAAGCCAAGAATGACCCGGATCCAATGGCTCTAGGAATTGTGATGGCACACGGGTTCACGGGAAATCGCAAACTGGAGGATGTCCAGAAAGTTGTAAATTCACTCCGAGAGTTTGGCGGTGTGCTCTCCTTGGACCTCCGGGGCCATGGGGACAGCGGGGGCGAGGGCACCATGGGCATGGATGAGATCCATGACATTGATTCAGCCGTGATCCACGCCC
>Ga0181607_10000538_pt1 | contig 32778 bp, 30 predicted proteins | sample 041ome_9_FD_132420 | JGI IMG/M metagenome (GOLD analysis project Ga0181607, IMG submission 132420) | Coastal salt marsh microbial communities from the Groves Creek Marsh, Skidaway Island, Georgia - 041413US metaG (megahit assembly) | ecosystem: Environmental > Aquatic > Marine > Intertidal zone...
CTGCCGAGGCGCTGTGGGAGGCATGGGTGGGCTTGCGTGCTTTTGCCAATGTGGAACGGTTGGGCCCGCTTTATGCAGACCCGGCCAAACGCGCACAGCTTAAAGACAGCGCGATTTGGGAGGTCGAACAGGGCTTGGCCCTAAGCGGGCAAGAGATCCAGCGCCTGTCGTTGATCCGCTCAGATTGGTTCCGCCGGGCCGCAGCCTTGTTTGCCGATTACGACGCGCTGGTGTTGCCATCGGCGCAAATGTGGCCCTTCGCGGTGGAAACCACCTATCCCACCGCAGTGTCTGGCACAGCCATGGACACCTATCACCGCTGGATGGAGGTGGTGGTGCCCGTCAGCCTGATTGGCCTGCCTTGCGTGAACGTGCCCGCTGGGTTTGGCGCCCAAGGTCTGCCGGCGGGGCTGCAAATTTTTGGCCGCTACGGCGACGATCTGGGCGTGTTGCAATTGGCCCATGCCTATCATCAGGCAACAGATTGGCCAAATGCGCGCCCGCCTGCGTGCGCCAAGGCTTGATTTAAGCGCGGTTTCGCGTTTGCATAGTGCCAGCCGTATTGGTTTGGGAGGGCACAATATGCGCGATATCACAGGGCCTGCGCCCGAATTGGGCGTGCCGCCCCTTGGGCCAATCAGCTTTGCCATGCTTGGCCAAGCCTTGCGCGCGGCGCTGGCCGATATGCGCCGCGCCCCCGGGTTTGCGATTGTTTTTGCCAGCGTCTATGTGGCCATCGGGCTGGCCTTTGCGGCGGTCACTTGGGCCACTGGCAAAACCTATTGGCTGGTGTTTGCCGCTGTGGGCTTTCCGCTGATCGGCCCATTTGCGGCAGTCGGGCTCTACGAGGTTAGCCGCAGGCTGGCACGGGGGCGGCCCTTGGATATGTATCAAATTTTTGGGGTGATCTGGGGCCAAAGCAAGCGGCAGCTGCCCTCGATCTGCGCCATCGTGTTGTTCATGTTTTTGTTTTGGTTCTTTCTGGCCCATATGATTTTCGCGCTGTTCTTGGGCTTTTCCACCATGACCAACGTGTCCAGTTCCTTTGTGGTATATACCACGCCGCAGGGGCTGATGATGCTGGGGGTGGGCAGCGTGGTGGGCGCAGGTTTCGCGCTGCTGCTTTATATGATCACGGTGATATCACTGCCGCTGCTGCTGGACCGCGAGGTTGATTTCGTAACCGCCATGATCACCAGTTTTCAAACCGTTCTGGCCAGTCCAGCCCCGATGCTGGCATGGGGGGCGTTGATTGGTGGCGCCACGTTTTTGGCCCTGCTGCCCGCGTTTTTGGGCCTGTTTTTCGTGCTGCCGCTGTTTGGGCACGCCACATGGCATCTTTATGATTTGGCGGTAAAGGCCGGGCGCGCGGCCGAGGCCGATGCCCATGCTGGGGCCATCAGCGGCGCGCCCAATGGGCCTATAGCGGGCGTATCTTCAGCGCGATGATGCGGTTGCCCACGCGCTCGCGCACCTCGAAACGGAACCCGTGAAAGGAAAACACTTGCCCCGGTTCGGGGATCATCTGTGCCTCGTGAATAACCAAGCCTGCGACGGTGTTGGCCTCGTCATCGGGCAGGGCCCAATCCATGGCGCGGTTGACATCGCGAATGGTCATGGCGCCATCGATCAGGAATTGCCCGTCTTTGGTTTTCTTTACCGGGTGGTCGGCGGCGGGGTCGAATTCATCGGTAATCTCGCCCACGATTTCTTCTAAGATATCTTCCAAGGTAATCAGCCCCTCAAGGCTGCCATATTCATCGACCACCAGTGCAAAATGGGTGCGCCGACGCAAGAATTGGCGCATCTGATCGTCCAGTGTGGTGGTATCTGGAATGAAGTAAGGCTTCATCGCCACGCTGGAAATATCAAAATCTTTCAGGCCGTTGGGGCTGGCTTCGGGGCCAAACATCAGTTTGTACATCCCGCGCAACAGGTCTTTGGCATGAACCACGCCGATAATATTGTCGGGGTCGTTGCGGTAGACAGGCAGGCGGGTATGGGGGCTGTCTAGGCATTGGCGCAACAGCTCTTCTGGGTCGGTATCGGCATTCAACATTTCGATCTGCGAGCGATGCAGCATGATTTCTTCAACCGCCCGCTCGCCCAGATCAAGCGCGCCCAAAATACGGTCGCGATCTTCTTTTTCCACCACGCCTTCGGAATGACCAAGATAAAGCGCGCCGGCGATTTCCTCGCGTACCGCCAGAATATGGCTGTCGGGGTCGGCGCGCACGCCAAACAGCGCCAGCACCGCCCGCACCAGCACACGCACCGCGCTGACCACAGGCGAAAACACCGTGATCACCAGCCGGATCACCGGCGCCACGCGCGCGGCTGCGGCCTCGGCGTTGGTGATGGCATAGGTTTTGGGCAGCACCTCGGCGAAGATCAGCACAAGCAATGTCATCACCAGCGTGGCCAGCGCCACGCCAGATTCGCCAAACGCCCGCGTAAACAGCGCCGTGGCCAGCGAGGTGGCCAAGATATTGACCAAGTTATTGCCCAGCAAAACCGAGCCGATCAGCCGCTCGTTATCTTCGGTAATAGCCAGCGCTTTTTGCGCCCCGGTCGAGCCTTTGTCTGCCTGCGCCCGCAGCTTTCCGCGGCTGGCCGCCGTCAATGCGGTTTCCGAGCCTGAAAAGAAGCCCGACAACACCAGCAAAAACAAAATTGACCCCGCCGTTATCCAAAACGCGGCATCGGTGAATGGCGATGAAATTTCGGTCATACTGGCCCCAGCTTTTGCATAGCCATCTTATGGGGGCTGGGCGCGCACCATTCAAGGGCAGGTTCTGCGAATGGCGCGGGCAATGGTGCGGGCGCCACAGCGTTTAGGGCTGTGACAGGGGGTGGTGCTGCAAAACCAGATCGCGCAGGCGTTCTTCTAAGACATGGGTGTAAATTTCGGTCGTGGCTACATCGGCATGGCCCAAGAGCGTTTGAATGGCGCGCAAATCGGCGCCATTGGCCAAAAGATGGGTGGCAAAGGCATGGCGCAGCGTATGCGGGGTTACCTTTGCGGGGGGCACGCCGGCGGCCACGGCGATGTCTTTGATCAGCCCGTAAAAGCGATGGCGCGTCAGATGCCCAAGTTTGCCGCTGGAGGCGAACAAATACCGCGAGGGCGGGGCGCCGGTTTGCGCCGCTTTGGTCGCGTTTTCGGCATCGACATGCGCCACCCACGCCGCCAGCGCCTGCCGGGCGGGCGGCGACAGGGGCACCATGCGCTCTTTGCCGCCCTTGCCGCGCACCAATATCACCCGCGGATCGCCCCGCGCGGCGGAAAGCGGCAGCGAGACCAATTCGCTGACGCGCATCCCGGTGGCATAAAGCACCTCGATCAGGCAGGTGTTGCGCAGCCGGTCGGTTTGGGTGCGCCCGGTGTGGCGCGCAGCCTCTAGCAGGCGGGAAACTTCGTCTTGGCCCAAGGTTTTGGGCAGGCGTTTCGGGCGCCCGGGCCCGCCGATCTGGATGGCAGGATTGTCGGCGCGCCAGCCCTCGTCTACCGCGAAGCGAAACAATTGCTTGATCGCTGACAAGCGGCGCGCGCGGGTGCTGGTGGCCAGCCCCTGGGCCTGACACTGCAGCAAATAGCCTTCGATATCGTCGCGTTGTGCACTGCTGAAACTGGCCTTGGGGGCCAGATAGGCGGCAAAATCCAACAGGTCGCGGCCATAGGCCAATTGGGTGTTGGTGGCGGCGCCCTGTTCGGCGGCGGCTGCATCAAGATAGGTCGATATCCACCTGTGATCGTTCATTTTTACCCCCTGTAGCGCAGCAGCGCCAGTTGCAGGGCAGCGCGGCGGGCGGTATCTTCTAACCCCAAGGCGCGCAGCGTCGACAGGGCCGGTGCCAGCGCGTTTAAATCCCCCTCGGCGGCCTGTTCATAAAGCGCCATGGCGCGCAAAATTGTCTCGCCCAGTTGGTTCTGCGCCAGCAGCGCGGCCAGATCTGCCGGTGGGGTGGCGCTGGAAAAGCCCAAGGTGATTGCCACGCGCAGCGGGTCGGCCTGTGGGGTTTGGGGCAAGCCGCGTGCAAGGCTGGTTTCAAATTGCCGCTTTGGGTAGCGCGCCCCATAGGCCTGTGCTGCGGTTTCATAATCGCGGCTGACCAAGGCGATATCATAGGCCAATGCGGCCGCTTTTTCGGGCAAGGGCAGGCGCATCAGTTCGGCGCCATACCCTTCGGCAAAGGGCACCTCTAGGCGCGCTGCGCGCATGGCGGCCCATGCTTTGGGCAGATAGCGCGCCACGGCGCCCGGGTCGCCGGCGCGCATGGCGGTATCGAATCGTTGGATCGCCTCGACCCGGTCCCAAATGCCGCCCGAGGCCGCAGGCAGCCGTTCGGTGTAAATGCCCAAGAGCCGGTTAAAGGGCAGCGCGCCGGTGCGCGCCAGCCGTTCTGCCGCCGCCAGTTCGGCCTTCCAGCCTGCGGTGGCGCGCAGGTCAGACATGGCAAAAGCCAAGGGCAGGGTGGCGGTTGGCAATGGTTCGCCCGCGGCCTCGTAGAGGCGAAACAACAGCGGGCTTGGGCGCACCGGCGGCAGGGGCAATACCTCGCCCTCGTAAAGCTCGGGGTCCAGAAAATGGGCCACCAGCGCCTCTTCCGTGCCACCCAAGAACCCCAAAACCCGCGCGGTATCAAATGTCAGCGCTGCGCCGGGCCAATCGCCCCCGCGGGCCAAACAGTAAATTCGCGCGGCGTAGCTGGGCGACAGGTGCGGCGCGGCGCGCAAGGCTGCGCAGGCGCGGTCTTCGTCGCCGGTTAGCAGCGTGGCATCGAACCAGCGCTTGAACAACCGCGGCGTGCCCGCGCCCGCGCGTTCAATTAGGGCTTGGGCGGCGTCCACCGCCCCCAGCCGCATCAGCGCATCAATGCGCGCCTGCAGCAGCGGGGCATCGGGGCCGGCATCAAAGGGGGCATTGGCCTCGGCCATCAGCAGCGTAAACAGCAGCGCCTGCATGGCGGGCAAGCGATCGACCTTGCGCTCGGCGATCAGCTGCACCAAGCGCGCCGCTGGGCTGGCCTGCCACAAGCTTTGCGGCAAGCCGGTCACTTGGCTGGGCAATAGCCCCACAGCATCTAGGCGTGGCTGGCCCAATGTGGTCACGGTAACCTGCGGTCGGCCAATGGTGCTGGCGACGGGGGGCTCGGCCGGTTGCGGGGCAGTGGGCTGCGGGGTGGCGCGGATAACGGGCATATCCACCGCGGGCGGGCGCAGCCAATCGATGGCGGAAAGCGGCGCGCCTTGGGCCTGACCCTGCAGCGGGACCAGCCCCACCAAAAACAGGAACAGCGCCCCGCTATAGCGCATCCAGCGTTACCTTTTGGCGAATTTGCTCGGATTGGGGCGAGAAATCGGCGCCCAAAAAAGGCCCGACATAGGCGTAAACAATCAAGGCAACCGCGCCCAAAACGCAGAGAATAAAGAGATATTTTAGTAATCGGCCCATCTTGCCTGCCTGCTTGCTTGATTTTCCCAAGTTATAACTGGCATTTCACGCAAGATCACGCCATTCAGTCAAGAAAGTTGAAAAATGGCGCCAAGGCGCCGATACGGGCTGATGATGGGCTGGAACGTAAAGAAAACCATTGTGATGGTCGGTATGATGGGGGCCGGCAAAACCGCCGTGGGGCGCGCATTGGCCGCGCGTCTGGGGGTGGCGTTTATCGATTCGGATGCCGAGATTGAATTGGCCGCCAATGCCAGCATCGCCGAGATTTTCCAGCGCGATGGCGAGGCGTTTTTTCGCGCCAAGGAAACCCAAGTGATCGAGCGGCTGCTGGGCGGCGAAAGCGGTATTCTATCCACCGGGGGCGGGGCGTTTATGCAGCCTGCCAATCGGCAGATGATCAGCGCGCAGGGGGTTTCGGTGTGGCTGGATGCGCCTTTGTCCCTGCTGTGGCAGCGCGTGCGCCACAAAGATACCCGCCCGCTGCTGCGCACCCCCGACCCGCACGCCACGCTGGCCGAGATGTTCGAGCTGCGGGTGCCGGTATATGCCTTGGCCGATCTGCGGGTGCCGGTGCTGGCGCGCTATTCAATCGAGGATACGGTTGATGCGGTGATCGAGCTGTTGCAAACCCGCCCCGATGTATTGGCAAAGGAGTAGCCAAAGTGGAAACCGTGCATGTGGCCCTGCCGGGGCGCGACTATGATGTTCACATCGGCACCGGGCTATTGGCGCAGGCGGGGGCGCTGATTGCGCCGCTGCTGCAGCGCCCGCGCGTGGCGGTGATTAGCGATGAAACCGTGGCGGCGCTGCATTTGGACACGCTGCAGGCCGGGTTGCGCGCGGCTGGCATAGAGATGGTTGCGCTGCGCTTGCCCGCGGGCGAGGGCACCAAAAGCTGGCCCTATCTGACCCAAGCCGTGGAATGGTTGCTCGACCAGCGGGTCGAGCGGCGCGATGTTGTGGTGGCTTTGGGCGGCGGTGTTATCGGCGATTTGGTGGGCTTTGCCGCCGCAATCTTGCGCCGGGGCGTGCGATTTGTGCAAATTCCAACCAGCCTGTTGGCGCAGGTTGACAGCTCGGTCGGGGGGAAAACGGGCATCAATACGCGCCATGGCAAAAACCTTGTGGGCGCGTTTCACCAGCCTGCGCTGGTGCTGGCTGATACCGGGGTGCTGTCCAGCTTGGGCCTGCGCGATTATCTGGCGGGCTATGGCGAGGTGGTCAAATATGGCCTGCTTGGCGATGCCGGGTTTTTTGATTGGCTTGAAACCCACGGGCCAAAGGCCGCGGCGGGCGATATGGCGGCGCGCATTTTTGCGGTGCGCCGGTCGGTGGAAATGAAGGCGCGGATCGTCGAGGCCGATGAAACCGAACAGGGCGAGCGCGCGCTGTTGAACCTTGGGCACACGTTTTGCCACGCCTTCGAGGCGGCCACAGCCTATGACGGGGCGCGGCTGCTGCATGGCGAGGGGGTGGCCATTGGCTGCGCCTTGGCGTTCGAGCTGTCGGCGCGTTTGGGCCTGTGCAGCCAAGAAGAGCCCAGCCGCGTGCGTGCGCATTTGCGTGCCATGGGAATGAAGGTGGATTTGGCCGATATTCCCGGCGATCTGCCCGATGCTGCGGCGCTGCTGGCGTTGATGGGGCAAGACAAAAAGGTGATCGATGGCAAGCTGCGCTTCATTTTGGCGCGCGGTATCGGGCAGGCCTTTGTTACATCAGACGTGCCGCCGCAGGCGGTGGTGCAGTTGCTGGATGAGGCGCTACAAGACAAGGCGCGCCGCTAAATAAAAGGCCAGGAATTTCCCGACCTTTAATGTTTTTCAATGCCTTATGTGGCAATGTTGATGTTATGCTAGCTTGATCAAAGCGTGGCGCTTTTTGCCTGCCGACAATTTCACCGGCTGGTCGAACGCGCCCGCATCCAGGATCAGGCCGGCATCGGTCAGCGGCGCATCGTTCAGCCGTGCACCATTTTCGGCAATCAGGCGTTTGGCGTCTTTGCCCGATTTGGCCAAGCCCGTGCGCACCACCAGCTGCACCACGGAAATGCCATTGGCCACCTCATCGGGGCTTAGCACCAAGGTGGGCAGTTCATCGCCCATACCCCCCCGCTCGAACACTTCGCGGGCGGTGGCCTGTGCGGCCGCGGCGGCCGCGGCCCCGTGGCAAAGGGTGGTTACGGCATCGGCCAGCACCACCTTGGCCTCGTTGATCTCGGATCCTTGAAGCGCGCCCAAACGGTTGCATTCCTCGATGTCGATTTCGGTGTAAAGCTTTAGAAAACGGCCAACATCGGCATCGGTGGTGTTGCGCCAAAACTGCCAAAACTCGTAGGGGCTGCGCATATCGGCGTTCAGCCACACGGCGCCATCGGCGGTTTTGCCCATTTTCTTGCCATCGCTGGTGGTCAGCAAAGGCGAGGTCAGGCCGTAAATTTCATGGTCCAGCACCCGGCGGGTGAGATCGATACCGTTCACGATATTGCCCCACTGATCCGAGCCGCCCATTTGCAGCAAGCACCCGTAGCGGCGGTTCAGTTCCAAAAAGTCGTAAGCCTGCAAAATCATGTAGTTGAATTCAAGAAACGACAGCGATTGTTCGCGGTCCAGCCGCGACTTGACCGATTCAAACGACAGCATGCGGTTCACGCTGAAATGGCGCCCGATATCGCGCAAAAATTCCAGATAGTTCAGCCCGTCCAGCCACTCGGCGTTATTCAGCATCAAGGCGCCGGTCGGGCCCTCGCCGTAATCGATGTATTTGGCGAAAACCTGCTTGATTCCATCGATATTGTCGTCGATTTGGGCCGCGGTCAGCAAAGGGCGCTCGTCTGCCCGAAACGAGGGGTCGCCCACCTTGGTGGTGCCGCCGCCCATCAAGGTGATCGGCTTGTGCCCGGTCTTTTGCAGCCAGCGCAACATCATGATTTGAATAAGCGATCCCACGTGCAAGGATTTGGCCGTGGCGTCAAAACCGATATAGGCAGGGACCACCGAGGTGCTAAACGCCTCGTCCAAGCCCTGATAATCGGTGCAGTCGGCCAAAAAGCCGCGTTCGATCATCACGCGCATGAAGTCAGATTTCGGGTGGTAGGTCATCTGTCTTGTCCCCTTGTGGATTGCGGGGCATGTATAGGCAGCGAATTGGCAAAGGAAAAGGCCATGTTGAAGGCAGGTGCGCTACAGGCGCTGGGGGCGATGTCGGGAACCTCGCTTGATGGGGTGGATGCGGCGGTGCTGGATACCGATGGCATCACTATCTTTGGCTTTGGGCCCAGCGCCTACAGGCCCTATAGCCCCGAGGAACAGGCCGTTTTGCGCGCAGCACTGGGGGCGTGGCCGGGCGATGATGGCGTGGCCAATGCCGCAAAAATCATCGAGGCGGCCCATCTGCAGGTACTGGCGGGTTTCGAGGGCATCGATCTGGTGGGGTTTCATGGCCAAACCTTGGCCCATGATCCGGCCAACCGGCGCACCCATCAGGCAGGGGATGGCGCGGCGCTGGCGCGGGGCTTGGGCCTGCCTGTTGTGTGGGATTTTCGCAGCAATGACGTGGCCTTGGGCGGGCAGGGCGCGCCCTTGGCGCCGTTTTTCCATTTTGCCTGCGCGCAATGGATGGGGGCCAAGGCGCCGGTGGCGTTTTTGAATTTGGGCGGTGTGGGTAACCTGACATGGGTCAACCCCGCCTGCACAGCCCCCGAGGCCCAAGGCGCGCTGCTGGCCTTTGATACAGGCCCCGCCAACGCGCCCATAAATGACTGGGTGATGCGCTGTTCGGGCGCGCCCTATGACAAAGATGGCGCCTTGGCCGCCCAAGGGCGCGTGGCCGATGGGCTGCTGGAGCGGTTTTTGGCAGAGCCCTATTTCCAGCGCATGCCCCCTAAATCGCTAGATCGTGACAGTTTCGCCACGGCTGCGGCGTGGGTGCATGGGCTAAGCCCCGTGGATGGCGCGGCCACCTTAACCGCCATGGCCGCCGCTGGCGTGATGCAGGCCATGGCCCATTGCCCCGAGCCGCCGGTTGAAATGCTGGTGACGGGCGGCGGGCGCCATAACCCGGTGCTGATGGGGATGCTGCAGGCGGGGCTGGATTGCCCGGTGCGCCCGGTCGAGGCCGTTGGTTTGGACGGCGATATGCTAGAGGCGCAGGCCTTTGCCTATCTGGCAGTCCGGGTGGCGCGGGGGCTGCCTACGTCTTGTGCCAGCACAACGGGGGTGGGTGCGGCTGTTGGTGGCGGTGTGCTGAGTTATCCGGCATACTAGGCCCGACTCTGTGCCGGATGGGCGGGGCGAGATATGGAACAAGCAGGTCATGCACGTAAAAAGTGACACACAGGTTTTGGTTTCGCGGGTGATCCCGGTAGAGCCGTTTGATCTGGTGATTTTCGGCGGCACCGGCGATTTGGCTCAGCGCAAGATTTTGCCGGCCCTGTATCGGCGGTTTCGGGCGGGGCAAATTCCGCAAGGGGCGCGGGTGATCGGCGCGGCCCGCGCGGTGATGGACCACGTGGGTTGGCGCCAGTTTGTCAGTGATGCGCTGGATGAGTATTTGGGGCAAGATGAACAAGAGGCGCGCGCCGGGTTTTTGGCGATGCTGGAATATGTGACGCTGGATGCCTTGGGCGACGAGGGCTGGGCAGATCTGGCAGGCCGCTTGGGCGCGGGGCGGGTGCGGGCGTTTTATTTTTCGGTGGCGCCGCGGCTTTTTGCGCCCTTGGCCGAGCGCTTGCATCGCTTTGGCATGGCCACGGCTGAATGTCGGTTGGTGGTGGAAAAGCCCTTTGGCCGCGATTTGGCCAGTGCGCGCAGTTTGAACCATGATCTGGCGCAGCATTTTGACGAGGGCCAGATTTACCGGATCGACCATTATCTGGGTAAGGAAACCGTTCAAAACCTGATGGCCATTCGGTTTGGAAATATGTTGTTTGAGCCGCTTTGGAACAGCCAATATGTGGATCATATCCAGATTACTGTGGCTGAAACCGTAGGGGTTGAGGGGCGGGGCGAATATTACGACCGCGCGGGCGCGATGCGCGATATGGTGCAAAACCATTTGATGCAGCTTTTGTGCCTGATCGCGATGGAGCCGCCGGCGAAGTTTGAGCCCGATGCGGTGCGTGATGAGAAGCTGAAGGTGATCCGCGCCTTGGACCCGGTATTGGCAAAAGATGTGGTGCGGGGGCAATATCGGGCGGCGGGGGCGCGGCCCAGTTATACCGAACATGTGGGCAATGCGGGCTCGGACACGGAAAGTTTTGTGGCGTTGCGTGCGCGTATCAGCAATTGGCGGTGGGCGGGCACGCCGTTTTATTTGCGCACAGGAAAGCGGTTGCAGGCGCGCGCCAGCGAAATTGCGGTGGTGTTCAAGGAAACGCCGCATTCGATTTTTGGCCCCGAGGCGGGGCGCCATCGCAATGTGTTGTCGATCCGCTTGCAACCCAACGAAGGTATCGATCTGGGGGTGACGATCAAGGAGCCGGGGCCGGGGGGGATGCGGCTGGTTGATGTGCCGTTGGATATGACCTTTGCACAGGCTTTGGGGGCCGATGGGCACGCGGTTGCGGATGCCTATGAGCGGTTGATCATGGATGTGATCCGGGGCAATCAAACGCTGTTCATGCGCGGCGACGAGGTAGAGGCGGCCTGGGCCTGGACTGACCCGATCATTGCGCAATGGGAGCAGGCAGAGCATCGGGTGGAAGAGTACGACACTGGCTCGGCCGGGCCAGAGGGCGCGCATGCGTTAATTGCGCGCGATGGCCGGGCCTGGCGGGAGATACGCGCATGAGGCTGCAAACCTATCCAGACCGTGATATGCTGGCCATCGATCTGGCCAACCGCATGGCGGGCGAGCTGGCGGCGGCCTTGATGCATCAAGACCGGGCCACGTTGATTGTGCCGGGGGGCAGCACGCCCGGGCCTGTTTTCGACGCTTTATGCGCGGCCGATATCGATTGGGCGCGGGTTGATGTTTTGCTGAGCGACGAGCGGTGGGTGCCAGAAAGCGACCCGGCCTCGAATGCGGCGATGCTGCGCCGGCGGCTTTTGGTCAGCCGGGCGGCAGAGGCGCGCTTTTTGCCCTTTTATCAGGCGGATGTGGCAATTGACCATGCGGCGGCGGTTTTGGCCACGCAGATTGCGCCGCTTTTGCCCGCCAGCGTGGTTCTGTTGGGCATGGGGGCCGATATGCATGTGGCCAGCCTATTCCCGCATGGCGATAAACTGCGCTTGGGCTTGGATGCCCAGGCGCCTGTTGTGTTGGAAATGCGCGTGCCAGGGGCGGCGCAGCCGCGTGTAACCTTGTCTGCGCCGGTATTGTCAGGGGGGATTGTGGTGCATTTGTTGATAACCGGGGCTGAAAAGCGCGCGGCGCTGGAGCGCGCGCAGCACCTGCCGCCCGAAGAGGCGCCAGTGGTGGCTATTTTAGACGGGGCGGTGGTGCATTGGGCGCAGTAGCCGCGGCGTGGGAGCGCCTGCAGCACCTGGGCCAGGGTGCGCGGGGCGATAGTATTGCGGCCTTGTTTGCCGATGAAACCCGCTTTGCGCGGTTTTCGTTGCAGGCCGATGGGTTGTTGTTTGATTATTCCAAGACCTTGCTGGATGACGCCCGGCGCGCGGCCTTGCTGGGCTTGGTGCAAGCCGCGGGGCTGGAACAGCGGCGCGATGCATTGTTTGCGGGCGTGCGGGTGAATGAAACCGAAAGCCGCCCGGCGCTGCACATGGCGTGGCGTGCCGGTGCGCAAGGGCAATTTGCCATCGATGGCCAAGATATCATGGGCCCGTTGCATGCCACAGATGCGCGGCTGATGGCCTTTGCCGAGGCTGTGCGCGCGGGCCATGTGCAAGGGGCGGGGGGCGCTATTTGCGATGTGGTGAATATTGGCATCGGCGGGTCAGATCTGGGGCCTGCGATGGCGGTGGCGGCCTTGGGGCCTTATGCAGATGGGCCGCGGTGCCATTTTGTATCGAATGTCGATGGGGCGCATTTGCACGATAGTTTGGCCGGGCTTGACCCACGGCGCACCTTGGTGATCGTGGCCTCGAAAACCTTTGACACCTTGGAAACCATGACCAATGCCGCCAGCGCCCGCGCGTGGATGCAGGCGGGGGGGGGCGATTTGGCGGCACAATTCGTGGCGATCAGTTCCGCCACGCAACGTGCCCTAGATTTTGGGCTGCGCGCCGATCAGGTGTTTGGTTTTGCCGATTGGGTTGGGGGGCGATATTCGGTTTGGGGGCCCATTGGCTTGCCAGTCATGCTGGCGATTGGGGCGGAAAATTTTGCCCAAATGCGGGCGGGCGGTGCGGCGATGGACCGGCATTTTTGCACCCGTCCCTTGGCGGAAAACATGCCCGTATTGTTTGCGATGGTCGGGCTGTGGCACCGCCAAGTGCTGGGCTATGCCACCCGCGCGATTGTGCCTTATGATCAGCGCTTGGCCTTGTTGCCCGCTTATTTGCAGCAGCTTGAAATGGAAAGCAACGGCAAGAGCGTCACACTAGAAGGCCAGCCCGTGGCGCAGCCCACGGGGGCGGTGGTTTGGGGGGCGGCGGGCACTGGCGGGCAGCATGCATTTTTTCAGCTGCTACACCAAGGAACCGATATTGTGCCTTGCGAATTTATCGTAGCGGCGCAGGGGCACGAGGCGGATTTGGCCCATCACCACCGCCTTTTGGTGGCCAATTGCCTGGCCCAGGCCGAGGCGTTGATGCGCGGGCGCAGCCCGTCCGAGGCACTGGCGATGCTGGCCGCCCGTGGCGTGCATGGCGCCGAGGCTCAGGTTCTGGCGGCCCATCGCAGCTTTGCTGGCAATCGCCCTTCGGTGATGATGGCCTATGACCGGCTGTCGCCCTATCGGTTGGGGCAAATTTTGGCGCTATACGAGCACCGGGTTTTCGTTGAAGCGGTGGTATTGGGCATCAACCCGTTCGATCAATGGGGGGTTGAGCTGGGCAAAGAGCTGGCGCTGGCGCTGGTGCCAATGCTGGAAGGGCGCGAAGACAGCACTGGCAAAGATGGTTCTACCCAAGGGCTGTTGCGCTTTTTGCAGGGGCAATCGCACCAAATTAAAAGCCCATGAAACAAAAAGGGCCAGCCGGCGGCTGACCCTGATTTGCGATTAGGGGCAGGGTGTGCCCGCGCCTTTAGGGAATGATGCGGGTGTATTTGATCCCTTCCAGGGTGGCGCCCACCATCAGCCCGGCTTGGCCAAAAATCACCGCCACAACCGGCGATGTTGCGGTGGTGGTATCTGCGCGCAGGTTTTCGCCCAGATCCGAGAAGGCATATTCTATATCTGCCCCGGCGGCCCAGCCTTCCGAGCGGCGGAATTTCAGCAGCGACTCGTCATTCATGAAAAACAACACATGGGCAAATTGCTGCACGCCGATTTGCAAACCAAAGCTGCCTTTGGCAGAGGAATAGTAATCAACGCTGGTGCCGCCCACGCGCAGCGCGCCGCGGCCATAGCCGCCGCCAAAACCAAACCCGGCCTCGGTGATCAGCGGCATCACCAACATCCCCGAGGATTTGGCGGCCAGCTCTTGGGTGGCGGGGTAGCGGTTGTAAAGTTCCATCAGCGTGGCATCCACGCGGGCGTCAATTTTTGCGCCCCCTGTGCTGTTGACGCCATTGCCGCAAGCGGCGGTAACACTGGCGGCCGCCAGCGCGCCCAGGGTAAAACCGCGACGGGAAAATTTGTTCATTGGGGTGCCTGTCTGTTGTTTTTACAATGCTCGAAGCCGGGTTCGGGGTGGGCCATGCCCATGGGCCCGCTCGGCCATTTTTATGCGCATACTATAGGCCTATGCGCGCGCTTTGTCACCAATGCTTGTGGGCTTGGGCGGAAAACGGCACAGGGTTTGCCGCCCCAGCTGGCTGCGCCCGTGCCATATGGGGCCTTAGGCGTTGAGCAGACGTGCCACTTGCGGGGCAAAATAGCTTAGCACCCCGTCACAGCCGGCGCGTTTGAAACACATCAGGCTTTCCATCATGGCCTTGTCGCCATCGATCCAGCCATTTTGGGCCGCGCCCGCGATCATCGCGTATTCGCCCGACACTTGATAGGCAAAGGTTGGCGCGCCAAAGGCGTCTTTGACGCGGCGACAAATATCAAGATAGGGCATGCCGGGTTTGACCATGACCATATCGGCGCCTTCGGCCAAATCCCGCTCGACCAGGCGCAGCGCCTCGTCGGAATTGGCGGGGTTCATTTGATAGGTGGTTTTATCGCCCTTCAGCGCGCCCGATGCGCCCACTGCATCGCGGAAGGGGCCATAAAAGGCGCTGGCATATTTCGCGGCATAAGACAGCAGCATCACATCTTTGAAACCCTCAGATTCCAACGCGCTGCGCATCGCCCCAATGCGGCCATCCATCATGTCAGAGGGGCCGATGATATCGGCGCCCGCGCGCGCCTGCGACAGCGCCTGTTTCACCAGTGCCTCGACGGTTTCGTCGTTGATGATTTTACCATCCACCACAAACCCATCGTGGCCCATGCTGTTGTAGGGGTCTAGCGCGACATCGGTCATGATGGCGATGTCTGGCACCGCGTCCTTGATGGCGCGGGTTGCGGTGTTGGACAGGTTGTCGGGGTTCCAGGCCTCGGCGCAATCGGCGGTTTTTTTGGATGGGTCGGTATAGGGAAAGAGGCAAATCGCGGGAATGCCCAGCGCGTGGGCCTCGCGTGCGGCCTGCACCACACGGTCAACGCTAAGCCGGTTGACACCGGGCATCGAGGGCACAGGTTCGACCACGTCTTTGCCATCGCGCAAAAACACCGGCCAAATCAAATCGCCCACGGATAGGCTGTTTTCTTGAACCAATGCGCGCACCGCGGCAGATTGACGGGTGCGGCGGAGCCGGGTGGCGGGAAAGGCGGCTTGTGTGGGGCGCATGTTAGGTTCCAAATTTTGTTCTTGTGTAAGGCTTGGCACGAAAATTCCGCTGTCTCAAGGGTAGGATTTGCCGCAAAGGCCAGATATGCAGGCGGCATGGTTTCATAGGGGCGTTGGCGTGGCGTGGTTTGATCGGCTGACAATGGTGGTGAATTTCGGCTCGTTTTCCAGCGTTTGGTATTGGATTGCCTTGGCTGTGATGTGGTCAACGGCGGCCCATTGGGTGCTGGGTATCCCCTTTGACATGGTCAGCCGGGCGCGGGCTGCGGGCGGGGCCGCGCAGGCCGAGCTGGATATGCTGGGGCGGATCATGGCCGCGCGCATGGCCGCGATTGCGCGCGTGTCTGGCACGGTTTCGGTGGCTTTGGGCAGTTTTGTGCTGAGCGGATTGGCGGTTTTGGGTTTTGCCTATGGGGTGCAATTGGCGCAGGCGCTGTTTTGTTTGTTTTTCCCGATGGCGCTGGTGGGGGTGAAATCGGTCAGGGTTGCGCAATATGTGCATGAAAACGCGGTGCAGGGCGCAGATTTGAACCGGGTTTTGGCGCGTTTGCGGGTGTGGGTGCAGGTGATTGGTATGGTCTCGATCTTTTTGACCGCTATCTGGGGCATGTATCAAAACATGCGCTACAGCATGCAAAACCATTCCAGCCTGTTCGAGGTTGGCCAGCAGCAGGAAAACAATGGCTAATATCACAGTTGGTGGCGCGCCCGAAGGGTTTGACGCGCGCCTGATTTTGGATGAATGCGCCAAAAGCGGGGGTGCGGTGATCCACGTGGCGCGCGACGACAAGCGCATGGCCGCAATCGAGGCGGCGCTGCGTTTCCACGCCCCCGACATGCCGGTGCTGCGCTTGCCGGCATGGGATTGCCTGCCCTATGACCGCGTTAGCCCAAATGCCGATATTTCCGCCGCGCGCATGGCCACCTTGGCCACGCTGGTGCACGGTGGGCCCAAGCAATTTGTGCTGCTGACCACCATCAGCGCCGCGATGCAGCGCCTGCCTGCGCGCGAGGTGCTGAAAACCGCCGCCTTCAGCGCGCGTGTGGGCACCCGCGTGGACGAGGGCGCCTTGCGCGGGTTTTTGGTGCGCATGGGCTTTTCCCAAGCCCCCACCGTGGCCGAGCCGGGCGATTATGCCATCCGGGGCGGGATTATCGATATTTTTCCGCCGGGCGATTCAGGCCCCGTGCGGCTGGATTTCTTTGGCGATGTGCTGGATGGCGCGCGCCGCTTTGATCCGGCCAGCCAACGCACCACCGAACCGCTGGAGTATGTGGAACTGGCGCCTGTCTCGGAGGTGATTTTGGACGAGGCCGCCATCACCCGGTTTCGGCAGAATTACCGTATCGAGTTTGGCCAAACCGCCGATGACCCGCTTTACGAGGCGGTCAGCGCCGGGCGCAAAACCCAAGGGATCGAGCATTGGCTGCCGTTTTTCCATGCCCAGCTTGAGGTGCTTTTTGACTATCTGCCCAACGCCAGCGTGACGTTGGATGATCAGGTCACGCCAACCCGCGTGGCGCGCTTTGACGCGATTGTCGACCAATACGAAACCCGCCGCATCGCGATGGCGCAAAAGGGGCGTATGGATAGCGTTTATAAACCCGTGCCGCCGGGGCTGCTTTATCTTGACGATGCCGCATGGTCTGCGGCACTGGCGGGGCGGCGCGTGCTGCAATTTCACCCCCTGCCGCAGGCCAGCGGGCCCAACACCATTGATGCCGGTGGCCGTATTGGCCGCAATTTTGCGCCAGAACGGCAGTCTGAAAATCTTAGTCTTTTCAAATCTCTGGCGGATCATATTCGCGCAAAAATGGAAAAGGGGCCGGTGGTTGTGGCCTCGTATTCCGAGGGCGCGCGCGAGCGGCTGGATGGGTTGATCAGCGACGAGGGCTTGGTGGGCGCCGTGCATCTGCGCGATATGCGCGGTTTGGGCAAGCACGGGCTACATCTGGCGGTTTGGGCGCTGGAACAAGGCTATGAAACCGCCGCGATGACGGTGATCTCCGAGCAAGATGTCTTGGGCGACAGGCTGATCCGCGCGCCTAAGAAACGCCGCAAGGCCGATAATTTTCTGACCGAGGCGCAATCGCTGGCGGCGGGCGATTTGGTGGTGCATGTCGATCATGGCGTGGGGCGGTTTTTGGGGCTTGAGGTGGTCACCGCTGCCGGGGCGGCGCATGAATGTTTGCTGCTGGAATATGCCGAAGGCGCCAAGCTGTATTTGCCGGTTGAAAATATCGAACTGCTGTCGCGGTTTGGCCATGAAGAGGGGCTGCTAGACAGGCTGGGCGGCGGCGCGTGGCAGGCCAAAAAGGCCCGCTTGAAAGAACGTATTCGCGAAATGGCCGAGCGGCTGATCCGCGTGGCCGCCGAGCGCGAGTTGCGCAGCGCCCCGATGTTGGAACCCGCCCACCACGCGTGGGAGGCATTTTCAGCGCGCTTTCCCTATCAAGAAACCGACGATCAGCTGCGCGCCATCGAGGATGTGCTGGCCGATCTGTCCTCGGGCCGCCCGATGGACCGTTTGATTTGCGGCGATGTGGGCTTTGGCAAAACCGAAGTGGCCATGCGCGCGGCCTTTGTTGCGGCCATGGCGGGGCTGCAGGTGGCGGTGATTGCGCCCACAACGCTGCTGGCGCGTCAGCATTTCAAAAGCTTCGCCGAACGCTTTCGTGGCTTCCCCCTAGAGGTGCGGGCGTTGTCGCGGTTTGTCAGCACCAAAGAGGCCAACGCCACCCGCGAAGGCATGGCGCGCGGCACGGTCGATGTGGTGGTGGGCACCCATGCGTTGCTGGCCAAAGGGGTCAGTTTCAAAAATCTTGGCCTGCTGATTATCGACGAGGAACAGCATTTCGGCGTGGCCCATAAAGAGCGGCTGAAACAGCTGCGTAGCGATGTGCATGTGCTGACGCTGACCGCCACGCCCATACCGCGCACCTTGCAGCTGTCGCTGTCAGGGGTGCGCGATCTGTCGATCATTGGCACGCCGCCGGTGGATCGATTGGCCATTCGCACCTATGTGTCCGAATTTGATGCCGTCACCATCCGCGAGGCATTGCTGCGCGAACATTACCGCGGTGGTCAATCGTTTTACGTGGTGCCGCGCATCACCGATTTGCCGGAAATCGAGACATTCTTGCGCGAACAAGTCCCAGAAGTCAGCTATGTTGTGGCGCATGGCCAAATGGCCGCGGGCGAGCTGGACGACCGCATGAACGCCTTTTACGACGGTAAATTCGATGTGCTTTTGGCCACCACAATCGTGGAAAGCGGGTTAGATATTCCCACGGCCAACACCATGATTGTGCACCGCTCTGATATGTTCGGCCTGTCGCAGCTGTATCAAATTCGGGGCAGGGTGGGGCGCTCGAAAACCCGGGCCTATGCCTATCTTACCACCAAGCCCCGCGCCAAACTGACCCCGGCCGCCGAAAAGCGGCTGCGGGTTTTGGGCAGCCTTGATACGTTGGGGGCGGGCTTTGCCTTGGCCAGCCAAGATCTGGACATTCGCGGTGCGGGCAACTTGCTGGGCGAAGAGCAATCAGGCCAGATGCGCGATGTGGGCTACGAGCTGTATCAACAGATGCTGGAAGAGGCGATCGCCAAGATCCGCACGGGCGAGTTGGAGGGGCTAAGCGACGCAGGCGATGCATGGGCGCCGCAGCTAAACCTGGGTGTGCCAGTGCTGATCCCCGAAGATTTCGTGCCCGATCTTGACGTGCGCTTGGGCCTTTATCGGCGCCTCAGCAACCTGCACAGCAAGGTCGAACTGGAAGGGTTTGCTGCCGAATTGATCGACCGCTTTGGAAAACTGCCCAAAGAGGTAAACACGCTGCTGCTGGTGGTGCGGATCAAAGACATGTGCAAACGCGCAGGCATTTCCAAGCTGGACGCCGGGCCCAAAGGGGCGACGCTGCAATTTCACAACGACAGTTTTGCCAGCCCTCAGGGTTTGGTCGAATTTATTCAGGCCCAAAACGGGTTGGCCAAGGTCAAAGACAATAAAATCGTGGTGCGCCGCGATTGGAAATCTGATGCCGATAAAATCAAGGGCGCTTTTGCAATCGCGCGCGATCTGGCCGAGAAGCTGCTGGCCCATAAAAAGGCCAAAAAACGCAGCTAATCCGCCCCGCCCGCGCGCGCTGTGGCACATTGTGCTGGCACTTTGCGCGCGTGGCGGCAATGCTGCGGTACCAAATGGATGGGGGCGCAGATGGTTCTTTCCTTGGCGATATTGCTGTCGTGCCAGCTGCTGGGCGAGGGGGTGGCGCGTGGGCTGAATTTGCCCGTGCCGGGCCCGGTTTTGGGCATGGCGATGCTGTTGGTGGGCTTGCGCCTGATTCCGCAATTGGCCCTTGTGTTGCGCCCTACGGTGGCGGTGGTGCTGGCGAATTTGTCGTTGATGTTTGTGCCCGCAGGCGTGGGCGTTGTGGGCAATCTTTCGATTTTGTCGTCAGATTGGCTGGCCTTGTCGGTTGTGTTGGTGGTGTCCACCCTTGCCGCCATGCTGGCCACGGTGGGCACGTTTTTGGCGCTGCGGCGCTGGGGGCAGGGGGACAGCTAATGGGGGATATGGCCGCATTATGGAGCTATCTGTCAACCGAGCCATTGCTGTGGCTGACGGCCACGTTGCTGGCCTATTTGGCGGCCGCCCAGCTGGCACGCGCCTTGGGCACGCCGCCTTGGGCGAACCCGGTTTTGATGGCGGTGTTGATTTTGGCGCCGGTTCTATGGGCCACCTCGACCCCCTATGCCACCTATTTTGAAGGCGCACAGTTTATCCATTTTCTTCTTGGCCCCGCCACTGTGGCCCTAGCCCTGCCGCTTTATGATAACCTGCCCACCATCCGAAAAACGGTGCTGCCCATCGTTGCGGCGCTGCTGGTTGGGTCGGTGGTGGCGGCTGTGTCGGCGATTGGGTTGGCGCGTGCCTTTGGGCTGGCGCCCGCGGTGATTTTGTCACTGGCGCCCAAATCAACCACAGCCCCCGTGGCACTGGGCATTGCCGAGGCCATTGGCGGGCTGCCATCGCTGACGGCGGTTTTGGTGATTTTGACGGGCATCGTGGGGGCGGTGACGGTAACGCCGCTGATGAATGCGCTGCGCATCACCGATTGGCGCGCGCGCGGGTTTGCAGTGGGGGTGGCGGCCCATGGCATTGGCACTGCGCGCGCCTTTCAGGTGCACCCGCAGGCCGGCGCCTATGCCGGCATTGCGCTGGCGCTGAACGCGGTGCTGACCAGCCTGTTGGTGCCGCTGCTGGTGCGGGTTTTGCTACCTTAAGGCCTCGGCCTCTTCCAGCTTTTCCAGCGCCTCCATCCACAACGCCTCGGCGCGCTGCAGCCCCTCTTCCACTTCGGCGAATTTCCGGTTCCACTGTTCCAAATCGGCGATCCGCTCGTCGGCATAAAGCGCGGGATCGGCCAGTTTTTCCGACAGTTTCTGGTGCATCTCGGTGATCTTTTCCACCCGCTGTTCGCATTTGCGCACCTCGGCCTTCAGCGCCAATAGCGCGTCGCGGCTGGGCGGCTTTGGGCGGTGGGCCGGGGCGGGCTTGGCCGGGGCGGGTTTGGCCGGGCTATCGGCCTGCAGCAGCATGCGGCGATAGCCTTCTAGATCGTCCTCATAGGGGCGCACGGTGCCGTCTTTCACCAGCCACAGCCGTTCGGCCACCAGCCCCAGCAAATGCATGTCATGGCTGATCAAGATCACAGCGCCGCTATAGGCGGTCAACGCCTCGACCAAGGCCTCGCGGCTTTCGATATCGAGGTGGTTTGTCGGCTCGTCCAAGATCAGCATATGGGGGGCATCCAGCGTGGCCAGCAACAACGACAGCCGTGCCTTTTGCCCACCCGATAGGCGCCCCACCTCGGTTTCTGCCTGCTCTGCCCCCAGCCCAAACCCCGCCAGCCGGGCGCGCAGCTGCACCGGCAAAACCCCCGGCAATGCCCGCGCCAAATGCTGCAACGGGGTTTCGCCCAGCTCTAACTCATCCACCTGATGCTGGGCAAAAAACCCAATCCGCAGCTTGCTGGCCCGGGTAATATGCCCCTCGCGCGCGGGCAGCCGCCCCGAAAGCAGCTTGGCCAAGGTCGATTTTCCCTGCCCGTTCTTCCCCAATAGCGCAATCCGGTCGTCTTGATCGATGCGCAACGACAGGCGCCGCAAAATGTCTTTGTCGCCGTAGCCCGTCGATACCCCCTCCATCGACACGATGGGCGGCGCCAGCTCTTCTGGCTCGGGAAAGCTGAACACCGTGCGTGCGGCATCTTCAGGGGCGCGCAGCACCTCCATCTTTTCCAGCATCTTCACGCGCGATTGCGCCTGTTTGGCCTTGCTGGCCTTGGCTTTGAACCGGTCCACAAAGCTTTGCAAATGCGCCCGCCGCGCATCTTGCTTGCGCGCCATCGCCGCCTGCAGCGCGCGCTGTTCTGCGCGCTGGCGGGCAAATTGATCATAAGGCCCGGCATAATAGGTCAAGCGCCGCTCGTCCAAATGCAAAATCGCGCCAACAGCGCGGTTCAATAACCCGCGGTCGTGGCTGATGATCAGCACGGTATGGGGGTAGCGCTGCAAATAGTTTTCCAACCACAACGCACCTTCCAGATCCAAATAGTTCGTCGGCTCATCCAACAACAACACATCGGGCTGGGCAAACAACACCCCGGCCAGGGCCACGCGCATCCGCCAGCCACCAGAAAAGGCGCTGCAGGGCATTTTTTGCGCCTCGGTATCAAATCCCAAACCGCGCAAAATTGCGCTGGCGCGGCCCTCGGCGGACCAGGCATCGATATCGGCCAGCCGGGTTTGTATTTCGGCAATGCGCCCCGCATCCGTGGCCCCCTCGGCCTCGGCCAACAGCGCCGCGCGCTCGGTGTCGGCGGCCAGAACCGTGTCCAACAGGCTCACCTCATTGCCCGGCACCTCTTGCGCCACCCCACCAATGCGCGCGCCCGCAGGCAGGGTAATCGCACCGCTTTCCAGGCTCAGCTCACCCCGGATCAGGCGAAACAGCGTGGTTTTACCCGCCCCGTTGCGCCCCACAACACCCACCTTATGGCCATCAGGAATCACGGCGCTGGCGCCTTCAAACAGGGGCCTGCCTTCGACCGCATAGGTGATATCGGAAATTCTCAACATGGCGCGGCGCATATCGCCTTTTGCGCGCCCTGGAAAGGTCCCGCCTTCATCTTGCCCAAAATACTCATGTCGCGCCGCCCCCCGGCAGCGCTGCGGCCAGTTGGGCCTTTCCAAGCTTGTCCGCCCATGCTACCAGCGCCGCGATTTCAGTCTGGGGCCGCATGGGGCGGTCTCGCAAACCACAGGAGCCTGCCCGATATGGCCATTCAGCGTACCTTCTCGATCATCAAACCCGATGCCACCAAGCGCAACCTGACCGGCGCCATCAATGCCAAGCTCGAGGCCGCAGGCCTGCGCATCATCGCCCAAAAGCGCATTCACCTGACCAAGGCACAGGCCGGCGTCTTTTACGCCGTGCATGCCCAGCGCCCCTTCTATGACGAGCTGTGCGAATTCATGGCCTCCGAGCCGATCGTGGTGCAGGTGCTGGAAGGCGAAGATGCCATTGCCAAGAACCGCGAAGTGATGGGCGCCACCAACCCGGCCGAGGCGGCCGAGGGCACCATTCGCAAAGAATTCGCCCTGTCGATCGGCGAAAACTCGGTGCATGGGTCGGATGCAGAAGAAACCGCCGCGGTCGAAATCGCGTATTTCTTCTCGGGTCTCGAACTGGTGGGCTAAGGCCTGCGTTTGCGCACACCAATTGCGTCAAGGGCCGCGTCCAATGCAGCGTGGCCCTTTTCTTTTTCTGCCGGGGCGGTGGATTGGGCGGCTTTCAGCGCGTCAAATCTGGCGCGCAAAGCGGCCTTTTCGGCGCCTTGGCAATCGTTCCATGGCCGCCCTTGCAAGGCCATGACCAGCACGTAATAGCCAATGAAATGCGGCCGCGTGCCATGGGCCAGCAATTGGGCATAGGCGCGGTCTGCCCCCAAGGCGCGCAAGGCCTCGGCGCTGGCAATGCCGGCGCGGGTGCATTCGGCCTCAAAGGCCGGGCCAAGGTTTTTGATGCTGGATACGGGCTGTGGCGTCATAGCGGCCATCATAGGTGGGCAGGCCCTGTGGCAGCAATCGGAAATCAACGCAAGCGCGCCCTGCCTTGGCTGGCTATTGCTGAAAATCCGCGCTAAAACGGTGCCACTGTTTTGGTTATAGGAACACCGCCTTGCGTGATCTCAAAATCCCCCAGCAGCGCCACCCTGAAAAGGCGCACAAGCCCGATAACGCCCAGCCCCGCAAACCCGACTGGATCCGCGTTAAGGCACCCACATCCGAGGGGTATAAACGCACCCGGGACATCATGCGTGAAAACAAGCTGGTCACGGTTTGCGAAGAGGCGGGCTGCCCCAATGCCGGCGAATGTTGGAGCCAAGGCCACGCCACCATGATGATCATGGGCGAGATCTGCACAAGGGGCTGCACCTTTTGCAACATCGCCACCGGCCGCCCACAGGCGCTGGATGCGTTCGAGCCGGGCCGCGTGGCCGATGCGGTGCAAAAGCTGGGCCTGAACCACGTGGTGATTACATCGGTCGATCGCGATGATCTGGGCGATGGCGGGGCCGAGCATTTTGCCCAAACCATTCGCGCCGTGCGCCACCGCAGCCCGGATACGACCATCGAAATCTTGACGCCCGATTTCCTGAAATGCGGCCCCGAAGCGCTGGAAACCGTGGTGGCGGCCCGCCCCGATGTGTTCAACCACAATCTGGAAACCGTGCCGGGCCTCTACCCCGAGGTGCGCCCCGGCGCGCGCTATTTCCACAGCCTGCGCCTGTTGCAGCGGGTGAAAGAGCTGGATCCGGCGATGTTTACCAAATCTGGCATCATGGTGGGTTTGGGCGAAAACCGGCAGGCTGTGCATCAAGTCATGGATGATATGCGCGCCGCGGATATCGATTTTCTTACCATCGGCCAGTATTTGCAGCCCACGCCCAAGCACCACGCGGTAGACCGTTTTGTCACGCCCGAGGAATTTGCCGCCTACGAATCTGCCGCCTATGGCAAAGGGTTCTTGATGGTTTCGGCAACGCCGCTGACGCGCTCGTCCTATCATGCGGGCGATGATTTTGCCCGCTTGCGCGAAAACCGGCTGAAAAAACTGGGGCGCAGCCAATAAGGCTGCCCTAGGGCTGGGGGGCGACGCGTTTCAAATATGCGGCCACGGCGGCGCGGTCTTGCGCGGGCAATTTGGCATAGTTTTCCACCACCTCGGCCATATGGCCGCCGGCGCTGTCGTATTCGGGCGTAAAGCCGGTTTCCAGATAGGCGACGATATCGGCGCTGCTCCAGTCCAAGGCGGCGGGGGTGATATTGGGCACGGTGCCGCGGCCATTTGGGTTCGGGGCACCATTCAGCCAGCGCGTGGTTTGCAGCCCACCGGCGATATTGCGCGGGGTGTGACATTCGCCGCAATGGCCCAACCCCTCGACCAGATAGCGCCCGCGCGCCACATCTGGGGGTAAATCGCCCGTCACCACCCAACCCCGCGGCATGAAAGCCGCTTTCCACAGGCCAAGCCCGGCGCGGATGGAAAAGGGAAAGCCCACATCATGGTCGCGCGTGGGGGTAGGATCGTGGGGCAGGGTGGCTAAATAGGCAGATAAATCAGCAACATCTTGCAGGGTGGCATGCTGATAGGCGGCGTAGGGAAAGGCGGGGTAATAATGGCTGCCATCCGGCGCGCGCCCGGCCAGCATGGCATTGGCCAGATCAACCGGGCGCCAACCGCCAATGCCTGCCACCGGATCGGGGCTGATATTTGGGGCGTAAAACGTGCCAAAGGCGGTTTCAAAGGCCCGCCCCCCCGCCAGCACCAGTTTGGCCGCGCCGGTGGCGCCGGGGGCGCTGTGGCAACTGGCGCAGCCTGCGGCCCAAAACACCTGTTCACCGCGCGCGGCATCGCCGGGTTGCAGCTGTGCAAATTGCTCTGCGGGCAGGGCCGGGCTGCGGGTAAATGCCAGCGCTGCCCCCAGCCCAAGGCCCGCAAGCCCAATAACAACGGCAAGTTTGCCCAACATCGCGGCCCCTTTCTGCGCGCCTTACGGGTTTGGCCCGGCACATTGCCTGCGCCGGGCCATTTTGCCACAACAGGGGCGCTTAGTTTGCAGGCGCGCGATAGGCCTTGTGGCAGGCGCCGCAGCTGCCGCCCAAGGCGCCCATCTGGCCCTGCAGCGCCTCTAGCCCGGTGCCAGCCACGGCCGCCATGGCGCTGGCCGCCTCGGCGGTGGCGCGGCCTTTGGCGATTGCGTCGTCGATATTGTCCCACAGGTCGGGCAGGGTGCGGGTGTTATCCACGCTCATATTGTCCGATCCTTGGGGCCACAGGCGCGATTGATCCAGCGATGCCAGCATGGCCAGATTGTTGGATGCAGCGGCGGCGGCCGATGCATCATAGGCCAAGGCCCCTTTGGCCATATCGCCCAGCAAGCCCAGATTGAACGCATAAAGCTGCATCTGTGCTTTGCGCGCCTTGATGGCATCTTCCACCATCTTTGAATTATCTTGTGCTTGTGCCAAGCCGGTGGCGCCTGCCGCCAAGCCAAGCCCTAAAATTAGTGCTGTTAGTTTTTTCATTCTCAGACCTCCCAAAAAATACACAGGACAATCTTAGCAAGAATCTTGTGACATAATGATCATATGTTTGTGCAAATTTGCACAAAGCTTTATGGAAAATCGAACGCAGCGACTGTGGCACAGTTTGCGCTTGCTGTGATTTCGACATGCGCTAACCTAGCGCTGTTGGTTGGGTTGGTGGTATGCGCGCATTTCTTTTGTTTTTCTGGTTCCTTGCCACACCGCTGCACGCGCAAACGGTAGATGCGGCAAGCCGCGCGTTCTTCAGTGGCCAATACGCCGAGGCGCTGGCGGTTTTAACCCCAGCGGCAGAGGCGGGCAATGCGCAGGCGCAGGCGCTGTTGGGCATGGCCTATGAAAACGGTTTGGGCGTTCCGCCAGACAGTGCTGCGGCGCAAAAGTGGTACCAGCGCGCCGCACAGGCGGGCGATGCGCCTGCGCAGGTGGCTTTGGCGCAGTTGCTGCTGGGGCAGGGCGGGGGCACGCCCGATAGCACTGAACAGGCGGTTAATTGGCTGGCACAGGCCATGGCGGCGGGCCAGGCAGATGCGTTTTTGTTGCGGGCGCGCATGCTGCAGCAGGATTTGCCCGCCTTGGCAGAGACCTATTTCATCACCGCGTTGGAATTGGGCCAGCCCATGGCGGCGCGGGAATTGGCGCCGCTGTATCTGGCCCAAGGCCCCGAAGCGCAGGCCAAAGCCCGGCAGGTTCTGTCGCGCGCGGCCAGCATGGGCGATGCGCCGGCGATGTTGGATCTGGCGCAGCTTTATCTAACCGGGGTTGGCGGGGCAGCCGATGCCGCGGCAGGTTTTACGCTGTTGCAAGAGGCGGTCAATCTGGGCTATCCGCCCGCGGCCATTTCTTTGGGCGAAATGATGCAATCCACCCCGGGCTATTGGGCCGACCCGGTTTTGGCCCAAGCCTATTGCCTATGGGGCCAAGCCCAAAGCGGCGATGATGGCACAGGCGCCTTTGGCGCGCGTTGTGCGGCCTTGGGGGCGGGGCTAAGCGCGGAACAAATCGCCCAAGCCCAAGCCATGGCAAACCGGTTTTAGCGCCCCCGCTTACCCCGCTGCATCGGTAAAGCGCACTTTGCCTATATAGCCCAAATTTCGGTTTCTTTGTGCATAATCAATGCCATAGCCCACTACAAATTCATCTGGAATTTCAAAACCGGTCCAATCGGCCTTGACCTGTGCCTCGCGGCGCACGGGTTTGTCTAGCAGCGCAATGGTGCGCAATTTCCGCGGTTTGCGCGCTTGCAGCAGGCCAATGACGTGAAATAACGTGTGCCCGGTATCCACAATATCTTCGACAACCAGCACATCGCGTCCCTCGATCGGGGCGCGCAAGTCTTTCAAAATGCGCACTTCGCGGCTGCTTTCCATGGCATTGCCGTAGCTGGACGCTTCTAGAAAATCCACCTCGACCGGCAAATCCAATTCGCGCACGAGATCGGCGATAAACACAAACGAGCCGCGCAACAAACCCACCACAACCAATTTGTCGGTATTGGCAAATTCGCGCTCGATTTCCGTGGCCAAGGCCTCTATTCGGGCGGCGATTTGTTTGGCGGAAATCATTTCATCAATGACATATGGACGCTGTGCCATGTGGACCTCTTGCAATTTTCGCCACAGAATACGAAACGGTGCAGCACTGTCACCACAAAAAAGGGGCGACATGCCAACCCATTCAGAAACCCGCTTTTTGCCATATAGCGCGCAACAGATGTATGATCTGGTTGCCGATGTCGGCGCTTATCCAAAATTCCTGCCGTGGTGTGCGGCGGCGCGCATTCGCCAGACCACAGCGCAGGGCGATGGCAGTGTGTTGATGGAGGCAGATTTGGTGATCAGCTTCAAAGTGTTTCGCGAAAGGTTTGGCAGCCGGGTGCTGTTGTGGCCAAACGACAGGCGCATTGATACCGAATATTTGGATGGGCCATTTCGGTATATGAAATCCAATTGGGCCTTTGTTGATACCCAGGGCGGCTGCGACGTTTCGTTTTTTGTGGATTTCGAATTTAAGAACGCGGTTTTGCAGGGCATTATCGGGCTGGTGTTCAACGAGGCCATGCAGCGCATTGTGCGTGCCTTTGAAGAGCGGGCCAAGGTGTTGTACGGGCCAAATGCCTAAACCCGGTATGGGCGCAAAGGCATTGATAAAAAACAAAGGTTTTTCAGGGATGGGGCGCGCGCGTGGCGCCAAGGGGGGCTGCTATGCCGATATCCATTTGGCGTATAATCAGTATTATGTTAAATATATATCACCCAAGCCCAGCGTCCCGTGGGCGCCTGACGCATTTATAGCTTCACCTAGGCCAGATTGCCTTATATCATTTTCAGACTGGGAAACCTAAAGACAGGCACAGCGTGACACCCTTTGATGGGACATATCTTTGGAAAATGACCGAAGCCCCCAGCCTAGAGCTGGTTTGGTCAATGCATACACAGAAAATGGCCGATTACGGCTTTGATCGGCTTTTTTATGGCTGCACGCGCTATCGCTCGGGCGATAACTTGGGCGATCCGGATGATTTTGTGATTTTGTCCAATCACAGCGCCGAATATACCAGCCGCTATATCCAAGACGATCATTACCGCCACGCCCCAATGGTGAATTGGGCGCGGCGCATCAATGGCGCGGCCAGCTGGCGTTTGATTGCCGAAAGCGCGGCTGCGGGTGAATTAAGCGCGCGCGAAATGGAGGTTGTGGCCTTTAACAAGGCCCATCAGGTGAATGCCGGATATACGATTAGCTTTGCCTCGTTGTCACCGCGCAGCAAAGGTGCCGTGGGTTTGGCCGCAAAACCCCATCTCAGCCAGCAGGAATTAGACGAGATTTGGGGCGAATTTCATCAAGAAATCATCGCGTTGAATAACATTCTTCATCTAAAGGTTTTGGCCCTGCCCTATGGTGTGCGCAGCCGCCTGACCAGCCGCCAGCGCGAGGTGTTGGAATGGATTGGCGATGGGAAATCTGTGCAAGATACCGCCATCTTGTTGGGGCTTACACCCGCCACGGTGGAAAAGCATCTGCGCTTGGCCCGGCAGGCGCTGAACGTAGATACAACCGCGCAAGCGGTGTTGAAGGCATCTTTGCACAACCAAATGTATTTTTCGCGCGATATTTCGCCCTAGCTTCCGGATTTCCTGACTTTTCCGAAATTTCAATCAAGTCCAAGATCGCGACACCCCTTGAGCAAAGGCTTCGGCCTTGGGGCGCTTGGAATGCATCCCCATTATACTCGGGGCTCTGTTGACCTTGCTGTTGGTCTTGAGGTTATTTCGCCTTGAGACCACGTAATTGGGGGCCGCTCTCATCCCCACGACAATGGCCCCAAGAAGGCGTAGCGCTGCAGTGCTGCGCCTTCTGCCATTTTAGGGGCAGGCCATTTTGGGGCCTGTTGGGGTGGCCCTGCCCCCTGCCCCTTGGCCATGGCGCGGTTAAGGCTGGTTATGCAAAAAAACGGCGCCACCCGGGGGTGACGCCGCATTTAAACTGCAAAATTGCAGTGGCTGACTTAGCCTTGAACGGCTTTGGCCACTTCGGCAGCAAAGTCTTCTTTTTCTTTCTCGATGCCTTCGCCCACTTCCAAGCGGACAAAAGCCAGAATTTCAGCGCCCGCTTCTTTGGCTGCAGCAGCAACGGTCAGGTCGGGGTTGATCACAAAATTCTGGCCCAGCAGCGTGACTTCGGCCAAGAATTTCTGCATGCGGCCAACGATCATTTTTTCGATCACGGCTTCGGGCTTGCCCGACTCGCGCGCGATTTCGATTTGAACGTTGCGCTCTTTTTCGACAACAGCCGGGTCCAGATCGGCTTCGGACAAAGAGGCGGGGTTGGCGGCTGCAATATGCATCGCAACTTGTTTGCCAAATGCCTCGTCGCCGCCCTTCATCGCCACCAGAACGCCGATTTTGCCCATGCCATCGCCGGCTGCGTTGTGCACGTAGGACACAACAACATCGCCCTCTACGGCGGCCATGCGGCGCAGCGACATGTTTTCGCCGATGGTGGCGATTTTCGCGGTGATCGTTTCTGCCACGGTTTTGCCACCCAGATCGGCTGCGTTCAGCGCATCCAGATCAGCGGCGGAAACGGCCGCCCCTGCGATTTGGGCAACCATGCCTTGGAATTCGGCGTTTTTGGCAACGAAATCGGTTTCGGCATTGACCTCGACGGCAACGCCGCGGTTGCCTTCAACCTTAACGGCCACAAGGCCCTCGGCGGCGGTGCGGCCCGATTTTTTAGCAGCTTTGGCCAAACCTTTGGTGCGCAGCCAATCGATGGCGGCTTCCATGTCGCCATTGGTTTCGGTCAGCGCTTTTTTTGCATCCATCATGCCTGCGCCTGTGGTGTCGCGCAGTTCTTTTACCAGTGCGGCAGTGATCGCCATTTGGGATCTCCTCGAATGAAAGTGGCTTCGGGGCGCGGGTGTGCCACGCGCCCCGTGTAAATTTTGTGACGCTTTTCAGCGCCGCAGTTGGGCTTAGGCCTGGGCCTGTGCCTCTTCTGCAACGGCTTCTTCCATGGGGGCTTCTTCCAAAGCGCCCAGATCCACGCCTGCGGCACCCATTTGGGCGGTCATGCCGTCCAGGGCTGCGCGTGCGGCCAGATCGCAATAAAGCGAGATGGCGCGGCTGGCGTCGTCGTTGCCGGGAATGATGTAATCCACACCTGCGGGCGAGCAGTTGGTATCCACAACCGCAACGACCGGGATGCCCAGTTTGTTGGCTTCTGCGATGGCCAGTGCTTCTTTTTTCACGTCAATCACGAACAGCAGGTCAGGCAGACCCCCCATTTCGCGGATGCCGCCCAGCGACGCTTGCAGTTTCTGCTGGTCGCGTTCCATGTTCAGGCGTTCTTTTTTGGTCAGGCCGTCGGCGCCCGATGCCATCTGCTCGTCGATTTGCTTCAGGCGGTTGATCGACTGCGACACGGTCTGCCAGTTGGTCAGCGTGCCACCCAGCCAACGGTGGTTCATGAAATACTGCGCCGATTTCTCGGCGGCTTCGGCAACGGGTGCGGCTGCTTGGCGTTTTGTGCCAACAAACAGAACGCGGCCGCCTTTGGCCACGGTTTCACGCACAACATTCAGCGCCGCGTCCAGCATAGGCACGGTTTGCGTCAGGTCGATGATGTGAATGCCGTTACGCGCGCCATAGATGAACTCGCCCATCTTGGGGTTCCAACGCTGCGTCTGGTGGCCAAAGTGTACGCCAGCTTCCAACAGCTGACGCATGGTGAACTCGGGAAGAGCCATGCTTCTTTTCCTTTCCGGTTTGCGCCTCGGTGGGGGAAGAAGCTGTGCTTCAACCGGCGGACATAAGGGATGTCTCCCCTTACTGCCCAACCCCACCTGCGGGTTTAAGTGCCGCGCGTATACTGCCCGCGCCCGGGGTTTGCAACCCCTTAGGCGCATGGGCGCGGCTGTGGTTATAAAAACAACCGCTCTACCACCCAAAACGCCCCTACCGCGCCAATAAACACCGAGGCAGGCACGGCAACAAAGCGGCGGTAGCTGTCAAGCTGATCAACAAAGAAGACCGACAGCATGCACAGGATCATCAAGCCCGCCGCGCCCCATAAAAACACCGCATCGGGCATCCATGCGCCCTGCCCCATGGCCTGCGCGACCGAGGCCGCCAGCAAAACCAGCGCGCCCGCCACATAGCCCCAGCCCGCCACGCTGGACACCATGCGCCCCAGATCCACGCGTTGCGCGGCAACCACCAGCAAAAAGGCCAGTGCCACCACTGTAAGCTGGCCAATCTCGACACCGATGTTAAAGCCAATCAGCGCGGGAATGAACTGTGCCTCGGGCAAGCCGAATTCGCCTAAAACGCTGGCAAAGCCCAAGCCGTGCAACAGCCCAAAGCCAAACACCACGGCGGGGCGCCAGGGGCTAAGCCCGCGCGAGGTGATATTTTCCACCGCCACAAACACGATCGAGGCCGCGATCAGCGGCTCGACTATCGAGCCGGGCACAGACACCCAGCCCAAGGCGCCCAAGGCCAAGGTCACGGTATGGGCCAGGGTAAAGGCACTGATCTGCCACAGCAGCATGCTAAGCCGGGTGCTTAGGAAAAACAGCCCCAACACAAACAAGATATGGTCCATCCCTTTGGGCAAAATATGGTCAAACCCCACCGGGATATAAGAGAAAAAGACCGCGGCGCCGCTGGCAGGTGCCCCCAGCCCGGCCAGTGCAATGGCGGGGCTGGTTTGGCCGCCGGTGATATAGCCTGTATAGGCGGGCTCTACCCCTTGTTGGCGCAGCACCAAATCGCCAAAGCCCTTGGGCCAATGCAGCGCCATTACGGTCGTGCCTTGCGGCATGGGGGCGGTTAGGCGCAGCTGTGACACGCGCGGCAAGCTAAGATCGGCCTGTGGATCCACCGCCGCGCCCAGCAGCGACAAGGGCGCCGCCGTGCCATCCAGTGTCAGCGACAGCCCCGCCATCATCATGCCCCAATTGGCACTGATCTGGGCCTCTAGCTGTGCCGGGGTCAGCGCGCGCAGCCGGTCATATTCGGCCGCATTGGGGGCGGTTTCGGTATTGTCCAGCCCGTCCAGATCGATACCCGCCAGCAGCGCCTCGGCGTTCAAGCGCAGCGTCAGCAAAACAGCGCCCTCGCGTGCCTCGATATCGGCGACCGTGGGCAGCACCTCGTGGGCATGGGCGGGTTTTGGCGTGCTGAGCATGCTCAGCATGGCAAGGGCGACGATAACGCTTGACTTGACCAGCAAATACGCC
>Ga0181607_10000545_pt1 | contig 32576 bp, 29 predicted proteins | sample 041ome_9_FD_132420 | JGI IMG/M metagenome (GOLD analysis project Ga0181607, IMG submission 132420) | Coastal salt marsh microbial communities from the Groves Creek Marsh, Skidaway Island, Georgia - 041413US metaG (megahit assembly) | ecosystem: Environmental > Aquatic > Marine > Intertidal zone...
GCGTTGGGAGGAATGATGCTGCTGGTGGCGGCGGCCAGCCCCGAGGCGATAGCGGCGAGCGCCGAGGGTGTGGTCGCGCGCGGTCAGCAGGTGTATGTGGCGGAGGGGTGCATCCACTGTCATTCGCAATTTGTGCGGCCGGGCACAGTGGACGAGGTGCGGTGGGGCGAGGCGGCGGTGGTCACCGGCACGCCGCCGTTGTTCGGCAATCGCCGGCAGGGGCCCGATCTGGCTACGGTGGGGCGGCGGTTGCCCTTGGCGGAGTGGCATCGGCAGCATTTGATGAATCCCCGCGCGTTCAATCCGCGCTCCCGCATGCCACGCTACGATCATTTGTTTACCGAAGGTGACGGCCGGGGCGAGGCTCTGGTGGCCTACCTGTTGTCCCTGCGCGGCGGAAGGGAGGTCCGATGAAAATCCTGGTGGTTGAGGATGAGCGCAAAGTCGGTCAGTTCGTGGCCAATGCCCTGATGGAACAAAGCTACACCGTGCGGCTGGTGGGCACGGTGGCGGCGGCGCGGGACGCGTTGGCGGAGTCGCCGTATGACGCGATCGTGCTCGATCTCGGCCTGCCGGATGGCGACGGGCTCGGCTTGCTGGCCGAATGGCGGCAGAGCGGGTTCAACGAGCCGGTGTTGATCCTGAGCGCGCGCGATGCGGTGTCGGACCGCATCGCCGGCCTCAATCTCGGCGCGGATGACTACCTGCCCAAGCCCTTCAGCGTGGATGAACTGATTGCGCGGGTGCGTTCGCTGCTGCGCCGGCAGAGCGGCGCCGCCCGGGCCACGGTGCTCGAGCGGCGAGGGCTGAAGATCGACCTGCTCGCCCGGGTGGTGACGGTGGAGGGCCAGCCGGTGGAGATGACCAGCCGCGAGTTCGCGCTGCTCGAGCTGTTTCTGCACAACCCCGGCCGGGTGATGACCCGCACGCTGATTGCGGAAAAAGTCTGGGAAGCGTCCTACGACATGGAGACCAACCTGATCGACGTCTACATGCGGCGCCTGCGGCAAAAGCTTGAGATGCCCGGCGGTGAACCGCGGTTCAAGACCGTGCGCGGCTCGGGCTACCAACTGCTATGAAGACGTTCACGGTGCGCACCACGGTGGGCTTTGCGGGGGTGGTCACCGCCATTCTTGTCGTGGTGCTGGCGATCGGCGGATGGCTGTTGAACCGGCAGATGATCGCGGGGCTGGAGCTGCTGCACGAAGTGGAGGCAGCCGAACTGGCGGAACTGCTGGGCCCGGATGCGACGCTGGACGAAGCGGAGATCCGCGAGCGGATCGAGCACGACGCGGAGTTGTTCTTCATCCAGGTGCAGAACCGGGGTCGGCAGACGCGGTTCCGCTCGGAGAACCTGGCGGGGGCGGCGCTGCCGAACCTGCAGGCGCGGGGGGCGCACGCCACGATTTCGCTCAACGATGTCGGACCGGTCCTGGTCTCGGAGTTCGGCGAGGGCGGCTGGCGCATTCTGTTGGGCAGCCGGCTGGAGCCGGTGCGACGGGTGCTGCGCGACTACGCGCAGGTGGCGGGGCTGCTGGTGCTGGGCGGGGCGGTGGCATCGATGATCCTGGGCTGGGGCTTCAGCCGTTTCACGCTGCGGCCGATCAGTTCGATCGAACGCACCGCGCGGAAGATCGGCGGCCACAACCTGGGGGAGCGCATTCCGGTGCCGCCGGGAGATGACGAGCTGGCGTCGTTGTCGCGCTTGCTCAACGAAACCTTTGACCGCATCGAGGCCGCCTTCGGGCAGGTGAAGCAGTTCACGGCCGATGCCTCGCACGAATTGAAGACACCGCTGGCGCTGATCCGCCTCAATGCCGAGAAGCTGCGGCCGCGGCTCGGTGGCGATACGGACGCGGAGGCCCTGCTTGAAGATCTCCTGATCGAGGTGGAGCGGCAGCACCAGATCATCGAGAGCCTGCTGTTTCTGTCGAAGGCCGAGAGCGGTGTGCTCACGGTCGAGCGGCACCCGTTGAAACTCCCGGACTGGGTGCACGCCTTTGCCGAGGACGCGGCGGTGCTGGCGGAGGACGCGGGCGTGCAGTTCCGTATTGAGACTACGGATACAGGCACGTTGCGCGGCATGTCGGGCCTGTTGCGGCAGCTGCTGGTCAACCTGGTCTCGAACGCGCTCAAAGCCAGTGCGGCCGGCAGTCTGGTCACCCTCCAGTCATGCCGGTTCCCGGGAGGCTGGCGCTGGGTGGTGGAGGACGCGGGCCCCGGGTTGCCCGAGGAGCAGCTCAAGCGCGTCTTTGATCGCTTCACCCGTTACGAGGCCACCGGCCGCGCGCGCGGCCCGGGGCATGGCCTGGGGCTGGCGATCTGCAAGAGCATCGTCGACCTGCATGGGGGAACCATTCACGCCGAGAACCGCCGGGATCGGACCGGTCTGCGTTTGATCGTCGAGCTGCCGGACGGGCCGGAGCGCGTCGGATAGGCTAGCCGCGGGCGGGTTCGGTGCGGGCAAGCCAGGTCCGCAGAGCGGGCAGCTCGCGCGCCCGGACGGCGGCGCGCAGGCGGATGAGGCTGGAGGTCTTGCGGGCCTCCGGCAGGGCCTCCTCACCGAGGTGTTGTCGGGTGGCGGCCTCGAGCTCGGCGGCGTAGGCGGGATCGTGGGCGTCGCGCACGATGTAGCCGAGATAGCTGTTGCGACCGTAGCTGGCGAGAGGGGTGAGGAGCTCGTCGGCGTGCTCGAGGGCGAAGCGCCAGGCGAGATCGAGGTGTTCGCCGCGGGCGGCAACCGTCATGATGTTCCAGTTGCGCTCGGCCACCCCCAGCTGCTCGCCGAGGGTGAGTTGGAGGGTGTTGCGCGCGAGGTCGGGGTCGAGCGCGTGCTGGATGGCTTCGAAGCAGGCGCGTTTCTCCTCGGTGTCGTCGGCCGTGCGGTAGCGGTCGAACAACGCGTCGTAGGTCGCTCGGTCGGCGTAACGGCCCACGATTTTAAGAACGGTGGCGCGCAGGTTGCCGGTCAGGGTCGCGGAGTCGGTGGCGAAGCGGCGCTGGCATTCGGCGATGACCGCCGGGTCGCCATACCAGCCGAGTTGGTAGATCAGGTTGGTGCGCAGCACGTCCACCAACGGCGATTCGCCGGAGGCGGGCGCCCAGCCCAGGCGATCGAGTTGGGGCCGCAACAGGGCGACGCACCAGCGATGGAAGTCCTCGCGCAACGGTTCATCGCGCAGCCAGAGATCGATTGACCGCAGGGTGGTGAGGAGGGAAGTCCAGACGGGTTGGCTGGGGCTGTCGCGCAGCGCCAGCGCGATGGCGAGGTAGTCGGGACTGGAGAGTTGTCCGGCGGTGACGAGGGCACGGGCGTCGCCCAGCAGGTTGAGTTGCTCGGTCTCCGGCAGATCGGGCAGAGCGGCGGTGATGGCCGCCAGCGACGTCTCGTCATAGAGCACGCGGTAGAGGCCGGTGTCGCCGACGTTGAGCTTGGGGGTGCCGCGTGCAGCCGGCCACGGCAGTTCGAGCGGAGTGTCGGCTTCGAGCAGGTGAACGGTGCTGGCCTCGAGTTGGCTGAGCGGGGCGATCGTCAGCGGCACGTTCCACTGCGAGGCGTCGGGCTCCGGGGCATCAAGGATGAAGCGCTGCTGGTCGAGGTGCAGGGTGTTGTTGGCCAGCGTGGCGGTGATGATGGGGAAGCCCGGTTGTTCGGTCCAGCTGTTGGCCACGGGCGCGACCGGCTGGCCGGAGGCGTCGGCGATGGCATTCCACAGGTCGGCGGTGGTTGTGTTGCCGTAGGGGTGCCGCGCCATGTAGAGCCGCAGACCGGCGCGGAACGGCTCGGCGCCGACGTAGTCCTCGAGCATGCGGATGAGGGCCCGGCCCTTTTCGTAGGAGATGACGTCAAAGGCGTCGTCGACCGTCTGGTCCGTCACGCCGGGCAATTGGATGGCGTGGGTGGAGGAGCGGGCATCGAGGTCGAGGGCGCGTTCCTTGTCGGCGTTGGACCGCAGCCACAGTTGCCAGTCGGGATTCAGCTCGGCGGAGCACTTGGTCTCCATCCACGACGCGAAGCCTTCGTTGAGCCAGAGGTTGTCCCACCAGCCCATGGTCACGAGGTTGCCGAACCACTGGTGAGCAATCTCGTGAGCCACGGTCTTGAACACCTCCTCCTTGGTGCCCTGGGCGCTGGTGGCGGGGTCGCAGAGCAGGTAGTCCTCGAGGTAGCTGATGCAGCCCCAGTTCTCCATGGCGCCGAAATTGGAGAACGCCTGGGGCACGGCGATCTGGTCGAGCTGGGGCAGGGGGTAGGCGACTCCGAAGTAGGCGGTGTAGTAGTCGAGGATCCGGGTGGAGGCCTCGAGGGCGTAGCGGCCGAGTTCCCGTTTGCCCGCGGTGGTGAGGATGCGCAGGCGCACGCCCTGGTGATCAGTGGCCAGGATCTCGAACTCCCCGCCGAAGTAGGCGAGCAGGTAGGTCGACATGCGCGGCGTGCGGTCGAAGGTCACGGCCTTGCGGCCGTCGGGCAGGGGCGTTTCCCGGACCGCCGGCATGTTGGAAGCGCCCACGAAGCTGGCCGGCACCACCAGGGTGGAGTCGAAGGTGGCCTTGAACGCCGGCTCGTCCCAGCAGGGCAGCACGCGGCGGGCGTCGGCGACCTCCATCTGGGTGCCGAACATCTCGCGCGGACCCTCGGGGGTGTCGTAGCGGTCGTAGAAGAATCCCTGCGGGTTGGAGGAGATGGTGCCGCGGTAGGTCAGCTCGACCGCATAGTCGCCCGGCGCGAGGGTTACGGTCAGCGGCAGTCGGAGCTGCTGGGTGACCGGGTCCCAAATGGAGGCCAGGGATTGTCGTTCCGAACCAGATACGAGCCAGGCGGAGTCGATGGTGAGCGCGTTGGCGTTCATCACGATCGCATCGACCGGCTCGCGGACGGTGATGTCGATCCGGACCTCCCCGGCGAACGTGCGCGCCCGCAGATCGGGTTCGAGGCGGACCGTATAGTGCGACGGCACCACGGTCTTGGGCAGGTGGCCGTCGCCGGTGTCGAAGGCGAACGGGGCTTCGGCCCACAGGCTGAGGCCGAGCCCTACGGCTGCACCGAGGCAGGCGGCCAGTCGCAGGAAACGCGGAAATGAGGGCACGAAGGTCACGCCGCAAGGCATGACCACGCGGCGCGGTCGGTCAATCCGACGCGCGCCTTAAACCGGTCTGGCCGGCTTATTCCCGGGGGCGGCGGTACGTGCCGTGAGCCTCGCGCTGAGCGGGGCGCAACTCGCCCATGATCTCGCCGGCCAGCTCGGTGTTGCCGGCCTTGAAGGCGGCCTCGAGGCGCTCGAGCAGAGCGATGAAGTCCTTCATCTGCGCCTGGTAATTGGCGACGAACTCGGCCTGCTGGTCGGCGGGTTGGTCGGCGGTGTATTCCGGCTTGAACTCGAGCGACTTGGTCGCGGCTTCGATCATGCCGTGCACGAGGGTGGCGTTGGCCTCGCTCTTGGTGGCATCGGCGGCGTCGCTGCGCAGGGTGCGGAAGGCGCTGTTGATGGCGGACATCTGTTCGCCGAGGGGCGTCTTTTCCTCGTCGGCCTGCGCGAATAGCAGGCTGGTGGAGGTCAGGGCGAGCACGAGGGCGAGAGGGCGGAACAATGATTTCATGGGTAACGGATTAATGGTGTTAAGCGCGTCTCCTGCATGGGCATTTTCCGCGGGATGTCACTCCCGGAACCCCGGGTTCAAGGCGACCGTTCACTTCTGCCGCTTGAGGAAGCGCGTCACGGCGGCGGCGGTGGGCATGGACGGAGCAGTACCGGGCTTGGTCACGGATAGGGCGGCGACCGCACAGCCGTGGCGCGCGGCGGCGCCGAGATCGCCGTCGTGCAGCAGGAGTCCGGCGGCGAACCCGCCCACGAACGCGTCGCCCGCTCCCGTGGTGTCGACCGGCTTCACCGGGAAGGCGGGCACCTCGAGGTAGCCATCCTGGCGCGAGATGAAGCAGCCGCGGGCGCCCAGGGTGACGATCACAACCGGCACACCCAGCCGGCCGCACAGGGCATGCAGCCGGGCGGGCGAGAGTTTCAGCAGCGCACTTTCGGTGAGCGTTTTCCGGCCACCGAGGCCGAGGCGGTTCACGAGACCGACGAATTCGGATTCGTTGGGGATGAGGATGTCGACGTGCTTGAGCAGGGACGGCTGAAAGTCGGGCCGCAGCGGCGCGGGGTTGAAAATGGTGAGCGCGCCGCCGGCCCGGCCCAGCCGCAGCGCCTCGGTGGTGGCGGCGAGGTTGGCCTCCAATTGGGTGATGACGATGCGGGCGCCGCGCAGGGTGGCGGCCGGCAGGTCGGCCTTGCGGAGATGGAGGTTGGCGGCAAGGGCGACGATGATTTGGTTCTGCCCGGCGGCGTTGACCAGGATGGCGGCTGACCCGGTCGGGTGTTTGGTCTTCACGGCCCAGTGCGCGGCGATGCCCTCGGCCTGATAGAAGGCCTGGGCGTCGCGGCCGAACGCATCATCGCCGATTGCGCCGACGTAGAGGACGGGGGCGCCGGCGCGGCCCGCCGCGATCGCCTGATTGGAGCCCTTGCCCCCGGGGCCGGTGGAGGAGGTGCCGGCCAGCGTTTCGCCGGGTTGGGGAAATTCCGCGCAGTTGAAACAGAGGTCCTGCACAAAGCTACCGACGACGACGACATGGGGCGGGGGCATGCCGTCACCCTGACCGAACGGGCCTAGGGGGAGAAGGCCGAAGTTGGCGATCCGCCCCGCTCGTCCCGAGGCAGCGACCGTTCGTCCAAAGTTTGCGCCCGGCGGGGTGATCAGCTGTAAGGTGGCGATTGTGAGCGACTCCAACCCACCCATGCCCGACCCGGCGGACGCCGCCCGGCGGCGCCGCAACAAGGAGCGGATCTATGTGGCCTGCCAGGTGGTCGGGTGGTCGGTGCTGCTGGTCATGCAGTTGTTTTTTTCCGGTCTGCTGAAGGACAGTGAAAGCAATTCCCGCGGCTTCGACCTCATCGAGGTCTGCGGCCAGTTGCAGGCCATCCTGACCGCCTTCCTGATTTCGCATTCCCTGCGCCGCTACATTGATCGCTGGGGTTGGAAGGATCTGGGCTGGGCGAAACTGCTGCCCCGGTTGCTCGGCCTGGCGGCGCTGGCTTCGTTTGTCTGGGTCTCCTCGGTTCACGGGTGGCTGTTCGGTGTGCTGCGGCATCCCTACCCGAATTCGATTTCACCACCCGTGCTCTATTTGGCCGGCCTCATGAACGGTACGTTCATCATGACCGGCTGGTTGTTCGTGTATTTCATCTACCACGTCTTCGACCGCTACAACCGGTCCGAAATCGAGCGGTTGCGACTGGCCACCGTGGTCAAGGATGCCGAGCTGCGGGCACTGAAGTCGCAGGTCAATCCGCACTTCATGTTCAACTCGCTCAACAGCGTGCGGGCCCTGATCGACGAGGATCCGGTGCGGGCCCGGGCGGCGGTGACCCAGCTCGCCAACCTGCTGCGCTATTCGCTCAAGTCCGGGGCGACCGAGACGGTGACGTTTGAGGATGAGCTGGAGATCGTGAACGACTACCTCGCTCTCGAACAGGTGCGGCACGAGGAGCGGCTGCGCTTCCGTCGTGACGTGGCGCCGGATACGCTCGGTTGCACGCTGCCGCCGATGCTGCTGCAGACGCTGGTCGAGAACGCGGTCAAATACGGCATCTCCAACCTGCCCAGCGGCGGTGAGATCGTGCTGTCGGCCCGACGCGACGGCGAGCAGCTGCGCATCGAGGTGCGCAACCCCGGCCGCCTCGCCACGACCCCGGGCAGCGCCGCGGTCAAGCGTCGCTCGACCGGCGTGGGCCTGCGCAACGCCAACGACCGCCTGCGCCTGCTCTTTGGCGAAACCGCAGACCTGTGGGTCGAGCAATCGGCGCCCGGCGAGGTCACCGCGACCGTGCTGGTGCCGCAGGGTCGCGTATCTGCTCCCGTGCCCGTGACGGCGGTGGCGGGCCGGCCGGTCCGGCCCCGGGAGGTGACGGCGTGAAGGCGCTGGTGGTCGACGACGAGCGGCTGGCCCGGGCGGAGCTTCGCCGGCTGCTGGCCGAGGTGGACACCATCGAGATCGTGGGCGAGGCCGCCAACGCCGACGCGGCGCGCGAGCAGATCGCCAAACTCAAGCCCGACCTGATTTTTCTCGATGTGCAAATGCCGGGAGAGACCGGTCTCCAGTTTTTGGAGACACTCGACCCGCCCGCGCCGCACGTGATCTTCACCACCGCCTACGACGAATTTGCGGTGAAGGCATTCGAGCTCAACGCGCTCGACTACCTGATGAAGCCGGTTGATCCGGCGCGGCTGCAGTCGGCCGTGGCCCGCCTGCCGCGCGATGCCGGCGAGGGACCGGCGCCGGCGGAGGCCGTCCCCGAAGTGCTCGCGCCGACGGACAAGGTTTTCCTGCGGGAAGGGGATCGCTGCTGGTTTGTGGAAGTGCAGCGCATCCGCCTGCTGGAAAGCGAAGGCAACTACACCCGGGTTCATTTCGATGACGCCCAGCCGCAGCTGTTTCGGTCGCTCAACGCCATGGAGGCGCGTCTCGACCCCAAGACCTTCTTCCGCGCCAACCGTCGCCAGATGATCAACCTGCAATGGATCGCCAACATCGAACCCTGGTTCAGTGGCGGCCTGCTGGTGGAGCTGAAGGGCGGCGCCAAGGTCGAGCTCAGCCGTCGCCAGGCCCAGGCCTTCCGCGAGCGCATGAGCCTCTGATCAACCCCCACACCGTCCTGCCATCATGAAACGCTTCTGCTGCCACCTCGTCCGTCATCGGCTGAATCCCATCGCCGCCGCGTTGCTCATCGTCACGGTCGGCCTGTTGACGGTCTGGCTCGACCTGACCGATGCCACCTGGATTGCGCTGATCGGCTCAATCGTGTCGTTCACCGACTACCGGCGCTGCGGGCGTCAGAATTCCTGATCGTCGCCGAGTCATGATTACCGCGTCCCACCTGACCAAGGCCTTCAAGGACAAGAAGCGCGGCGTGGTCCGCGCCGTCGATGACGTGTCCTTCACCTGCCAGCCGGGCCAGATCTACGGCCTGCTGGGGGCCAACGGCGCCGGCAAGACCACGACCCTGCGCATCCTGGCCACCCTGCTGAAGCCGAGCGAGGGTTCGGCCACCGTGGCCGGTCACGATGTGGTGCGCGAAGCCCAGCAGGTGCGGTCGGCGGTCGGCTTCCTGGCGGCGAGCACGGCGCTCTACGGCCGGCTGACGGCGCGTGAGATGATCACCTATTTCGGCGAGCTCAACGGACTGCCCCTGCGCACCATCCGCGCGCGGATCCAGCAGCTCAGTGACGAACTCGACATGGCGGAGTTTCTTGACCGGCGCTGTGAGAAGTTCTCCACCGGCATGAAGCAGAAGACGTCCATTGCCCGCACTCTCATCCATGACCCGGCGGTAATGATCTTCGACGAGCCCACGCTGGGTCTCGACGTCATGACGGCGCGGGCGATCGTACGGTTCGTGCGCCAGTGCAGCGACCGCGGCAAGACCGTCATCTACTCGTCACATGTGATGAGTGAGATCGAGAAGCTCTGCGACCGGATCGGGATCATCCATGACGGCCGGCTCGTCGCGGAGGGAACGCTGGCCGAGCTGTCGGCGCAGTTCGGCGAGACCGACATGGAGGAGATTTTCGTCAAGGCGGTGGGCGGGGAGGAAGCCCTGGCCGCCGCCGCCGCGCAACAAGCCTGACCCCGGAGGACCCCATGAACTGGAGCCAGATCTGCACCGTCTATTTCAAGGAGATCAAGGATGCACTCCGCGACAAACGCACCCTCATCACCACGCTGCTGCTGCCGACGATCCTGATTCCCGGCATCATCTTCGGGGCGGGTTTCGTGATGTCGAAGGTGATTCGCAAGGCGCAGGCCGAGCAGTCGAGCGTGATGGTGCTGGGTGGCGAGGATTCGCCGGCGCTGTTCGAGGCGCTACGGGCCGACGAGAACTTCCGCATGGTTGATCCGGCGGAGAACTGGCGCGACCAGGTTTCGAACAAGCAGGTGCGCGTGGCGGTCGAGATTCCGCCGGGGTTTGACGCGGCGCTGGCCGACGGCGAGGTGCCGACGGTCAAGATCTACCATTACCAGGGAGAGATGAAATCCAGCATGGGCCGCGGGCAGGTCGACGGGTTCCTGCGCAGCTACCGCGGCGACGTGGTGCAGGCCTCGTTGGCCCAGCGCGGTCTGCCGGCGTCGCTGGCCCAGCCCTTTGACATCGAAAGCGAAAACGTCGCGCCGCCTGAGAAGGTCGGGGGCAACGCGTTTGGCGGCATGGTGCCCTACATCATCGTCATCCTCAGCTTCACCGGGGCGATGTATCCGGCGATGGATCTGACGGCGGGTGAAAAGGAGCGCGGCACGATGGAGACGTTGCTGTGCAGCCCGCTCAGCCGGGTGAACATCGTGCTGGGCAAGTTCCTCATGACGATGACGGCATCGGTCACCACCATGGTCCTGTCCCTCACCATGCTCGGCGTGAGCGCCCTGCTGGGCGGCACCGTGTTTGGCGGCGGAGGGGGTGGGGGCGAAGGCGGCGGTGGCGGCCCCGTGATGTCGATCGATCCGTTGGGCCTGGTCGGTGTGTTTGCGATGATCGTGCCGGTCACCGTGCTGTTTGCCGCCGGGTTGCTGACGGTCTCGCTGTTCGCCAAGAGTTTCAAGGAAGCCCAAAGCTATGTCTCGCCCGGCATGATTCTGGTGATCCTGCCCGCGGTGATGGGCATGCTGCCGGGCGTTGAACTGAGCCCGAAGACCGCGCTGGTGCCGATCATGAGCCTGAGCCTGGTCTGCAAGGAGATGCTCTCTGGGGTCTGGAACTGGGGTTACATCGCCCTGATTTTTGGCTCCTCCGTGGTCTATGCGGGCGCCGCGCTCACGCTTTGTGTGAAGATGTTCGAGCGCGAGTCGGTGATGTTCCGGGCCTGAACCGGTGCAATGGGGACAAACGGCCCTGCTGAGGCTGGTAAGAACGTGTCAAAAATGCGTCGGCGGCCTAAATGTAGTCGCTTCGCGGTCCGGTCGCTCTACGGGTTGAGTCTCAAATCGGAGCAATCCGAGAAAGGCGCTCTTTCTCCCAAGTTTGATCGCCGTTTTGCCGGCACCGAGAGGTTAGGACTCGGTGCCGGCCTTTTTGTGTCCGCCCCCTGGCGCGCGCCGGGGGGCGGACCGTTAAGGGGACAATGACAGCCGCAGCCCAAGCGCCCCAGACCCATTGCCGAGTGGAGCCGGCGCGTTGGCGGGCGATGGCTTGGCGATGGTGAAGCTCCGCCTTCACCGGAACTCCGTGTTCCGTCCGTTCGCCAAGCCCGACCTCAGCCGGGGTCGGGCGTTCCGTCGTCCCCCTTTGTTTTTTGCCGCCGGTCATGAACTCAGCCGCCCCTGCACGCGCCGCGTCGTCCCTTTCGCCCATCTTTGATCGTCCCCACGTTGCCTTCTTCGGCCGGTCCCTGGCCGAATACCGCACGTGTTTCACCCTCGATCACTTGGCATGGCGCGGCCGGTCGGTCCTGGATGTGGCGAGTGGACCGTCATCCTTCACGGCCGAGGCCCGCCGGGCCGGCGTGGAGGCGGTGGCGGTTGACCCGGCCTACGCGGATTCGCCGGACCATCTGGCCGGGCGGATCGAGCAGGATTACGATCACATGTTTCGCCGCCTGCGCGAACCCGGGAATCGCTCGCGGCTGCGGTGGCAGCGGTTTCGCTCGCTCGCGGCCGCCGAGGCGGATCGGCGGGCGGCAGCGGCGCGCTTCCTGCGGGATTTTCGCGTGCATCGACAGCAGGACCGCTATGTCGCGGCGGCGTTGCCCCAACTTCCCTTCCTGGACCGGGCGTTCGATCTGGTGCTCTGTGCGCATCTGTTGTTCCTGTATCCCATGCAGCATGACTTCGCGTTTTACGTCGCGGCTGGAATCGAACTCATGCGCGTGGCCCGCGAAGAGGTGCGGATTCATCCGGTGTGCGGACCCGACGGCGGGGCCTACCCGGAACTCGCTCGACTGCAGGCGGCCTGGGCACAGGCCGGTATCACCTCGCGGGCGATGCCGGTGACCCGTGAGTTTCTGCGCGGGACGTCGTCAACGCTGGTGCTGAGCCGGGAGGGGCGTCGATGAGCGCGCCGGACGGCCCCGCCGAATTGCCCCCGCCGCCTTACTATGCGGTGATCTTCGTTTCCCGGATGTCCGCGGAAACCGCCGGTTACGATGCGATGGCCACGCGCATGGTGGAACTCGCCCGGCAACAGCCGGGGTTCCTGGGGCTGGAGAGCACCCGCGGAGCCGATGGCTTGGGCATCACCATCAGCTATTGGCGGGACGAGGCGGCGATCATGGCCTGGAAAGCTCAGGTCGACCACCGGGCGGCCCAGGCGGCCGGGCAGGCGCGGTGGTATGCCGACTATGCCGTGCGCATTGCCAGGGTCGAGCGGGCCTACGGCGGACCGCGCTAGGTGGGCGCGCCGGCGGCGATCTTTTCGCGCAGGTGGGTGCTGCGCACCTTGGCCTCGTGGTTGCGCACGGCCATGCCGTAGGCGGCGGGTTCACCGACGAGGTAGACCTTTTTGCGGCCGCGGGTGATGGCGGTGTAGAGCAGGTTGCGCTGCAGCATCATGAAGTGGGCCTTGAGCAACGGGATGACCACGACGGGGTACTCGGAACCCTGCGACTTGTGGATGCTGATGGCGTAGGCCAGAGCGAGGTCGCCGAACTCGCCGCGCTCGAAGGTGTGTGACTCCCCGTCGAAATCGGCGGTGAGTGTGCCGGCGACCCCGTCGGTGGCGGTGATGGTGCCGATGTCACCGTTGAAGAGCGCCTTGTCGTAATTGTTGCGCAGCTGGATGATCTTGTCGCCGGCGCGAAACTCCCCGCTGCCGAACTTCAGGCCCGGCCGGCCTGGGTTGAGGGCCTCCTGGAGGGTGGCATTGAGGTTGCCGACCCCCGCGGTGCCCTTGTGCATGGGGGCGAGCACCTGGATGTCGCGCCGCGGCTGGACCCAGCGATGCATCGCCGGAATCAGGTCGCGACACAACGCGAGCACCTGCTGCACGCATTCCTCCTGGCTGGTGACGGGGATGAAGTTCAGGTCGCTCCAGGCGGGGATCGCGGCGGGGTCTGCCTGGCTGGGCGGCAGGGTCGGTTCGCCGGCGTTGATGGCGTGCGCGGTGGTGACGATGCCGCTCTGACCCTGCTGGCGGTGAATCACGTCGAGGCGCGTGACGGCCAGCCGGCCGGTCGCGATCAGGTCCTGCAGCACGTTGCCGGCGCCGACGGACGGCAGTTGGTCCGTGTCGCCGACGAGGAGTAGGTGGGCCTTGGCCGGCACGGCCTGCAGCAGCGCGGCGGCCAGGCGGGTGTCGAGCATCGAGGCCTCGTCGACCACGAGGAAGTCGGTCGCCAGCGGATGGTCCTCGTTGGTGGTGAAGTGGCCCTTGGCCGGGTCGAACTTGAGCAGGCGGTGGATGGTCGACGCGAAGCCCCCCGTGGTCTCGGCGAGCCGCTGCGCGGCGCGGCCGGTCGGCGCGGCGAGATGCAGGCGCACTTTCTTGGCCCGCAGGATGTCGACCAGGGCGCGCAGGATGGTCGTCTTGCCGGTGCCGGGTCCGCCGGTGAGAATGCTCAACTTGTGGCTGAGCGCGGCCCGGAGCGCCTCCGCCTGTTTGCCGGCGAACTGGATTTCGGCCTTCTGCTGCGCCCAGTCGATGGCCGCCGCGATCTTGATGGGCGGCAGGCCGGAGGGCACGGCGTCGAGCCGTTGGACCACCTGGGCGATCTTCGTCTCGGCGCGATCAAGCAGGGGCAGTTGGATGAAACCGGAGCCCGGCAACGGGTCCGGCGTATCGGCCGGCCAGTAGCGGGCAAGGGCCCGTTGTTCGACCAGGGCACCGACCCGGGCTTCCAGTCGCTCGCGGCTGGTTTCCAACATCGCGGCGGCATGGTTCACGAGGTCGGCTTCGCGGAGGGTGGTGTGGCCCTCCTCGGCCAGCGTCTCGAGTGCGTAGATCAGGCCGGCGTCGAGGCGCGGCGGGGCATCGTTGGCGAAGCCGAGGTTGATGGCGATGCGGTCGGCGGTCTTGAAGCCGATGCCGTCAATTTCGCGCGCGGCGCGGTAGGGTTCGGTCTGGATGATCTGCTGGGCCTGCGCGCCGTAGGCCCGGTTGAGTTTCACACACTGGCTGGTGGTGACGCCGTAGGTCTGCAGGAAAATGTAGAGCTCACGGAAGGCGCGCTGTTCGTCCCACGCCGCCTTGATGGAGCCGGCGCGTTTCTTGCCGATGCCCGGCACGGTGCGCAGCCGGCCGCTCTCCTCGGATAGCACGCGAAAGGTGTCGGTGCCAAAGGCGTCGACGATCTTGTTGGCGTAGACCTTGCCGATGCCGGGCACCAGGCCGCTGCCGAGGTATTTGCGAATCCCATACACGGTCGACGGCAGGGTGGAGCGGAACCCGGCGATCTTGAACTGCAGGCCGTGCTGGCTGTGCCGCGACCATTCGCCCTCCAGGTGCAGCGTCTCGCCGCACTGCACGCCGGGCAGGGTGCCGACGATGGTGACCTTCTCCTCCCCGTCACCGGCGCGGAACTCGGCGATGGTGTAGTGGTTCTCCTCATTGGAGAAAATAATGCGCTCCAGCACGCCGGTGAGTTGCTCGGCGCTCATGAATTCGGAGGAGTGGGAATCGACGTGGCCACGAAACAGGGAGCATTCACGCGGATCCGGGCCGGTGGTTCAGCTTCAAAATCACGGGGCGGTCTAGACCAGCACCAGGCCGATGGCCGCCAGCATGAGGGCGGCGCCCCAGAGGCGCAGCCGCAGCACGGCGCCGCCGAGGGTCTGCTCGTCGTTGTGGAACCAGTGGCCGATCCACCACACCGCCAGCACGGACCAGAGTCCGCGCGAGCTGTAGACGATGTTGACCGCGGTGACGTCGCCAAAGCGGCCGATGGTGTAGCCGATGCCGGCGGCCTGCGCGGCGAGCATGAAGGCCCCGCCCAGCAACCAGGGCCAGGCCGGCCGGCCGACGGCGCGCAACGGGGCGCTGAACACCGGAATGAGGCCGAAGGAGAGCACTGCCACAAAGCCGAACATCAGGGGCAGGTAGCGACCGACCCCCCAGGCGGGCGCCCACTTCTGCAGCAGCACGTCGCAACTGGCAAAAGCCAGGGCCGCCACCAGTGCGGCGACGATGGTGGAGCCGATGCGGCGGTGGGAGACCACGCCCCGGGGTTGGCGATTCAGCAAGACGATGGCGGTGGTGCTGAGCGCGGCGGCACACCACCACTTCAGCGGCACGGGATCGGGCAGGAGCAGGGCGCTGATCAGCGCCACGAGGATGATCTTGATCCCCATCACCGGCGTCGCGACGGAGACGTCACCGCGCTCGATGGCGAGGAAGGTGGCGACCTGCCCGATGAAGAAGATGCCGCCGGTCAGCAGCGGATGCCACAGGGCGCCGCCCCCGGGCCCGCCGCCCAGCAGCCAGAACGGCGCGAGGCAGATGCCCACCGCGAGATTGGCGACAAACGTGGTGCGCCAGAGCCCGACTCCGAAGGCGGCGCTGCGCTTGAGCAGGAGGGCGCCGATGACGAAGCCCACACTGCTCCCCAGCGGCAGCAACAGGTGAAACGGAAAGTCCATGCGCGGGGAGAGCGGGGCGACGCTCAGAGCCGGATCTTGGTGTCCAGCGCGCGTTTACGCGTACGGGGAAAGTCCGCGATGGCGTGCAGGCCGCGGCTTTCGGTGCGTTGCAGTGCACAGGCGACGATCAGGCGCGCGACGGTGGCGAGGTTGCGCAATTCAAGCAGCTGGGGATCGACCGAGAAGCCCCAGTAGTAGTCGTGGATCTCGCGTTCGAGGTTGGCGATACGGGTGCGGGCGCGCTCCAGCCGCTTGGTCGTGCGCACGATGCCGACGTAGTCCCACATGGCGCGGCGCAGCTCGTCCCAATTGTGGCTGATGACCACGCGTTCGTCGGGATCGGTGCCGCCGAGGTCGAGCCATTCCGGTATGAGCGCCGGGCGCCGGCGCCGGGTCTGGGAGAGGTAACGATCGACCGAGCCGGCCGCGCGGTGGGCCACGACGACGGCCTCGAGCAGCGAGTTGCTGGCGAGGCGGTTGGCCCCGTGCAGGCCGGTGCAGGCGACTTCGCCGCAGGCGTAGAGGCCGGCCAGTTCGGTTTCACCGGCAAGGTTGGTGGCCACGCCGCCGCAGGTGTAGTGGGCCGCCGGCACGACCGGCAGGTAGTCCTTGGCCAGGTCGTAGCCGAACTCCTTGCAGACTTTGTAGATCTTGGGAAAGCGCCGGCGCAGGTAGGCGGCGTTGCGGTGGGTGATGTCGAGCCACACGTGCGGGGCGCCGCTGCGTTTCATCTCCTCGTCGATGGCGCGGGCCACCACGTCGCGGGGGGCCAGATCGGCCTGCGGGTGATGCCCGGCCATGAAGGCCTTGCCGGCGAGGTTGCGCAGCACGGCGCCTTCGCCGCGCACGGCCTCGCTGATGAGGAACCGGTCACCGTCGCGTGAATACAGCGTGGTGGGGTGAAACTGGATGAACTCGAGGTTGCGCACCTCGACGCCGGCGCGAAACGCCATGGCGATTCCGTCGCCGGTGGCGATGTCGGGGTTGGTGGTGTAGAGGTAGACCTGTCCGGCGCCGCCGGTGGACAGCATGACCACGGGCGCCTGAAAGGAGAGCACGCGACCGTCCTGCACATCGAGCGCGTAGAGGCCGCGCACGTGGCGGGACTTCGGTGGGGCGCTGGTCTTGCCGGAGGTGATCAGGTCGATGGCGAAGAGGTGCTCGAACAGGCTGATCCGTGGGTGGCGGCCGACGGCCCGCAGGAGCGACTCCTCGATGGCCTTGCCGGTGGTGTCCTTGACGTGGAGGATGCGGCGGGCGCTGTGGCCGCCTTCGCGGCCGAGATCGTAGCCGCCTCCGGCGTCGCGGGCGAAGCGGAGGCCGAGCTCGATCAGCTCCTGCACCCGGGCCGGGCCGTCGCGGACGACTTCGCGGACGACCGCCTCACGGCACAAGCCGGCGCCGGCGGCAAGAGTATCGGCGACGTGTTGCGAGACGTCGTCCTCCGGTGACATGACCGCGGCGATGCCGCCCTGGGCGAAGTTGGTGTTCGATTCGGCCTTGGTTTTCTTGGTCAGGATCGCGACCGCATGCCCGGCCCGGGCGGCCTTGAGCGCAAAGCTCAGGCCGGCAATGCCGGAACCGACCACCAGAACATCATAGTCGCGCGTCATGAACGAGGAGGAGTAACGAAACCGTTACCCGCGCCGGTTCAATTCGGAAGGCGGGGCGGGGGGCCAGGGCGACCGCCGCCCGGACGGGGGCGGAGGCGGTTACTTGCCCTGGTTCCAGAAGATAAAGGTGCCGCGGTTGTTCGACGTGAGCAGATCGACGGCGCCGTCGCCATTCAGGTCGATGGCGGTGACCTGCGAGCCGACGCCGGAGCGGTTGTGGATGAGTTCCGGCACGAACTCGGCGCCGCCGGGGGCGGCGGCATTCTTCACCGCCTTGTACCAATAGAGCACGGGCGCGCCGTAGGAGTCCGGGTCGTAGAGGTTGTCGAGGTGGGTGAACACCCGCTTGCCGATGATGTAGTCCTGGGTGCCGTCGCCGTCGATGTCGGCCATGGTGGCGGCGTGGGCCTGGGAGAACCGCACGTCCCCGGCGGCCGGCTGCGAGTAGTCGTCAGTGATCATGTGGCGCACGAACGAGATGGTGCCGTCGTTGGCGCGCTGCTGCTCAAACCAGGCCAGGCCGAAACCGTGGGCGTTGAGGCTGCTGACCACGTCGTTGAGGCCGTCGCCGTTCGCATCGTAGACCGCCATGTTCGCCCCGCCGATGCCGCTGGCGCGGTTGCCGTAACGGCCGAACGCGACGGGGTGGTAGGTCCAGGTCTGCTCGGCGGACAGGGTGGCGGGTTGTTCCCACCAACCGGTGGCGCCGAGGATATCGGTGCGACCGTCGCCGTTGATGTCACCGGTGCCGATGCCATGGGACATGGCGTAGCCGACTTCCGAGACATTGAATTCGGTCCAGGTCTCCTCGGCGGTGGGCTTGGCGTAGCGCATCTGCTGGCCGGACGCATAGATCATCTCGGGCTCGCCGTCGCGGTCGATGTCCTCGAAGAGGGTGGTTTCGCTCTGGGTGCGGCCGAGCGGATTGAACGATTCCCAGCGGCGCGATTCACCCTGCGGGTTGAGGTAGACGGCGGGATTGGTCCAGCCGGTGATCACGTCGGGCCACCCGTCGTGATTCACGTCGTAGGTGAACTGATGATTCACCGAGGTGAACTCGAGCGAGGGACCCTTGGCGATGGCGGGATAGATTTCCCGGAAACGGGTGAAGTCGGGCCCGTAGTAGATGTAGGGTCCGGCCACGATGTCGATCTGACCATCCCGGTTGAAGTCGTCGGCCGCGGCGCCCCACGAGTAGTAGAACTCACTGACCCGCTGAATCTCGAACCGGGGCGAGAGTTCCTCGGTCGGGGTCTCGCGAAACGACGTCCTTGAGCATCACATCCTTGAGGCGCACCTCGCCGGCGCCGCCCACGTAGAAGGCAACCGGTCCGTAGGCGGTCATGGCGTTGTCGGTGTCGATGGCCCCACCGGATTCGCGGCCGCTGTTGAGGAAGCTGCGCACCATGTTGGTTTCGATAAAGGTCTCCAGCTGGTTCCAGCTGTGGGCGCGGAAGTCGGTGTTGGGGGCGACCACCGGCAGATCGGCCGGCGGCTCGGGCCGGCGGAAATTGCCGCCGCGACCCCGGTTTTCCGATTCCGGCGGCGGGGGCGGAGCCATGCGGTAGTTGATGCCACCGGCCCGGCGCAGTTCGTCGCGGCTGATCTCGTGGCCGCTGGCGTCGAGCGTCACGTGGTAGGAGGTCACGCCGTCTGCGCCCAGATCGAGCAACACGCCCTGGTAGCCGTCGGCGGTCTTTTCCATCCGCAGCAGCACGGCGGTGGCGGCATTGCCGGTGGTCATGAATTTGGTGTGCAGGCCGACATCCTGGTAGCTCTCGTCGAGCACGAGCCAGCCACCGTTGGAGCCGGCCTTGGCGCGGCCGATCAGTTCGCCGTTGTGGGCCGACCACTCGGCGTCGCCCAGCACATGCCAGCCGTCGAGGGTGGAACCGGTGAACGTGGTGTCGGGCGGGAAAGTCAGGCCGAACTCCGACAGCGGTTGGTCAGCGGCGGCCTGGGCGAGGACAGCGCACGCGCTGCCCAGGAAGAGAATCGAGCAAAACAGGGATTTCATGGGGCGGGCTTCGGGGTGAGGGGGCATTTAGTTCAATCCAATAGGCTGACGGAGCCGAGGCGGAATCCGCGGGGCTTTGGCGGCTGTTAACAACCGGCCGGTCGGGCCGGAAACTTAGAGAATGATATTGTCGAGCAGGCGGGTTTCGTCGACCCAGGCGGCGACGGCGAGCAGGCTCTGGCCCGGGACCAGCTCGCGCAGCGGGGTAAACGTCTCGGGCTGCACGATTGCCGCATAGATGACCCGGATGCGTCGTTCCTCGGCCAGGCGGTGGGTGGCCTCGGCGATGAGGCGGTCGATGCGCTGTTCGCCGTCATCAACCATCGACTTCACGTGGCGCAGGGTGAGTGGGATGGCGAGGGCGGCCTTGCGTTGGGTGTCGGTCAGGTAGCGGTTCCGTGAACTCAGCGCGAGACCGTCGGGATCGCGGGTGGTGGGCGCGATCACGATCGCGACCGGAAGGTTGAGATCGGCCACCATCTTGCGGATGACCGCGACCTGCTGGGCGTCCTTCTGGCCAAAGATCGCGGTGTCGGGCTGCACGATGTTGAACAGCTTGGCGACCACGGTGGTCACCCCGCGGAAGTGGGTGGGGCGCGATACGCCCTCGAGGGGTTTCGCCACGCTTTCCTCGGTGACATAAGTCGAGTAGCCCGGCGGAAACAGGTCCTCCACCGTCGGGGTAAAGACAGCGTGCGCGCCGGCATCCTGACACTTCTTGAGGTCACCCTCGCGGTCGCGGGGGTAGCGGGAGAAGTCCTCGTTGGGGCCGAACTGCTTCGGGTTCACGAAGATCGACACCACGACGATGTCGGCATTGCGGGTGGCCAGGCGGATGAGGTCGAGGTGGCCCTCGTGCAGGGCGCCCATGGTCGGCACCAGGGCGAGGGTGCGCCCGGTGGCGCGGTGGCCGCGAGCCGCGGCGAGCATCTCGGTGACGGTCGAGTGAATTTGCATGGGGTGGCCAGAGGTCCGACGCCCGGGGAGAAGCGCCAAGCCGGACTTGATCAATGCCGGAGGGACGCGCTTATTCAAGTTTTTGCCCGGAGCACCTGCCCGGACAGCCCGACGCCCCGACTTCGACCGCCATGATCCGCATCAACGAAAACTACCTGAAACTAAAGGCCTCCTACCTGTTCGCCGACATCGCCAAGCGCGTGAACGCCTACACCACGGCGAATCCCGACAAGCCGCTCATCCGGCTCGGCATCGGCGACGTGACCGAGCCGCTGCCCGAGGTCTGCGTGACGGCGCTGCACAGCGGCGCGGACGAACTGGCCAAGCGTGAAACCTTCAAGGGCTATGGTCCGGAGCAGGGCTACGCGTTCCTGCGCGAGGCGATCGCGGCCGGCGACTACGCGGCCCGCGGCTGTGCCATCGCGGCCGACGAGATCTTTGTGTCGGACGGAGCCAAGTGCGATTGCGGCAACATTCAGGAAATCTTTGCCACGGAGGGCGTGAAGCTCGCCATCCCCGACCCGGTTTATCCCGTCTATGTCGACACCAACGTCATGGCCGGCCGCACCGGCCCCAACGTCGACGGTCGCTACGCCGGGGTGACCTACCTCGAATGCCGGCCCGACAACGGCTACATTCCCGCCATCCCGGAGGAAGCCACCGATCTGATTTACTTGTGTTTCCCGAACAATCCGACCGGTGCGGTGGCGACCCGGGAGCAGCTCGCCGCCTGGGTGGCCTATGCCAAGGCCAACCAAGCCATCATCCTGTTCGACTCGGCCTATGAGGCGTTCATCCGCGACCCGGAAATCCCGCACTCGATCTACGAGGTGCCGGGGGCCGACGAGGTGGCGATCGAGTTTCGCAGCTTCTCCAAGACCGCCGGCTTCACCGGCACTCGCTGCGCCTACGCCGTGGTGCCCAAGAAGCTCCAGGCGCAGGACGCGTCCGGCAAGGTCCACTCCGTGCACAGCATGTGGAACCGGCGGCACACCACCAAGTTCAACGGCGTGTCGTATCCCGTCCAAAAGGCGGCGGCCGCGATCTACTCGGCGGAAGGTCAGGCCCAGGTGAAGGCCAAGACCGACTTCTATCTCGAGAACGCCGCTCTCATCCGCGAAGCGATCGCCGGCCTCGGTCTGTCCTGTGTCGGCGGCGACAACGCGCCCTACATCTGGATCAACACCGGCCGCGACTCGTGGGAATTCTTTGACCTGCTGCTCAACGAGGCCGGGGTGGTCTGCACCCCGGGTGCGGGCTTCGGCAAGTGCGGCGAAGGCCACGTGCGCATCAGCGCGTTTAATTCCCGGGCCAACGTCGAGAAGGCCCTCGAACGAATCAAATCCGTGCTAGCCTAGCGTTGCGGGGGCGCCGGGAATTTGCCAATCCTGCCGGTACCCCATGTCGACTGCCGCCACAGCCTCCCCGGTGCCACCCCAGGCGGGTGCCCGTGCTTCGCGGCGGTTGGCGCGCATGTATATCGTGGCGCTGGGCCTGATCGCCGCCCTGGCGATCGGTGGGCAGGTGCTCGTCCAGCGGGCGCTTACGGTGCAAGGCGAGGACGGCAGCCTTATTAACGAGGCCGGCCGCCAGCGCATGCGCAGCCAGCGCATTGTCATGTCGACCCTTGCGGTCGAGAACGAGGCTAGCCCCGCCCTCCGCCAGCGCCGGCTCAATGACATTGTCACCGCGCTGGACACGTGGACGGCGACAGCGGTCCGTTTGGAAACACACGCGGCGCAGGACGCCCGGCGGGCGGGCTTGGCCGACCTGTTGCGCAAGGCCCGGCCGCCGATGGACCGCATGGTCGCCGCCGCCCGCACGGTTGTGAACGATGCCGATCAAACCCCGGCCGCCGCCTCGCTCCTGCTGGCCGATGAGGAGCTGTTCCTGCCGTTGATGGACGCGATTGTTTACTGGTTGGAACTCGATTCCACCCGACGGGTGGCGATGCTGCGGCAGCTTGAGTTCATCCTGCTCGGGGTGACGCTGGTCGTGCTCGTGCTCGAGGCTTTGCTGATTTTCCGGCCGGCCGTGGCCCGGTTGCGCACGACGATGAATCAACTCGAGGTGCGGCAAGAGCAAACCCGCCGCCGGCTCGACAGCCTGCGTCATCTGGCCGGCGGACTGGCCCATCATTTCAACAACCTGCTGTTCGGCGTGACCGGCTACGCGGAGCTGCTCAAACGCGACGCGCGGCAGAATCACCGCAGCGTCGAATACATCAATGCCCAACTCGACAACTGTCAGCGGGCCATGCAGCTCACCCACCAGCTCCTGGCCTACTCGGGCTATGGCAAGCTGGAGCTGCGCCCGACCCATCTGGCCGATCTGGTGCATGAGGTGTTGACCGAATCGGTTCCGTCGGCGAGCCCGGTCAAACTCGACCTGCAGGTGCGCGAGGACACGCGGTTGCAGATCGACCAGCGCGAAATTCGCAAGGCGCTCGGCGGCCTGATCGCCAACGCGGTGGAGGCGATGGAGGACCGCCCGGGCCGCGTGCGCATCGTGGTCGATCAGACCATTGTCGATGAGCCGCTGGTCGCCGCCGGGCCGTATCAACAGGAACTGCCCACCGGGCTGTATGCGCGGGTGCGCGTGGTGGACCAGGGCTGTGGCATGACGGCGGCGCAGTTGGAACGCATCTTCGACCCGTTCTACTCCACCAAGACCTTTGGCCGCGGGCTCGGCATGTCCGCCACGCTCGGCATCGCTCATGCGCACGGCGGCGGGGTGGTCGTGCGTTCCCGGCCGGACGAGGGTTCGGAGGCGATTCTCTACCTGCCGGTCGAGACCGCCGCTGCCGCTTCGGACTCCCCGCCGGCCGAGCGGAAGCGGGTCGATGCGGTGATGTGAGCGCGTCAACGTTGAGAGCCCGTTGGCCCGCGGTCACTTGCGGGGTGGCCGCATCAGTGGTTCAACCCCGACGATGAGCGATACGGTTTTGGCGGATGTCCGCTGGGGAATCATCGGGGCGGGCGATGTCTGTGAGGTGAAGAGTGGTCCGGCGCTGCAACGGGCCGCCGGTTCGAGCCTGGTGGCGGTGATGCGGCGCGATGGCGCCAAGGCGGCGGACTTTGCCCGGCGCCACGGCGTACCGAAGTGGTATGACGATGCCGACGCGCTCATCGCGGATCCCGACATCAACGCGATCTATGTGGCCACGCCGCCGGCGGCGCACGCCGACATCACCGCGCGGGCGGCGGCCGCCGGGAAGCCCGTCTATGTCGAAAAGCCGATGGCCCGCACGCACGCGGAGTGTCTGGCAATGCTGCAGGCGTGCAGCGCGGCCGGGGTGAAGCTCTTCGTCGCGTATTACCGTCGCCGCCTGCCGAACATCCTCAAGGTCAAGGCGTTGCTGCGCGACGGCGTCATCGGCGAGCTGCTGCATGTGGACGTGCGGCTGAGCAAACCGCTCGGGCCGGCCGCGCGCGATCCGGCGAACTGGCGGGTTGATCCGGTGCTGGCTGGAGGCGGTTTGTTTTACGACATGGGTTCGCACCAGCTCGACGTGCTCGACTATCTGCTGGGCCCGATCGTGGCCGCCAGCGGGATGGCGGCCAATCGCGCCGGGGGCTACGCCACGACCGCGGAGGACACCACGGTCGGACATTGGCGGCATGAGAGCGGCGTGCTCGGCCACGGCACGTGGTGCTTTGCGGCTCCCGAGGAGGATTGCATCACGCTGACCGGCACGAAGGGCTCGATCCGCTTCGATTGCTTCACCGCGCAGCAGGTCACGCGGGCGGACGAGGGGGGAGCGGCGGAGCTTTTCTCGTTCGAGATCCCGCCCCACATTCAACAGCCGTTGGTCCAGACCGTGGTCGACGACCTGCGCGGGGTCGGTACTTGTCCGAGCACGGGGGTTTCCGGTGCCCGTACCTCCTGGGTGTTGGACCAGCTTTGCCAACGGGTCGATTCTCCCTAAGGTCCGGCGGGTGATGAAGTGCTTCCGTACCCTGCCCTGGCTGTTATGCGCGCTGCTCCCGTTGGCGGCCGCGCCGCAGAAGATCGTGATCATCGCCGGCCACGCCAGCCATGGACCGGGGGATCATGAGTTTCGTGCGGGCTCGCTGCTGCTGCAGCAGTGCCTGGCCGGGCGTGATGACCTGATGGTGGAGGTCCATGACAACGACTGGCCGGCTGATGGGGCTGACGCGCTGGAGGGAGCGGCGGCGATCATCGTCTACGCGGACGGCAATGCGAACCATCCGTACTTTCCACCGGAGCGCCGGGCCGTGATCAGCCGACTGGCCGAGGCCGGGGTGGGCCTCGGCTTCATGCATTTCGCCGTCGGCGCGGTGCCGGATGCCATGGGCGCCGACATGCAGGACTGGCTGGGGGCGTATTACCAAAGCGCGTTTTCTGCCAACCCGATGTGGACGCCGGCCTGGGAGCCGTGGCCGGATCATCCCGTCACCCGTGGGGTCGGCGACTTTCGGCTCGAGGACGAATGGTACTTCCACTTGCGCTTCCGGGAGGACGGCGTGGGTAAGATCACACCGATTCTCTTCGCCAAACCCGGCGCCGCCGTGCGGGCCGGACCGTATGTGTATCCACGCGGCCCTTACCCCCACATCATGGCGAATGTCGGCCGCGCCGAAGTGGTCATGTGGACCTACGAACGGGCCAACGGCGGCCGCAGCTTTGGTTTCACCGGGGGCCACAATCACGAGAACTGGGGCGACGACCACCAGCGCAAGATCGTGCTTAACGCGCTGCTCTGGGCCGCAGGCGTCGACGTGCCCGTCCAAGGGGTCGAATCGAGCGTCAGTCCGGCCGACCTCGCGGCCAACCTGGATGCCAAGTAACCATACGCAACCTGCAGCCCATGATAAATTTGCGCTGCTATGTCACCGCAGGGGTGACATTTTAGTGCAGGCCCTGGGGTCAACTTCACGGGCAATGTTTCCGAACCAAGATCGTCCCGCGGCAGCTATGCCCTCCGCGCTGAGGCGGTGGCGACTTGTAACCTATTAGGTTACAAGTTGAGGCACGAGAACGGCGGAAGAGGTGAGCAGGTCGGTGGTTGGGCGTGTGCTCAGGGCAGGTCGGCGGCGATGGTGGTGGCGGCGGCGGTGACGGCGGCCGCGAGGCGACGGGCGAGATCGCCGGGATCACCGGACCAGTCGCCGAGCGGGGCGCGGTAGGTGCTGGCGGCAACCAGGGTGCCGTCGAGTTGCACGATCTCGTAGCTCAGCACAAAGCGGATGCCGCCGGAGTCGAGTCCCTCGCAGTGGTGCACCCGCACCCGCAGGTCGTAGTCGCGCACGTCCTCGGCGGTGAAGGGCGTGGGCAGGGCGCGGCGGATGCCGGGCTGGCTGGCCAGGGCGGTGCGCAGCACCCGGCTGATGCCCTGGTCGAGCGGTTCGGCCCAGCGGTCGAAATCACGATAGGTGATCTGGCTGTCGGAGCTGGCCACCGCCATGGCACGGGAGTTGGTCAAGTAGGCCGGCAGCTCGGGGGCGAGCAGGCCGAGCGTGACGCCGGCGGGGTTGGTCTGGTCCGTCATCGTCTCGGGCAGCACGTAGAACCGGGTGGGGTCCGGTTGCGCTTCGGGCAGGATGTTGCAACCGGCCAGGAGGAGCAGGGCGAACGCGGGGATCAAGCGGCGGAGATTCATCGGCGGAGGGCGGTTCAACGCGGCGGCGCGCGGCCGGTCAGCAGGGCGTTGGGATTGCGTTCAAGGAAGTCGGCGAGGCGGGCGATGGCCTGCGAGGCCTCGCCGATGTCGCGCAGGGCGGCGGCAGCCTCGGCACCCACCCCGCTTTGCGCGGAGATGAACAGCTGGGCGGTGGCGGCGACCTTGTTGAAAGCCTCCAGGCTGTCGCGGGCCTTTTGCAGAGTGTCGGTGAGTTGCTCGCTGGTGGGACCGACGGCACCATCGAGGGTGGCGAGGGTGCTGCGGAATTCGGTGAGTGTCGTGTCGAGGTTGTCGAGCACTCCGGAAATGCGCTCGGAGCGGGCCAGGGCGTCGACGGCGTCAGCCGCGGCGGTCCACTTGGCAATGAGCTCGGCGGTGTCGATCTGATTGATCTTGCCGCGGGTGTCGGTGAGCAGGCCTTTCAATTCGTCGGAGATACCGGCGAAGTCGACGTGCTTGAGATTGGCGAGGATGTCGGAGAACGAGGCCTGGAATTCCGAGATGGTCGACGGGATGGCGGGCACGGTGGCGTAGTCGAGCGACACCGTGGTCATGGGCGGGCGCGGGTAGTTGGCGGGGTCGCGGAAATCCAATTCCACGTAGAGCAGGCCGGTGGCGAGGCCGATGACCCCCAGCTGGGCGCGGAGACCACGATCGATCAGGGCTTCCAGTTCGGCGCGTTGGGAGACGTCGAGCGGCACGCCGTCGGGATCGACCACGACGTTGCGACTGAGTTCGCACATGACCGCGACCTGGGAGCGATTGCGGGTGTCGTCGTAGGTCAGGTTGATCTGGCTCACGCGACCCACGCGCACGCCGCGCAGCTTGACCGGTGAACCCAGGTCGAGGCCGTGCACCGACTCGTCGAAGTAGATGACGAAGCGCTGGGGTTTGCCGAAGAAGTTGATGCCACCGAAGGAGAACAGGCCGATCAACCCGAGCAGCATCGCGCCCAGCACGAAGAACCCGATGACAGTGGGGCTGACCTTGGCTTTCACGGGTGGGCAGGTTTGCGGGGTTGGCGGTCGGCGTAAAGCACGCTTGGCGGGTTCAGGCGGACGGCCGATCGGCGCGGTGGAGGAAGGCCTGCACACGAGGGTCGCGGCTGGTGGCGGCGAGATCCTTGGGCGGGCCCTCGGCGATGATGGTGCGGGCCTGCTTGTCGAGCATGATGACGCGGTCGGCGATGGCGAAGATCGAGGCGAGCTCGTGGGACACGATCACGCAGGTGGTGCCGAGGGTTTCGCGAATGCGCAGAATAAGCTCGTCGAGTTCCCGCGAGGTGATCGGGTCGAGGCCGGCGGAAGGCTCGTCGAAGAACACGATGGCCGGATCCAGCGCCAGCGCCCGGGCGAGGCCGGCGCGCTTCTTCATGCCGCCGGAGATCTCGGCGGGGTAGTAATCGGCGTAGCCGGTGAGGCCGACCTGCGAGAGCTTGAGCCGGGCGAGTTGGTGGCGGTCGTCGCGACTCAGGTCGGTGAACTCCTCCAGGGGCAGGGTGATGTTCTCGCGCAGGGTGAGTGACGACCACAGCGCCCCGCCCTGGTAGAGCACGCCGAAGGTGCGCAGGAGTTGCCGGCGGCGGGAGGCCTCGGCCCGGGCAAAGGATTCACCGAAGATGGTCACGTCACCGGTGATCGGCGGCAGCAGGCCGATGAGGTGGCGCAACAGGGTGCTTTTGCCGCAGCCGGAGCCACCGATGACAAAGAAAATTTCGCCGGTCTTCACCTCGAAGTTGAGCTGCTCCAGCAGGGCCTTGCCATCATAGCCGCAGGCGAGGTCCGTGGCGCGAATGGCGGTGGGGGAGTTCGAGGTCATCGCGTTACCAGCCGAGAATGTTGAACACCACCGCGTAGAGAGAGTCGGCGACAATGATGAGCAGGATGGCGGTGACCACAGCGGAGGTGGCGGCCTGCCCGACGCCGGAGGCACTGCGGTCGGCCTGGAGGCCGCGCAGGCAACCGGACAAACCGATGATGACGCCGAAGGTCGTGGCTTTGATGACGCCGGTCAGCAGATCGGAGAGATCGACAATGCTGAGCATCTCCACCCAGTACGCGGGCGGGGGGATGTCGAGCAGGCCCCAGGCGATGGCCATGCCGCCGATGATGCCGAGGGCGTTGCTGTAGACCGCGAGCAACGGCATCATGACGCCGAGCGCCACGATGCGCGGGAGCACCAGAAAATCGATCGGGTGAATGCCCAGCGTGACCAGGGCATCGACTTCCTCGTTGGCGCGCATGTTGCCGATCTCGGCGGCGAAAGCGGCGCCGGTGCGGCCGGCCAGAACAATGCCGGCCATCATGGCGCCCATTTCCCGGGTCATGCTCAGGCCGACCAGGTCCGCCACCCAGATGTCGCCGCCGAACTGGCGCAGGATGATGGCGCCGGTGTAGGCGAGGGTGACACCGACCAGAAACGCTATGAGGCCCACGATGGGCAGGGCCATCGCACCGCATTGCTGCATCTCGCTGAAGCAGTCACGCCAGCGAAACTTGTGCGGGTGGCTGACCATGCGGCTGGCGGAGAGCACGCACTCGCCCACGAAGTTGGACAGCTCGCGCGTCTTCTCCCAGATATCGAGGGTGCGGATGCCGATGATGCTGAAGAAGTCGCTGTAGCGGGTCGACGGGATCGGATAAGTGGTCTTGTCCTCGAGCTGCTGGACCAGATCGACCAAGGCCGGCGGCAACGGCTTCAGGTCACACCACGTGCCGTTGAGTCGGGCCCGGTTGCATACCTCGGAGACGAAGAGGACCAGGGAGCTGTCCCAACCCGTGAGCTCGCTCACGTCGAATGTCACCCGGCCGGGGGGCTGCCCGGCGGAGAGTGCCTCCCATTTCGGCAGCGGTTGGGTGATCTGCCACCGGCCGGACAGGGCGATGATGCAGCCGTCATCTACGGCGCGCAGCTCGGCGCGCGGGTCGGACTCAGTGATATCGGCCGGCATCGGCGGGCAGATTCGAGGGCGGCACGGGATGCGGCAAAGCCAAATTTCTTGCCGCCCCGAGCCGAGCGCGACGAGCGTAGGGGCGCGCATGGAATTTCGCACCGTTCTCTTTGACCTCGATGGCACCCTGATCGATCACCTGCCGGCGATCCATCGCTGCTACGCGCACACCTTGCCGCAGCTGGGCTACCCGGCGCCGACCTACAATGAGGTCAAACGCGCGATTGGCGGCGGTCTGCCGCGCGCCATGCGGCGGTTCATCCCGGCGGAACGGGTCGACGAGGCGCTGGCGATTTACCGGCCCCATTGGGATGCGACGATGCTGGACGATGTCGTGTTGATGCCGGGGGCGCGCGAGGTGCTGGAGCTGTTGCAGCGCCGTGAGGTGCCGGCGGCTGTCTTTACCAACAAGCATGGCCCGTCGGCCCGCCGGGTATGCGAGCATCTCGGCGTGTCGGATCTGCTGGCCGGGGTGTGGGGGGCGGGCGACACGGCTTGGCTCAAGCCGGAGCCGGAGTTCGCGGCGCATGTGCTGGAGGAGCTGTGCGCCGAGGCCGCTTCGACGGTGCTGGTGGGGGATTCACCGTACGATGTGGCAGCGGCCCAAGCAGCCGGCCTGGCCTTTATTGGAGTCACCACCGGGACCCACACCGCCGCGGAACTGCGCGAGGCCGGCGGGGAGGTGATTTGGCGTGATTTGGACGAGGGGGCGGCGTTGTGGAGACCCTCGGAATAGCGCTGTGAATAACTTGTTAGCGAAGAAACGCTACTGCACGGATTAAGCGGGGGTGGTTTGAGCTAATATTTCGTAAGCAATTTACCCAAAGCTATTAACGAAAAATCGCAGTCGGTTTTCATGTTACAGTCCGATCGCAACCCTAAAAGAGGCGATGTGAGTAAAGTGTCCATTCGGGCCGAATCAGTCTTGCGAATACATGCCGGCGGTCACTCCTCGCCATCGAAGTAGTCCACCTCGTTGAGTCGGAATACTTTCCCGAGCGAACGGGAGGCATGTTTATCTGAATCGGGGTAATAGCAGCACTCGTCGGCCGGATTGTCCGTGATGATCATGATCTCCAGGTCGTCCGGCCCAGGGTTGTGGGTTTGGTGCGGCGTGCCGGGGGGCTGCATGACCGCGTCGCCGGCGGTGACTTCATGGGTCTCATCGCCGCTGCGCACCTCGGCGCGGCCGCTGAGGAAGACGAACAGTTCCCACTGGACCGAGTGGGAATGGAAGGGGCAGACCGCCTTGCCGGCGGGGATGCGCCGGATCTGCACGTCGAAGGGATGGCCCCCGCGGGCGACGTCGCAGTTGCGCTTGCCGCCGACGGCCAGGGAAAGGTCGCGGAAGTAGGAGCCGTAACGGCCGCCGGGTGAAAAACGGGATTCCCACGGCATGTCCGGCACATGGACGAAGCGCGCCAGCGGCTCGCGCGGATCCTGGGGCGGACGCGGTTTGGGCGCGGTGGCGGCGCCGGGTTCCTCGCCGGCGAAATAAGCGATGTCCTGCCGCTTGAAAAAGCCCCCGCCACTGATCCCCCATTTGTCCGAATCGGGATAGTAGTAGTAATCGACGGGCGGATTGTCGGCCACGAGGTAGTAGAAGAGTTCCTCGTCGCCCGTGTTGATCAATTGATGCGCTTCGCCGGGCGGGTGCATGAAGGCGTCGCCCGCGCGTACCTCGCGCCGCTGGTCGGCGTAGCGGACGGTGCCTTGTCCCGCCACGACGTAGAAGAATTCCCACTGGGCGGCATGCGAGTGGAACGGGCAGCCGGATTTGCCTGGCGGGATGCGACCGATCTCCAAGTCGAACGGATGCCCCCCGCGATGCAGCGGCGCCTCATAGGCGGCCCCCAGCGCGGCGGACACCTGCTGGCCGGCGGCCTTGAAGGTTCCCCCGGGCGAGCCCCATTCGTCCCACGGCAAATCGGCGAGGCGGACATGTTGCATGGTGGGGAAAACGGTCAGGCCACCGGATTGCGCAACGTGCCTAGCTGTTCGATTTCCACCTCGATGACGTCGCCCGACTGCAGCCACACCGGCGGGGTGCGGGCGTAGCCGACGCCGGACGGCGTGCCGGTGAGGATCACCGTGCCGGCGGGCAGGGTGCGGCCGGTGCTGAGAAAGGAGACCAACGTCGCGACATCGAACACCATGTCGGCGGTGGTGGAGTCCTGCCGCACCTCGCCGTTGACGCGGGTCGTCAGGCGCAGGGCGTCGGGATTGATGCCTTCGTCGGCGGTCACCAGCTCGGGTCCGAGCGGGCAGAACGTATCGAAACTCTTGCCGTGGTTGAACTGCCCGCCGCCGAGCTCGAACTGCCAGTCGCGGGCCGAGACGTCGATTGCGATGGTGTAGCCGGCGATCACGTCGGCGACGCGGGCGGGCGGCACATCGCGGGCGTCGCGGCCGATCACGATGACCAGTTCCCCTTCGTAGTCGACCTTGGCGCTGGTCGCGGGCAGCGCGATCGGATCGCCGGGGTTCTGCAGGGAGCCGGTGGTCTTGACGAACCACATGGGACGCTCCGGCACCTTCTTGCCGCCCTCGACGGCGTGCTGCCGGTAGTTGAGGCCGATGCCGATGATATTGGTCGGCACCACCGGGGCGAGGAGCTTGCCGGGCTCGACGGTGCTGTCGGTCAGGGTAAACCCGGTGGCGAGGTCACCGGTCACGGCGCGGTGGGAACCGTCAAGGAGCCGAGCGGCGAGTGCGGGACCGGTGGGGGTAAGATGGCGGATGAGGCGCATGGGAAAGGATCAGGCGGAGGGAGCTTCGGCGAAGGCCTCCATGCCCACGCAGGAGCAGACGAGGTTGCGGTCGCCGTAGACGTTGTCGACGCGGCCGACAGCCGGCCAGAATTTGGATTCGCGCGTCCAGGGCGCCGGGAAGGCGGCGGTGTCGCGCGAGTAGGCGTGCGGCCATTCGGTGGCGGCGATGACCTGCGCCGTGTGCGGGGCATGCTTGAGCGGGTTGTCCGCCGCATCGGCTTCGCCATGAGCGACGGCCTGCATCTCGCCGTGGATGGCCATCAGCGCGTCGCAGAAGCGATCGAGCTCGGCTTTCGATTCACTCTCGGTGGGCTCGATCATGAAGGTGCCGGCGACCGGCCAGCTCATGGTCGGGGCATGGAACCCGAAATCCATCAGGCGCTTGGCGGCGTCCTCGACCTCGATGCCGTGGTCCTTCCAGGCCCGCAGGTCGATGATGCATTCGTGGGCGACGAGGCCCTGGTTGCCGCGGTAGAGCACCGGGAAATGCGCCTCGAGCCGCTTGGCGACGTAGTTGGCGTTGAGGATGGCGATCCGGGTCGCGTCGGTGAGTCCGGCCGCGCCCATCATGCGGATATACATCCACGAGATGACCAGGATGCTGGCCGAACCGTAGGGGGCGGCGGACACCGCGCCGACCCGCCCCTCGCCCGAACCCCAGGCGACATGGCCGGGCAGGTGCGGCTTGAGGTGCGCTGCCACTGCGATCGGGCCCACTCCCGGGCCCCCGCCGCCGTGGGGAATGCAAAAGGTCTTGTGCAGGTTGAGGTGGCAGACGTCGGCACCGATGTGGCCGGGCGAGGTCAGTCCCACCTGGGCGTTCATGTTGGCGCCGTCCATGTAGACCTGACCGCCGGCGGCGTGCACGGCGTCGCAGATCTCGCGTATCGTTGACTCGAATACACCGTGGGTCGACGGGTAGGTGATCATGAGCGCACCAAGATTGGCGGCGTGCCGATCGATTTTCGCCCGGAGGTCGGTGAGATCGATGTTCCCGGCGTCGTCGCA
>Ga0181607_10000547_pt1 | contig 32555 bp, 20 predicted proteins | sample 041ome_9_FD_132420 | JGI IMG/M metagenome (GOLD analysis project Ga0181607, IMG submission 132420) | Coastal salt marsh microbial communities from the Groves Creek Marsh, Skidaway Island, Georgia - 041413US metaG (megahit assembly) | ecosystem: Environmental > Aquatic > Marine > Intertidal zone...
AACGGCCTGAAGCCGCACCTGCGGCACGGGTTCACCGGCTGCGGTCAGCAGTTCAATCCGTGAGTCGAGCTGCGACTTTGACCGTGCCGCATTCACTTCAAAGAGCAGGCGTTGGCCGGCAGACGCGGAAAAACGATAGCAATCGACATCACCTTCTCGCTGCATGGACCCGGTGATCCGGGCAGGCACCGTGACTACTTCAGCTGCATCCGGTGTGTCGTTGGGCTCGACTTCTGTGTGAACCATCTCTTCAACGCTGAGGATCGGCGGGGCCAGCGTGGGATGGGCTGATGAAGAAGCCACTGCCACCATCTCGCCGTCCGCCGCCCCATCGACAACGGCCAAAGACCCATCCATGCGGCCAACCAGGAACTGGGTGTGCTGCCAGGGAACAATCACCGACACGATGTCAGGCTGCAACGGCATCGTGGCCGCCACGTCGAGCGAAGGCAGAGTCCAGGGCGTGAGTGAACCATCTTCAGCGGCGGAGAGGAGCCGCGAACCGTCAGCGGAGAGGGCCAGCGTCGAGAGCGGGCTCTCGTGAGCGAAGCGGGCATGCAGCTGAGGGTTGAGCTGAGGCTCATCGATCGACAGCAGCTGCCAGATATGAATCCGCTTGTCACGGCCGGTCGCGATTACCTGACGTCCGTCGGGTGTGAACAGCACACGACGCACCTCTCCCTGCGGCTGACTCAAGGTGTCGAGTCGTTGCCCATCACTCACCCGCCAGAGCTTGACCGTTTCGTCGGCACTGGCAGAGGCCAGCACCCCACCGGCGGGATGCCAGGCGAGGTCAAACACCGCAGCGTTGTGGACATCAATCTCACGGATCAGCGTGGCGTCGGCTGCGTTCCAGAACCGAATGGTGCGGTCGTAGCCAGCTGTTGCGAGCAGACGGCCATCGGGCGAGAGTTCGGCGTCGTAGAGCAGATCTCGATGGCCGGCAAATACCTGCACGACCGCACCGGTGGCGGCATCCCGAAGTTCTGCCTGCCCGCGGAGGCCTGGGATCCCACCGGCGATCACCAGCTGCGTGCCATCGCTGCTGAAGTGGACCGCCGTGATCTTGCCCGGAAGATCACGGAGTGTGACGACGGCCATCGGGTCGGTCTGGTTCGGCACACCTTTGTCGTTGACTGGCGTGATCTCAACGGATCGACCGCGGGCCACCGCCAGGTGTGTGTGATCGGGACTATAGGCCAGCGCGGTGACAGGCTCTCGACCGGTGAACCCGGCCAGGTCCGGGACGACCAGGCCCATCGACAGGGGATGGTCCTCGGTGGGCGCCGCAGCTCCTGCCGCAATCCACTCTCGGAGCCCCTGCACCTCCTGCTCGGTCGGCTGCGGATGATCGAGAGGCGGCATATGGTCATCACCAACGCTCTCAATCCGCTGCAGGAGCAGCGAGGCCTCCGGGTTACCCGGAACGATTGGATCGCCGGCCGCCTCGCCCCCTCGTCGCAGGCTTGCAAAGGTTTCCACGGAGAAGCCGCTCTCCGCTTCGCTGTCGTTGTGACAGCCGGCACACGAGCTTCGCAGGAGCGGTCTTACACTCTGCTCATAGCTGGGCTCGGCAGACGCGTGGGCGGCGGACACGACGAGCGACAGAAGGAGCAACGACCCATTTCGGTGTGTTCGCATGGCGAGGTCTCTGAAAGCGTGAAGCAGCGTGGCGGCAGAGCGAGGCGGAGGGCTCACCAGTGACGATTAATGACGGAAGAGAAACTCACGGCTCGTCAGCAGCGACCAGTAGAGGTCTTCCACCACGGCCCGCTTCTCGTCAGCGGATGCCTTCTGAAGCATTTCAGCGAAGGGCTTCTTCTCTGCGTCTGTTGGAAAACGTGACAAGATCCGCAGCCAGGCATCGTCGATGATGGTGTCATCACCAGGCTCCGTGGCGAGCAGCTGGGTGAGGTAGCCATTTTTTGAGGCGAGTTTGTCGTTGAGTGTGGAGCCATTCGAGAGGTGCAGCACCTGCACCAGGCTCGGCTGGTTCGATCGCTCACACTCACAGGTGATCTCGCGATCGTTGCGTCCGAAGGTCTCGAGGAAGTAGTTCTTGACAGCAGAGTCGGTCAGTTCGAGGGCGCGTGTCTGCGGAGCGTAGGCGTCGACCTTTTGGGTTGAGCCGTCGTTTAAGGCAATCTCGGTGTAGGCATCCCGCACGTCGGTGACATCGGAGATGGCATCGCTCAACACTTCGGCCATCAGCCGCGTGGGGTAGGCCCTGGCAAACCAGAGCCGGTCGCCTTTGTTCTCCGGCAGCACCTGACTGCCACGTCGATAGGTTTCCGATAGCATGATCAGACGCATCAACGCCTTCAGGTCGTAGTCATGCTCGATGGTAAAAGCCTCGAGTGCGGTGAAGAGCTGCTCGTTGCTCGATGGGTTTGTGGCCCGCAGGTCGTCGATCGGATTGACGAGCCCGATGCCAAAGAAGTTGGCCCACACCCGGTTCACAATCGCCTTGGTGAAGTAAGGGTTCTCCGGGGAGGTCAGCCAGGAGGCGAGGGCGTCGCGGCGGTCGAGTGGGCTGGCCGGGTCGAGTGGATCGCCATCGAGGGGCGCAGGTGGCTGGGGCTTGCCAGTGCGCGGCTGCAGCAGGTCGCCGCGGGGCTCAACATAGAGAGTCCGCACGCCATCGCCATTGCGGGTGTCTCCACCCCAGCCCTTGGCCCGCACCCGGGCAAAGAGATTGGCAAAGGCGTAGTACTGGTCGTTGGTCCATTTCTCGAGTGGATGGTTGTGGCACTTCGCGCAGCCAATGGAGAGCGACAGAAACGCCTGACTCGTGTTCTCCGCCATTGTTTCGGGATCCTGATGGACCGCGAAGAAGTTGGTCGCCCCGTTCTCAACGCTCGAGCCACTGGAAGTGACCACCTGACGGACCAGTGCATCCCAAGGCGTGTCTTCCGCCACGCGGTCCCGGATCCATGAGCCATATGCTTGCACGGCAGCCGGCCTGAGAGCAGAGCCTGTCACCAGAAAGATGTCGGCCCACTTGTAACTCCAGTAATCAACAAACTCAGGCCGAGCGAGCAGCAGATCCACAAGCCGTTCTCGCTTCTTCGGCGAGGTGTCGCTGAGGTAGTGGCGCACTTCCTCGGATGTGGGCAGCCGCCCGATCGTGTCGAGAAAAGCACGCCGGAGGAAGGTGGCGTCGTCGCAGGGAGGTGTGGGGGCGAGGTGCAGCCGCTGGAGTTGTTCCAGCACAAACTCGTCAATCAGATTGGCACGCGGTGCCGTGGCAAATACCTCGGGAGCGATCTCGTTCTCGAAAGGAGCGGTCACACGGCCAACGGCAATCTGTGACGAGAACCAGGCGGTGATCGCGGCACGGCCGTGGCCGATGGCGGTGGCCACCCCGGCGTCGTCGATGCTGGCAACGGTGGCATCGGTGGCGGTGAAGCGAGCCCAGCGAGTGACATCGCGTGTTGATCCATCGTCGTAGCGAGCGGTCACGCGAAAGGCCACCTCTTCCCCAAGAGAGACGACCGCTTCGGCGGGCTCGATCCCGATCGAGAGCAGCTGCCGTTCATCATCCGCGGGCCCAGGACAGCCGGCGGCGATCCAGTTTGCGAGGAACTGGTAGTCCTGCTCCTCAACGTCGAGACGGCGTCCGCCTTTATGGGGTACCGCTGTGGTCGGCTTCGTCAGCAGCAGGCTGGCAGCGGGCTTGGCGAGATCAACACGGCGGCCGAGAGACTCGCGTGTGATAGCCAGGTGGTCACTTGCCGAATCGTAGCCAAACAGCGAGAGGCGAAAGCCTGCCTTGCCTGCCAAGGCGCCGTGACAGCCGCCACTGTTGCAGCCGGCTTTCGAGAGGATCGGCATGATGTCGTTGGTGAAACTCACCTCGCGGTGCTCGGCGTCTGCTGAGGTGGCATCCGCTGCAACTGCGATGTCGGCCAGGCCGCCAAGGATCGCCAGCAGCAGAACCAGAACAGTCAGGCGATGGTCACGAACTGCGTGGTCCATCGAGATCACCTCCATCGGGAATGTGTCAAACAGGTAGTACCCGCGCCGCGAGCGGTTCGCCCACGGGCTGCTGTCGCTAGGCGAACAGTTCGCGAATAGGCTCGGTGCCAAAATCGGTCAGCGCGAATGGTCGACCAGCGGGACCAGGCAGGTGGGTCGTGTGGTCAAGGCCCAAACTCTCAAAGATCGTGGCCACGATGTCACCAGGGCCAACGGGACGTTCGGCAGGGAAGCCGCCAATCGTGTCGCTGGCCCCAACGACACGGCCGCCCGCAACACCACCACCAGCAAAGCTGCAGGTGAAGCACTGCGGCCAGTGGTCGCGTCCACCGGCCGGATTGACCTTGGGTGTGCGGCCAAACTCGCAGAGTGTCGTCACCAGCGTTTCATCGAGCATGCCGCGGTCAACAAGATCCTCGACGAGTGCTGAGTAGGCCTGGTCATACATTGGGCAGACGATGTCTTTCATGCCTTCAATCGAGGTGAAGGGCTTCGATCCGTGGATATCCCACGTGATCTCATCAAACACTGTCAGGAAGGTATTGATGGTGACAAACCTGACACCATTCTCCACCAGCCTGCGAGCCAGGAGACAGCACTGGCCAAAACGATTCATGCCATACCGTTCTCTGACCTGCTTCGGCTCCTTGGTGAGATCAAACGCTTCGCGGGCCTGGGTGCTGGTCATCAGGCGATAGGCCGTCTGAAAGTTTTCGTCGAGAAGCCGGGCGTCTTCGCTCGCCTCAAACTCGTCAGCAGCCTGCTCCACGATCTGCCGCATCGAGCGACGGCGGTCGAGTCTGGCCAGGCTGATCTGGTCAGGTGGCAGAAGATCGGGCACGCGGAAGTCTGGCTTCGATGGGTCGGCCATCAAGGCAAACGGATCGTGGGCTTTCCCAAGAAATCCACCTGCCTGGCCGTTCGGCAGGTTGCCGCCGCCACGACCCATCAGCTCAGGCAAGACAACGAAGGGGGGCAGGTCGGTCCGTCGCCCAAGGAGGTGTGAGGCCACGCTGCCTGCATGGGGCGTCTGAATTCCACCCGCGAAACGGCGGCCCGTCTGCAGCATCTGCCAGCCCGCGTCATGCACGGCGGCTCCGCTGTGATGACAGCTGCGGACCAGCGAGAAGCGATCCGCAATGGCGGCATGCTTAGGAAGCAGCTCAGAAATCTCAAAGGCGTCGCTGGCAGTGCGGATCGGCTTGAAGGGCCCGCGAATCTCAGAGACGGCATCCGGCTTCATGTCCCAGAGGTCAACATGACTGGGACCACCGAGGTTGAAGATCATGATGCAGGAGCGATTCTCATGACCCGGCCGCACATGCCCTTCGGCAGCTGCCCGCGCGTACTGCGGAAGTGAGAGGCCAACAGCTGATAGCACGCCCGCATGCAAGAAGTCCCGCCGGGTCGCAGCTCCGCCGCACAGCACGGCTCGGTTCTTTGGAGTAAGAAAACTGAACATCCTGTCCTCCACACAACGCCAGGAACTTCACGGCCGGTGGGCCACACCTGGGCTTCGCTACGAACTCGGCTCCAGTAGTCTGCAGCCGCCGAGATCTTTCCTCCCACGCTCTGGTATCGTACCTCCTCGGGTGGTGATTCGCATCGGCTGAGAAGCCACGACCGATCGCATGGGGAGAACGCAGAGATGCGGCTGGGACTGATTAACTCGGCGTTTGCGCAGGCAGGACGTGACACACGCTTCGGACTCGAGACGACCAAGAAGCTCGGCTTCGACACGGTTGACATCTTCACCGACCCGCTGGACATCGACGACGACGAACGGCGTCTCCTGCGGGATACCTGTGGTGACCTAGACCTGCCGATCGTCAGTCTCTGCTGTGTGGCACTCGGCTTGGTGGATTTCAACCCTGCGGTGCGTCGTTTCCACGTCGATCGCTGCCGCAGCTTCCTCGATCTCACGGCGGAGCTTGGTGCCTCCAATCTGTTGCTCGTGCTCGGGGAGTATGTCTGGCAGAAGGAGGTCATTCCGCCTCTGGAGCAGTGGGCTTGTGGTGTTGAGTCGGTGCAACAGCTCGGTGAGCACGCCTCACAGTTGGGTGTCAAGATTGCGATTGAGCTTGAGCCGTTTCACATGTCGCTGGTGAACTCCATCGATACGATGCTGCAGTTTCTTGCTGACGTTGATCAGCCAGATGTGGTGCGGGCCAACTGCGATATCTCACACCTGCATCTGGTGCACACGCCACCTTCCGATGTCGCTCGGCTTGCTGGCAAGATCGAGCATGTGCACCTTTCGGACTGTGATGGCAAGGTGCATGGAGACCTGCCGCCGGGACGTGGTGTGACACCGATTGCGGACTACCTCGCAGCGATCCGTGACACGGGCTACGACGGTGTGGTGAGTCTCGAACTGGAGTACTCGCCGGAGCCTGACAAGATCGTTGAGTGGGTTGCGGAAGCCCACGATGCCACAGCACAGATCATGAGCGACCTTGGCTGCCGTTAGGTCGCAGCGTCGGACGCAGCTCCGCTGCGGCTGTGGCTCGTCCGACAAACAGGAAGAGGCAAACAGGGGGCATGTCATGAGACGAGTGTGGACGCTGCTGCTGATCGCTGCGTTGTTGTCGCTGAGAGCACCCGCATTGGCAGCGGAACCTCCCCTGCAGGTGCCAGGAACGGAGGCATTTCCTCCAGGTACCGATTTCTCAGCAGATGCGTTGGCATCTGAACTGGTCGCTGGTGTTGATCAGTTTCTTCTTGATGAGATCGCGGCTGCACGTGAAGAGCGGCGTACGCGTTGGCTGGTTGAGCATGCGACGAGGGAGCTTGCGGCCGCATCTGACGAGGAACGCCGATCACGTCTCGCCCACATCCTCGGCCTGCGAGACCCGCGAGGTCCTGCGGAGGCACCGCAGCTGCTGGCTACACCGGAACGCTCGGCAGTCGTTGGTCGAGGGCCTGGCTACGAAATCGTGGCGATCCGTTGGACGGCCGTCGATGGCCGCCACGGTGGACCACTCCACGGCGAAGGGCTCCTGCTTCAGCCTGAGCAGACACCACTGGCTGACGTGGTGGCGATCCCGGATGCCGACGTGACGCCTGAAGCGTATGTGGGGCTTGAGCCGGGCCTGCCGAGCGATGCCCAGCTCCCGCGCAGACTTGCCCAGCGGGGATGTCGAGTGATCGTGCCCACGCTGATTGACCGTACGCGAGAACCGAGAAACGGCCGAGCAACGCTGAGCTCGCGCGAGTTTCTCTACCGCAGCAGCTTTGAGGTTGGGCGGCATCTGGTTGGCTACGAACTGCAGAAAGTGCTCGCGGCGGTGGACTGGTTCGTGGCGGATGAGGCGACAGCCAAGGTGGCGGTCGTAGGAGAGGGGGAAGGCGGCATGCTTGCGCTGTATGCCGGGGCGATCGATACGCGGATTGATCTGGTCGGTGTGGCCGGGTTTTTCGGCGACCGGGATCACATCTGGGAGCAGCCGATCGATCGCAATGTGTTCGGACTGCTCAACGACTTTGGGGATGCGGAACTCGGAGCAATGGTGCTCCCGCGGACGCTTGTGATTGAAAACAGTCCTGGGCCGATCTTGGACATTCCCGGTGAGGGGGGGGCGCCTGCGCAGCTCACGCCACCGGAGCGGGTGGCGGATGAGTGTGCGCGACTGCGGGAGCTCGCCGGTGAGGCAGCGGCAGCGGATCTGGCTGTCGTAGGCGGAGATGGAGAGGTGGTGGAACGTGGTGCGGCCTTCGACCAGATTGCCCAGCGACTGGGCTGTGGAGGTCCTCGGCTCGAACAGGCTCCGGAGGTAGTTGGGCCACGCTCAGGCAGTGTTGCGGCGACGAGTGCGGCGCGGCAGCAGCGGCAGCTTCTTGAAATCGATCGCTTCACCCAGCGGGTACTGGCGACCTGCAGCGAGACGCGTCGCGACTTTCTGCCGATCGCCGACCAGTTAGGGAAGGCACCGCAGCAGCCGCTCGACTTCTCATCGCCGGAGGCCTACGAGCGGTCGATTGAGCGGTTTCGCGAACAGTTTGCCAATGACGTGATCGGGCGATTTGACCATGAGCTCCTACCGGCCCGTCCTCGCTCACAGCTGGTGAGCCAAGAACATGGTGTGACGACCTACCGAGTGGTGCTCGATGTGTTTCCGGGTGTGATGGCAACAGGGCTGCTCGTGCTTCCCGATGGGCTCACGCCGGGTGAGAAGCGGCCTGTTGTGGTGTGTCAGCATGGTCTTGAAGGTCGCCCTGATGACCTGCTGGCCGGTGCTGAGAAGGAGTCGATCTACAAAGGCATGGCCACTCGGCTCGCAGAGCGTGGCTTCATCACGTTTGCCCCACAGAACCTCTACCTGTTCGGAGATCGATTTCGCACGCTGCAGCGGAAGGCGAATCCGCTGGGCAAAACCCTCTTCTCGGTGATCGTCCCGCAGCACAGGCAGATCGTACGGTGGCTGGCAACGCTGCCGTGGGTGGATGCGGAACGAATCGGCTTCTACGGTCTGAGCTACGGCGGCAAGTCGGCGATGCGGATTCCCGCACTCGTCGAGGAGTATTGTCTTTCGATCTGCTCCGCCGACTTCAACGACTGGGTCTGGAAGAACGCCTCCACGACCGCGGCCTACAGCTATGTCTGGACTGGTGAGTATGAGATCTTTGAGTTCGACCTCGGGAGCACCTTCAACTACGCCGAGATGGCAGCGCTCATCGCTCCGCGGCCGTTCATGGTGGAACGAGGCCACTTTGACACCGTGGGGCCTGATGAACGGGTCGCGTTGGAGTTTGCCAAGGTGCGATTTCTCTACGAAGCCAAACTTCAGCTCCCTGGGCGTGCGGAGATCGAGTGGTTTGTGGGCCCACATGCAATCCATGGCGAAGGAACCTATGCATTCCTGCACCAGCACCTGAACTGGCCAGAACCGGCGACGCCGTGAGCTGCCGTCTCATCCTATGGGACCAACTGCTGGAGAGGGTGGGAACGGTGGGCGGGCCGCGATTTTTTACGCTATACTCATGGTATTCGGTGCAAAGCCGACGCTCCCGCGAGGGGTTTCAGGAAAACGCGAGTGACATCGCGACTTTTGAACCTTCTCGCCGTTTATGAAGAGAAGGGCCCAGTTTTCCCACCTGCGGGCCCCAAGTTCCCACCTGCGGGTCCAGTTTTCCCACCTATCGCCCGATTGCAGACAAACCACGAGTGATGTGATTGCGGAGTCTGTTACGAAACCCGCCAAGCAGCGGTTTCAGATAGGTCTGCTTTCAACTCCCGCACGCCCCTTTGTCCTTCGATTTCATGAGGTTCAGCATGAACGTCCGTCTCGCTCTGACCCGGTTTTGGCGACGTAGCCAGTCACGCACGGGATTCACCTTGGTCGAACTGCTCGTCGTGATCGCCATCATCGGCGTGTTGGTGGGCCTGCTGCTGCCAGCTGTGCAGTCGGCGCGAGAGGCCGGACGACGGATGCAGTGCAGCAACAATCTGAAGCAGATTGGCTTGGCTGTGATGATGTCGCACGATATTCGTAACGAGTTTCCGACAGGTCGTGAGACTCGCGATCCTTTCGACGTGTCGTGGGCCTTCCGGCTGCTCCCGTTTATGGAAGAGCTGGCCGTCTTCAATGCCCGCAACCCTGACACGACTGTTCCTTGTTGGGATGCGAGCAACGCGGAGGCATTCCGCACGCCGGTGGCAACCTACTTCTGCTCCAGCCGACGCGCCCCGATCGCTGACCGCAACTTTGACAACAACAACCAGGCACCGGTGGTGCTCGGTGTTGCTGCCGGTGGTGACTACGCGGCCAATGCTGGCACCTACTTTAACTATGCCGTCACGCCCAACGCCCCGTTTGATCCGAAGCGTGGTGGCCCGATCCACACCTTCTCAAGCGTGAATGCCGCTCAGGTGACCGATGGTCTCAGCAAGACCTTCGCCATTGGTGAGAAGCACATCCCGCCAGAGGACAACTCCTACGCGGGCGAGATGCAGCACTACATCATGGGCGACACAGCCTTCTTTCCCTCGGATACGCCCCACACGCTGTTTCGCGACACCTACCGCGGTCTTGCTCAGAGCTATCGCGATATGAACAACCGCAAGTACGGCAGCATGCATCCGCAGGTGACCCAGTTCGTGTTTCTCGATGGGCATGTGGAGTCAATCTCGAACGATACCGGCCTCGACATTCTGCGTTGGTACTGCGCTGTCGGTGACGGCAACGATCCAACTGCACCGCCGGACGGAGTTGACGTGGACTTCTAGTTCACGAGTCACAGGTTGGCGTTCACCGTCTCACTTTCATTCATCTTCCCTAAGAGACTTTGGAGTTTTCGAAGTCATGAGCAGATTCAGCGAGTCGCGACGCGGTGTCTCAAAGACCGCCACGGTGGCTGCGGTTGTGGCAGTCGTTGCTGTGATTGGCGTGTGGTATCTCGTTGCTCCCGATATGGCGGATCAGACAATCGCCATGCAGCGAGATCTGCTCGAGAGTGGGCTCGGCCCTGACGCCACGAAGGAACAGATCGTGGCCATCATGAAAAACGTCGACCAGCTCAATGCGGATGACGTGAGCCGGGTGCGGGAAGCCCTCTACGGCGACCTGCGGGGCATGCAGCAACGGAATATGGCCCGTTATTTCGAGGCCTCAGATGCAGGAAGGCAGGAGGTTCTCGACGCTGACATCGCCCGTATCCAACTGCTTGGACGGCTCTTTGATGCTGTCAATCCCGGCAGCATGCGGCTGCCCACCGAAGCAGAACGGGAGCGGTGGGAAGAGCGTCGCAAGGCTCGCGAGGAAGGCCGGGAACAGCCCCGTGAGGAGCGACCACGGCCGGAAGGACCAGAGATTGATCGTGAGCAGGCGGAAGAATACATGACCGCCTTGCGGGCCCGCGCTGAGGAGCAGGGCGTTCAGCTTGGTCGCATGGGCGGCTTCGGTGGTCGTCGTGGCCGAGGAGGCCGTGGCTAACGCAGCCCTGGGGAGGAAGGCGGTCTATCCGCTACGATAAACGCATCGTGGCTACACACCCTGCGGAAGACACCTCCTCCCCTTTGGCCGCCGGTTCGGAACGGCTGGCTGAGCTGGCGAGTCTGATCGCGTCTCATAGCGGGTTCGCCGACGTTGTGGCGAGTCTCCGCGAGGGACACGGCGGAACAATCGGCGGAACCTGGGGTGCAGGCTGCGCCCTTGCTACGGCCGCGGTCGAGCGAGAACTCTTCGCTGCAGGCCTAGGAGCCGGACGACGGAAGAAGGCTTCGGCTGCGACGAAGGCTGCCAAAGGATCGCCGTCTTCCTCAGCAACTGCCCGCGGAGTGGTCGTTGCAGTTCTGCCTCACGCCGCCGACGTGGAGGCTTTTGCCGACGATCTTGCCGTCTTCACCGCTGCGGATGTGGCGGTGCTGCCTGCGGTTGAAACGATCGATGATGAGGAGCTCTCAGGAAATCCCGATGCCGCGGCACGCCTGTCCGTGGTGAAGCGGCTGACGCATGCTGATCCAGCTGAGCATCCGCAGATTATCGTGACGAGCATCCAGGCGTTGCTCTCGCCGCTCGATGACCCGCGTGAGATCTCGGCCAGCACACGCGTGCTGGAGGTGGGTGGCAGGCTTGATCCCTCAGAACTTGCTGACTGGCTCGTGGCTCGTGGCTGGCAAGGCTACGACGCAATTGAGATGCCGGGTTCGTTTGCCCGACGCGGCGGCATCATGGATCTGTTTGCTCCCGATTGGGATCGTCCCGTGCGGATGGAACTCTTCGGCGACGAAGTGGAGTCGCTGCGGACGTTCGACATCGTCAGTCAGCGGAGTGTCGATGACCTCGATCGCATTGAGGTCACTGCGCTTGCCCGGTCGCACGGTTCCACGCAGCTGACGGAGATTCTTCCGGAAGGTTCGGCGTTTGCCCTGATCGAGCCGATGGAACTCACCGAAGAGGCTCGTCGCTGTTTTGCCCGGCTGCATGAGAGCCTGGGCAATATCTCTGATCCCGAGGACGTGTTTGCGCGGATCTATCGTTGGCCTTCCGTCACGCTCTCCTGTGTGGCGACGGCGAGCCTGGAGGCGGCAGCTCAGCTTGCGATCGAGAGTGTCGAGCGGTTCACGGGCGTGCTCGATCGCGTGAAAGATGAACTGGAGAGCGTCGGTCGCGATCAGGAGGTGTGGATTGTCTGTCCGACCGAAGCCGAGACACACCGGCTTGGTGAACTCCTTGCCACGAGTCGCCCAGCACAGCAGGGACGGCTGCATTTTGCGGTAGGCCATCTCTCCGCAGGTTTTCGGCTTGTTGGTGAGAAGCTCGTGCTGATCAGCGCCGCGGAACTCTTCCGACGCGAGGATGTGGTTCGACGGACACCCAAACATCGGCTCTCGCGGGCCATCGACACGTTTCTTGATCTCCAGGATGGCGACTATGTCGTGCATGTCTCGCATGGCATCGGCCGGTACCGCGGCCTGAAGCTTCTCGAGAAGCAGGATCGCACTGAAGAGTTTCTCGACGTGGAGTTTGCCGAAGGCACCCGGGTGTATGTGCCTGCAGCCTGCATCGATCTCGTCCAGAAGTACGTTGGTGGGACGAAACTTGCACCCAAGCTCGCCAAGATCGGTGGGCGTGCCTGGGAGAAGCAGAAGCAGGCCGTGCGTGAAGCGGTGGCTGATATGGCCGCAGACATGCTGCGACTGCAGGCCAGACGTGAGAGCCGTCCGGGCGTGGCCTTTCCTGAAGACTCGCAGTGGCAGCACGACTTTGAGGCGGCGTTTCCCTACGACGAGACGCCCGACCAGCTGACTGCAGTCAAGGCCATTCGCGAAGACATGCAGAAGCCCCAGCCGATGGACCGGCTGCTCTGTGGTGATGTGGGCTTCGGCAAGACCGAACTGGCCATGCGGTCAGCGTTTAAGGCCGTTGATGCAGGGCATCAGGTGGCTGTGCTGGTGCCGACCACGGTGCTCGCTGAGCAGCATCGGCGGAGCTTTGCGACACGGTTTGCGGAGTATCCCTTTGAGATCCGCTCACTTTCTCGTCTCGCGAGTACAGCCGAGACCCGCGAAACCCTCGAAGGGCTCGCTGCTGGCACGATCGACATCGTGATCGGGACGCATCGGCTGGCAGGGGCAGATGTGCACTTCGCTCGCCTAGGGCTCGTGGTAATCGACGAGGAGCAGCGATTTGGAGTCGAGGTGAAGGAACGGCTCAAGGCGGTGCGGGCGAGTGTCGACGTGCTGACAATGACGGCGACGCCCATCCCGCGGACGCTGCATATGGCGATGCTGGGGATCCGCGACATCTCGAGCCTAGCGACCCCGCCAGCCAATCGGCAGCCAGTGGAGACCCGCGTGGCTCGCTGGGATGAAGGCCTGATTCGGCATGCGATCGAGCGTGAGCTTGCGCGTGGTGGGCAGGTGTACTTCGTGCACAACCGCATCAAAGATATCCACCGCGTGAGAGAGAAACTCGCTCGGATCGTGCCAGACGCCAAGGTGGTGATCGCGCATGGCCGGCTCAACGAGCATGATCTCGAAGATGTGATGCTCTCGTTCGTGCGTGGGGATGCCGACATCCTGCTAGCGACCACGATTATTGAAAGTGGGCTCGATATTCCCAGGTCCAACACGATCTTCATTGATGAGGCCGACCACTACGGACTTGCCGATCTGCATCAGCTCCGTGGGCGTGTTGGCCGGAGTCATCATCGGGCCTACTGCTACATGCTGATCGACCAGGGCACACACCTGACGGAGACAGCGGCTCGTCGGCTGCGTGCCATCCAGGAGTTCTCCAGCATGGGGGCCGGCTTCTCGCTCTCTATGCGGGACCTCGAGATTCGGGGCGCGGGCAACCTGCTGGGCACACAACAAAGTGGCCACATCGCTGTGGTGGGCTATGACCTTTACTGCAAACTGCTCGAGCAGGCAGTCCGTGGCTTGAAGCATCTGCCTCCAGCGGAGCCACCGGCAGTGGCGATTGATCTACCAGGTCGGGCCTTCCTGCCACGCGACTACATTCCTGATATTCGCAGCAAGATCGACGTCTACCGGCGGCTCTCGCGGGCGGCGGAGGCTGGGCATGTGGATGATATTCAGGCCGAGCTGGCCGACCGGTTTGGCCCTCTGCCGGATGAGGCCAGGCGGCTCTGTGAGGCGGCACGCGTTCGCGTGGCGGCTGCATCCTGGGGAATCGACGCGATCAACCGCCACGACGGCCTGCTTGTCTTGAGCTTTCATGACATCTCGCGTCGCCGAGCGCTCAAAGAAGCGATGGATGGCCTGCTGCGGATTGTGGACGAACGGACCGCGGCCTACCCGCTGGTTCAGCAGCACGACGCTGACGATCTGGCGACCCCAGACGGACTGCTGGCCGTGCTGCGAGGGCTGCTGGAACGTTCGGGAGTGCGAGGTGCGGCGACTCCGGAGGGCCTGCAGGCGAGAAAGTCACGCCGTCGTCGCAGAAAACCGCGTGACAGCCGGGAAAAGAGCGGCGAAAGGCATTGAAACGCTGTTGCGACAGCCACTCCCCGGGTTCTATAGTCCGCCGCGAATCGTCTCCACAAGGAGCCCGCCGTGGCCCGACGCCGACACGTTTTGCTGGTCGACCTGTCCCTTGTCCGAGGGCTGCGGTGTGTCATGGCTTGCTGCCTGGTGACACTCGCGGTGAACCCTGCGGCTGCCCAGCGAATTGCCAATCAGTTTGACCAGCAGGCCGCAGACGCCACCCGTTCGCCCACGCCAGGGCTTGAACAGCAGCGGAGTGTCGATACATCGATCGCCCGGCCCTATATCCCGAAGGAAACCACCCGGCCAGCGGCCTGGCCCAGCTCGATGCAGTCGCACGGCAGTGTGGTTTCGAGCATTCGCACGAATCCCAATAGCCCACTGGTGCCGATTGACGGCCCCTCACCGGTCGGCTCTGAAACGATCCAGGCCCTCGCTGCGGTTCCACTGGGCAGTCCCTCGGGCGATGCGACCGTTCAAAGTGGCTTCTCTGAGCAGGACGGCTCAAGCGAGCACAGCGGTGTCGTGCAGACGCAGTATGTGGAGCCTGCTACCGCGTTTTCTCCAACCGTTTCCCAGTTTGGAGCAGCCTCAGGTCAGCCTGAAGTGCTCGGTGCAGACGCTCGTCTTGAGCAGCCACGAATGGCCGATGGTTTTCCACAGGCAGGAGCAACGCCTGCGGGAGAGCCTCCCGCAGAACTCCCCGTGGATCCCTTGCTCAGCCAGGCACAGTCCCTTCAGACGGCGATGGTGGTGGCTCGTGTCGGGCCCGAAGTGGTGCTTGAGAGTGATCTGATCACGCCCGCGGTGGCGGCGTGGCTCGAGAAAGTCACCCCCGGCCTTCCGCCGGAACAGGTCCGCGAACTGAAGATGCAGGTCTATGAACATCTGCTCACGCAGTATGTCGAGTCGATGATCGTCTATGTCGATGCCTGCCGCACGATTCCGGCAGAGGCGCTGCCTGAGATCGAAGCGAAGGTCAATCAGGCCTTTGATGCCGAACAGCTGCCGAGGCTGATGCAGGAAGCTGGCGTGGCCAACTCCTTGGAGTACGAGCAGCTGTTGCGGTCACGCGGCCAGTCACTCGATCGACTGAAAAAGGCATTTTTTGAGCGAGCGATCGCCCAGCAGTGGCTTGCGCAGGCGCTGGAAGCAGGAGCGGGCGGGGAGATTCCTCACGCCGAGCTGATTGCCTACTACCAAGAACACCTTTCCGATTACGAGTATTCGGCAAAGGCCAAGTTTGAAGAGCTCTGCGTGCGGTTCGGAAGCAACCGGACGCGGGAAGAGGCCTGGGGAGTGCTTGCTGGCCTCGGAAATCGGGTGCTCACCGGCGAAACATTTGCCGAGGTCGCCAAACAGGGGTCTGAGGGGCCAACCGCCTCGCAGGGCGGTGCCTACGACTGGACCAGTGAGGGCAGCCTCCGCTCACAGGTGATCAATGAGGCGATTTTTAGCCTGCCTATTGGCAAACTGAGCACGATTCTCGAAGACGAGAGTGGCCTCCACATAGTCCGGGTGGTGGAACGCACCGACGCCGGCCGCACCTCATTTCTCGAGGCTCAGGTGGGGATTCGCGACGCCCTGCGTGCCGAGCGGCACGAGAAGGCGGTCGACGAGTATCTCTCCAAAGTTCGCGAGCGGACTCCGGTCTGGACGATCTTCGACGACGAAGAGGATCGACAGCAGGACGTCAGAATGGTTCGCGGCACTGCAGCAGGACGCTAACGCAGCGTCGTTGCCGACCATTCTCGCCCCCGATAAACTGCCGCAGTCGGTGGGGCGCCAGGCCGTGATCCTGCCGGAGATGTTCACTTCAGAGGCGATGCCCAATGCCCCCCCAGTCTTCCGCTCAGAGTTCCGCAGCCGCTGTTCCTTCCTCTCCGCCGGCTCCGCCCGCCACCAGCAGCGGCTCAGCCCAGTTCACCTACGACGGAACAACAGTCGATCTGCCTCTGCTGACTGGAACCGAGGGTGAGCGAGCGATCGATATCGCGAAACTCCGTGGAAAAACAGGTCTCGTCACGCTCGACGAGGGCTACGTCAACACCGGATCCACGACCAGTGCGATCACCTTTCTCGACGGCGAAAAGGGCATTCTTCGCTATCGCGGGTATCCGATTGAGGTGCTCGCCGAGAAGTGCGACTTCATCGAGGTCAGCTACCTGCTGATCTACGGAAAGTTGCCGACGGAAGACGAACTCAACGCCTTCCGTAAGTCGCTCTCGCACCACTCGATGATCCACGAGGACATGCGGAGCTTCTACAACGGCTTTCCTCGCGACGCCCATCCGATGGCGATCGTCGGCAGCGTCGTTGGAGCACTCTCGACCTTCTACCAAGATTCGCTTGATGTGCGAGATCCGCAGCAGGTTGAGGTGAGCGTCCATCGGCTGCTGGCCAAGCTGCCCACGATCGCTGCCTACAGCTACAAGAAGTCGATCGGGCAGCCGCTGATGTATCCGCGGAATGATCTCTCCTACTGCGAGAACTTCCTGCAGATGATGTTTGCGGTGCCTTGCGAGGAGTATCAGTGCGACCCCGACTTCGCCGACGCCCTCGACATGCTGCTGATCGTGCATGCCGATCATGAGCAGAACTGCTCGACCTCAACGGTGCGGATGGTCGGATCGAGCGATGCCAATCTGTTTGCCAGCATTTCGGCAGGCATCTCCGCGTTGTGGGGCCCGCTCCACGGTGGTGCCAATCAGGCCTGTGTGGAAATGCTTGAGGCGATCGTGGCCGATGGCGGCAACGTGAAGAAGTATGTCGACATGGCGAAGAACAAAGAATCGGGCTTCCGCCTGATGGGCTTTGGTCATCGTGTCTACAAGAACTACGATCCGCGGGCAAAGCTGATCAAGTCGACCTGCGATCGTCTGCTTGCCAAGCTTTCGATCCACGACCCCATCTTCGAGGTCGCTCAGAAGCTTGAGGAAGTGGCGTTGGCAGACGAATACTTCATCGAGCGGAAGCTCTATCCCAACGTCGACTTCTACTCGGGCGTGATCTACCGCGCCATGGGTATCCCCGTGCAGATGTTTCCAGTGCTGTTTGCAATGGGCCGGCTGCCCGGCTGGATCGCGCACTGGATTGAGATGCATCACTCGCCCACCAAGAAGATCTGTCGTCCTCGGCAGATCTACACCGGCGAAAACCAGCGTGAGTTTCCCGCCTTCGCTCAGCGGTAGCGTTGCCTAGCGCTTGCGGCGAAAGAAGTCGCTGAGAAGCCGACCGCATTCATCGGCAAGCACACCGCCGAGATGTTCAACCCGGTGGTTGAGCCGGCGGTCTTCGAACAGCGTGTAGAGCGAGTGGACGGCGCCGGCCTTCGGGTCTGCAGCACCCCAGACGACGGCAGGCACGCGTGCCTGCAGGATTCCGCCTGCACACATCGGACAGGGTTCGAGTGTGACGTAGAGAATGCAGCCCTCGAGCCGCCAGCTGCCAAGGCTCGATGCCGCCTGCGTCAGAGCGATCATTTCGGCATGGGCCGTGGGATCCTGGAGCTGCTCGCGCTGGTTGTGGCCAGAGGCAATAACACGGCCTCCCGCGACAACCACGGCTCCCACCGGCACCTCATCCTCGCTGGCGGCAATCTGGGCTTCTTCGATCGCCAGCCGCATCCAGCGGTCATGCTGGCTGTCGGCAAAGAGTTCGCCCGGGGGGGCACCGATGTTGAGCATGGACGGCGATCTCTCGAGGACGAAGCAGGGCGGCCCATTCTCAGGCCAGCCATGGGGTACAGTAGCATGTTGGAGAGGGGCCTCGGGCCCACCCCCCCATGTCGCATCCGCGGCGCCGCCGCCTAGTGAAGAGGACCGCATCCATGCAGCCGGAGCTTCTGTCGCAACTCTACCTGGCAGCCCTGCGATGGGCTCACATTCTCGCAGCCATGGTGGCTGTTGGAGGCCTGTTCTACGCCCGCTTCGGCCTGCTGCCGGCCATGCAGGTTCTCGATGAGGACAGCCGCGAGAAACTCCACGAGGGAGTTCGGAAGCGGTGGCTGCCCTGGGTGATCGGGGCGATCACGCTGCTGTTGGCGAGTGGCCTGGCCAACTTCCTGCTGTTTAACGATGCCGCCCAAGCCTGGGAGGATGGCACCTGGATGAAGCAGACCAAGTATCACGCCCTGTTCGGCGTGAAGTTTCTGCTCGCGCTTGGTGTGTTCTACTTCGCCAGCGGCCTGGTTGGTCGTGGTGAGGGCACTGCCTGGATTCGGGCCAACCGGGGGAAGTGGCTCTCGGTGACCCTGTTGATGGCGGTGGCCATCGTGATGCTCTCCGGCTGGATGCGTGGGCTGCATGTGGGGCCGAACCGTGTGGCGGAGGAAGAGGCCTCGGGCGTGCGGTTTAACGTCACGCAGGAGGGCATGGCTGCCGGCGAGGATGAGAGCAACTCAGCAGCGCCGGCGGAGGAAGCCGCAGGGGATGGAGCCGAGGAAAAGGCAGAGGACGCATCCGCTGAGGAGCCAGCCGCCGCGGAAGCGACTGACGAAGCTGCAGAGGCCGCAGCAGCCTCGTAGGCCAGCTGGTGCAGCGGTGTCGCCGCCGTGTGTGAGTGGGGTGAAGGGAACGACGTGTCGCGGGGAGTGAGACGGGATGGATAAGAAGCAGAAGAAGCGGATGGAGGTGCTGCAGCAGAAGATTCAAAAGGTGCAGCAGCTCCTCTCCGCAGCGAAGAAGCAGCCGGACGATCCTGCCGAGATTCCGCGACTCGAGGGAGAACTCGCTGCATACCACGAGGAACTGGCAAAGCTCAAGCAGAGCTAAGCGGCGCGACTCGCCCCGCAGGGGGACGGCAGAGCGGAGGCATTCGGCCGTCCGCTGTGGCCACTTTCCTGAGGGTATGATTGAGAACGCTGGGGCACCGTTTGGAAATCGTGGATCTATGGGCCTACTCGACTCACTGAAGAAAGCCTTCGCCGGGAATCCCCGCGTTGACCTCTCCACCCGCTTTGAGCGGCTCAAGGAAGCGGTCGCCGGAACGATGTCGAAGTTCTACAAAGCCCGAGACCTGACAACAGGGAAAGTGGTCGGCCTGAAACTTCTCGACTCGAAGAAGCTCGATCCGATCGAGGCCCGTTACAGGGGACTCGGAAAGCCGACGGAAGGCGAGATCGGCCTGCAGATCAACGGAGAGAACATCGTGAAGACGCTCGAGTGGGGCGTGGCTCGCGATGGCACCAAGTTTGTTGTGCAGGAGTACATCGAGGGGCCTGGACTGCAGACCATCGTGGGGCGGCGGACGGACCTCGACGCGGCCGCCCGGATCGATCTAGTTCGGCAGGCGGCGAAGGCCCTCGCGGCAGTGCATGCGGCGGGGTTTGTGCACCGCGATGTCTGCCCACGCAACTTTCTCCTCGAGCCGGGCGGCAGGCTGGTGCTGATTGACTTCGGCCTGACCGTGCCGGACAGGCCGGCCTTTATGCAGCCGGGCAATCGGGTGGGAACACCGAGCTACATGGCACCGGAGGTTGTGCGGCGGCGGCAGGCGGACCACCGGCTCGATGTGTTTTCCTTCGGTGTCTCGGCCTACGAGATCCTCACCTACGAGATGCCTTGGCCACGAGGCGGCAGCAAGCATGCGGCGATGCGGTCGACGGAACCGGCCGATATCCGCGAATACTGGCCGGAAATCCCGGAACCATTGGCCAAAATGGTGATGTCGTGCCTTTCGACTGATCCCGACGAGCGGCCGGCGTCGATGGAAAACGTCCTGGCGGTTCTCGAGGGACTCAAGGAAAAAGTCGCCTGAGCCCCTCCTGGGGGTTCGCGGCCCTTTTTTTTAGTCTCGACAGCCCTCCCGCGAGGGCACGAACGAGCGGGCCTTGAAGACGGTTTCGAGCCGCCTTAGGATACGAGGCTCACGAGATTTCGTACTGATTCTTCTTCCAGCAGGGTTTTTTGAGGTTTCGCCATGACGATGGACAAGAGTCTCCGCGTTCGTAAGGGTTCTTCGCGGGCCCGTGGCGTCCTCACCCGTGCAGAGCGGATCGCCAAACTCGAGGAGCTCGGCACCTGGCAGGACGGCCAGCGTCCTCTCGGCCTTCCGAAGGTCCGGGTCTACAAGGTGGTGCTCAAGAAGAAGAAGAAGGCGAAGGAAGAGCCCGAGGCAGAAGGCGGCAAGAAGAAGTGATCGCCTGCCGGGCAGATTCCCGGCCAGATGCAATCACCTGTGGGATGCCCACGCCGTTCAGTGCCGCTCCCGCGACTCCGCAGCCTGGAATGCCTTCCACGAGCTGCCTGATCCGTGCCACCCGCTCGCGATGCCCAAGGTGGTACTGCGGCATTGCTCCTTCCCAGCGTGCCACCCTGATCAGGCTTGGTGTGCCAGTGACGCCAAGCAGGTCGGCAACTTCGCCGATCGCTCGTTCACTCAACGTCTCGTCGTTCAGTGTGGCTGCCTCCGGATCGAGTGCTCCACCGAGAAACACTCGCATCAGCACGTGGCCTTCCGGAGCACGCCCGGGAAACTTCGAGCTCGAAAAGCTGATCGCCAGAATGCTGCGTCCCTCCTGACGCGGGATCACCAGGCCAGCCGCATTGAGTGGATGACGCACCGCCTCTCGCGGGAAACCGAGTGACACGATGGCGGAGCCGGCATAGGCAATCGACCCAAGTTCTGCGGAGAGTGCGGGGCAGACCTGCTGCAGCAGTGCGGCGGCGGGTGTGGCAGGGGTGCTCACGATCAGGGTGTCGGCCTCGAGCAGGCTCGCTCCCGGCTGAGCGAAGCCTGTGTCTGCAGAGCGTTCAGTGGGGGTAGGAGCCAGCTGCACGCGGTACGTGTCGACATGGTCGACACGGTCGACACGGGCCTGCAGGCAGCTCAGTCCCCGCTGTTGCAGGTGTTCGCACCAGCGACGGGGGAATGTGTCGAGTCCGCTGGCAAGGGTCACAAACTGCCCGTAGCGAGCCCCGGCAGTGCCCTCGTTGCGATCAACAGACTTCAATCGCTTGAGTTCTCCGGTCCTCAGGCTTCCCGCCTGCTTCTCCATGGACAGAAAATCAGGCAGGGCGGCAGCCATGCTGAGTTTGGTGGGGTCAGCTGTCCAGATGCCTGATACGAGAGGCTGCACGAGCCGTTCATAGGCTTCTCGGCCAAGCCGGCGGATGGCGAACGATTCCAGGCTCTCATCATCGGCGGTGGAGGCAGGCACAAAACGCTCCAGACAGACCCGTAGTTTTGCCAGCGGCGAGAGGAGCGGAGAGCGGAGGATGCTCGCAAGCTGGCCGGGAGCCATCAGGCGGAAGCCAGCGGGGACGGGATAAAGCTCGCCTCGACCGAGCACAAGCGCACGCCGCGAGGTGGGCCGCAGCGGCAGAACGTCGGCTCCAAGACCCAGCCGTTCAACGAGTTCGACCGCTTCTGGTTTGGAGGTGAGAAAGCTGTCTGCCGACCGCTCAATCAGCCAGCCATCCTCCCGTATCGTCTCGATCACGCCGCCCGCACGGCCCACTGGGTCGATCAGGGTGGTCTGCCAGCCCTCGCTCACCATCACGTCGGCTGCCGCAAGGCCTGCCAGACCAGCTCCGACCACCACACAGCGTCCGGACGGAGATTGATCTGTTGACGACATGAAGACACCACCTCCTGGGGACACGAACCTCCCTATTTTACCTCATGCTGGCAGCTTCACTGGCTGCCTCGGTGAGGACGCTGCCTTCCTGGGAAGGCCTGCGAAGCCACGGAATCTGGTCTGGACCCGTCGGTTCACGAAACCTACCGTCCTCACTCAAGAGGTTTCCCGCGGACATGGTATGCCGGGGAATCGTGACACCGATCGTGGAGGGATCCTGACGTGGCCACTCGCTTCAAGCGCAATCTGTGCGGGGTGCACTGTAAGCCCACCGCGACCGCACTGGCATCCATGGGCATTCTAACGCTCGGTCTTGTACCGATCGTCGATCCAGGTGCAGCGGTCGCTGCTGAGACTACCCCCGTGGTGGTGGCTGCCGAAGAAGGCGCACCTCCGCGTGCTTTGATGCGACTGCCGCAATGGATTGAGTCGATCGGCACCGAGCAGGCCGCTGCTGTTGAACAGCCGCTGCAACTCTCTCAGCAGCTTGCCGAGGTGACGGAGACCGCAGCCACGACACTGCCAGACTCGGCAACCTCCTCGACCGACCTTCCGCCTGCGGCCAGTGTGCCACCAGCTCGGCTGCCCGTTGCTCCTGGAAGCCGTCTGCTGCGAAGCCATCAGGGCAAGCCACAGTCGTTTGCCACGCTCACCAGCGGTTGGACAGAAATCGACAGTGACGAGGCTGCTGAGGGGCAGGTCATCCTGACATCTGCAGAGGAGCCGCTGACGGACGAGGCGGCCGCGAGTGAAGATGCGGTAACGGAAGACGTCACCGCGACGGCGGAGACGCTTGAGGAAGAAACACTCGTTCTGCCTGAGACGACGAGCGAGGTCACCACTGATGAGGATGCGGTCGTCGACACGCTCGATCCAGTGGCTGCTGAAACTGGTGCAGACGATGTAAGCGAGCTGCCACCGCAGCCGACTGACCGAGATGCCGCTCCGACACTCGCCATCGATCCGGCCAGTTTTCGTGGTGCTCTGCCGGGAACCACCACACGGGAAGAACTGTTGGAGTCGTGGGGGGAAGGTGAAGCCTTCGCTCGCGAGGATGGAAGCGAAGGTCTCTCGTGGGAGATGCCTCCCTTCGAACGCGTGGAGGTTGTCCTCGACGACGACATCATCAGTTCGATCTACATCCGGCTGGCTGAGCCCACCACGGTTGATGCTCTTGCAGGGCAGCTCGAGATCAACGACTTGAGAACCGTGTCCGTCCTCGATGCAGAAGGCGTTGCAGTTGGTGAGGTTTTCCCTGAGCGTGGCGTGATCTTCAGCCTGACGCCTGGAACCGACACAGCCACCGCTCTGATGCTCGAGCCGCTGGATCCTGAGGCCTTTGTGTTGCGGGCAGAGGGTGAACTCGACACCAGCATCGCCAACGCGATGACCGATCTTCAGTACGCTGTTGAGGTCGATCCTGAATATCAGCGAGCTCACCGTCTGCTGCTGGTTCTGCTCTGTGATCAGGGCCACTGGCTGAAGGCGGCTGAGGTCGCAGCAGCTACGGAGGCGCTCGCTCCGAGTGACTCATGGACACTGCTGAAGCATGCGTCGGTGCTTCTGGCACTGGGCCAGTTCGAGGAAGCGATCGCCAAGACGCAACAGGTGCTGGAGACTCCGCAGCTGCCGCCACTGGTGATGGCTCAGGCGGAGCGTCAGCTCGGCCGCATCGAGTTGGCTCTCCCGGCCCCGAACTACCAGCAGGCTCTCAATCACTTCACGGCCGCCATCAAGCATGCCGCGCCGCTGACTGAGAATCCTGCTACCCCGATCCGTCGTGCCGCCCTCGACATTCAGCTCGATAGCCACCTCGGCACCGCGCTGGCGATCGCCAGTGGCAACTGGCAGCAGAAAGACCGTGTTCTGCCGAAGTGGGTCGCTCGTGCCGAAGGCTTTGCTCGGCAGCTTGCCGAAGAAGAGCAGGGGAATCCCACCCTGGAACTCCGCTTGTGTCAGGGTGTCCTCGCCATCTCGGCAGCATCAACCGATGCAGACAGTCCGATGCCATGGATCAAGCGACTGCTGACGGTCCGTTCGGCGATTGGCAACGACGTGACTGACCCGTGGCGTGAAGCTCAGGTCGACTGGGAAGTGGGACAGGCGCTCAATGACGCCCTGACTGCTGCCCAGCTCCGTGGCGACACGACCGACATGCTCGACAATGCCACGCTGACAGCGGCATACCTTGAGCGTGGCAGTCATCACCGTGACATGACTGCTGATGAGCAGCGTGAGTTTGGCGATCTCCTCTTCAGGATCGGCATCCTCTACAGCCTGCAGAAGGGCGATCATGAAACCGCAGTGACCTGGTTTGACAAGGTGCTGCCGCTCTGGGAGCGGAACGACTCATTCGCCACCCGCGGCGAACTAGGCCGACTCGGTGAAGCCTACGTCAGCATGGCGATTTCCTACTGGCAGGTTGACCGCCGCTCCGAAGCGGTCGATCTGTCGAGCAGTGGTGTCGACATGATGGTCACAGCAGTGGATGAGGAGCAGCTCGAGGAGCAGGCTCTGGCGGTCGCTTACGGCAACCTCTCGACGATGTACGCCGAGGAAGGTGATGCGGAGCGATCCGAGATGTACGCCGAGATGGCCAGCCGCGCTGAAGCCACCGGCACTCGTCAGTAGGCCAGCGTTTGCAGGCTGAGTACAACAGACCGCGGGGCAGGTGACCTCTGTTGCCTGCCCCGCGTTTTTCTGTTTATTCGTGGCGAATAACAGGCGGCAGCCAGGTGCAGAGGTACCAGCACCGCGGTGAGGTCATCCCAGCCAGGGCGTCGAGTGAGAGGGTGATGCCAGACGCATCGAGTCGAGCGGAGGCTGTGCCTGCCGTGCCGAGCACCTCGTCAAGGAGCCCGACCGGTTTGAGGTACCTCACCGCCCGTACGTTCTCATCCGCCAGCCCGGTGAGTTCCACCGCACGGGCGACCGCGTCGTCAAGAAAGCCAATCCGGTCAATCAGTCCGACCTCTTTGGCCTGTTGAGCGGTGAAGATGCGGCCTGTCCCGATCTCCGCAAACTGTTCGTCGGTGATCTTGGGACGCCCCGTGCGGACAATCGAGGAGAAGCGTTCAAACATCTCGTCCACCAGGCTCTGTAAGACCTGACGCTCGCGGTCTTCAAGTTCAGGTGTGCGGGCTTTGGTGGGGCTGAGCATCTGCTTGAGTGGGCCGCTGGCGACCGTGGCGTCGGCGATGTCATACCGTTGGAGCAGCTGCGAGAAGTCATAGTTGGGAATCAGCACCCCCACCGATCCGGTCAGCGTTGCCGGCTCGGCAAACATCACATCCTCTTCACCTCCACTGGCCATCGCGATGTAGTAGCCGCCGCTTGCCGCGATGCTACCCATGCTGACGACCACGGGAATTTCACGCTCAGCGGCGAGGGCTGAAATCCGGTGATGCAGTTCGTCAGAGCCACTGACGGTTCCGCCGGGTGAGTCGATTCGCAGCACGATCGCCCGCACGTTCTCGTCTTCTTCGATCCGATCGATCTGCCGACTGGCGAATCCGTCACCCCCCAGAATGGTCCCAGAGATGGTGACGATCGCCACCTTGGACTGGGCTGAGTTGGAGTAGGAATGAAAGGTTTCCACCACCTGGGAGCCGGTCTGGAAATAGGTGGCGTTTGCCCCGGTGCTGACCACGGCCACCAGGACGGCAATGCCAGTGATGATCCAGGCGAGCCGGCCACCCAAACGGCTACGAGGCTGCTCCAGAATCAACCGAGTTGGGGCCGGTTGCCCCTGCTGGTGCGGGATTTGGGGAGGGATGTGATCTGCCATAACTGCTCCTCGTGGCTGTGAAATGTTCGACCTCTCGTCACAGGTGGCCAAAACGCCGTCAGTGTAGCCAGCCGCTCAAAGCTGTGGGCTCATTCACAGTTTGTCGTGTTGCCAGGGGGTTCGGCCCATCGCTACGCTCCACCGGCTGTGACAGGCACAGCAAAGAAAACTGAGGAAGGAGTGTGCCGGTGATCGTTTCGGTGAGCACGGAGTGTTTTCCAGACCTGCCTTTGCATGAGGCAATCGAGCGACTGGCTGAGCTCGAGTTCACCGCCGTTGAGATCGATGTCCACGAAGGCGGGCATCTCGAACCGGCGAAAGTGCTGGCCGATGGGGAATGGGCCCTCGCCCAGTGTTCCGACCTGCAGCGACTGCGGCCGGTTGCGCTCTCGTTTTCCTCCCCCGAGACGCCGGACGTTTACGATCGGTTTGAAGCCTGCTCCAAACTGGCCAAAGCACTTGGGGTTGTGACTCTCGTTGTGGAGTCTTCGGAACTCGGCACGCCCTTTAATGGTGAGATCGAACGGCTCCGCAAGCTCGTGGCGATCGCATCGGATGCTGGGCAGATTGTTGGAGTGAAGACGCAGAACGACCGCATGACCCAAGATGCCGAAACCACGGCGTCGTTGTGTCGGAACGTCCCCGGCCTCGGCGTGACACTCGATCCGAGTTACTTCATCTACGGCCACGGCAAGAAGCCTGCCAGCTGGGATTCGATCCTGCAGTATGTCTGCCACGTTCATCTGCGAGACACCAAGCCGGATGCCTTTCAGGTTCGTATTGGGCAGGGCAACGTGGAGTATGGCAAGCTGATTGCGCAGCTGCAGCGGTTTAACTTCAACCGCGCCTTCTGCGCCCACATGCCACCTCTTGAGGATATCGACCAGACGGGCGAGCTTCGCAAGATGCGGCTGCTGTTGGAAAGCCTTGTCTAAGGGGATGCGTCGGCGTGCGGAAGTGAGCGTTCCTGACTGAGGAACGTTTTCCCCGTGGTGGCGAGGCAGGTTAGGTCGTCGGTGGCAAGGTGACGACCACTGCTGCGGGCGAGAGCGAGACGGCAGGCTGTTTCAGCGGCCGCGAGCCCTGCGGTGTCACCAGCGGCGGCAGTCACACGGTCGGCATGATGGGCGACGGCGAGGATCACCAGCTGCTCGCGGACGCGGGCGGCGAGGCTTCCCACGAGGAGCTGGTGCTCGGCGAGACCTCGTCCGTGGCGGTGGATCGCCCGTTCGATGTCTCTGGCGGTTTTTCGCATCTGCTGCCGCGCCACGGCGGCGAAGCCACGAAAACGAGCATCGAGAATCGATCGGTCTTCGGCGGCCGAACCCCAGCGTGTGGCTCTGAGCCTGAGCGCTGGCAGAAGCATCGACAAGGGTGAACTGCTTCGCCGGGCGGCGAGTGGATGTCGCTTGACGAGCCCTTTGAACAGGGCAAGCTCCAGCAGACCGCTCTCACCCTCGTAGGTGTTGACGGCAAAGTGGTCGTGTAATGAATCGCCGAGTGGATGCCCACGCAAGAAGGCTCGTCCACCGTGGATGCCATACGCGTCGGCGGCTGCCTCGCGCACCAAACCACTCGCAGTGACCTTCGCGACAATCGCTTCGAGTTCTCCACTGCCGCCGGCGTCGATGCTGTGGGCGGCCCAGCTGGCGACAGCTTCGCAGGTGAAGGCGGCGGCGGCGATACGAGCGACGCGGCCTTGGATCAGTTCTCGTGATGCGATCGGCTGTCCCCAGGTTTCTCGCTGACGGGCGTAGGCCACCGCTTCGCCGAGCATCAATGAGAGTGTGCCCACTGCCTGCGCCGCGAGCGTGACCCGTCCGCGGTTGAGCCCGTGCCAGACAATCTGCATCGCGTCAGGGGCTCTGCCAGGTTTTGCCGGCCCGGTGAGGATGTCCTCGGCAGAGACTTCATACCGATCAAATCGCATCAGCTTGTTGTGCGCATGCTTGAGCGGATGCAGTTGGCAACGCTCGAGTTGCACCTGATCGGTGTCTTGGGCTGGCAGACGCACGAGAATGATCACAGGGGCATTGCCATGGTCGGCATCTCGTGCCAGCAGCTTCACCAGCCGGCCGTGGGTGGCCCCGGTGATAAACATCTTCTCGCCAGTGAGCAGCAGGCGACCTTCATGACGTGTGAGTGTGGTGGCCACGCGGCCAAGGTCGCAGCCGGCGTCCGGCTCGGTGGCTGCAAAGACTGACAATGGCGTGCCGCGGGCGAGTGCGGGGAGATGCCGCTGCTGCTGCTGTTGTGTGCCAAAGTCGCGAAGTGCCCAGACGGCTCCGATCGTGGAGTGCACAGAGAGCATGCCGGCAGACGTCGGAGAGATGCTCCCCAGGTGTGAAACGACACGACAGAGCTGCTGCATTCCGGCAGCACTCCCACCATGTGGCTCAGGAACAGCCAAGCCAAACAGGCCAGTCTTTGCTAGAGCCTCCTCTGCCGTTGCGGCGAGTCTGCCAGCCTCGTCAAACAGGGAGCCGTCGTCCCGCATGCGGCGGGCCAGGGAGACCGCATCACTCTCGAGCGACGCCATGGCAGCTGGCAAGGGAGCGGCAGCGGCTTCAGCAGCGGCGGCAAAGCTCCCCGAGGCGGATCCCTGCCAGAGGCAGCTGGCTGCCGGTGTGGTGGAGCCGGCAACAGTGGCGGCTGAGCGGATGGGATGCAGGTTGTCGGGGCGTGGCTCTGCGTGAGGAGTCGCGGCTGTGGCCATTTCCTTCGCCAATCCTTTCGCGATTGTCTGGCGACGGAGTTTCATCGCGGCCGTCACCTCGCCAGAGTGTGGATCAAAACTGCGGTCGAGCAGGAGCATCTGGTTTACCTGCCATGCACGCGGAAGATGACGCTGCCGCCAGGCGATCCGCCGAGTCAGCCAAGCGACAAGCCGTGGATGTCGCAGCGCCTGCCGACGGCTGATCACACAGAGCCGCATGCTCCGCACGGCATCACGAAACACTGCTGGCTCCGGCACGATCACCGCGACCGGTCGCCGAAGGCCATGTCCGAGCACACACACCTGGGCAATGGCGGGGTCTTCCGCGAGAAAGGCCTCGATGTCAGCAGGGGACAGCTTCTCTCCCCCTGCCAAGACGAGCGTGTCGCCAGCTCGACCAGAAAGACGCAGGTGGCCGTTGGCGTCGAGAGCACCGAGATCACCCGTGGTGAGCCAGCCGCCGGTGGTGATCGAATGCAGCGTGGTGTTGCCTGCTTCGATCGTGCCAAGTGCCAGACCCGGGCTGCGGACCTCAAGCACGTTCTCCCCGTTCACGCGAACGTCGACACCTGCCAGGGGAGGACCAACCGTGCCAGGCATCTGGTTTCGTGGACTCGCCAGACTGATGACCGGCCCTGCCTCTGCAAGACCGTAGCCCTGCACCAGCGGCACACCTGCAGACGCAAACGCGTCGATGGTCCTTTGCCGCAGCGGGGCACCGCCTGACACACACACACGCACGCGGCCACCAAGCCGTGCGGGAAGGTCGTCAATCTGGCCCGCCGCGAGAGCTTGCTCAAGACGTTCGTAAAACGCAGGCACACCGAGAATCACGGTGGGCGACACTTCCTGGGCCGCGTCGAGCAGTCGCGTGCGATCTTCCACGATCGCCAGGCACGCTCCACGGACTAGTGCTGTGCCAAGATCGCCGGTGCGAGCCAGCGAGTGGGTCATCGGCAGCCAGGCCAGGCGAACGTCTTCAGGCTCCTCCAGGAACACGCCGGCAGAGGCCACCGCATTGGCCGCGAGTGACCGCTGTGAGTGCACAACGCCGCGGCCACGGCCTGTCGTGCCTGACGAGAAGAGAATCACCGCTTCTTGATCGGGATCGCAGGCAGCGATGCGTTCCGCGAGGCTGGCTGCAAGCTGGTCGGGTGCGGGGCTGGTTGCTGTGGCGAGCAGTCCATTGGGGGTATGGCACCGCCAGTCGAGCTGTCGGCATGGCATCGCTGCCAACGCCTGGTGACCACGTCCACTGACAAGCACGGCCTCAACACGCAGCCATTCGCACCAATGCCGACGGGCCTCTGTAGTCATCTCCGCATGAAGGGGCACATGCACGATGCCTGCTAGGAGACAGGCGAGATCGACCAGCACCCAATCTGCTGTGTGTGGCCCGCTGTGAGCGAGTCGATCACCGCGGGAGAGCCCTTCTGCCTCGAGTCGGGCTGCCAGCTGCATCGCCGCGGCCGCCAGGCTGTGCCACGTCGAACATCCGGACAGCTCAGGGGAAGAGGCGTTGCCGATGCGTGACGCGGCAGGTGTTCTCAGGGCACCGCGATCGCCATCATGTTGAACTCGTTGCGCGAGCAGGCCAACAAGGGTGTCTGCAGGCAGCAGTGCCGCAGTCGCTGCCGAGGCGTCGCGAGAGGATGCGTGTGGCTGCATGCCTCACCTCTGTGGGCCAGAGGTGACCTCCAGGAGGACGGCCATGCCCTGCCCGAGGCCCACACACATCGTGGCCAAGCCCAGGCCACCGCCCCGTTGCCGCAACGCCTGCACCAGCGTGGTGACCAGTCGAGCTCCACTGGCTCCCAACGGATGGCCGATCGCGAGGCTGCCACCATGGACGTTCACCCGGGCTGGATCGAGCCCGAGAGCCCGGATGTTCTGGATCGCCTGCGCCGCAAAGGCCTCGTTAAGCTCGATGAGATCAATCTCTGCGAGTGAGACGCCTGTACGAGACAAAAGCTTCTCGACCGCAGGCACTGGGCCTGTGCCCATCACCGCAGGAGGCACGCCAACGGCGACCGAACCGAGCACTCTGGCAAGTGGTTCAAGGCCCTGCGCTCGTGCGGTCTGCTCGTTCATCACCACCACTGCGGCGGCACCATCACTGATCGGTGAACTCGTGGCTGCCGTGATCGTCCCGATCTTCGGCAGGAACACCGGGTCAAGGGTTGCCATCGCTTCAAGAGATGTGTCTTCACGAGTGGACTGGTCACGTGTGACCTCGAGCAGCCGTCCTTCCTCGTCGTGCCCAACAACAGCAACGATCTCCTCAGTGAATGCATCTGTGTTGGCCCTGGCGGCTGCCTTGCGATGGCTGTCGAGGGCGTACTGCTCCTGCTCTTCTCGAGAGATGCCATGCTCGGCAGCGAGGTGTTCGGCGGTGAGGCCCATCGAAAGGGATGCTCGGTTCGAGCGGGCAAAGACCTGTGGATGGATTTCGAGCTCTGACTCCATCGGCAGATGGTGCATGTGTTCCACGCCACCAGCGACCTGGATATCCGCTTCACCACAGCGGATCGCCTGGCACGCGCGGGCGATCGCCTCCAGGCTCGATGCACAGAGTCGGTTGACGGTGCTTGCGGCCACGCTGAACGGGAGTCCGGCGAGGATCGCAGCATTGCGGGCCACATTGCCACCAAGTTCACCGTGCTGCTTTGTGGCGCCGAGGAGAACATCGTCAATCTCCGTCGGATCGACACGGCTGCGGCGGATCGCGTCCCTGATCGTGGCAGCAGCCAGTTCGTCACCTCGCACGTGGCGAAAGAAGCCGCGGGTGGGGTGCGCGCGGCCGATGCCGGTGCGACAGCAGGCAGCGATGACAGGCTGATTCGACATGGGGCGCGGGTTGGCTGGGGATGCGGGATGAGTGAACGAAAGAAAAACGGCCGCCGGCACGCGAACGGGGCGACTTAGGAATCCTTGTGAAAGTGCAGCGAGTCACGGGCCATCGATTCCAGGCGAGCTGTTGGCCGCATGCGAGGTCCGAGTGCCGCAAAGGGCTCCAGACGCCTGAGCACTTCTGCCGCACCGAGGCTGTCGGCCCATGCCAGCAGGCCACCACGAAACGCCGGGAAGCCGAGGCCGTAGATCACGCCAAGGTCGATGTCGGAAGGATCGCGGACGAGTTCTTCATCAAGAGCCCGGCTCGCTTCGAGCACCATCGGCAGCACGAGCCTGTTGGCAATCGCATCGAGGTCACGCAGCGGCTCTCCGCCAGGTGGCTCCTCGGCATAGTTCGACACGATCTTCTCTGCAGCGGGATCCGGCTCAAGGAGGCGTCCACCTGCGGCATATCGGTAGAAGCCGCCGCCGCTCTTGCAGCCGAGCCTGCCCGACTTCACCATCGCCGGTAGGACGGGAGCTGCCTCCAGTCGATCCCCATAGGCCTCATGCAGTACGAGCCCCGCGTAAAATGCGGTGTCGAGCCCGATCATGTCGTAGAGCTCGATGGGGCCCAGAGGCATCCCAAAGCGGCGGGCTGCTGCGTCGATCCGCCGCATGGAGACACCCTCCCGCAAAAGTTCGATCGACTCATGCAGATAGGGCATCAGGACCCGATTGACGAGAAAGCCTGGGCTGTCACGGACGACAATCGGAATCTTTCCGAGCCGTTTGCCATGGGCCACGGCGGTGCGGATCGTGCGGTCGCTCGACTGCGGTCCACGCACGATCTCGACGAGCTTCATCCGCTTCACAGGATTGAAGAAATGAAAACCACAGAAACGTGTCGGGTCTTGGAGTGGCTCGGCAAGTCTCGTGATGGGGTTCGTGGAAGTGTTGGTGCCGAGAATGGCATCGCGAGCGACAACACGCTCGAGCTGACACAGCACCTCACGCTTGGCGTCAAGACGTTCGATCACGCTCTCGATCACCAGCTCTGCAGAGGCAACCGCCTCCAGGGAAGTGCTTGATCGAAGCAGGCCAGCGAGGGAGACGGCGACGGCGGGGTCACTTCGGCGGAGCTGTCGATTCCAGGCGGCTTCCTCAAGGATGCCGGGGAGCTGGCGGACGAGGGCATCGCCTGAGGCGTCGA
>Ga0181607_10000549_pt1 | contig 32493 bp, 29 predicted proteins | sample 041ome_9_FD_132420 | JGI IMG/M metagenome (GOLD analysis project Ga0181607, IMG submission 132420) | Coastal salt marsh microbial communities from the Groves Creek Marsh, Skidaway Island, Georgia - 041413US metaG (megahit assembly) | ecosystem: Environmental > Aquatic > Marine > Intertidal zone...
AGCAACTATTGGCAATACTGGTGGGAAGGCCCGTCGATATTCGGTGGGATGTCGGGTGTTGTGTACGCTTTGATGGGGCTCATTATGGCGTCCCAATGGCGCAGGCCCGGATGGATTGCGCCGCCGCCCATGGCGGTGTTTGCTTTTATGCTTATCTGGTTGGTGATTGGCATGGCGGGTAGCATGGAGTTTATCGGTGCAGGGGCGGTGGCGAACGGCGCTCACCTGGGTGGCCTGGTGACAGGCTGGTGCTTGGGCCTTGTCATCGGTGCTATCCCCCGATTATTTAGCCGCCGGTAATGTGGGGGGTGTCGGTGGTGTAAGGAGTCTTGGGAGTCTTAGGAGTGTTGGGGACGATAAGAGTGTCGTGCGTTGTCTGATCAGTATCGTGAGTCAGTGCAGCAGATGGACCGGCAGGTCTATGAGCAGCTGTTGGAGTCACTCTCCACGGGGCGTTGGCCCGACGGTCGCACCCTGACTGAGACCCAGCGCCAGCACGCTATGCGCGCGGTGATTACCTGGGGCGAAATTTATCTGTCGCCGGAAGAGCGCGTTGGCTTCATTGATAAAGGCGCTAAGGCTGGCGACTTCTGCGACGACCCAAAACCTCTGGCCTGGAAGGATTGATCACATGACAGATTGGCATGGTTGCCTGCGCAAAATGCAAACCGAACTTTCCGATACGGTGCGTTACACGCTGACCGCGGGGGGTGAAGAACACTGCGTAAACGTAAACGACTGGTTGGGTCAGTCGCTGCAGCTGAAGTTTGCCGGGGCGATTCACTGTGTTGCCTGCGATCGTCTGACTAAAAAGAGTTTCAATCAGGGCTATTGTTTTCCCTGTTTTCGCAAGCTTGCAGCCTGTGACAGTTGCATCGTCAGCCCTGAAAAATGTCACCTGGCTGAGGGCACATGCCGCGAGCCCGATTGGGCCGAGATGCATTGTCAGGTGCCACATATTGTCTATTTGTCCAACACGTCGAGTGTGAAAGTCGGGATTACCCGTGAGACGCAGCTACCAACGCGCTGGATTGATCAGGGGGCGACGCAGGCAAAACCGATTGCGCGGGTGGCTACCCGACATTACTCAGGGTTACTGGAAGTGCTCTGTGCAAAAGAGGTTGGGGACCGCACCGCGTGGCAAACCATGCTCAAAGGTAACGGTGCGCCACAGGACCTCGAGCAGATTCGCCAGCAGTTGATGTCGAGCTGTGAGCAGGGTATTGCTGACCTCACGCTCAACTATGGCGCTGCGTCGTTTGAGTTTCTAGAGGACGCCGATGAGATCCGGATTGATTACCCTGTATTGAGCTGGCCCGAGAAGGTCAAGGCGCACAATTTTGATAAGCAGGCGAGTGTTGAGGGCACGCTGATGGGCATCAAAGGGCAGTATTTGATGCTCGATACAGGCGTGCTCAATATCCGCAAATTTGGTGGCTACGAGGTGGAGATTAAGGTGGCAGCATGATGGCGTTACGAGAGGGTTTACCCGGAACGATTTACCGCAAGGACTATGCAGCACCCGACTTTACGGTCCAAAAGGTTGATCTTCTTGTTCAGATCAAACAGGGCCGGACAGAGGTGACCGCGACGCTGGAAATCAGTCGGCAGGCCGGGCAGGACAGCGCACTGAAGCTCGATGGTGAACAGCTGGATTTGCTATGGGTCGAGCTCGACGGTCAAAGGCTGTCGCTTGATGATTATGAGATCAGTGACACCGAGCTGCTGATTCCATCGGTGCCGGACAGCTTTTCTTTGCGCACCTGTGTGGCGATTTGCCCTGAGGAAAATACCTCTTTGGAGGGCTTTTACCGCTCTCAGAGCGCTTACTGCACCCAGTGCGAGGCAGAAGGTTTTCGAAAGATCACTTACTTCACTGATCGCCCCGATGTATTGGCCATCTATACGGTGACGCTGGAAGCAGATGCTGAGGCCTGCCCGGTGTTACTCAGTAACGGCAACTTGGTCGAGGAGGTGGCCCTCAACGACGGCAGGCATCGCGCCGTGTGGCATGACCCCTTTCCCAAGCCCAGCTATTTATTCGCCATGGTCGCTGGCGATTTGAAGCGTACCAGTGACGTGTTCACGACGGCTTCGGGTAAATCGGTCGACCTGCACATTTGGGTTGAAGAAAAAGATCTGGGTTACTGCGATTACGCAATGACTTCGCTCAAGGAGGCCATGCGTTGGGATGAGGCAGTTTATGCACTCGAGTATGACCTTGATCTCTACAACATTGTTGCCGTCGACGATTTCAACATGGGTGCGATGGAAAACAAGAGCCTCAACGTGTTCAACACTTCTTGCGTACTCGCACATCCCGACATCACAACCGATATGGGCTTTCAGCGCGTCGAGGCAGTGGTGGCCCATGAATATTTTCACAATTACTCAGGCAACAGAGTCACCTGCCGAGACTGGTTCCAACTCAGTCTCAAAGAGGGTTTTACAGTGTTTCGCGACTCGGAATTTTCAGCGGATATGAATTCCCGGGGCGTGAAGCGTGTTGAGGATGCGCTGTTTCTCAGAACGCACCAATTCGCAGAGGATGCCGGCCCATTGGCCCATCCGGTGCGCCCGGACGCGTTTGTCGACATCTCGAATTTCTACACTTTGACGGTTTATGAGAAGGGCGCAGAGGTGGTGCGCATGCTGCATACCCTTTTGGGCGAGGACGCGTTCTATGCCGGCACGCGCTTGTATTTCGAGCGCTTTGATGGACAGGCAGTGACCTGCGACGATTTTGTGGACTGCCTGGCCGAGGTCTCAGGTCGTGACCTCAGCCAATTTCGCCGCTGGTACGAACAGGCAGGTACGCCTGAGCTGGCCTTCGAAGAGACATACGATGCGGCGACACAGCATTACAGCCTGATCTTGCGGCAACACAATCGGGCAACGCCCGGCCAAAAAGATAAGTCGCCGCTGGTGATTCCCGTTGCCACTGGACTGTTAGTAGACGGCACGCCGATACCGCTGGACTCGGGTACGACGCGGATCCTTGAACTGACTGACCGAGAGCAGACCTTTACTTTCGATAACGTGGCATCAAAACCCGTGTTGTCGTTGCTGCGCGGCTTCTCAGCACCCGTGCGAATGGTGACAGCACAGAGCGAAGCGGATTTGCTTGTGCTGATGGGCAGCGATGATGACCCGTTTGTTGCCTGGGATGCGGCGCAGAACCTACTGGCGCGATTGATAGAGGCCGGTTCTGAAACAGCGCCTGTCGCAATCCCTGATGCTTTTTTGCAGGCCTGTGAGCAGGTGCTGAAGGGATCTATGGATCCGGCGATGAAGGCGCTCACTCTGGCTTTGCCGAGTGAAGAGTTGTTGGCTGATCGGGCAGCGCAGGGCGGCCTCGTGGATGTCGCCGAGATTCATCAGTATCGTTGTCAGGTCAAAGCGGCGCTGGGCGAATCACTGACCAACGCTTGGCGCGACGTTTTGAAAGATCATCCCGCTGCGACCGGGTATACACCTCACGCCAGTGATATTGGTATTCGCTCGTTGCGGCATCTCGCCGGGGACTACTTGCTGGCCGCTAACCCGGCCGATCTGACGGATGCACACCGACTACTGGATACTGCCGACAATTTGACGGATCGCCTGACGGCGCTGCGCTGGATTGTCTATTACGATTCGCCGGATGGGCGTGCGCAACGGCTGGGCGATTTTTATGAGCGGTGGCAACACGAGGCATTGGTGGTGAATCAGTGGCTGACTGTGCAGGCCACCCGTCCTGACCCGAGTTGCGTCGAAGATATTCGTGCATTGCTGGATCACGAGGCGTTCGACTGGCGAAACCCCAACAAACTGCGCGCTCTTGTGGGTGCCTTTGCAGGCGCTAATCCAATTGCCTTCCATCGTCCCGATGGTGCCGGATATCGGCTAATGGGCGAGGTGATCGAGCGCGTACAGGCGAGCAATCCGCAGATTGCGGCGCGCATGTTGGCGCCTTTGACGCGCTGGCGTCGCTACGCAACAGGGCAGGAAGCCATGCGCGCCGAGTTGGAGCGGTTGGCTGCTATCGAGCCTTTACCCAAGGACGTCCTCGAGGTGCTCAGCCGGGCCTTGGCGCCGGCCGATTGAGTCACGCCATCCGGCGGGGGTGCCTTGTCAGCTGGGGTATAGCGCTAGTTTCGCGCTTGCCTCGTGACGTTGGGCGAGCGCCGGCTCTTCTCGCAGCGCGTCAATTAAGCCGGACGCGGCGTCTGCCAGATGACCTGTGCCATAGAGGGCCTCGTCCAGCCTCAATAGCCTCGTGGCGAGTGAAGGCGAGGTCATGCTGGCCAGTTTTTGTAACGATGCGACAGCTGATCCTGAGTACAGCGCGCCCCAATCGAGGATGGCGCTACGCAACGCTGCGGGGTCCTGGGCTTCAACCGCGCGTCTTGCGGCAACCAAAGATTGTCGGATGGTTTCGGGAGATGCTGAGCCTGAGGTAGCCCCCGGGTCTGTAGCTTGCCGCGGTTGGCGGTTGAGCCAGAGCAGGACCGCCATTACCAGCGAGATCACCCACCCCGAGGCGCTGAGTATCCAGAGCCACTGGGGTGCGTTCTGTGTCGACATATCGATGGCACCGGCAGTGGCAGTGGGCGATAGGCTCGAGTCCAGTGGTTGTGACACCGCAACGGCTACGCGGCGCGCTGGTACGACAGCGAATTCAAGTTGGTCAGTATCAGTGTTCCACCAGGGAATGCGAATCTCGGGCAGTACCCAGGCGCCTCCTGATCGCGCGACCAGCGCTTCGCTCTGCACGCGTCGACCTTGCAGGCCATCCGCCAGCTCGCTCTGATCGATGGCCTCTTGATCCGGATAAAAACGGAGCTCCGGAATATTGAGCGCGCCCTGCACGCTGCTCAGGGGAGGGAGCTGGCTGCCCTGAAGCCCGCGTCCTACGAGCGTGAGCGTGCGTGTGGTTGAGTCACCGACGCTCAAGGCTTCGGGATCAATAGACCAATTCTCTTCCAATGTCAGATCTCTTGCGGGTAGCCACACTTCGCCAGGGAAGGTGGTCGGAACGCTCTTCACGTTCATTTCGATCGGCTCAGAGGTTAGACGCAAGCGCCTACCCAGTCGCGCTCCCAGTAGAGAGCGGCCCGGCTGTACTTCTCTCGCGCTGAAACCGATGGCAGGAATCGTCAGCCTGCCGCTTTTCTCCGGGTACACGGCATACCGTAATTCGGTCACCAGCCAGGTACGGTTGCCTACCCGGCGCTGGAACGATCGCCGCTCGAGGTTCTCCACGACGGCGTCCGGTATGTCAAAGGCAGAGATTTCGCCGCCATCGAGGTTAATGGCTTGCTGGAGGGTGACCGTCAGAATGGTCTCGGCCTGAACATAGACGCTGTCGCTTTCAATACTGGCTTCGAACAGCACAAGGGCATCGCCCGGAGCGACCACCGGCTCGGGATTGACGCGAATCGACAGCGGCGTCGTATTACGGCCGCCAGCGGTCAGCGAAGGAATGCTCAACGTCCCCTCTCTAAGCGGTGCCAGTTCCATTTCCAGCGAGCGCGTCACCTGGTTCTGGCCGTTAATGAAGCGCGCGTTGGTGGCGCTTGATCGCGACAAAATCTCCCAATCTCGGCTGAGCGGCGTCAGGTCGATCTCCGCAGGCTGTTCACCCGCGTCCCCTAACAGGGTGAGCCGAAGCGTCTCGCCCATGGCAATTTCCCGTCGATCTACGGTCGCCGAGAGCTCGGCCAGTGCACACTGGGTCCATAGCAATGCACACAGCAGCAACCAGAGGCTGATGTTGCGATTACCAGCGGATCGATTCATCAGGTTCCTCGCCTTCTCTCAGTCGTTGCATGGTTTGGTAACGAAATTTCCGCCGCAGCAGACCTCCCGGGTCATCTGGTACGCGACGCAGCCACTGCTCCAGAGCCTGTTGCTCTTCGAGAGCCTCGTCGAATTTAGCCATCTGCTCCTGCGTTGCGGCCTCCAGCGCATCCTGATTCATGTCCTGCGCATCGGCCAAGGCTGAATCCTGCTGACCCTGCTGTTCTTCCGAGTCGCCGTCTTCGCTATCGCTACCACCACTGTCTTCGTTGCTATCGCCTGGATCTTGCTGTGAATCCCCCTGATCAGATGACTCTGATGAGTCGTCGCCCTCGGACTCGCTCTCATTACTGTCCTGCGCGTCGTCGTTCTCCTGACTCTGCTCGTCACCTTGTTGATCTTGTTGCTGTTGTTCTTCTTGATCCAGCAGTGACTGAATGAAATCACGATTGGCGATCGCGTCCTCGGCATCGGGCGCGAGGCCAAGGCTCTCCTCATAGGCGCGGAGAGCACCCCGAAGATCGCCCTGCAGCGCCAGCGCGTTGCCCAGATTGTAGAAATTGTCGGCAGAGGGCGTGTTGGCGAAGCTCTTTGCTGCCTGCTCGTAGCCGCCCGCCTCAAATTCGGCAACACCTCGCCACGTCGAGTCTTCGAATACCTTTGCCGCGGCGTCGGGTTCTCCTTCAGCAAGATAGCGGGCACCCTGCTGGTCCGGCGTCTGCCAGAGATCGTCCCAGCCTGCCGCTTGCGGCGGTGGAGAATGGGTTATGAGCACCAGCGCCACACCCGCAACCACGCCTTTGCGAAATGCCGGTAACAGTAGCAATGCAACTAGGGCAGCAAGCCAATAGCCCTGATCTTGCCAAGCGTCAGTCTGGCGATCCAAATCCAGTTCGCCCTCGCTGGCCTGTAGATCGCGACTCGTCAGTGCGGCGATGTCCTGCTCATCGAGACGGACGACTTCATAAAGGGCATCTAGTTCCGCCGCAATGGATTGAATCTGATCGGCATCCAGCGCCGGAATCACAATTTCTCCGTCGTTGTCCTTCAGGAAGCCGCCGCTCGGTAATGGAATCGGTGCGCCAGTGGCGGTACCGACCGCCAGAATGGACAGCGTGGCACCGCTGTCCTCCAATGCGCGTTGCGCTGCTGTGATGTCGAAGCGAGGCAGCCCGTCTGTGATCAATAAAATTTGCCCGCCTTGAGCCCCCGCTGTTCGCAGCAGCTCCGACGCCATGCTGATGCCGCTGGTGGCATTCGCCCCCGGCAACGGCATGATGGCGGGGGACAGGGCGGGCATGAGATTGGCGATGGTGCGGGTATCATCAGTTAGCGGGGTCACCACATGTGCATCGCCAGCAAACACCACTAGGCCGGTGACTCCCTCGTCACGCGTCTCCAGCAGATCGAGAATTTTTTGCCGAGACCGCTGAATGCGGCTGGGCTGCACATCTGCCGCCAACATTGACGCACTCAAATCCAGGACGATGACCAGCGCATCGGCGCGCTTGATTACCGGCAACTCTACTCGATTCAAGCTCGGCCCCGCTGCTGCGACGGCAGTGAGGGCCAGCAGCAGAGTAGGTAACCAAACCATTGACCGCTGCTTCTGCTGACGCTGGTCTGGCAGCAAGTAAGAGAGCAGCTCGGCGTCGATGACCTTGGACCAGTCGCCCTGATGTGATCTGCGATACCACAGTGCCGCAGCGACCAGTGGGCATGCGGCAAGCATCCACAGCAATTCCGGTCTCAGTATGTGAACGCCGTCGATCATGTCGCGCGACCGTAGCGGGGATTCATCATCAGCCTCGGCAGCCAGTTGCTTCGCAGCAGGGCGAGAAGGCTCGCCAGCACCAGCGCCGCCAGCAGTGGAATCCAGCTTAATGCGCGCTTGGGACGGAAGGTGCTGGCTTCTTGCTCAACTGGCTCGAGTTCATCCAGCAGCGAGTAAACCGCTTCCAGTTCGGCCGGCGATCTGGCACGGAAATACTGACCGCCGGTGGCCGCCGCAACTGCGTTCAGCATGGCTTCGTCGACCTCGCTGCGGCCTGCCGCCGACCGACCCAGATTCCGGCTAATACCAATGGTATAAATTTTGACGTTAAGCTGAGCCGCCAGAGCAGCCGCTTCCATCGGGTCAACAGTGCTGGCGGTGTCCTGGCCGTCAGTCAGCAAAATAAAAATTCGGGACGACGCGGGTCGCTCTCTAAGGCGTTTGATGGCCAGACCGAGGGCATCGCCGATCGCGGTGTCCTCACCAGCGAATCCCAACTGTGCCTCGTCGATAAATCGGGTGACTGTGCTCAGATCAAAAGTCAGCGGCGCCTGCAGATAGGCGCGGGTGCCAAACAGGATCAGCCCCACTCGATCGCCTTGTCGGCGCTGGGTGAAGTCAGCGGCAATCGCTTTTACCGCAGTGATTCGCGGAACCAGGCGGTTGCCGATTTGCATGTCTTCGATCTGCATGCTGCCCGACAGGTCCAGCCCGAGCATCAAATCCCGCCCGGTGTTAGGGAGCTCGATAGGCTCGCCAATCCATTGAGGGCGGGCGATGGCGGTGACGAGCATCATCCAGGCCAGCCACAGCAGCCACCAATAGCCGCGACCGGATCGTGCTGGTGAGCCCGAGGCAGACAGGCCCCGCCAGCGCGCAGCGAACGGTGCGCGCAGGGCTGACGGCTGTAGCGATTCTCCGCGACTCAACCGGTGCACGATGAACGGTAAGGGTGCGACAGCAAAGACCCACGGCCATAGCCACTCAAGCATGGCTGACCTCATGGTGTTTAATCCATCGCTCCACCGAGTCATACAGACTGTCGCTGACCGGATCTTTAGAGGGTTGATAAATGCGGTCGAGCTCAGTGAAAACTTCGGGCGTCAGGCCTGTACAAGTGGATACCAAAAAGCTGTGCCACGCTGCGCCATGAAGGTTTGCGACGTGTTCGCTGGGAAAGGCTCTGAGCGCTGCAGCCTTCAGCAGCCAATTGATTTCATCCCCGCCTGCCTGTCTTGCTCGCATCAGCGTAAGCTCCGCCAACGCTAATCTTCGGTAGCGGTTGCGTCGGCGCCTTTTTTGGAACCACAAAAACATGCCAATGAGCGCGAGTAATATTGTGACGAGCAGGATCCACCAGCCGGGCGCCAGCGGCCACCAGCCAATCGCGGCGGGTTCGCGCAGTGGGGCGAGTTGGGCCAGCATCATCTCTGGATTCATCGGGGCGGCAACACCGTCAAAAGCTGTTTGAGCGGATCTTCATGAGTGCTGATGCCCAGCAGGGGAATGCGGAGCTCCCTCAGCCGGCGTGCTGTGTGGTCTCGGTGCTCAAGGAAATCCCTTGCGTAGTGCTCCCGGGCGCCGGACAGACTGGTATCGAGCTGTGAATGCGAGTTGCCATCGGTCACTGCGTAGTAGCCTGCCCGCGGTAGTTCAGCCTCCAGCGTATCGCCAATGCCTACTGCGACCACCTGCGTTTTGCGCGCCAGCCGTCGAAGGGGAGCGAGGTGATCACCCTCGAACAGGTCGTGAAAATCACTGATCAGGAAAATACGGCTGCCCGGGCGAGCGATCCGCTCCAATTGTTGCGCTAAATCGCCGAGGGTTAGCTCGGGTGCCGACTGACTGACATTGGGTGTGCCTTCCGCAACCATGTCGCCAATCATATTCAGTACGGCATGCTGGCTACGTTTAGGCCGGGTGTCATGCAGGCGGAGGTCGCCGAGCACAGCACCGCCAATTCGCTCCCCAGCCTGGAGCCCAGACCAAAGGGTCAGCGCGCCAACGTGCGCTGCCAAGACAGATTTAAAGCACCGCGTAGAGCCAAATTTCATGGGTGCCCGCTGGTCTACCGCGACCAGAACGGGCTGCTCTCGATCCTCATGAAATAACTTGGTATGGGGTGTGCCCGACCTCGCCGTCACCCGCCAGTCGATCGCGCGAACATCATCGCCTGCGGCATAGGCGCGCACTTCATCAAATTCGACGCCGCGGCCCCGCTGACGCGCACGGCGCATGCCCGCTAGATTGGCAAGTGCACGGGTTTGACCGGTTACGTCGACAAATCTCGCAGCAAAACGTGCGGCAATGAGCGCCTCAGCTGTCACTTGGGCGCCGCGCGGGCCTGTGGTTGCTAACTGCGCAGTGTGTTCAGGCAACGGGGATGGTCTCAAGTAGCCGCGCAATGATCTGATCGCTGGTCACCCCCGCAGCTTCGGCCTCAAACGAGACGATGAGTCGGTGTCGCAGGCACTCCATTGCCACTGCTTGGACATCATCGGGGCTGACGTAGTCGCGTCCCGCGATCCACGCATTTGCGCGAGCACAGCGATCTAGCGCGATAGTGGCACGTGGGCTGGCACCGTATTCCAACCACTCCGCCAACTCGGCATCGTATTGCTGGGGCGATCGGGTGCCCATAATGAGCTGAATGATGTACTCCTCCACCGCGGGGGCCATGTGGATATCAAGCACAGCTTTGCGCGCCGCGAAAATGTCTTCCTGTGACACGGTGCCCTCCGGATGGCTATGGCTGCCGCCCGCTTCATTCCTTGCTAGCCGCAGGATCGCTTGTTCTGCGCTGGCATCGGGATAAGAAACTCGCACGTGCATCAGAAAGCGATCCAGCTGCGCTTCGGGGAGAGGGTAAGTACCTTCTTGCTCGATCGGGTTTTGGGTTGCCATTACCAAAAACAAATTGGGCAGGGTGTAGGTCTGACTGCCAATGCTGACTTGTCGCTCCGCCATGGCTTCCAGCAGAGCCGACTGCACTTTGGCTGGTGCCCGATTGATCTCATCCGCCAGAACCAGATTGTTGAAAATTGGTCCGTGCTGAAACTCAAACGCGCCGGTTTGTGGGCGGAAAATATCGGTGCCTGTGATATCGCCAGGCAGTAGGTCGGGGGTGAACTGAATACGGTGGAAGCTGCCTTCGATGCCTTCTGCCATCTCTTTGATAGCGCGCGTCTTGGCCAGACCCGGAGCCCCCTCGACCAAGAGGTGGCCGTCGGCGAGGAGGGCCAGAATGAGTTTATGAATCAGATCTTGCTGGCCAACAATCTGTTGCCCCAGCCAGTTTTCTAGGTTTGCGAGGAGTTGGTAATTCACGAGTCAGGCCTTTGTTACCGCAGTGTCAGAAATAGCGTCATTTCTGACCATTACAAGGCCGAGACGTTCAGAAATTTCCCGCTTGTCGGGGAATCTCTTGCTGGCCAGTCAGAAACCCGACAATTTATAGCATGTCAGGGCATCTGTGAGCCCCTCCCGCCAGTCTTCTCTGCCCTCACGCCAGCCTTCAAGCCACTTAATCCGCACGAGGCCGGTTAAAAAGGGACAATTTTCTTTGGAGCGGCCTGCGAGGCCCAGTTGATAGCCTTTTTCAAAGGCGCGTTGGACTCGGTTGCGTTTGAATCGTTTCATCATCTCTCCCTTGTTGGGGCGTCTGCCCAAGGGCGATGCTGTGTCGGCACCGCACCCTTATCGGTAGGGCATTGCGACGGCTCGCTGACGAAGCCGGAACGCATGCCACGCTGTCTCGCTCAGCGAGGTTACGGGAAACGGCGCGGGGACATCTGTTAGTGACCTTCGCAGGACACGCATTGCCTTTCGCTGTGCGCTTGTCGCGTCTTCAGCGGGCGGTGGCAAAAATGTCGCCGGGAAATGGCTCTCATTGCACGTTAGCGCTTTACTCGGGGGTTGTCGAAAAACCTTTTCTCATCAGAGGACCCCCCCCTCAGTCGGCTTGGCTATAAGCCAGTGTTCACGGGCTCTGGCGAGGATATTTTTTATCTGCTGGGTGTGATCCGGCCCGATTAACGGGGCGTAAATCTTTGCGACCGGACGATCGACTCTCCGGTTAAGCCATCTTCCCCCAGGTGGCGAATTCTTACCCCGGCCTCTGGCCGGGGTTTTTTTTGGAGGTCCGGTATGCAGAATCGCACCATCATGCTCTGTCTGGGGTACGCCGGGTTGCTGCCATTCTATGGATTTTTAGCGGGAGCCTGGTGGCTGAAAGATTGGCCCGCTGCCGTTTCCGTGCAGGGTTTCGTGATCTATTCGCTGGGTATTCTCTGTTTTCTGGGTGGCACTCTCTGGGGCCGCGTTCAGTCTTTGGGAGAACCTTTCGCGGCGAGGCTGCTGGTCAGCAATGGCCTGGTGTTATTCGCCGTGGCAGCTGTCCTGACCGCGCAAGCCTGGCTGGCCGCGGTGGCACTGATGGCGGGGTATCTGGCTTTGCTGTGGTATGAGCGCGCCGGTGAGCACCTGCCCGCCTGGTACGGTGTGATGAGACGGAATCTCACTCTGGGGGTGGTATTGGCCCATGCCCTGTTTTTTGCTCTGCAATCGGTTCAATTGTCACCATAAGGGCGCAAAGCTTGAGGATTGTTGGCATCTTGTAGCCAGCGACTATCTACCGCCAGTGCGCGCGCCCCGATGGCGTTGAGCAACCCCGATAGTTTCTGTCCTCCCTGATCGACATACGCCTCGCATCGAGGCAGCAGGCTGGTACGCAGTCGAATACACGGCGAATGCCGACCTGCTTCATCAAACAATACCAGGGCAGTATCGTCCTCGCGCCACGCTGCCTCCAGTGTGGCAATGACGTCCTCCGGCGCCCCGATCAGATCCACGGGCAACACTATGAGGGTCGCACTTTGCGCCGCGGCGGCCAGTGCAACGATGCCGGCACAGGGCCCCGCGTGACTGCGTGTCTCGCACAGCACTCGGTCGCCATAGTGTTGATACAGATGAGCATTGTCGCGACAGCAGATGAGGATCTCGCGAGCTGCCGAGGGACGCGGTGAGCAAAGTGTCGCAACCAGCGGTTGGCCGCCACGCACAATTAGGCCTTTGTCACGGTGGCCCCACCGGCGTCCCGCACCACCGGCCAAAATACCCAAGGTGTACCCCTGTCCCGCATTCAAAGTTCTCGTCCCCTGTGGGATCATTTCCACTTGCTGATTGACTATAGCTCATGCCACCTATGTCGCGTGTTTTAGCGCTCGATACGTCAACGGAAACCTGCACTCTCGCGCTGTGGAGCGGGGGGGCAGTGCGTGCGCGTCATGAGCAGCAGGCGCGTGCTCACAATCGTCACATTCTGCGCATGCTCTCGGAGGTATTGGATGGTCAATCCCTGGCTGAAGCAGTCGATATGGTTGCCTGTGGCATCGGCCCGGGGTCATTTACAGGGTTACGGGTCGCGGTCAGCGTTGCACAAGGTCTGGCCTGGTCTCGGCAATTGCCGGTACACGGCTTCTGCTCTTTGAGTGCTCAGGTCTATAGCGCAGCAGAGCAGGGTCTCCTCAACGATGGCGAGCGCATTTTGACCACCATCGACGCACGGATTGATCAACTTTACGGTCTCTGGGGTGAGTGGCGCGACGGGGTTTTTAGGCCGGATGGCGAACCCTTTATTTGCCCACCTGAGGCGATGTCCGAGTCCGCGCAGGGTGGACTGCAACAGATGCTGGGGTCGGGGGCAGTCTATCGAGATCGTTTACCGGCAGCGATCACAGAACACGCGCAGATACACCCGGCCGTGACGCCGGATGCCGCTGTCATGGCGCGGCTGCTGGGTACCGCTGTGTTGCAGGCGAATCTGCAGCTAGCTCATACACTGTCACCCCAATATGTCCAGAAAGAAATCGGCTGGAAAAAATTATCAGAGCAGGGCCGGCGTGACTGATTGGGCACAAGTGCTGGTCCTAGCGCTGATTCAGGGCATCACCGAATTTTTACCGGTGTCTAGCTCAGCGCATCTGATTTTGCCCGCTCAATTGTTGGGTTGGACGGACCAAGGCTTACTGTTCGACGTCGCTGTGCACGCCGGTACGCTGTGTGCCGTGCTGTGGTATTTCAGAGAGACTTGCTTTGACTTGCTGCGCTCGGTGTTGCCCAGCGCATCGCTTGATCGGACGGAGCTGTGGAGCCTCTGCATTGCGACTGTCCCGGTTGTGGTGGTGGGTGCGGGCCTGAAAGATGTGATTGCCAGTGAGGCGCGTGCTGTCGGCGTCATTGTTGCCACCACACTGATATTTGGCGTGCTGCTGGGGGCGGCGGATCGCCTCGCCAAGCGGGGTGAGAGTCAGACGGCGACGGTCTCTTACCGCGATGCCCTTTGGATTGGCTTGGCGCAGGTGTTTGCTTTGATTCCCGGCACATCGCGCTCGGGCGTGACGATCACCGCCGCATTATTTCTGGGGTACCATCCCGGCGTCGCGGCCCGGTTTTCATTTCTGCTCAGCATTCCTGTCATTGCGGGCGCGCTGTTGGTGATGCTGGTCTCGCCTGAAAGCGGAAGCGCGTCTTTGACCCTGCTACAGTTGCTAGCTGCTTTTATGTTATCGGCTGGTTTTGCCTACGCCGCGATCAAGGGTTTCATGCATCTGGTGAGCAGGATCGGGCTCATGCCCTTTGTAATCTATCGTTTGTTACTGGGCGCGCTGTTATGGGTTTGGGTTGCCGGGGGATAGGGAAAAATGACACAACTTACCGAGCTGATTGATTTTTTGGGCGAGGCGAAAACGCCTTCCCATGCAGTCGCGGCCATGTCATCCCGTTTGCTCGCGGCAGGGTTTGAGGCGGTGGAGCAGTTTGATCCCGGTGCGATGTCGCCTGGCAAAGGCTATTTCATGACCCGGCAGGGTAGTTCGTTGATCGCGCTGCGAGCCGGCGCGACACCGCCGCAGGCCGGACTGAGATTGGTGGGTGCTCATACTGACAGCCCTAACCTGTCGATCAAGCCGAATCCGGTGAAGGGCCGCGGCGGCTGTGTGCAGCTGGGGGTGGACGTTTACGGGGGCGCGTTACTTAACCCCTGGTTCGATCGCGACCTCGCCATGGCGGGCCGCGTAACGCTGTTGACTGACGGGGGCGAGCTTCGCTCGACGTTATTTGATTCAAGCCGAGCGGTGGCCGTGATTCCGAGTTTGGCGATTCACCTCGACCGCGAGGCGAACAAACAGCGTAGCGTGAACCCTCAAACAGACGTGGTGCCGGTGGTGATGCTCGGCGAGCCCGAAGCATTTGACCTGAAAACCTGGCTGGCCGACTGCTTGGCTCGTGACGACGCCGACTTCAAAGGCGCACGGGTATTGGATTACGAGCTGTCGCTATATGACAGCCAACCGCCGGCGCTAGTTGGAATAGATCAACAGTTCCTGACGTCAGCGCGGCTGGACAACTTGCTGAGCTGCTATGCCGGTCTTGCGGCACTCATCGCCAGTGACAATGCAGAATGGTCCATGTTGGTGGCAACAGACCATGAAGAGGTAGGCAGTGCGTCGACGATTGGTGCACAGGGACCGATGCTGATGGATGCATTAACCGCACTGGTGCCCGACGCGGTGCAGAACCAATCTTTAAGGGCACAATCGTGGATGCTGTCGGTCGATAACGCGCACGCAGTCCATCCCAATTTTGCCGACAAGCATGATGACCAGCACAGCCCCCGACTGGCTGGCGGACCGGTGATCAAAATCAATCGCAACCAGCGATATGCCACTGATGCTGAGGGTGCGGCACGTCTGCGGCTGCTGGCCGAGCGGTCTGACGTGTCGGTGCAGGCATTTGTGATGCGAGCAGACCTGGCCTGCGGCAGCACCATAGGGCCCATTACTGCCACTGAAACCGGCATTCCGACAACCGATCTGGGTCTCCCGACTCTGGCGATGCACTCGATCCGCGAGCTGGCATGCGCGGCCGATATTCCGCAGTTATTGTCACTGTTGCAGGCGTTTTACCGCCGTGTTGCTTGAGGAGATGTGTGCATGAGCGCAACCCGGGTTCTGACCGGTATTACCACCACGGGTACACCGCACTTGGGCAATTACGTGGGCGCGATTCGGCCTGCCATTGCGGCTTCCCGTGATGCCTCGGTAGAGGCCTATTTATTTTTGGCCGACTACCACGCGCTGATTAAGAACCAAAACCCGGAGGAGGTGGCCCAATCGAGTCGTGAAATCGCCGCCACCTGGCTGGCGCTGGGGCTCGATCCCGAGAGCACGTTCTTCTACCGGCAATCGGATATTCCGGAAATCACGGAGCTTAGCTGGGTGCTGACCTGCTCCGCGGCAAAGGGATTAATGAATCGAGCCCATGCTTATAAAGCGGTGGTACAGGCGAATGAAGCCTCGGGAGAGGATCCCGATTTTGGCGTCACGATGGGGCTGTTTTCTTACCCCATACTGATGGCGGCTGACATTCTCATTTTTAACGCGCATCAGGTGCCTGTGGGTCGTGATCAGATCCAGCATGTCGAGATGGCTCGCGATATTGCCCAGCGTTTTAACCATCATTATGGAGAGATCTTCACACTACCCGAGGCGGTGGTCGATGACGATGTCGCTGTACTGCAGGGTCTGGATGGTCGCAAAATGAGTAAAAGCTACGGCAATACCATCCCCCTTTTTGGTACGCCGAAACAGCTCCAAAAATCCATTAACAAAATCAAAACCAACCTGCTTGAGCCCGGTGAGCCGAAGGACGCCGACGACTCCACCGTCTTTCAGGTGTGGTGTGCGTTCGCCAACCACGCCGAGCGGGAGAGCATGCGCCAGGCATTTGCTGACGGCATCGCTTGGGGCGAAGCAAAGAAGCAGTTGTTCGAGCGCGTCAATGACGAGCTGGCACCTGCCCGGGGGCAGTATGAGGCGTTAATGGCCAACCCCGGTGAGGTCGAGGCGGTGTTGCAACAGGGCGCTGACAAATTGAAGCCAAAGAGCGAGGCGTTAATGGAGCAGGTCCGCCATGCCGTGGGTCTGCGGGCCCATCACTAGCGCCCCTTAACTCGGCACAATGCTGTCATCGATTGGCGAGGCGATATGGGCGGGCTGTCTTACAGGGCCAAGGTCAACCCGACGACAGCACTGCGGGGTTCGCCAACAAAGTACCGGTAGCTGCCGAAGCCAAAATCCGCGCGCTCCGCGTACCCTTCATCGAGTAGATTGGTTGCCACGAGCGTGACGGTCACGGTTGGACTCACTGCCCACGCCGCGCGCAGATTCAACAACTCATGCCCTTGGTATTCGTGCTGATTGGCAGGGTCCAGCCAATATTTAGCAACCCATAGCCATTCGAGCTCCGCGGTCAGTGCGGGGCCGTTGGCGGAAAAATCAGCGAGTAATTGAACAGAGCCAAAGTGCTTGGGTGCGGTATCGATGTCGTTGCCTTCGATATTGCTCCGTGAACCCAGTAGCTCCATATCGCTGTCGTAGCGATGGCGAGCATAGCTGCCATTGCCGCGCAGAGACCAGATCTCCGACAGGCGCCAACTGGCCGCCAGCTCAATGCCACGGTGCGTGGTTTCTGCACCAGAGACGTTGTAGCGGTCGCGATCTTGAAAAATGACGTTGTCTTTCGTCATCCAGTAGGCAGTGATGTCATAGGCAAAGCCATTGAGATCACCTCGTACGCCCAGTTCCGCACTGTCGATGGTCTCAGAGTCGATATCCGCGACCATTTGGCCTGATTGCAGCCGGTAAAGTTCTGCCGTTTGGGGTGCGCGGAAACCCGTTGCGACCCGGCCATAGAGCGTGCGCCGTGCTGTGTGATGGCTGAGCGCGATATTGCCTGTCCAGTCGCTGAAATGGTCTTTGCGGCTCGCCGGTCGATAGAACCGGCAGGCGCTGGCGGTGGGCGCGCACGCGGGCCCCGGGTCGGTGCCATTGCGGTAGTCGTAGCGGGTCTCTTCGAGACGCAGCCCGCCGTCGAGCTGCCAGCTGTCTGATAGCGCCCACTGCAAGTGACTGAAGCCGGCGAGGGTGTTGGCATCGACATCGTAATCGTAGTGAATGCCATCGGGTTGATTGGGGCTAAAAAATTCTGCCTGTGTCTCGAGCAGTGAGCCCTCGGTGCGATCGACGTCGACGCCCGCATACCAGTCCAGTCTCCCCGTTGTATTGCTGGCGAGTGCTTGCAGGCCGATGCTTCGATGCCGGTTATTTTCCGTCGCTTGCCACGGCAGATAATGCTGCAGGAATGTCATGCTGTTACTGCGCCAGTAGGGACGCAGCGTCAGCTCTCCCTCGCCGCCCCAGTCCCGACTGAGGCTTAAATAGCCTCTGGCCGACCAGGCGTTGCGATAAGCCTCTGGGTTCGGATTCTGTTCGCGCGCACCGTCATCTTTGTAGGCTTCATAGCCACGTATGTAGCCAGCGGTTTCTTGATCCAGCTGACTGCCTTCCAGGACACCGGCAACCCGCCAGGCACCCCAGTTGTCATCGAGTCTGAGTGTGGCCTTTTGCTGATCGTAGCCAGATTGGTCCTGATAGCCGCCGTATCGTGCGGTCTGAGCCGATAACGCAATGCTGTCCCAGGCGCCGCTAGCCGAGACGCGATAGTAATCCCGTGAACCCGCCTCGACTCGGAGCTGGTTTGGCGTCGCCTCCACACTCCGGGTGAGCACGTTGATAATCCCGTGGAGCGCGTTAGAGCCAAATACGACCGTGGCAGGGCCTTTGAGCACTTCCACTTTGCCGGCTTGTAGCAAATTCGCGTCAAACAGCTGGTTCACATTGCAAAAGCCGGGCGAGCGCATGCTGATGCCATCCTGAGCGGTCATAAAAGCGCCGCAGCTGCCTGCCCCTGTCAGCACCGGCGAGCGCAGCGAGATCAGTGACTCTTGCCCATTGCCGCGACTGACCCAACTGCCGGCGATACGGTTGAATACCTGGTTGCTGTGTTGGGGTGAAATTCGCTCGAGCGTCTCCTTGTCCAGTGACGACCAGGCAGCGGGCAGGGCCATCGCAGAAGCCGGTGTGCGGGAGGCTGTCACGATGACGGTCTCGAGCTCGTCACCCGGGTCGCCCTGCTGCGCGAGCGCTCCAACAGGAGGAAGGGCGAGCGCCATGGCGAACAACAAAGACACACTCCGGAGGCGGACCGGCGGTTGCGGATACAGCATAGTGACTGTCCTGGTAATCAGGTGACCTGCCACAGTTCGTGACAACAGCGCGCATTTTGGGCAAAACTCCACCCCATGCCAAGTAGAGAGGACCGCAGACCTTGAGTGCCGAGGTATTGGCCGTGAATGACACGCTCCCGATCCGAACCAGTGAGCCGGTTCATTCGGGCAAGGTGCGCTCTGTCTATTGGTTGAGCGAGGCCGACAGTGCCCGATTGATTCGTGAACGGAGCTACGACGTAGCGCCTGATGCACAGTTGGCCGTCATGGTCATCAGTGACCGTATTTCGGCTTTTGACTGCATTTGGCACGGAGAGGGCGGGCTCGCCGGCGTGCCGGGTAAAGGTGCGGCATTAAATGCGATCTCGCATTTCTGGTTTCAAACCTTTCGTGATGCGGGCTTGGCACGCAGTCACATTCTCGAGGTCCCACATCCACTGGTATGGGTTGTGCAAAGGGCGAAGCCCATTATGGTGGAGGCCATTGCTCGGCGTTTTATCACCGGTTCAATGTGGCGCGCTTATGAGCGAGGCGTGAGGGAGTTTTGCGGCATCGCGCTACCCGATCATCTGCACAGAGATCAACGATTGAGCGAGACGCTGGTGACGCCCTCTACCAAGGGGGTCATGCGCGGTTTGCCGGGTATTCCAGAGGCGGACGACACCAACGTGTCCAAGGAGCAGCTGGTGACGCACTGGCAGGCATTTGGTTTTCACTCGGTTAACGATGTTGAGCGCTATGAGATCCTGCTCAGAGAGGGTGTCGAGTTAATTGCCCAACATTTGACCCCGCTTGATTTGATGTTGGTCGATACAAAATTCGAGTTTGGTTATGCCCGCGATGCCGAGGGCCGAGAAAATCTGATTTATATGGATGAGGTGGGCACACCAGACTCGTCGCGTATTTGGGATGCCGTTGCTTACCGGGGCGGCAGCGTGATCGAGAACAGCAAAGAGGAGTTCCGGCAGGCGCTCCTGCGGCACGTTAATGACGCAGAACTGCTGCTCGACCATCAACGCTTTGAGGAGCGAAAACGCTTTGCGGCGGAGCACGCGTTGCCCGCCGTCATGCTACATACCTTGTCAAATACCTACTCGTCGGTAGCAGAGCGAATCATTGGCCAGCCGCTGTCTGTGCCAGAGAGGCCTCTGGAGAGTATGATGGCGGTGCTTGGGGACGAGTTTGATCTGGTGCGCTAGCGCGTCGGACGGGGGAAATCGATGCCAATTTTTCAACTAACAGAGACCCTGTCAGTGGCCGCGCAGGTCACACCGCAGGATATTCCTAATATTGCTGCGCAAGGTTTCTCAACGGTGGTTTGCAATCGCCCCGACGCCGAGGTGCCTGATCAAGCCTCAATGGATGCCATCGAGGCGGCCTGTAATGACGCGAACGTCCTCTTTGTGCGCTATCCCGTTGATGCCCTGAACTTCCCGGGTCCCGATCTCGAGGGTTTGGGAGAGCTGTTTGATGATGCCGGTCAGCGAGTTTTAGCCTACTGCCGCACCGGAACCCGCTGCGCCAACTTGTGGGTGGCGACCCGTAGTGAGGAAGAACGCCAGGCCGCTATTCAGGTGGCGCGGGAAATTGGCTTCGATCTCAGCATGGTGACACCGCGTTAAATCGCGCTCTGACCGCTTGTTACACACGATTAGGCGGTTTTCAGTTTAAGGCTTCGAGCAACGCACTCATCGCGAGTTCCGCGTCTACCCCCCATTGGGCGGAGTCCATGCCGGTTAATGGCAATAACTCAGAAGCCGGTGGTAGGTGTTCGGGATGATGGGCCTCGGCAATCGTCGCATAGGGTGCGAGTGAGTCGGTGGTCAGACCTGCATCCAGTCTATAAAGCCGGATATACAAGAGATCCCCTTCGGCCACCGTGCCTTCCGCGTGTTGCGCAAATCCGTAACCACAGGGTGCACTGGCTTCGGCGAGAACTTCCCGGGAAATGGCGCAGGATGCCTCGGCCAGGGTGCTGCCAATGCTCATGCCACTGCGTATTGCCTGATCGGCGCTGGCCAGCGCTTGGGGTGTTGGCGCGGCGAACCGTGTGACCGCCAGCGTGCGGCAAATATCCCGCCCGTTATGCTGGCTACACAGATTGGCAACGCGGCTCACCTCATCTTGATGAAGCACTTTGACGCGGTAGCTACCGAAGCGCTGTAGGATTTGTTCGCTGTTCACTCAGAGCTGTTCCTTTCGCTGCGTCGGCGCTTAGCCTCGTGAAATCTGGCAAAGGCGGCACGGCGCGGGCGGACACTAACGCGACTGCCATGAATCTGCAATCAGTGAGCCGCTCGATGGCACAATTTGTGGGGTATGATCCGCTCGACCCATCAACGGACCGGCGGATGGCTATCGGTCAAACGCCGCATCACCCACTGTCAGGAGATCTCGCCATGAACCTGTTTCGCCATGCTGTAATGACGTTGACCTTGCTGCTAGCAGTTCAGACCTCTTTGGCGGCGGCCGATTCTCTGCGGGATGAAGTCAGTGCTGTCTACAGCGACAAGCTAAAGGACCTGTTTCTGTACTTTCATCAAAATCCCGAGTTGTCGACGATGGAGCACAAAACGTCCGCTCGGCTTGCCGACGAGTTGGAGTCATTGGGCTACGTCGTGCATCGAAACGTGGGTGGTACCGGAATCGTCGCTCTGTTGGAGAATGGCGATGGGCCATTGGTCATGTTCAGGGCCGATATGGATGGTCTGCCGGTTGAGGAAAAATCCGGACTTGCCTACGCGTCGCGGGCTAAGCAGATCGACCCGAATGGCAACGAGGTGTTTGTCATGCACGCCTGCGGCCATGACGTGCACATCACGAGTCTGGTGGGGACTGCCCAGCTCATGGCCGAGAAGCGGGACGAGTGGCAGGGCACGCTGATGCTGATTGGCCAGCCGGCGGAAGAACGTGTGCTCGGTGCGGCGGCGATGCGCGCTGACAATCTGTGGCAGCGATTTGGCCAGCCGGATTACGCGATGGCGTTTCACGTCACCTCGGCCATGCCAACTGGATTGCTGGGCGCCTCCGTGGATTCTCCCTATTCGGGTGCTGACACCGTCGATATTTATATTACCGGCGTGGGTGCTCACGGCGCCTCCCCTCATCGCGGCGTGGATCCCATCGTACTGGGCTCGCAAATCGTGATGGGATTGCAGACCGTGGTCAGCCGAACGTTACCGCCGCGGCGGCCCGGTGTGATCACCGTGGGTGCTTTCCACAGCGGCACCAAGCACAACATTATTTCAGATGCCGCCCACCTGCAGTTAACGGTGCGCAGCGAGTCTGCTGAGGATCGAACGCTGTTGCTCGATGGCATTCGTAGAGTGGCAGAAAACATGGGTCGGGTAGCCGGCTTGCCCGACGAGCTGCTGCCAAAGGTGGTGGTGTCTGAGGAGAGTGTGCCACCCACCTTGAATGACAAAGCGTTGACCGAGCGCATCATGGCGTTGTGGAACGGGCACTTTGGCGCGGGCGTTCTCTTCTCGGGTGAGCGTCTTGGTATGGGTGCAGAAGACTTTCCGTTTTTTACCGTCGACCCTTATATACCCAGCCTTTACTTCGCGGTGGGCGGCACGCCGCCCGAAGATTTTGCGATCGAGCAATCCGGAGGAGATCCTGTACCGTCGCATCACTCGCCGCTGTTTAAGATCGAACCCGACGCGTCGGTCACGATGGGCGTAGAAGCGTCAGTGACGGCATTGTTGGATTTGCTCGGTTCGTGAATGTCACTGACGACGCGTGGCGTGAGCCGCGTTTTCCTGTTTGGGACCGCGCAGTTCGTCTGATCCATTGGTCCTTTCCAATCGGTCTTGGGCTCATGTGGTGGAGTGGCGAACAGGGGCGTATGGATGTCCACCAATGGGTAGGGTATAGCCTCTTATGTCTCGTTATGACACGCGTGGCGTGGGGATTTGTGGGTAGCGAGCCGACGCGTTTTACTCATTTTGTGCCGAGCCCCTCCGGGTTGCTGCGCTACCTCAAAGAGGGCGGGGAGTATGCGGGGCATAATCCTCTGGGGGCGCTGTCCGCGCTGGTATTACTGGGGCTCGTGCTGACGCAATCCCTGTCGGGCACCATGAGTCGCGACGACCTGCTGTTTGAGGGACCGTTCTCTTACTGGGCGGGTGATCTGTCTGGCACGATGACCGAGTGGCACGAGATTAACTGGCAACTGCTGCAGGGATTCGTTGCCCTGCACCTTGTCTCTGTCGGCTGGTACCAATGGCGCAAGCGCCAGCCGTTGCTGCAGGCAATGTGGCGAGGCAAGGCAGGGCATAAGCACGCCCGCTCCGCACCCAAGCCGCTGCTAGGGGCGATCGCGATCCTGTTGGCGGCGGCGGCGGTGCTCTGGGGGTTGGTGAGCGTGGCGCCCGAGGCGCCCAGCTACTACTGACGCTGGAACACCGCATCGAGCGCATCCTTAGGATGCGAACTCGATGATCAAATTGCCTCAGGATAGCCTGAGGAGACTGAGTGACGGGTCAGTGGAGTCAGTAAAGGTAGTCTTTTGACTTGTACTCATCGTGGCAGGCTTTGCAGGTGCCCCCTGTGGCAATGAACTGATCGCGGCTGGCACCCTGGTCTCCCTCGCTGGCCGTTTCGGCCAATTGAGCGGCGGCCGCGCGGAAGTCGTCTAGTTTGCTCTGGAAATCATCCATGTTTGACCAGATGTTTGGGCGTGCTCGCGTCATGCCTTTTTCCGAGCCGGGCGCAAAACCACGCTCAACGCCAAATTGTGCGGCGTGATTCAAGTCAGCTGCCCAACCGGCAAAGCGGGCGTTATCCCACTCGATCTTGCCCTTCACCATATCGCCCATTGGCCCGAAGGTCATACCCAGCAAAGCGAAATAAGACTGACGCAGGGACTGCAATGGCTCTGACTGCTCGATGTGAGCGAGGGATGGGCCAGAGAGCAAGGTGGCTGCAAGCAGGGTGCTTACCAGTGTCTGTCGTTTCATATCAAATCTTCCCGGTCTATCAACTATTGGATTGGCGCTCGGAGCGGGCATTTCTCCGAGCAGGCTATCCCAATAAGGGGAGTGAGTTGCCCCCCTTGGTGGGTTTACACTTTGCCTCCTAAGGAGACGCCATGTCGAATCAGTTACCGCTAGATGCCTACTGGATGCCCTATACCGGTAACCGCCAGTTCAAACGAGACCCGCGCATCATTGTTGCGGCTCAGGATGTGTGGTTTACGGATGATCAGGGCAGGCGGATTCTTGACGGACACTCCGGTCTGTGGACATCTGGGTTGGGACACGGCCATCCCGAGGTATCCAAGGCGGTGGCGGAACAGATTGAGACGCTGGATTTCGCACCGCCCTTTCAGTTCGGTCACCCGGCGGCTTTCCAGTTGGCGGATCGACTCAGGCATTTGATGCCCGGTGATCTTAACTATGCCTTTTTCACCAACTCGGGATCCGAGTCCGCTGACACGTCGTTGAAGATGGCGCGCGCCTACTGGCGTCTCAAGGGGCAGCCGGCCAAGACGCGGTTTATCGGCCGCCAGAAGGGGTATCACGGGGTCAATTACGGCGGTACCGCGGTCGGTGGTATTGGCGCCAATCGTAAGCCCTTCGGACAGTCATTGGAGGTTGATCACCTGCGGCACACCCTGCTGCCCGAGAATGCCTTTTGTCGAGGCATGCCCGTTCATGGTGCCCACCTTGCCGATGAGCTTGCGGATCTGATTACGCTGCATGACGCCTCGACCATCGCCGCCGTTATTGTCGAGCCTATGGCAGGTTCGGCGGGTGTCATCCCGCCGCCCACGGGTTACCTGCAACGATTGCGTGAGCTTTGTGATGCCAACGATATTCTGCTGATCTTCGACGAGGTCATCACCGGGCTGGGCCGATGCGGGGCTTACACCGGAGCTGAAGCGTTTGGTGTGACCCCCGATATTCTCAACCTGGCCAAGCAAATCACCAATGGTGCGGTGCCAATGGGCGCGGTGATGGCGACCCCCGAGATTTACGACACCTTCATGGCGCATGGTGGACCGGATTATGCGTTGGAATTTGCCCATGGGTATACTTATTCGGGACACCCGGTCGCCTGCGCAGCCGGGCTGGCTGCGCTTGAGGTCTTGGTGCGAGACGAGTTGCCTGCGAGGGTGGCCGCAGAGGCGCCATTTTGGGAGTCGCTGCTCCACGACGCGGTAGCAGACAAGCCTCATGTCGCAGACGTGCGCAATTATGGCTTCGCTGGAGCGCTGACGTTGGATCCCTACCCGGGAGAGCCGCTCCGCAGACCCTTTGAGGTTGCCATGCGGATGTGGGAGAAGGGCTTTCTGGTGCGCTATGGCGGCGATACGATTCAGCTCGCGCCGCACTTTGTGATGGCGCGCGAGCAGATGACCTCGCTCGTGGAGGCGCTGGCCGAATCTCTGGATGAGTTAGCCTGAGTCTCCGCAGATCCCTCGTCGCGCAGCGCCGTCTGGGTACTCCTGTTTCTCTTTTTTACCGACGAGTGCCATGACGCCCGCGAAATGCAAGAGACCGCACCCGCAGCGTGTGCCCTCTGCAGCGGATAAGTTGGAGGAGCAGTGATGACCTCGTGGACGCCGTATTACATCGTCAACGCCTTCACAGAGCGGACATTCGGTGGCAATCCTGCCGCTGTCATGGTCCTAGATGATTGGTTGAACGACGATCAGCTACTGGCGCTAGCAGCGCAACACAACCTTTCTGAGACCGCGTTTCTGGTCGAGCGCGACCCAGGTGTTTACGGTCTTCGGTGGTTTACACCCGCGGCCGAGGTGCCGCTATGTGGTCATGCGACGTTAGCCGCCGCTCACGTGCTGCGACACGAGTTGGGCGTCGACGTGCCACGGTTGCAGTTTGAGACACTGCATAGCGGGCGGCTGACTGCCAGCGCGCAGGAAGTGGGCATCGCGATCGACCTGCCAGCGATAACCTTTGAGCCGCACGCAACGGAGTCTGAGATTGTCGCTGCCCTCGGTGTGGCGGTGCTGGAAGCGGTCAGACCGGTCGAGACGCCATGGCAGGTCGTCTATCGGTTGGCGCATGAGCAGGATGTCAGGACGCTGACACCGGACATCGGCCGGCTCGCGCGCGCGGTGCCCCATTGCGTCATTGTCACTGCGGAGGGGCTTCAGGTGGATTTTGTCTCGCGGATGTTTGCACCGCAGTATGGCGTTGATGAAGACCCGGTAACGGGTTCTGCACACTGTCTTTTGACACCCTTCTGGGCAGCCTCTTATGGCAAATCCTCGCTCACCGCTGAGCAGTGTTCATCGCGTGGCGGCAGGTTGCACTGTACCTTGGAGGATTCGCGGGTCATTTTGACGGGGCAGGCTGTCACCTTCGCCACGGGGCACATCACCGCCCCGATCTGAGGGCGCTCGGAGTCTGGTTGTCGGTAAGCCACATCCTCGCAGCGTTGGTGCCTTGAGAAAGCAGCGCGATGCGACGCGGTGAGGTCGCAGTATTCCGCGCTAGGGGCTCATCGCCACGTCTTGGTTAGCGAGTTGCGCTGCCAGCCAAGCGTCCATGCGGGCTTCTAGAATATCGAGTGGGAGCGCACCCGCGCCCAGCATGTGATCGTGGAAGCTGCGGATATCAAAGTTGTCGCCAAGAGCTGTTTCGGCCTTGCCTCTGAGCTCCAGCATTTTCAGTTGTCCGATCTTGTAAGCCAGTGCCTGCCCGGGCCAGCCAATGTAGCGGTCGATCTCATTGATGATGTCGGCCTCGGACTTGGCGGCGTTATCGAGAAAGTAATCGATCGCCCTTTGTCGGCTCCAGCCGAAATAGTGGATGCCGGTGTCGACCACCAGGCGCACCGCTCGCCACATGTCATACACCAGTTGTCCGTAGCGGGAGTAGGGGTCGGTATACAAACCCATGTCATAACCGAGGCGCTCTGAGTACAGGCCCCAGCCCTCGATGAAGGCAGTAAAGCCTCCGTTGCGGCGGAACTCCGGTAGTCCGGTGAGTTCTTGGGCCAGTGCTATCTGCAGATGATGGCCGGGCACGCTCTCGTGCACGCTCAGCACCTCCATTTCAAACTTGGGTCGCACGGCCGGCTGATGGAGGTTGACGTAGTACCAGCCCGGCCGGGAACCATCGATCGCAGGACGCATGTAATAGGCGGTAGTGGTATCCGGCGCTTCTTCGTCTGGAATAGGGCGTACACCATAGGGTGCTCTGGGGAGTTTGCCAAAAAGCTTCACCAGTCCTGGGTCGAGGCGTTTCGACACTGCCTGATAGCCCTCGAGCAACGCTTCTGGGGTGTCGTAGTAGAACTGCGGGTCAGTGCGCAGGAAGGTGTTGAAGGCCGCGATGTCGCCTTCAAATTTAACCTCTTCAATGACCGCCAGCATTTCGCTTCGGATGCGCGCCACTTCCTGTAGCCCGATTTCGTGGATTTCGTCCGGTGTTAAGTCGGTGGTAGTAAAGTGCCGTGCCAGGCGGCTGTAGACCTGCTTTCCACCGGGCAGTGCGCCAATGCCCGGCGCCCTCGCGGCGGGCAGATAATCCTGTTCAAGAAAGCTGAGGAGTTCCTGCAATGCCGGATTGATCTTCTTATCAATGATGGCGGCGGCGGATGCGGTAAGTGTCTCGCGCGTCTCATCATCGAAACTCTCTGGCATCTCTGCAAAGGCGCGGTAGAACGGACTTTCCTCAGCGTCATCGGTGATCAGGTTTTGAATCTGGGCGGGCACGCGCGACATGACGATCTGCGCCTGAGTGCGCTCCCGTGCGATCCCCTCTTGCAGGAGGGCACGATAGTCTCCCAGCTGCGCTGGCAAGGCGTCCAGGCGCGCCAGCCAGTCCTCGTAATCCCGCTTATTCTCCATGGGCAGGTAATCGATCATGCTGTGTCGATGTTGGGGGCCAGAGCGCATATTCAGCGCGATCAGATGCAGGCCATCCTCGAACTCTGTGCGGTTGTCTCTCAGCTGCCTGAGGAGCATGGCCCGGTTTATTTGCTCATCGCTGGTCAGCGTGGCGGGTTCCAATTGTTCGAGGCGTTGTACAAACTGACCTGCGTCATCGTAGCGTCGCTGAAAGGCCTCAGGGCTCATGTCGGTCCACTGATTGTTGCCAGAGCGATCTCCGTACTCGAGCCGTCGCTCCGGATATTGTTCGAGCACCCACTGCCAGTGCTCGTCGATAATGGCTGAGAGCGCCGATTCCGACGCTGAGGCCGAAAGCGGCGCCACGAAGAGGCAGCCGGCCAAGAGTCCGCGCACCAGCGGCCATAGGTGAGACGATGCGTTGTGTTCAGTCATGACGTGTTCACTCCGGGCGCCAGTAGACGGACTGCTGGCGATTTCTCAATAGATCTGGGGTGCTACCCGGTCGTGCCGGCGTAGGTCCGGCGCTGGTACACGGGATATGTGCGGGTTAGCGACCCAGTATCGAGCGCGCAACCAACTCGCGCATGATCTCTGACGAGCCGCCATAAATCGTCTGAATGCGGGCATCGACATAGAACCGTGAAATGGGGTATTCCGAGGTATACCCGTAGCCGCCAAACATCTGCAGGCACTGATCGGCCACGCGGCATTGCATCTCGCAGCTGGCCAGCTTCAGCATCGCCGCGGCATCGGCGGTTAGAGTGCCTTCGGCGTATTCGCGCGCGCACTGCTCGTAAAACGCTCGATTAATGGCGATGTCGGTTTTGACGTCAGCCAGTTTGAATCGGGTATTCTGGAACTGCCCGATTTTTTGGCCAAAAGCCTCGCGCTCCTGCACATACTGCAGGGTGATGTTGAGTGCGCCCTCTGAGGCGGCCACCGCTTGCGCAGCGATACCGAGTCGCTCCCGCGGCAGCTCTTCCATCATGATTACAAAGCCGCGGTTTTCCTCGCCAAGTAGCGCCTCCGCCGGCAAGCGGACATCGTTAAAGAACAGCAGCGCCGTATCGGAGGTGTGTTGACCAATCTTGTCGATCTTTTTGGACTTTTCGAAGCCGGGGCTGTGTGCATCGACGAGGAACAGCGAGGTGCCTTTGGCGCCTTTGCCTGGATCAGTAATGGCGGCCACAATCACTAGGTCGGCGTGGATGCCGTTAGTGATAAAGATCTTGGATCCATTGAGAACCCATTCGTCTCCGTCGCGCACCGCGTTGGTGCGAATGCCCTGAACGTCCGAGCCGGCGCCCGGCTCGGTCATCGCGAGTGCGCCGACGACTTCGCCCTTGGCCATGCGCGGCAACCAGTGCATCTTTTGCTCCTCAGTGCCGTACCGGCTGAGGTAGGGCGCGATGATGTTGTTGTGGATGCCATAGCTGGAGGCGAAACCGCCGAATCCCATCTCCGACAGCTCTTCAATCATCGCCAACGTGACGTGAGGCGTGGTGCCGGCGCCCCCGTATTGCTCTTCCATATCGGGGCAGAGCAAGCCCGCCTCACCCAAGCGGTTCCAGAGCGTGCGCGGCACCATCCGCTGCTCTTCCCACTCCTCGTAGTGGGGTGTAATCTCCTGCTCGAAAGCGCGCCGCGCCATATCTCGAAACAGCGTGAGTTCGTCCAAATCAACGGCTTGATTCATGTTCCTGCCCTGAACGTTTTTTTGAAAGCAGGAGTATGAAGAAGATCTCGCCGCAGCACAAAGCAGGCCCGGAGACAGCACTGTGCAGGCATCCAAGATTCAATCCAGTCAGGATGGGCCCGAGACCCGGGAGCGTTTGTTGCTTCAGCTGTCGCCATTGTTGCCCGACCATGAAGTGACGAGCCTAGTCGAACAATTTGATACTGAGGGCTACTGTGTCATTCCTGAGCTGCTCGACGCGTCTCAGCTACAGCAACAGCGTGCCGCCCTCGCTCCGTGGATTGATGGCGGGCCGAAGGGGCGGAACGTTTTCGAGGGGACCCGGACGCACCGCATCTACGCGATGCTGGCCAAAGATCCGGCGTTTGCCGACTTGGTGGCCCATCCCGTCTCATTGGCGTGGGCTGAGCACTATCTCGGGCAGAGTTGCCTGTTGTCCGCCTGTCTGGCTATTCATCTGCAGCCGGGTGAGTCAGCTCAACCCTGGCACACGGATGACGGCCATACCTCCCTGACGCCACCGCATGACTTACTCGGCGTGTCGACCTTTTGGGCGCTCGATGATACGACGGTGGAGAACGGCGCCACCGAGGTGCTGCCCGGCAGTCATCGCTGGTCTGAGACCGAGTTCCCGGGGGTGCTACGGGATCAGGATTTTGCAACGGGAGAAGACGTAGCCGGCGACCCGGGCGCGCACCCAGGCGCCGTGAAGGTCACCATGCCAGCGGGGTCTTTGATGATCGCCCGGGGTGACCTGTGGCACCGCGGTGGGGCGAACCGGTCGGATACCACTCGTTGTCTCATTACCCCGCAATACTGTGCGGGTTGGTTGCGGCCGCTGGAAAGCATGCTGTTGTCGGTGCCGCCCGAGCCTGCCGCCGCCCTGCCAAAGCGTGTCCGGGAATTGCTCGGGTACTCCATTCATCCCCCGTTTATGGGTTATTCTGACGGCATGCATCCGCAGCGGGTGTTGTCATGAGCAATGCTTCGCTGACTCATTAACGATAATCGAACATTCCGAGGTCATCATGCGCGACTACACACAGTTCTATATCAACGGTAAGTGGGTTGACCCCGTCACACCCAAAACGCTCGAGGTACTGGACCCCTCTACCGAAGAGGCCTGTGCCACCATTTCACTCGGTTCAGAAGCCGACGTCGATTTGGCGGTGGCCGCAGCCAAAGCCGCGTTTGAAACCTTCAGCCAGACCTCTGTGGCGGAGCGGGTCGGAATGCTCGAGCGGATGGCGGAGATTTTCCAGCGCCGCATTGGCGAGATCGCCGAGGCCATTCGTCTCGAAATGGGTGCGCCCATCAAGCTGGCCAGTACCGCGCAGGCGTATGCCGGGCTGGGCCACATCACCGAAGCCGCGAAGATTTTGAAGGACTACACCTTCACCGAAGATCTGGGCCCACACCGGGTGGTGAAAGAACCCATCGGCGTCTGCGGCCTCATCACCCCTTGGAATTGGCCCCTGAATCAGGTCAGCTGCAAGGTCGCGCCGGCGCTGGCGGTGGGCTGCACCATGGTGCTTAAGCCCAGCGAAATCGCGCCGCTGTCGGCTTATCTCTATGCAGAGATTATGGATGAGGCGGGCATTCCCGCGGGCGTATTCAATCTGGTCAACGGCGACGGACCCACTGTCGGTGAGGCCCTGTCGCGCCATCCCGATGTCGACATGATGTCCTTTACCGGCTCAACGCGCGCGGGCTCGCTGGTCGCACAAAATGCCGCGCCCACCGTTAAGCGCGTCACGCAGGAGCTGGGCGGTAAGTCACCGAATATCATCCTCGCGGATGCCGATTTGGAGGCAGCGGTCACCCGCGGCGTGATGCATATGTACAACAACACCGGGCAATCCTGTAACGCACCATCGCGCATGCTGGTGCCCCGCGACCTGCTGTCTGAGGCGGAAGCGATTGCCGCCAAGGTCACCCAGAGCGTGGTGATTGGCCCGACCGCTGAAGACTCCACAACGATGGGTCCTGTTGTTTCCAAGGTGCAGTGGGACAAGATTCAGGCGCTCATCGAAGGCGGCATCGCCGAGGGCGCGAAAGTGGTCTGCGGCGGACCGGGCCTGCCTGATGGCATTGACCGGGGCTATTACGTGCGACCCACCGTGTTCTCCGACGTTACGAACGACATGAGCATCGCCGCACAGGAAATCTTTGGCCCCGTGTTGGTTATGATTCCCTATGACAGCGAGGAAGAGGCGATCCAGATCGCCAACGACACGCCGTACGGTTTGGCAGGCTATGTGCAGAGTGGCGATTTAGACCACGCGAGAAAAGTGGCATCGCGCATTCGCGCCGGTAATGTTCACATTAACGGCGCCTCGCCCGGCATGGATGTACCCTTCGGCGGTTACAAGCAGTCGGGTAATGGCCGCGAATGGGGCGCACACGGCTTCACTGATTACCTCGAGATCAAGGCGATCTCCGGGTTTGAGGCTGCCTGACTCACCGATTCGTAACCGGGGCTGCCTGTGAAAGCGATTCTGGCGATCGATCAGGGTACAACGGGCACCACGGTTGCGGTGATGAATACCCGGGGGGCTCTGCTGGGGAGCGTCAACTATGAGTTCCCCCAGATCTATCCCAAGCCGGGCTGGGTAGAACATGACCCGGAGGCGATCTGGGCATCAGCCCTCAAGGGCATCCGCGCTGTCTTTCGCAGGGGGCTCTGCAAGCCCACCGAGGTTGCGTGTATTGGCATTACCAATCAGCGAGAGACGTCGCTGCTGTGGGAGCGCCGCAGCGGCAAGCCATTGGGCAATGCCATTGTCTGGCAATGCCGACGCACGGCGAGTTTCTGTGAGGGATTGCGCAAAAAAGGGCTGGAGCCCATGGTGCGCGATCGCACGGGGCTGGTGCTCGACCCGTATTTTTCGGCCAGCAAGTTCCGCTGGTTGCTCAACGACATTGAGGGTGCCAGAGGTCGGGCCAAGCGCGGTGACATCGCTGCCGGCACGATCGACTCTTACTTACTGTATCGGCTGACAGGGGGCGCGGTGCATGCCACCGACGTCTCTAACGCCTCACGTACCTCACTGATGAATCTGCAGACACTGGATTGGGATTCAGAGCTGCTGAAACTGTTTAACGTTCCGAAAACCGTGTTGCCCGAGATTATCCCTTCGAGTGGTGACCTGGGTCGCACGCAGGGTGTGCCGGGGCTGCCGGATGGCGTGCCCATTGCGGGCATTGCCGGCGATCAACAATCTGCGCTGTTTGGGCAGGCGGGCTTTGACCGGGGCGCTGCCAAATGCACCTTTGGCACCGGCTCCTTC
>Ga0181607_10000552_pt1 | contig 32430 bp, 29 predicted proteins | sample 041ome_9_FD_132420 | JGI IMG/M metagenome (GOLD analysis project Ga0181607, IMG submission 132420) | Coastal salt marsh microbial communities from the Groves Creek Marsh, Skidaway Island, Georgia - 041413US metaG (megahit assembly) | ecosystem: Environmental > Aquatic > Marine > Intertidal zone...
CTATAGAGCCGTGGTAGACCACCACGTTGATAGGCTGGATGTGGAAGCGCAGTAATGCGTGCAGCTGACCAGTACTAATAGCTCAATTGGCTTGATTTATGCACTGAAAAAAATTTTTTAATTGATCTAAAATAACTACATTATAATTGAAAAAAAATAATTTTTAAAATTTTTTAAAATTTATATTTTTTTATATAATTCAATATTAGAATTATTATCCGTAACTAATAACTATTTATATTATTAAGTATTTTTGCGACTTTTAAGTCAAATGAATTATTAATATCATGAGATTCTTTTGAATTAATTATTATAGGTAAACTTAGAGCTTTATCATAAATGGGATGAGCAAATTTTGAATTTTTATTTTTAAGATACTTTAGAAAATAATTTGTTCTTGTAATTCTTAATGCACCAGAAAGAATATAAGTTTTTGGTCTATCTTGACTTCTGTCAAATTTTTTTTTTTGGTAACTAATTTTAAACTTATTAAATTTAATTTTTTTTTTAATATCAACAAACAAATATGGATGAAAAGTAGATGGTACCACTGACACCACTGAATTAATTTTTTTAGAATTTCTTAGTATTCTAATAGATTTTTTTATTGTTTCTAATTTAAGAAACGGATTTGTAACAGGCAATATCGCTATATATTTGGCTAGATTTTCCCTTTTTTTAATTTTATATCTCAGATAATCAAGAACTACGGAAATTAATGTTGATTTAGAGGTAGAGTATTTTTTCGGTCTTATTCTGATTTCGTTTACTTTATTTTTTAATGATATTTTTTTAATTTTTTCAGAATCTGTGCTTACTATAATATGTACAGATTTTAATTTTTTACAAATTTGAATTTTTTTTTCTAATAAGCTCATATTATAAATTTTAGATAGATTTTTATTTTTAAGACGTGTTGAATTTTTTTTTACTGGAATAAAGATGAATATATTATTCATTATTTTAATATTTTTAATATTCTATATTATATTTTACAAATAAACATAATTGGTTAAAATATTATTCTTTTTATATTGTAAACTTTTAATGATAAATTTAATTAAAGACATACTTAACCCAGTAAATTGGATAAAATTAATTAAAAATCCAAAAAAAATAGAAATTTTTTTTGATAGAATTTTTTATTATCCAGGATTACGATTTGGAAATTCTAAATCACATTATTATAGATATTTTTTAATTAAATTCACAATTTTTTTTGCCAAAAGAAATAAACAATTTAAAAAAATTTTTTTTTCTGAAAATACAAATTTGAATTCTAAAGATATTTTTTTAGATTTTAAAAAGCAAAAATTTGATGAAAAAAAATTTCAAATTTTGAAGGACAATGGAATTATTATTTTAGAAAATATATTAAGCCATGATGAGCATAATAAAATAAAATTAAACTTTATAGAAAATTTAAAGTATAAAAAATTTAGCGAAATTAAAAACATGAAATCAAAAGAAATTGTTTTGAAAAAAATTCATGTTTTTTTAGATAAAAATTCAAGATTAAACTTTTTAAGTAATTTCTTTACTAAGAAAATATATGGAAGAAATGTCCCATATGTAGAGCATTATTTAAATACTTCAGCGATAAAATTACCTGAAAAAAAATACCCAGGTGACAATATTTTTCATGTTGATAGATTTTTACCTAATTTAAAGATGATATATTTTCCGTTTAAAGTAGATAAAAATAATTCACCATTTAGTTATGCGTTAGGTTCACACAAAATTAATTCAGAGTATCTTGATTTTTTTATAAATAACAAAAATTGGATTTTCGATGAAAGAAACTCAAATTCAAAAAAATTTTTAAAATTTAAAAAAGAAATTCATGTAAAAGAAAATTCACTAGTAATAGCTCTTACAAATGGTTTTCATTCAAGAACTCCATTTAGAAGAATTGAAGACAGATCAGCTATATTTTTTACTTATCCAAAGTTTAATTTAATTTCAATGATTTTCTAAATAAAATAAAACTATATTTTATTGGAATCTTCAATGCTCAAAGATTGGTAATCAGAGAGTATAAACTTTTCAAAAGAATTATAAATTTGATTTATTTTTGACTTGTTAACGTTTTTTATAAAATAATCATAAAATTGTTCTTTCATCATATTATCCCAACCTCCAATTTTTTTAATCATTTCATCAGGTTTTGAAAAAAGCCATTTTCTATCTTGAAATAAGTGACGCATATAATAAAATTCATAAATTTTATTTTTATTTATTTTTAAGTTTTTTTTAACTTTTTTTAAATTTTTGATTAGATTTCTATATTCTTTTATATTTTTTGGATGATAGTTAAAATCATAGCCAACTTGAGGATTATTTAATGAAGCATTAATAACAGGTATATTAAACATTGGGTACTCAAAACCAACAGATCCATGCTGCGTTAAAACAAAGTCAATTTTTTCATCAATAATTTGTTTGTGTGAATAGTTGTTAGGAAGAATCTTAATTTTCGGAAATTTTTTTACAATATCAAAAATTAACTTATTTGAGTTAGGCTGATAAAATTTAAATTTTCCATCAAGATTTATATGAGTTTTTAAATACCAATCGTAATCAGTTTTTTTTGATATATTTCCCAAAAATACTAGCCAATCATAATTATCTACGAATAACAGATTTCCAAAAACATGAGTTGCATCAAATATATTTCTGGTACAAATTAAAATTTTAATTTTATTATTTTTCTCGATTAATCTTTTTTCTTTTTTTGAATGAAAAGATGAAATATTTGATATTAAGTGATTAGTAATACCACCTTTTCCTAAAACTCGTCGATTTAAAATTTCTTTAGCCATTTCAAGCCCTATTTTTTGATTAGTCCTATTAAGTTTTTTGAATTTTTTTGGAAATTCCAAAAAATTAGTTGAAGGAAAATAATTTTTTTTATTTATCTTATTCAATTCTCTTGAATTGATTGTATAAGCATTAATTTTTTTTGATATAGCTACCCTCATAGGTAAACCATATGAATAAACAGAATGAACACCTATAATTGAATGAACATCGTTTTCCGTAAAGAAATTTTTCCAAAAATAAAATAAGTTTATAAAATCGACTAACATTGAATAAAAATTTCTGTCTTTAATATTTACAAATGCCAATTGATTAGATTTAAGATAAGTATCATAAATTAAATCTCCAATATAAATTCCTTCTAATTTTATTTTTAATATATCTTTTTTATTTTTAATTTTTGTAAATATTAAATTAGCAATTTTTGTTGCAAATTCTTTTTTATCTTTATTTATTTTTGGTCTTATAACATATTTCGAACCAAAAGATTTATAGATTGCATGATATTTGTAATTAAAAAATTTTCCAAGATTCCATTTAATTTTTTGAAATATTGTTTGATTAAGTGGAGCTGAAAGTATGCAATAATTAAAGTAGCCTACAATATTTAAATCATATTTTTTTGCTAAAAAATTGGAAAATAAAGATTGGCAAACATGTGACTCATGAAATGCATTAAATTCTATAAGTACTAATTTACCTGAGGTTTTATTTGGTTTAAAAATGTTATGATTAAAACTAATGTAATCTTGTCTTATTTGGTAATTTTTTAAATTTTTTATAATTTTACCTAACATTATTTAATTTTTACTTTTATTGATTTTTGTTTTTAGGAATTTACTCTGCTCAGCAACGATTAAAAATATGTAATTTTTAAAAACTGAATACATGATTATAAACTAATAAAATGTTAATTAAATATTAATAATGTATACATGCAATATATAATTAAAAAATAATTATTTTTTTAAAAATGAAAAAATTTAATAAAATTTTAATAGGTGGCCCAGCTTTTTCTGGAAAGACATCTTTTCTTCACTTACTAGATGGCGATGAAAATTTAGTGAATTTTAATCATGATAAAATAATTAAATTATATTCTGAGTTATTTGTTAAAAAACAAATATATTCTGCAAAGGATATTATTGGAAATAAAAATTATGTTTATATCAAATCTTATTATAAAAAAAAAAAAATAGTTATTAATTTAGAAGCTTTAAAACTTATACTTTATAAAACAAGTTTTGCCCGTTTAGAAAGTAATGCTTTTCACAAAAAAGCTCCAACTCATTATTCAGCCAAATCATTCAATGAGTCTGAAAGTAATAAATTTTTGTTTGATTTTGGAAAATTTGACTATGATATTAAAAAAAATATTTTTAATAAAAAAAAAAAATTATTTTCATTTGAAGAATTGATTGATATTTATATAAAATCATTTTCTGATAATTGGGTTAACAAAAGACACAAAAGATATAAAAATTTTGTAGTTAAATCTTCAAATGAATTTATTGATATTCAATATTCTTTAAAAGAATTAAAAAAAGTAAAATTAATCTATATAAAGAGAGATATTTTAAGTTTAGTGAAAAGTAGATCTCTCCACTTTCAAATGAGAGACTCAAATATTAACCAAGAAAAAAATATAGATATATATTTTAGAAGAATTTTATTTTCAAAATATATAGATAATATAAAAAAAACTTTTAGAAAAATAGATATTCTAAAAAAATTATATAAAAACAAAATATATATAACTAGTTTAGAAAAAATAGTTAATCAAAATAACAAGCAAGAATTAATAAAAATTATTCAATTTTTAAATCTAAAAAAAAAAAAAATTTATTTTTATCCCACTTATAACTGTTACAAAGCAAAAGAAGATCATGTTTTAAACGTTAATGACGATAAAACAATTATATCAAAAAATTTATTAAATTTATTTATTTTAAGATGTTATGGTATTTTTTACTACATTAAAAATATTAATAAAATCTCGTTAATAAATTTATTTTTATATTTTTATATTAAAACAAAAAATTTTTTTTTATAAAAAATATTATTAACTAATTATAAAAAGCTATTAATTTTAAATATTGTTTTTATAAAATTTAAGTTGAAGATTGTTCCATTTACCTAGGCTTTTAGCATCAAGATAAAATAGGTGTTGGTCAAAATCTTCATCATATTCGTAAAGCCAATTTCTTTTGAAATTATCATTTAAAAACTGAGCGTTAGCTGATCTACCATCTGTAATAATTATTGTTCCTGGAGTTAAAAAGTTTTCAAATCTGATAATATCACCTACCATTGGCATTAAGTCTTTATGATCAACTGTAAAATTGTTTATTTTATTTTTTGTGGAAAATAAATTAGGACCATCAAGATAAATTAAATCTGGATTACATAATGGAAGATTTTTATATTTTGTACAGTATCTATCATTAATTTTATCCATATATACTTCAGAATAAATAAGGTTTATCTTTGCCTTTAAGTTTAAATTTTTAGGAGCAAATTTATTTAATTTTTCTTTAGTTTTTTGAAGGTATTTTTTTTTATTTTCAACAGAAAAAATTTCAAAAGCATTATTTCTTCTTAGTCTTTTAACATCTGAAATAAAATTATTTTTATTTTGGCTTAACGCCATAAATAAAATTAATGTAGACCACCCTGAGCCAAATTCTAAAATTGTTGTTCTTTTATTCAATGTTGTAAATTGATAGAGTCTATATAAATCTTCTAGCATTGGTGGATACTCTGGAAGATTTTTACTTACAATTTCATTTACTTTTAAAGGTATATTATTTTCTGAAATTGAGATTAATTTGTTAAGTTTAAGTTTATTAAAAAAACTATATAAATTTTTCTTATTTAATTTTTTAGGGACAATAATTTTTTTTCGTAGGTTATTAGTTTTTTTCATTATATACAATTAACTTATTTTTTAAGTAAAAATTTTATAAATGTTTAACCATAAAGTAAGTTTCGGTCAAAATAAATTTAAACCGAATAAAAAATCATTAATTTTGATTATAAGAAAACAGCCAGGAGAAATTGATTGGATACTGCCAATATTAAATGAAATTAAAAATAATGTTAACATCCTGGTAATATTTGAAAAGAAAATAGCTCTTAAGTTATTAAGAGAAAATAAGAGACTATTTAAAATTTTTGAACAAACAGCAAGCTTTTATTTTTGTCAATCTTTTTTTAGATCTTTCTTAACAAGATTTTTAAATAAAATATGTCAAGAATCCAATTTAAAATTTTTAAGTAATTATTTTTCAAAATTAATTTTTGATAAATATTATAGTTTAGAAAATTTTGAATATTTGATCAGACAAAATCAACCTAAATTTGATTTAAAAGATGTTAAAATTTTATGTCAAGATTTTACAGATAATAGCCCATGGGTTAAAAAATTTTATGATTTAAATAATTTTGTTAATATTATTCATTACCCTCATACGACTAATATATTTTCTACTAATAAAGAGTCAAAGCTAAAACAAAATAATTTAAATAGCACAAATCATATATTTTTAAGTTCGTTTCGAGATCTTAATTTTTTTAAAAAAAAATATGTAAATAGTAATTTTTATGAAATTGGTTATCCAAAATATTCTAGAAGTTGGTTGAAAAAAATTCATTTTAATAAAAAGATTAAAAATGAAGTTTCAAAAACACGAATATTTATAGCATATAAGGGTTACGATAGATTTAAGTACAATCTTGGTGAATATAAAGAACAATTAAATTCTTTATTTTTGATAGCAAAAAAAAATAATTTTCAACTTTTATTTAAATTTCATCCGAATGCACAAGAGGAAAAAGAATTTTTGAATATTGCAAATAGCTATTCAAAAAATTTATGGAAAATTACAAAAAAGCATCTCCACTTAGGTTCTCACGAATCAAAAATTTTTATATCATTCTTTTCAAATGCTGCTGTATTAGATGCTCTTGCATCTAATAAGATTCCTATAGAATTATGGGATATAAAATTAAAAAAAGATGAATTGTCTAATTATTCAAAGTTAAAATTATGCATTAGTGTTAAAAATTATGCAGAATTAGAAAAAAAAATACATCTCTTAATTGAACCAAAAAAAAAATTAAATGCTGGCTTTTTAAAAAATTATAAAAAAATTGTAAAAACTGAAAAAAGCATTAGTAAAGCAAAAAAAATTATAATTCAGCTTTTAAGATTTTAGTCTATATCTCAATAAAGTTTTGCATACTTTGAAATCTAAATTAGATTTTACATGATGTGAAGAAATATCATCTAAAATTAAATGACCAATTTTTTTGTTTTTTAGTTCTTTAATAATTGATTTTTTATCATATAAGTGAAGACTACCAATCTGCCTATATACCTCTTCTCTTTCTAAAGTTAAATTATTGGAATGTTTGAAGGGTATAAAGCCTGTTCCATTATGGTAAAAAAAATTATCTTGTTCTTTTTTTACTGCTATTACCTCGTTTGTTTCATAAATATTCATTAAATTAATCATACTAGAAAAACAATATTTATCCATAAGTGGATGGTCTACGTTGACTTTAAAAACTGAGTCAATTTTTATTTTTTTTTCAAATTTTTTAATAATTTGCTTCAATGTTTCTTTTATTGAAATATTAAATCCTGCAAGATTTTCATCTCTTTTTAATGCAATTAATTTTTTATTATTAATCTTCCTGATATGGTTTAATATTTTATCATCTGGAGAAGATACAAAAATTTTTTTTATTAGTTTTGTTTCTAAAATATTATTTATAATCATGTTTATTACAGTTTTAGAATTAATTTTCTTCAATGCTATGCTATTTTCATTATTTCCTCTTATAGGAATAATACATATTGTGTTTCTAATGATCCTTTTTTTTTTTTTAGAATTTAAATCAAAAACTTTATCTCTACTTTGGTATAACTTAATTTTGTTGTAAGTTAAATTCTTGCCGTGTTGCCTATAATAAAATAAAGGAAGGTTAACGTTTACTACTTTAAACTTTAATATTAATTTTATCCATATATCGACACCATCTTGACTTCTTAAATTTTGATTATAACCACCAACATTTTTTAAACATTTTACATTAATTAGGCTACAAGCCCCGTGAGCTGGTTGGTCTAAAAGTTTTACATTTTTAAAGTTATGTCTAAAAAACTGATCTTGTATTTCTCCAGATTTATTTACTATATAATAATTACAAAAAATCATTCCTATATTTCTATTTTTTTTAATTTCATTTACCATTACTTGTAAAAAATTTTGATCTAACCAATCATCTGCATCTAACCTTGTTATGTATTCACCTTTTGACATTTTCAACGCAACATTATTTGAAAACAATAAACCTTTATTTTTTTGAAAAATAATTTTGATAATTTTTTTATTATTATTATATTTTTCCAGTATTTTTTTTGAATTATCAGTTGAACCATCATCTATAATGATTAATTCAAATTTTTTATAGGATTGATTCAAAACACTCTTGATTGCTTTATCTAAAAAATTACCATAATTATAATTTGTTATATAAACAGTTATTAAAGGATCATTTTTTTTTTTCATAAATAATTAATTTTAATTATTTTTTTTTAATTTGAATAAGAATTTAGCAAATTTTAAATCTTCATTATTGTTTATATCTACCGCAGAGTATCTGTCTATTTCCACAAAAGCAATTTTGAGATTTTTTGTTTTTTTATAATTTGAAATACTTTTATTTTTATAAATTGCAAAAGTTCCAGTGTCAAAGAAAGTTTTGTTAAGATCCTGAGATCTTTTAAATTTATATTTTGGATTAACAAATCTTATAAAGGATTTATTATATTTTATAAATGCTCTTTGTGTGGGACTTACAAATTCTGAAATAGCTACTAATTGATCAAATTTATTATTCATAATTTTTAAACCTTTTTTAAAATCTTTTTCTTTTAATAATGGTGCTGTAGGGTACAGGCAGCAAATAAAATCATCTTTTATCTTTAGTTTGTTTACCACCTCTTTAAGAACATCAATTATAGGTGTGTTATCTGAAGAATTTTTTTTTGACCTTAATAATGGAACATTTGCTCCAAATTTTTTTGCAATTTTCGCAATTTTTTTTGAGTCAGTAGAAACAATTACATTACTAAACATTTTACTTTTAAGAGCCAACCGTATTGAGTAATATATTAAGGGTTTACCATAAAAATTTTTTAAATTTTTATTTTTTATTCGTTTGCTGCCAGATCTAGCTGGTATAATGCAAGTTATCATAAATTTGTTTTTATATTCAATAAATCACTGATATTTTTTTGTTGATCATATTTAAATTGTTTAAAACATTTTACTGAAATTTTGTTTAATTTTTTTTTATTGTTTTTTAATGTTTGTATAATTTTTACAAGTTTTTTTATTGTGAATGCTTTTCTACTTAAATGGTATATCAGCCCAATTTTTTTTGAATTTTTTATATTTATATATTGGTTTTTGTTAATATCTATCACTATAGATGGAAGTCCTAGGTATATTCTTTCAAATAAATTTACACCTCCAGCTCCTATTGCTAAATCATTATTATGTATAATAGTTGCAACTTTTTCATTTTTAATATCACAAAATAGTTTCATATTTTTGAACTTTTTAATTTTTTTGAGTATTAAAGTTTTTTTTTTATTAAGATTACCTAAAATTACAGTAAATTTTATATCTTTAAAAAATTTAGCTAATATGAGCACTTTTTCAGTCATATTTATATTATCAGATCCTCCAAAAAAAATTAAAATTTTATTCACATTTTTTCTTACTTTAACTTTTTTTTTTAATTCAAAAAATTTTGAATGTAGTGGTAAATACTTAGGACCTAAAGCAAAAATTATTTTTGGATTTTTTTTTTTTATTTTTAATTTTTCTTTTTTATCTAGGAAACTATAATTAAGTAATAAATCACAATAATACTTTTTATCTATATAATCATCAATTATAATTAGTTTTTTTATATATCTTTTAATTTTTTTTTGTAATTTGAAATTAAAATTATAATTATCGATAATTAAAATCTTTATTTTATATTTATCAATTTTTTCTTTTAATTCTTTTATATAAAATTTATCTTTTTTTATTTTAACTAAATTAAACTTCTTTGAAAATTTATAATCTGGAGGGTAGTATCTAGAAAAAAAGTAATTTTTTTTATTTAAGATATTTGCAATATTAATACATCTAGACCAATGACCAAATCCTATATTATTTGAAGCGTCAACAATATATCCTATATTCATTTTTTTATTAAAAAGCTTTCAATCAAAAGATAATCTATCTTAGATCTTAAAAAAGATTTAACAGCATCTTCAGGATTACATACAATTGGCTCTTCATGCATATTAAAACTTGTGTTGATCAAGTTAGGTATTTTGCTTATTTTAAAATATTCTTTCAAAATTTTGTATATTACAGGATTTTGTTTTTTTAAGATAATTTGTGGTCTAGCTGTACCATCAACGTGAACTGCTGCGGGAGATATTTTTTTCATTTTACTAGTGCAATCATATGTGGCAGTCATAAATCTAGAGGAATACTTGCCTTTATTAAAATTTAAATACATGTTTTTTGCCTGATTATCTAAAGTGATAGGTGCGAATGGCATAAACTCTGTTCTTCCAAGTTTTTTATTTAAGGAATTATTTATTTTTGAATTAGTTGTGCTTACAAGTATGCTTCTATTTCCTAATGATCTAGGCCCAAATTCTGATTTACCTTGAAAGACAGCAACTATTTTTCCCTTATGGAGCTCTTGGGCAATTAAGGATGTTACATTTTTTGATTTTTTGTAATTTAAATTAAAACTTTTTATTGTTTTTAAAATCTCATTTTCAGGATAAGAAAATCCTAAGTAGTAATTATTAAGTTTCTTACTTTCTAATTTTTTAAAATGATTATGACACAAACAGCACGCTCCGACGGAAAGACCTCCATCACCCATATTTGGAAAGATAAAAATATCTTTTATTATTTTAAGTTCTCTAATTTTTTGATTTAATTTAACATTTGAAAAAACTCCCCCAGCTAAAGAGAGGTTTATTGAATTAGAGTCTATTGATTTTATATAATCTAAAACAACATCTTCTAATCTTTTTTGGGTAGCTGCAGCAATATCCTCTTTACTATAATTATTAAGCAAAGTTTTTAAATTATTATTATTAAAAAGGGGGAGGTACAGACCATTTTCTGGATGTGAAGTAAAATTTTTCTTTTTTTCATTAAAACTAATCATTTTAGAAATTTCTTTGTAAGCTTTATTTGGATTTCCATAAGCTGCTAGACCTAAAATTTTACCTTCATGTCTATGAGGTTTAAAACCTAAAAGTTTGGTAATTGAGCCATAAAAATATCCTAAAGAGTCTAAAATAGATGCGGATCTTTTGAGGTAAAATTCATTTTTTTCAAATTTATATAATTTAGAGCTATAACCATCTCCCCAACCATCTGCAGTAAGAACATAAGATTTTTTCCATCCCGAAAAAAAAGCTGCAGATGCAGCGTGACATTTATGATGATCATAAATATAAATTTTTTTTTTAAATTTTTTTTTTAATTCATTAATTAATCTAGTAGCGCGTTTAATAGCAGAAATCTGTTTTTTTTTTCTTAATTTAAGTTGCTCTATTAGATATTTTTTTTTTTTAAGACTTAAGTTTGATGAATTTATTAATTTAATTTTTTTAATATAATTACTAGATTTAATTTTTTTTTTTACAGAAATGCCGTGAGTAGCAATAAAATCTATATCATTTAAATTAATATTATACTTATGTAGAAATTCATTAATTGATTTAAAGGGATTGCCATACCAATTTTTGACTCTATTAATCCTTTCCTCACTAATTGAAAATTTTAATTTACCATTATCCATAAAACTTATGGAAGATTCACTCAAATAGTTAATTCCTAATATTTTCATAAATTAAATTGTTTATTACTTTATTGGAATTTGGCATTTTAATTTTTAATTTTTTTTCAATTTTTTGAACATTGAGACCTAAATATTTACCTCTTTTAAATGGGATTTCTATATTATTATTTGTTGGTATCTCAAAATATGAAGGATGAATTTTTAATTTTTTAAAATACTTCAGCGCAAAATCTTTTTTACTTAAAATTTGACTGCTCCCAATATTGTATATTCCAAATGAGTCTGTCATTGCCAACTTAATTAAAATATTTGAAAAAGTTTTTAAATCAATAGTGGAAGTAAACATATCAAAAAATAAAGGAATTTTTTTTTTTATTTTGATATGTTTATTAAGCCAATATAAAAAACTTTTTTTGTTAAATTTATCGTCAATAAAATTAGTTCGTATAATTAAAATTTTTTTTTTGTTAAATAAATTTTTTTCAGCCAAAAACTTAGATTTTGAATATTTGTTATGCCATCCTATTTTAGAATTTTCAGAGTTAAAAATATTTTTTTGTGAAATATAGATATGATCAGTTGAGATATGAACATATTTATAATCATATTTTTTACTCCAATAAGATAATTTTACAGGCAATTTTGTATTTATTTTTAAGATCTTTTTAAAATTTTTTTCACAATAAAGTAAATTAGTATAGGCTGCACAATTAATTATATAATTAAATTTATTATTTTTAATAATTTTTTCCAACTTATTAAAATTTTCAAGATCAAAATTAAAATCAGCTTTTTGTTTAGCAATAGTTTTGAAGCTACAATTTTTTTTTGAAGTAAGAATTTTTATTATTTTTTTTCCTAGCGATCCATTGGATCCTAAAATCAAAAAATTTTTTTTCATTTACTATAATTTGTATCCTACATAGTAATTCATTCCTATCCCAACTGTACCTTGAAAAATAAATTTTGTTTTATTTAAAAAATTATGAACTTTTTTTAAATTACAATCACTGTTATTTAACAATTCAAATAACTCAATTATTTCTTGAAGAAAGTTCATTTGATAGTTTTGATCAAAAAAGTTAATTTTATTTAGATACTTAATATTTTTTTTGTACTCTTTTGCAACTTTTGAAATTTTTTTATAATTTATCTTAAAATTTTCAAAATTTTTATCATTTACCTCTGATGTTAAAATATCTTTTAATATATCAATTTTATTAATCTTATTTTTTGACTTAGCATAATTAAAAAAATTTGAATTTGTTAACCAATCATGCTCGGAAAGATAAATATTTTTTTTATTTTTGTTTTGATTTTTATCTAAATTAAAATTTCTATAATTTCTAATACTTTCTTTCAAAAATAAATTGTTATAATTGAGCTCTGGAAATGCAGAATACAAAATCATTTTATTTTTTTTAAATATTTCAGTTATTTCCTGGGTAGATTGGCAATCAATTTTTGGATTAACATAAGTATCAAAAATGATCTGATTTATAGATCTGCCACCAAATTTTCTGGCTCTATGGAGATGTTTTTTAAAAAGAATTTTTGCATTATGAATTATATCTTTTTCATTTGTAGAAATTTTATACAGAATTAATCTTTGAAGTGCTCGTTGAAAAAAACCTGCTTTGTTGCCGATACCATAAATAAGAAACCCTTTTTTATTTAAGAATTTGCATGCATTATTTAGTATTTTTTTTGGATTTTGAGTGTGATGAGCCACACCATTAAATATTACAATCTCAAATTTTTTATTAGTTTTGTATTTAAATATGTCACTATTTATAATTTTATAATTATGGTTCTTCGAAAATTTTTTAAAAAGATTTTTTGATTGATTGGTAAAACTTTTTTCATATTCAACTAAATCTGTTTTTGCTCCAAAATGATTATATATTAATGAATAAATACCTGAGCCACTTCCTAAATCTAGTAAAGATGAGTTCTGAAATATTTTTTTTGGTAATTTCAAATTTAATAAAAGTTTTTCTCTTGCAATTATTAATTTAGATAAATTCTTTTGGGTTATCTTTGTATAAAAGGATGGATGTTCTTTTCTGTAAACTTTATTTACTTTATCTAAAATTTTATTTCCCATATTAAACTTTGAATTTTAATTTTTTAATAATATTTAATTTTATAGGATCGAAACATTTAATTTTTAAGGGAGAATTTTTACCTAAAATTCTTTCATAATAAAGACTAGAAATTCCAAGATTTGGTCTTAATACTTTAATATTTTTTTTCGTAAACTTATCTCCGGGATTTATATCCTGTATAGCAAAAATAGACCTCCTGTAAAATTTATTTTTGTTTTCGCTCTTATTTCGATAAAAATATTTTTTTCCTAATAAATTATATGATTTTACTAACAAATCTTTAAATTTTTTAATTTCTTTTCCTTTAAGTGAAAATTCATAATCCAGTCCTTTTTCTTTACCTTCTAATGCTATATGTTTTTCGATAACCTCAGCACCTGCCGCAACCGCAGCAAAGGCTATTTGACTGTTATTTGAATGATCTGAGAACCCTACTGTACAATTAAATCTTTGTTTTAAAATTTTTATATTATTTAAATTAAAATCATCATTTTGACTTGGATAATTACTCACGCAATATAAAAGTATTATTTCCTTAGCCCCATTTTTTTTGGCATATTTATATGCAAAGTCAATTTCCTTAAGATCTGCTAACCCTGTAGATATAATTATAGTTTTTTTCGTTTTAGAAATTTTTTTAATTAAAGGGTAATCAGTTATTTCAAATGATGCAAGTTTATAAAATGAACAATTTAGTGACTCTAATAAGTCAACTGCAGTTTCATCAAAGGGGGTACTGAATATTTCAATATTAATTTTTCTTGCATATTCAAAAAGTTCTTTATGCCATGAATAAGGTGTGTGGCCTTTATTATATAAATCCCATAAATTATAACCTTTCCACAGTCCTTTTTTAATTTTAAAATGATTTTTGTTTGATTTTGGTGTCATTGTATCAGGCGTATATGTTTGAAGTTTGACTGCATCTGCACCATTTTTTTTCGCCAACTTAATCAATTTTTTGGCTTTGTTAATTGAACCATCATGATTTGCAGAAATTTCAGCAATAAAGAAGGGCTTTTTGAATATCATAATTTTAAATTAAATTAATTCTTAACTTTTATCATTTTAAATTTTTTTAAGAGATTAAATATTTTTTTTGTTTTAGATAATGGTAATTTTATGTATTTTGAAATATTTTTTAAGTCATTATTTCCATCTGAATATTGCATAAAATCAAGAATTTGTTTAGCAAGTAATTTTTTATTTGAATCTCGGTTTAATTCTTTTGGAGATTCGCCATACAAATTAGCCAGCCCATATCTAGGATATAAAAATCTTTTTTCTAAAAAAGGCTCACATTTGATTGTTGATATAATTCTCCTTTTTTTTATGAAGTTTTGTTTTTTATTAACTTTATTATATTCATGATCAAATAAGTAATTAATAGCCTTAATTGCAACTTCAAAACTTCCATTTAATCCTTCAGAGGTTACAATTCTAAAATCATCTAGTGAAGTATGATATTCTTTATAAGTTCCAAATTTTGATCTCATTAAAGTTCCAATTGGAATATCAATTCCACTAGAATTATATTGTCTTTCATCAGAGCCTCTACTCAGGAATGGATATATTTTATGTTTTATATTTAATGTTTTAAAAGCTTTTTTAATAGCTAAATCACTCACAGAATTTCCATATTTAGTTTGAATATATGAATAATTATTATTATCCCCTACACAACTCAATACAAAACCTCCTATAACTTTATTTTTTAATTTTTTGAGGTTTTTAGAAATGTAAGAAATTGCTCCAATTGTTTCTGGTACAAAAACAAATCTTAAAGATTTCTTATTTTTTTTTTTTTGAAAAAAATTTATTAGTGCAAGTGATAGTAATGGTCCCGAAAGTTCATTATTTGCCATTGATGGATGACAGATATAAGTTGAAATTAAAATTTCATCTTTACTTTCTCCAGGTATATAAGCCTCTCCATAATTCATATAACCTTTTTTATTAAATTTTGAATTAATATTAACAAGAAATAAGTCATTTTTTTTATATTTTGATTTAATTTTTTTTTTTGCTATTTCATTTATGCAAAAACCCCAATCTTTTCTATAGTAATTGGTTTTATAAGGTATAGCCTTTACATTTTTAGGTAAACTATGAATTTTTTTTAAAATTTCATCTAATGAGATTTTTTTTTTAATTTTTTGTGAATAGCTTACTAAATGTAAATTATTATTTTTAATATCAACTATTTTGTTTCCATATTTATCTTTGATGTAAGCTTCATTAATGATCCATTCATTTGGAACTGTCCAATCAAAACATTTAGTTCCACATCTTATTTTTTTTAATTTTATAAGCTTATTTTCTTTATTTAATATTTTGAGAGTTTTAAGTGTACCAATTCCAGTGATACTTCTATTTAACGGAAATAATTTTTTTCCTAAATCAATATAATATTTCATCGACTTTACTTACAATTCTTTTTGAAAAGATAAATTTGGTTTGTACTCAAGATAATTAAATATATTTCTATTAAAATGTTTTATAGCAATATTAAAAAAATCCCTCATTTTAAATGACCACATTTCTAAACCTGATTGATTTTTATAGTATTTCAATTTTTTTTTATTTTTTAATTCATTAAAAAAATGTTCATTAAGTTTTAATCTTTTTGTAATATTTCTGTCCTTAAAAAAAACAGATAGATAAAATTTTTCTAACTTAATTTTATTTTTTTCAAGTATTTTACATTCAAATTCTTTATTGAACCTATAAGGCACTCCACTTATGGTTTCAATATAGTGTATTAATGTGACTGCTTTAGATGGATGAACACCAAGATTTAATTGCGATGTTTCAAGATCCAACATTCTTGACCATGGTGAACCATATGCATAAGAATGTTTTGAAATATTTTTTAGACATTTTTTATTTTTCCCGATCGCACTTACAGACCACAATGGATGCATGCTTCTGTAGCTACCTTTTTGTAATCTAATAAATTCTGCTAGTGGGCCCATCTGAAAGCTTGGAGTATTTTTAAGATCAAAAACATAATCTTTGTTACAAAAATTTAATGAAGCTGATGGAGAAAAAATTGTGTAATCTTTACCCATAATTTTTTTTATGTTATTTAGTAAAATTTTCAACTTATCTTTCTTTGCTAACCTAATTTTTGAAATTGATTTTAAATTTGACGTTATAAATAAGTTTTTTGTATTTTTTAGACCTATTTTTTTAAGACCTTTTTCGAAATCATTTGAAAATTTTTTTTTTAATTTAATGTTATCTTTTTTCATTTTTTGTTAAAAAATACTTTGCTGCTAGGTACTGATGAGGGGGTATAAATCTTTTTTCTGATAAAGAAAAACTTTTTTTAGATTTCTTATTATTTATATATGTATTCATAATTTTTTTTGCAAACTTTATGAAATATTTCTTATCCGTAGAAATTTTTTTAACAATCAATTTATCTCCTAAATTATAAGATCTATTAAAAAATCTTTCATCATAATTAACAAGAGTTAACGATAAATCTAAATTAACAAAATTTTTTTTTATATATGATATACTTTTGTAAAATAATTTAGGGTTATTTATAATTGGAAAAGGAGTTTGTATAAATCTTTTTTTATATTTAATACATGCATTAATAATTTCAAAAATTATGTCCCAATATTCTTTATGATAAGGCTCTGGAAATGGCCAAATTCTTTTGCTGAGACAATAATCAAAATGTCCGTAATGAACTCCATAGATTAATTTTTTTTTATCCATCGATAAAATATTTTCAACATTAAGATACCCTTGTTTAGATTCTATAATCGGAATCAATTTAATTTTTTTATCATCTAGATTTAATAAATTGTTAATTATTTTTAAATCATCATATTTTTCAACTTTAGGAACAAATATTCCATTTATTTTAAAACCTTTGTTTAAGTTTTTTTTTAGAAAAATTAGGTCTTCTTTAAAAAATTTACTTTTTAAACCATTAATTCTTAAATAAATATTTGGGTATTTAATTTCTAGAGAATTTAAATATTTAAATCCATCACGACATTTAGATTTAAGAATTAGTGTATTTTTTGGGCTGAAAATATCTTTGGAGCTATCCTCAAAATCCAAAATTATAGATATTTTTTTTTTTGCTATATTTTTTATTATTTTTGATAATCCTTTATACCTAACGAGTGAAAGGTATTGAAATATTCTAATTTTATTGGAAATTTTATTCATTAAATGTTTTCATTATTATTCATTAATGAAATTTAACATTCTTTTTTTAGAAAATACTTTGACAGGTAGTTTCCAAAAATTATTTTGATTATTCCCTTTTTTTCTTGCTTTTAATTTATAATTGTCATCGTATGTTGGAAAATCGTAAACTACATAAAGGTATTTTCTTTCTTTATTTCCCATAAATCTAGTTACAGAATGATAAGAATCTGGAGTATTTAAGGTAATTACACAAGAATTTTGTATAGGCAAAATTTCTTTTGAAATTTTGATATTTTTACTTGCTGGAAATACATCATATACCTTTTTTTTCTTTGTTGACCAAAGACATAAATTTCCACCATAATTTCTTTGTATTTGAGGATAATATAAAAAAGTAATCTTATGCTCTCTTCTATCTAAATGTGTACTTTTTTTATATTTTTTTATGCATGAAGAAATTGAACAGGAAAATTTAGTTTTTGAAGCAATATATTTTTTTTTTATATACTTCTTAAATTCTGATTTAAATTTTTTATTAATAGTTTTTTCTATTTTTTTAAATATAAATATTACTTCTTTAAAATGTCTATTTTTTAAATAGATTTTTTGAAACAAACTGGATTCGTAAAAAATTGATTTTTTTGTTCCAGACTTGCTTTGTGTAAATATATTTTCACCTTTTAAATCATAATAACTTGGAAGAGAATCGGTAAATTTTAAAAAAAGTTCTTTTGGTATAAAGTCTTTTATTATTATATGCGGAAACGGTTCTAACTTTAATTCAGAATTATTAATTTTATCTATAGTTTTATTTAAATTGCTTATCATTATGTTTTATTTTTTCTAACTATCTTTGTTTAGTCTTTTTTCTAACATTATAATACGTTTTTCATCCTCATCTTTTATACGATGATAATACCTTCTTTTGCTCTTAAGCCATAAAAGTTCAAATTTAACTCCAAATTTTATTCCTTCCTTGATAGTTTCAATTCCATCTTTATGATATACTAATTTTCTTGTTTCATATTTATCAATTAACTTTTCTTTTAAAAGTTCTTTTATAAAATCAGCAGATTCTGTTGAAATGGCTCCACCTAGAGCTGTATTTAATTTTTTAATTTTTGCTTTTGTAAAAATTACCTTGCAATAATCTAACATATCTTTGCTATCCACAAAGCTTCTATCAGCTTCAAGAGAACCGGCAAAGTCTACTCTACCTACGGTAAGACTGTTTAAAATATTTATATCTTTTAAAGAAAGAATTTTGTCTAAATTTTTATAAGCTGTTATTGTTTCAATATTAATCGCAAATTCTATGTCTTTCCTATTATCATCGGGAATAAAAGTTTTGATAGCATTTAAAAATTTATTTGCAGCAAATGCAGTTTCTGCCATAGGAGCTATTATTCCTTTAACGCCTAAAGCTAAAGCATTATATATGTCTGTTATTGCTTCAACCCCACCTATTTTAAGAATAATTGGTATATCAAGTTTTTCAGCAATATCTTTCAACCGCATTAGCTCTGTTTGTCTACTTCCCTCATTTTCATACTCAGCTTTAATTTCAAAAACACCATATTTGTCCTTAAGTATCTTTAAAACTTCCAAAATTTCATATTCAAGGAGATTCATAAAAATTACTTTATAAGTTTTTAAATATTTAAATACTCTTTTCTTTTTTTTTTAAAATTCTTTTTATTTGATAATTTGTTTTTAATTAAATATTCTAAATATTCAAAATCTTTCTGGTTATTTAGATCTAATGTTTCAAAATCATCAACTTCAAAAAAATAAGGTTTTTTTCCTATTCTACACTTTAATTTTTTTAAAGCCATATTCTTTATTCCGTATAAAGCAGTAGTTTCAAAAATAATTGGATTTAAGTCTTGACTTCTTGGTAATTTTTTCGGTACGTAATTTATAGGTTTTTTTTTATACCAAAAAAAAGTTTTTTCTGTTTTTGTTGTGAATATAGAGTCATAATCTGACGTAGTTTTTAAAAAATTAATACAATTCTTAATAGTTTGAATTTTTAAAAGCGGAGATGTAACTAATATTTGAAAATAATAATCAGCTTCAATCAATTTTTTATGATAATTTATTAGATGATTTCCATTTGCTTTATCTGATGCAAGAAAAGGTTTTCTATCTATAAATTTAATTTCATTTTTAAAACAAAACTTTTTTATCTCTTCACTATCAGAATCAACATAAATTTCATCAAAATTACATTTTTTTAACTTATTGAGTGTTATTTGATAAAGTGGCACTCCACATATTTTTTTAAAATTTTTATATTTAACTCTTTTACTATTTTTTTTTATTGGGACAATAACAACTGTTTTACTTTTATTGAACATTTTTAAGGTAATCTCTTAATAAGTTTTTAACAATATTTTCATTGTTAATTTGTTTAACAAACATCCTTCCTATATCTTTTGACAGGATAATCCTAAAACTATTTCCGATATTTTTTTTATCTTTTTTCAAAATATTTATAAAATTTGAAATATTTAAATTAGAAATTTCATTTAAATTTACAATTTTACATATTATTTTTTCAATTTCTTTAAATTTTTTATAATTCATGAAATTTAGTCTGAATGAAAAAAAATTTGCAATATTTATCCCATGAGCAACTGCTAGGCCATGTGGAATTTTATAATTAGTAAGTTTTTCAATACAATGTCCAAATGAATGTCCATAATTTAAAATAAGTCTCTTTCCAGTATCTAGTTCATCTTTTTCAATAAATTTTTTTTTGATTAAAAGAGATTTAAAAATTAGATTTTTAAGTATAATACTTTTATTTTTATTATCTTCATCTAGGTAATTTTCCAAATTTAATACAAAAAACTTCCAGTCTTTTAGATTTGAGATTAAAAAATAATGCGCCAATTCTCCAAGACCTGAATAAATATCTTTTTTCTTTAAATATTTTAAAAAATCTATGAAAACAAAAATTTTTGATGGAGGATAAAAATTTCCTAATTGATTTTTTGCCTCTGCAAAATTTATTGAGGTTTTAGCACCTATACAACTATCTCCTTGCGATAAAAGAGTTGATGGATAGAAATTCCACTGAATTCCTCTGAATAAAATTGAGCAAATAAACCCTGTAATATCTTGAACAATACCTCCGCCTATAGCAATGATGATGGAATTTTTTCTAACTTTTAAATTTATTAATTTTTTAATAATTTTTCCAATTTCATAATAATTTTTTAACTTTTCTGAAGTGTTTAAGACTATTAAATTTCCTTTAATTTTTTTTTTTAGAATTTTTTTATAAACATTTTTGTCAACTAAATAAAATTTATTCTCACTTTTTTTAAATGAAAGTTTATTAATGTGATCAACAGTATAATTACCAAATTTTGATTTAATGGTTATTTTCATTTTTAATGACAAGTATAGCCGCCATCAATTATAATATTTTGACCAGTAATATATTTATTATAATCACTGCAAAGAAATATACATAAGCTAGCAATTGACTCTGGATTTCCCAATTTTTTTAAGGGTATATCTAATTTAACTTTCTTTATATCATTTTTTTTAAGAATTTTTCTTGTCAATTTAGTATTAAAAACACCAGGTGAAATAGAATTAACTAATATATTGAATTTAGCAAGATCAAGAGCAGAAGACTTTGTTAATCCATTTAAACCAAACTTAGTTATTGAATATAATGATCTTTTTTCTTTACTAACGCAACCATATATAGAAGATATATTAATAATCTTACCATATTTATTTTTTTTCATCTTTTGTGCTATAATAGAAGTAAGCCAGGTTGGACCAATTAAGTTTATGTCAACTATGTCTAAAAGATTTTTTTTTTTAATATCATAAATTGGGTCTAAAATATTTATCCCTGCATTATTAATAAGATAATCTATTTTTTTTATACTTTTTATTTTTTTTTCAAAATTAATAATTGAATTTTCATCTTTAAAATTTAGGTGAAGAATTTTTATTTTTTTTAAATTTTTTTCTTTATTTTTTTTTGTTGTAGTAATTATTACACTACATCCTAACTCTATAAATTTTTTTACTATAATTTTTCCAAAATCTCCTAGACCACCAGTTATAAGCAAAGTTTTATTTTTAAGATTAAATTTCATTTAAGCAGTATTATATAAATAAATCATTTAAAAAAATAAATATACAAAATAAAAAAAATATAATTATAATAATAATTTTTATCAAATTTAATAAAATTCAATAAATTTATAAAAAATGATTTAAAAAATCATAATTAGTTAACCACTGACCAAAGGTGAACCTGCTTTGCTTTAAGTATGATATATTTTTATATCTATAAGGTTTGTTGTTTATAAAAGATCATAAAGAAGAATAATTGAATTATTGATTTGTATAAAAATTATTTAAATTTAAAGATGTATCATAATTTAGATCTTTTTTAATTTTATTTTTTATGATTTTATTGAGTTTTAGTTTAGAATAAAATTTAATTATATCATCCATATTATAATTAAATTCTTTGTTAATATCTCTCATTTTAATAAGGAATTTTTTTACATATTTGTAGTCAGCTTCATAATCAATTGTTAATCTCAAATTTGATTTGTGTTTTAAAAAAACTGGAGCTGATCCATATTTAAAATATAATTTGTTGTTCAATATATAATTTGTTAAATATTCAGTGCCTTCTAAATCATTCCCAGTTTTATAAATAAGTTCAAGTGTTCTTCTATCAAATATCTCAGTCTCTGTACCTGATGGCAAACTTTTATGATCAACATAATCTAAATTATTTTCAAGAAGATAATTTATTGCTAAATTCATGTAATCAGGATCTATTAGAATGTCATCTCCAGTGACTCTAACTACTATATTGTGATTGTATTTCTTAATACCTCTTATGATTCTTTCAAGCACATTATTAACTGGGCCTCTAAAAACATCAATTGAACAATTTTTAGCTATATTTTCTATTTTATCATCGTTTTTTTCTTTAGTAGTACATAATAAGATTTTATTTTTTTTGTTATTTTTTTTTAATCTTAAAAGCAAATGTTCAATCATTGATTTATCTGTAATTTTTAAAAGTGCTTTTCCAGGTAATCTTTTTGATTTAGATCTTGCTACTACTACAATAATTATTTTATTTATAAAATATTTCTTTCTAAGAATTGTATTTTTTTTTAGGTTTGTATTTAGTTTTTTATCTTTTAAAAAATCTATATCTAAAGATTCATGACAATTTGTTTCAGCTCTTTTATATTCAACATCTGCCTCATTAATATATTGCCCCTTTTTTTTAAATTTTTTTAGAGTTAACATTTTTTTTGTAGTTTTTCTGTAATTGTATTCTTTTTCTGAAAAGTCATCTTTTGAATTTGATAAACATTTTTGGGTATTCTTAATTATTTTAATAAAATTTCTTAACTCTTTTATCTCTAAAGAGGAATAATAATCGATACCTTTTTTTTTTCTATCAAAGGTAATATGTTTTTCTAAATAAGTTATTCCATACCCAAGAGCAGCTAAGCATACATATAAATTATTTTTATCTTTTCCAGAGATGTGATCTTGAAAACCGTATTCTACTTTATTTCCAAATTCTTTTTTGAGTTTTTCAATTCTATTTAAATCTGTATCTTCAATTTTTGTTGGATAACTTTGAAACCCATGTAATAAAATTATTTTTTTTTTCTGCTTTAAAAGTATATCTAAAGCATAATATATTTCTGTAAACTTAGCACCACCACATGATAAAAAGATTTTTTTATTTTGTTTTGAAATTTTGGTTAATAATTTTTTATTTGAGATGTCTGAGGAATGAATTTTATATCCATCAACATTTAATGATTTTGCAACTTCAAAGGCTTTCTCACCCAAAATATCGCAATAGATTTTAATTCCAAACTTTTTAGTTTCTAAAATTATTTTTTTCCATTCACCTATGGAAAATGCTTGTTTCTTAAAATGTTCATATCTAGAATGTTCTTTTGCAATAAAATCGTTTGCAAAATAAATTTGAAATTTAACAGAGTCGGCTCCAGACAAACTTGCAGCTTTTGCAAGCTTTATGGCTTCTTTTGGATTACCTTGGTGAGCATTTGCAATTTCGGCAATTATTTCTACCATTTAATTTATTTTTTGCCAATCATATGTTTCTTTAAATGGACATTCTTTACAAATTGGAACATCTTCTAAAGAGTTTTCAGAATGCTTCATCCTTACAAAATTGATGTCTTCGCCATACCAAATTTGTTTAATAGTTTTTACCTTCTTGGCAGGTTCGTTAAAAACTTTAGGCAATTCTAGTTTCATCAAATCGAAACCTTTAGCTTTTTCATCAGCTTTTTTTTTAATTTTATTATATTCTTTTTCACCATTTTCTATTGCTAATTTATCAACATATCCCACAGGGTGCATGCTTCCCCAATCATAACAGCACATGCTTACTCTTCCATCATAAGTTACAAGCATTCTTTGATAAGGTTGTTCACATGGTAATCTTCCTTTAGAAACAAACAAATTTCCATCAGAGTCCCTCATAATCTCTGCATTAGAGTCAATATTTTTTGCCATATTCTTTTTACTATGACCTTCAATATTTTCATTTGAACATGCAGATCTTAAATATTCTTCACTGACATCACTAATTTTTCCTCCTCTTTCAGAATATTGTTTCACTGAAACGTCATCAACTATATCTTTAAATAATGAAAAATATTCATCTTGTTCTTCATGAGTCTCTTCAGTTAAGACCATTTGTATTTTTGTTCGTGGAAATTCTGATTTTAATTCTTTTTTTAAATTGTAAAAATCTAAGATATTCTTATAAATTTTATCAAAATTATTTTTTTTAAATCTACCTGGTCTCATCTTTTCATAGCTTTTTTTTGTTCCACCATCAAAAGAATAAATCATTAAATCTAAACCAGAGTAAATAATTTTTTTTCCCATATCCAAATCTAATTTAGTTGCATTGGTGTTTATAATCGTCTCCAAAATACCTTTTTTTTTTGCATAATCGATTATTTCTGGTAAAAAGGGGTTTAGCAAAGGCTCACCTCTCCAATTAAATTTCATTGATGGTACATTTAATTTTGATGCCTGATCAATAATCTTAAATGCAAGTTTCTTTGACATAATTTTGTCAGGAGTAGCAATGAATTGTCTATAACAATGAGGGCAGGCTAAATCACAAACAGAGGCCGTCTCAATATCTATACATAGGGGTCTAATATCACTTTCATTAAATTTATTTCCAATTAAATGGTTTTTTATGGCAAATTTAGGATTATCTCTCCATTGACTTCTGTAAGTTTTGTATTTTTCACGAAGTGATTTTAGCAATGCATTTTGATCTCCCAATTTTTCATTTTTAAGTAAATATTTAAAAGTTTTATTTTTATTCATATTTTTGAGCATCCAAGAAACTCTCATTTGTTCATCACTACCTTTAAGGTTTTTGATTGCTAATTTTCTGAGATTTTTCATGAAATAATTTTGTTACAGGTTAAATTAAATTCCCATGTTTATCTTTTTGAATATATCTCTACCAATATCAACCATAAATTTAAATTCAGATGGTGTCGCTGAGAGAGCATGGTCTCTTATTACTGTACTAGATTTATCTAAGGTAAAATGTTTTTCTATGATCTTTGCACCTCTACTAATTGCTAAAAGTGATGTTTCTATACCAATTGAATGATCACTATAACCATAATATGGAGATTTATTAAAATTTTTAGGTAATTTTTTCAAATCTTTAGGCTCACAGGGGTATTTAGATACACACCATAGATAAAATATATTTTTATTTTTAGGAAAAGGTAGTTTTTTTTTATTCCACATACCTAGAGAAATTATTGTTTTTTTTTTAGTTTTTAGAATTTTTTTTACCAGATCAATGTCATATTTAACTGTTCTTGAAGCTATTTTAAATTTTGTAAATTTAAATGGTTTAATCATATTCCAGGCTTCTTTTGATATAATTGAAAATAATAATTCTATTTCAAAATATTTTGCCCACTCTATTAATTTAGATATTCTTTCTCTATCAAATCTATTTATTTCATTTGGTTTGTCTCTCCAGCCTAATTGAAATTTTACTATATCTGCTCCAGCTAATTTCGCTTGTTTAATTAGTTCAAAACATAAATCAAAATTTCCATTATGGTTTAGTCCTATTTCAGCTATAAAAGTTAATTTTTTGCTCATATTGTCTATTATTAATTAATTATTTAAAAAGGCAATATAATATTAAATTAATATTTGAATATTAATCATTTAACATATAGTAGAGTTCTTTTTTTAATATGAATATAAAACCTTGTGTTATTGGTCTGGGTTATGTTGGTCTTCCAGTACTTTTAAATCTTTCAAAAAAGTTTGAAACTTGTGGTTTTGATATAAACAAACAAAGAATTATAGATTTAAAAAAAAAAATTGATAGGACAAAAGAATTTAACAAGTCTGATCTTAAAAAAATCAGAAAAACAAAATTAACTTTCAAAGAACAAGATTTAAAAAAATTTAATTTTTATATTATTTGCGTACCAACACCAATAAATATTAAAAAAAAGCCTGATTTAAGTCCTTTAATTTCAGCATGTAAAATAGTTGCAAAAGCTTTAAAAAAAAAGGATATAATAGTATTTGAATCAACAGTTTATCCTGGTACTACCCAAAATATCTGTATACCCATAATTGAAAAGTTCTCTAACCTACAATATAATAAAAAAGAATTTTTTGTTTGTTATAGTCCTGAAAGAGTTAATCCTGGGGATAATCAACACACTTTAAATAAAATAAACAAAATTATAGCAATTCCAAACAACAACAAAAAAAAAGAAATAATTAAAGTTTACAAAAATTTGTGTAAAAATTTGATAGTCAGTCAAAATATTCCAGAAACTGAAACTTCCAAAGTTATTGAGAATATTCAAAGAGACATAAACATAGCATTAATGAATGAAATTTATATTTTTTGTGACAAATTAAAATTAAATTTTAATCAAGTTTATAAATTAGCCTCTACTAAATGGAATTTTGTCCAGTATAATCCTGGATTAGTTGGTGGTCATTGCTTGCCTGTGGATCCTTACTATTTTTCTCATATTGCAGAAAAAAACAACTTTAAGACCAGAGTAACATTGGCTGGCAGAAGTACAAATGAGTATATGAGAAAATTTTTAATTAAAAAAATTAAAAAAAAGCTTAATGAAAATAAAATTAATTATAAAAAAGATAAGATAATTTTTGCTGGGCTAACATATAAAAAAAATGTATCTGATATGAGAAATTCACAATCATTTAAAATTTTTGAGTATTTTAGGCAATTTAACTCTAATATTTTTGGATTAGATCCATATTTGGAACAGAATTTAAATAAGAAGATTATTAATCTAAAAGATTATAAAAAAATTTATGAAGCAAAATCTATAATTTTATTGGTAAATCACAAGAAATTTGATGTTTTTTTTAAAAAAACAAAAGTTAAAAATAAGATAATAAATATTTTGAATTAAGATACAAAAAAAACAATTAGTGAAAAATATTTTTAAAATTTTAAATGAAAATCAAAGAAATAAACTAGTTTTTATTTTGTTTCTTATGACTCTAATTTCGTTATTAGAATTTTTAAGTATTGGTGCAATATTGCCATTACTAGAAATAATTTTTACAGATTCACCAGGTGAAAATAGAAGTAATTTTTTGACAAAACTTTTTGATATTAGTAATTATCCAATAATTTTTTTGCTAAGCATTATTTTTTTTGCCTTTCTATTTAAAAATATTTTTATTTTAATTTATACAAAATTTGCATCTGCTTTTATGATGCATCTTAGTTTAGATATTCAAAGAAAAACATTCGAAAAATATCTTTACAGTGATTATGAAAAATTAAGAAATATAGATAGTAATGAAATTTTAAGAGATATAAATATTGAGTCTAGATTGGTTGTTGCTCAATTTGTGTCTCCATTATTAACTATGACATTAAATTTATTGATAATTTTATTAATCACAATTTTATTATTTTTGTATAATTATAAAATATCAATAATAATTTCTATTTTTTTAATAATTTTATTTATAGTTTTTAAATTAATTTTTAATGAAAGATTAAAACAATTAGGGCTAGATAGACAAATCTACACGAAAGATATTTTAAGATCCATCAAACAAACATTTGATGGATATAGGGAATTATCTACATATAATTATTTAGATTTGTTTCAAAAAATTTTTGTAAGAAAGTCAATAAAATTAGCAAACAATGGTATGAGAAGATCAATATTGACCGTGATTCCAAAATTATTTTTAGAGACATTTATTATATTGATCATTGTTTCTTTTATTAGCTTTGTGCATTTAAATGGATATAGATTAAATGAGGTAATTTTAAATCTAACAGTGTATACTCTTGTTGGTTTAAGAGTTTTTCCAGTATTTGTTGCAATTGTAAATGCCTACCAAAATTTAAGTTATTCCTCTGCTCCACTTAAAAAGATAAAACAAATATATGAAAAAAATAATATTGAATTGAAAATAATTACAAACAAGCCAATTCTAAAAAAAAAAATTACTGTTGATAACATATCATATTCTTATGGAGAAAAAAAAATATTGGAAAATATATCATTAAATATTTCAAAAAACTCTTTTTTTGGTATCACAGGACCTAGTGGATGTGGTAAATCAACATTAGTAGATTTGATCTCAGGATTAACCAAACCTTCAAAAGGTAATATAAAAATTGATGATGAAAATATAAATAATTTTGGCAAAGAATGGTCTAATCAAGTAGCATATGTTCAGCAAAATACTTTTATTTTTGATACTTCATTTGTTCAAAATATAACTCTTAATGATAATAAAGATTACGATAAAGAGCTTTTGAAACTTTCTTTAACGGTTTCAAATTTAGAAAATTTTAGAAATGATTTAGAAGATGGAATATTTTCAAAACTTGGTGAATTTGGTAGTAAAATTTCTGGAGGTCAGCTACAAAGAATTGGTTTAGCAAGAGCGATATACAAAAATTCTCAATTAATTATTTTAGATGAAAGCTTAAGTAATATAGATTATGAAACTAAAGAGAGAATTTTACAAAGATTAATTGATTTAAAAAATGATAAAACTATCATATATGTGTCACATGATTTAGCAGACCTTAAAAAATGTGATGATATATTAAAATTAAATTAAATTATAAAATATGAAAAATAATTATTTTATTACTGGTGGAACAGGTTCTTTTGGTCAAAAATTTATAGAAGTACTAATTAAAAAAAAATTAGCAAAAAAAATTATTATTTTTAGTAGAGATGAATTTAAACAATTAAAGTTAAAAGAAAAAGAATTTGTAAAAAAAAATCCAAAGATATTTCGTTTTTATATTGGAGATGTGAGAGATAAATCAAGGCTGGATTGGGCAATGCATGATGACATTGATGTGGTAATACATTCTGCTGCTTTAAAACAAGTACCTACTACAGAGTATAATCCATTTGAAACTATAAAAACAAATGTATTAGGTACACAAAACATAATAGAAATTTGTATAAAAAAAAATATAGACAAAACTTTATTAATAAGTACTGACAAAGCTGTTTCTCCAATTAATCTTTACGGAGCAACAAAACTTACTGCAGAAAAGCTTATTATTTCAGCTAATATATTTAAAGGAAGAAGGAAATGTAAGTTTAGCGTAGTAAGGTATGGAAATGTGATGGGCAGCAGAGGTTCAGTCATACCTCTTCTTTTATCTCAAAACTTAGACAAAAAAATACCTTTTACCATTACGGATAAAAGAATGACTCGTTTTAACATAACACTTGATGATGCTAGTGATCTTGTTCTAAGCTGTTTAAAACAGATGAGAGGAAAAGAGGTATTTATACCAAAATTACCATCCTACAACATTATGACACTCGCTAAATCTATAAATCCAAATAAAAAAATAAAAATTATTGGTATAAGAAAAGGTGAAAAATTGCATGAGGAACTACTTTCGGCGGGAGATTTTCAAAATTGTAAAACTTTTAAAAATTTTTTTATAGTTTACCCTCTAGGTGATAAAACTATTAATAAGAAAATTAACAACTTTGCAAGTTCATATAATAGCTATGAAAATAAAAAATATTTAAATTCTAATGAGTTAAAAATTTTAATTCAAAAACAATTAAAAAACTTTGAAAAATAATAAATTGTGAAGATATTCATAACAGGTGTTGTAGGTTTCATTGGTTATAATTTAGCAGAACATCTTCTTAAGAATAAAAAAAATAAAGTGTATGGTATTGATTGTTTCGATGATTATTACTCAGTAAAATTAAAAAAAAAAAGATTAAATATTTTAAAAAAGAAAAAAAATTTTTATTTTAGTAACATAGATATTTGTGATTACAAAAAATTTAAAAAATATGCTGGTGAAAAAAAATTTGATATCTCAATTAATCTTGCAGCACAAGCAGGTGTGAGATATTCATTAGTAAATCCTCAAAAATATTTAAAAGTAAATATCCTCGGTTTTATTAATTTCTTAAAAGTTTTGAAAAAAAATACGAAAAAATTTTTTTATGCCTCGTCAAGTTCAGTTTATGGAGAAAGTAATAATTTTCCACTAAATGAAAAAGAAAAATTACATCCAAAAAATGTTTATGGAATTACAAAAAAATTAAATGAAATTATTGCTGAAGATTTTTTTAAAAAAAACAATTCTGAAATTATAGGTTTAAGATTTTTCACCGTCTATGGAGAATGGGGTAGACCAGACATGTTTTTCCTTAAACTATTTAAATCTCTTAAAACAAAAGAAACTATGTATGTAAATAATTTTGGTAATCACGATAGAGATTTTACTTATGTTGGTGATGTAGTTAAAATATTAAATAAACTTTTTGTGCAAAAGATTCGAAAACATGAAGTTTATAATATTTGCTCAAATAATCCTGTAAATATTAATGAAATAATTAAAAATTTTAAAAGAAATTGGAAGTTTAAACTTAAATATCGATCGATGGTTAAGGCGGATGTGCTAAAAACCCATGGATCAAATAAAAAAATCTTAAAGGTAATCAATTATAAAAAATTTATGAATATTGATAAAGGTATTCAGAAATCTCTTGGATGGTATTTAAAAGAAAAAATTTATAATATTTCTTAAACTAATGAAAAATTATTTTAATAAATATCATGAGTCTTATAAAAGATATGGGTTAATTTCTTTCTTTAACCAAATTTTATCAAAAATTAAACTAAATATAAAATTTAAAGATCCAATTCAAAAAAAGAGAATATATTTGTCCAAAAAGCTAAATGAATTTACAAATGGTAAAATTATTGATGGAATTTATAAAGATTCAAAATTTATTTATGCGTCAGAGTTTTTTTTGGCTAAGCCAGCTCAATTACTTGGCTGTTATGAGAAGGAAGTTCAAGAAAAAATTTTTGAACTAAGCAAGAAATATAATTTAAACTATTTTATGAGCATTGGAGCTGGTGAAGGATATCATGCAATAGGATCAAGAGTTGCAAACTTATTTGAGCATTCATTATGTTTTGAGTTAGAAAAAAAAAATAGAGAAATAATAAAGAAAAATTTTAATTTAAATTCAATAAATAAAAATTTTGATATTTTTGGCAAAGCGGATTTAGACTTTTTTGAAGTAATAAAAAATAAGGTAGAATTAAACAAATCATTATTTTTATTTGATATTGAAGGAGATGAATTCAAGATATTAAATGAGGAAAATTTAAGCTTAATAAAAGATTCTTGTTTAATTATAGAACTACACCATTTTTACTTAACAAAAAGTCAAAATGAAGAATTTTTAGAAAGATTAAAAAAGCATTTTAAAATTACATTTATTAATACTGGTAATAGGCAGTTTTCTAAATTTAAAATTCTTGATAAATTTAATGATGATGAAAAATGGCTATTAATGTCAGAAAGTCGTCCTGCAACGATGAATTGGATCATTTGCGAGCCAGTTGAAAGTTAATATTTAAATACAATGAAAAAAAAAATAACTTTATCTATCTTGATCTTATTATTAGTTTTTTTGATAGCTATTCTTTTTAATCAAGATATTAAAAGAAACGTTTATCAGCTAGCTCCAGATAAAATTAAAATCATTTATAAAATCTTATTTAAAGATAAGAAATTTTCTACATTAGTTGGAAATAATAAAATTGAAAATTCAATTAAGGATTACAATGCTAGATTTTTACCAGAGACACAATTAATAAAAGTTGATTTTATTACTAAGCACTTAAACTTACCTGAAAACTTTAATCCAGAAAATAAAAAAAATCAACCAATTTTAAAAGAATTTCAAAATGATAATGCAAACTATAACCAACGAGACGATCGTATAGAATATCATTACAAATTTTTTTTAGAAAAATTTAAAAATAAAATTATTCTAGTTAA
>Ga0181607_10000556_pt1 | contig 32322 bp, 24 predicted proteins | sample 041ome_9_FD_132420 | JGI IMG/M metagenome (GOLD analysis project Ga0181607, IMG submission 132420) | Coastal salt marsh microbial communities from the Groves Creek Marsh, Skidaway Island, Georgia - 041413US metaG (megahit assembly) | ecosystem: Environmental > Aquatic > Marine > Intertidal zone...
CGTGCGCACAAGGTGCGTGGCGATGTCCTTGTCACCGAGGCCAAACCAGGTGGGCTCAACGCCGTATATGCCGAGTTCTTCTTTGGCAGTGAAGGTTTCGTTCTCGCGGCCCCAGCCCCGCTCGGCGCTGATGCCCCCGCCGAGGGTGTACATGAGGGTGTCGAGGTCGGGGCAGACTCGCAAGCTATGCACCCAGATGTCATCGCCTGTATTGGCAATCACGGTGACATCGCATTCGCGGCCCACTCGGTCAGATTGGGTGAGCCCTCGAATGAACCGTGCCCCACCGATGCCCCCTGCGAGGGTGGTAATGCGCATTGGTGGTGGCGTCGACGTATTCACCTGCGCATTCTGCCATGACTCAAGACTGGCCCCCTGTAACTCCCCTGAGGAGTCCTCATACGAGTCCCCTCCCTAGGGGACACGCCGAGTGAAAATGAAACTTTTTCAAAAAAAAACTCGAAATATGTCTGTTTTGTCCAAATTGGGCTTGACGTTTGTGAACTACACCCCTGTAATACAGCGTAAGCAATTGCTTTGAGTTGTCAAAAACCGCGAGTTCGTGATCGAGGAGGTCCTGCACGTGTCTGAAATGGACGTAGCAGATCGAGTGTTAACCAGTACTGGAGTCGTTCCTCTCGCTGATCTAGAGGAGCTGGGCTGGCAAGAGCGCGCCTTGTGTGCCCAAACCGATCCCGAGGCGTTCTTCCCTGAAAAGGGTGGCAGCACGCGCGAGGCCAAGAAAGTATGCCTCTCATGCGATGTTCGGGTGGAGTGCTTGGAGTACGCACTGGAACAGGACGAACGCTTTGGCATTTGGGGTGGCCTTTCCGAGCGTGAGCGACGCAGACTCAAAAAGCGCGCAGTTTCCTAACGCGGACTCTTAACGCGGACTCTCAACGCGGACTCAGACCTCGTTTCGATTCCGCGCCTCACACCGTAGAGTTACGGGGTGAGCGAAATTTCCCCTAATTCAGGCAAAGACCCTGATCAGCTCACCACAGAGTCTGAGATCCTTGAGCCGGAGATCCTTGAGCCGGAGATCCTTGAGCCGGAGATCCTTGAGCCTGAACTTCCAGAAAATGCCTACGACGATATCCCCACCGAATGGTTCTCCGACCAAACCGAAGGTCAGGAGCATGGCGGACTCGAGAGCCTGAGTGACATTGCGGTGGAACGCATCACGCGCAACCACTTTGTCACCACGGTCCTGGTTTCCCACAATGGCGATGTTTGGCTGCCAGCCGTGCTCACCCAGTTGGCTCGCACGACTCGACCGCCCGAAGTGATCGTTGGTGTGGACGCAGCCTCGGCTGACCAATCCCGGGCCATGCTGACCGAGGCACTCGGATCAGACCGCGTTGTTGAACTCGGAACCAATCCAGGTTTTGGCGCTGCGGTGGCGGCGGGTTTGGTAACAGTCCCACGGCCTTCGCTGCCCGAGGGACATGTTGAATGGGTGTGGCTTCTCCATGACGACGGCGCTCCCGACGCTCACTGTCTGGAACGATTGCTCGCCACCGCTGATGACAACCCGAGTGCTGCGATTCTCGGACCGAAAATTTTGGGATGGCACGATCGGCGCCTCCTGCTTGAAGCGGGCGTGGCCATTACCGCCGATGGCAGGCGGGTTACGGGCCTTGAACGTCGCGAGCATGACCAAGGGCAACATGATGGAACCCGCGATGTCCTTGCAGTGAGTTCGGCGGGCATGTTGGTGCGCCGAGACGTCTGGGACGCACTCGAGGGGTTTGACCCTGCGTTGCCGCTGTTCCGCGACGACCTTGATTTTTGCTGGCGGGCGCACCGAATGGGTGAGCGAGTGCTCATTGCAACGGATGCCCTCATGCACCACCGCGAAGCATCGGCACATGGCCGCAGGGGCGATGGCAATGTCGATCTTCTGGCGCGAGATCGCGAAGCAGCCGTGCACGTTCTGCTGTCGCACTCAACAGGACTACGTGCGGTGCTGTTGGCGGCCCGCCTGTACCTAGGTAGCGCGATCAGGGCACTCGTTTATTCACTTGGCAAGGACTTTGTGGCTGCTCGAGGGGAGCTCTCTGCTGTCCTGTCCGTGCTCCGACACCCGGGGCGTATTCGCCAATCGCGCACGCTGATTGCACGCAGCGCAACTGAACCAGCGTCTGTGGTCAATCACCTGCGTCCGAGCACCTTCGATCAAATTCGCAGCCTGCTCGAAACGGCAACAGGGCTCGCAACCACGAGTAATTCGACCGTCACGCCGCTGAGTGCGTTGGATTCGGGGCCGGTGGACGACGATGCCGCATTCCTTGATCAGACCTCGGTTGGATTCATTCGACGAGTGATGCGCAAGCCCATCGTGCTCACGATTCTTGTACTCACCATCATCGCGGTTGTTGCCACCAGATCTTTGTGGCTGGGTCAGGGCATCATTCAAGGCGGCGCTCTCCTACCAAGCCCATGGGGAGCAAGTGACCTGTGGCAGACCTACACCGAGGCATGGCACAACGTGGGGCCTGGATCAACGGCTGATTCACCAACTTATCTTTTGTTTCTGGCGATTCTGGCCGCGGTCTTGCTGGGCAAAGCAACCTGGGCCGTTCAGTTCGTCATCTTGCTTGCTATTCCACTTGCAGGCTGGGCCGCATATTTTGCCTCGCGCGGGTTGATTCATGGAAAGGGTTTGCGTGTCTGGGGTGCAGTGACCTACGCGCTTGTTCCCGCAATGACAGGAGCGCTGGCACAGGGCCGCATGGGCACCAGCGTTCTGGCAATTGCTTTGCCGTTCACAATTCGGTCTCTCTACCGACTGTGTCAACCCGGTGCCACCGTGCGTCGCTCCGCTGGCACGGCGCTACTGCTGGCCGTTGTATTGAGCTTCGCGCCAGGCGTTTGGCTGATTGCGTTTGTGGCCATCATCATCGTGCTGTTAGCCGTCAGGAAATTGATTAGCACAAATATCCGTCCGCTCGCATTTGCCTTCGGCGCTTCTTTCATGGTGCTCATGCCGTGGAGTTTCACTTTGGTGCGTGAACCTGTTCGCTTCCTACTCGAGCCGGGCCTGCAATCTGCATACTTGACCGATCCGAATATCTCGATGACTGACATCCTGCTGTTGCATCCGGGGGGACCGGGCATGTCACCCCTGATCATCACCGTCGGACTTGTTTTTGCCGCACTCATGGCGCTCCTGCGCTCGGATCGCCGCAATGTCGTTGTGATGTGGTGGGTACTTGTTGCGATCGCCGCCGTTTTTGCGCTCATTCAAGTGATGATTCCTGTGACCCCACCGGGACAAACCGTTGCAATTCGCACGTGGGCAGGTCCGGCAACATTGGTCATGTCGATCGCGCTCATTGCGGCGGCCGCACTCGGCGCCCAAGGATTGCGCACTCGCTTTGTCGGCCAAAGTTTCAGTCTTGGGCAACCGGTCGCCGCCATTGCAGTTATCGGCGCATTCCTAGTCCCCGTGGTTTCAGCACTGTGGTTACTGCCAGCGAATGACACCACTCTCTTTCGCGGATCCTCGACCACGGTCCCTGCATTTGTTGCAGCGGATTCGCGGAGTCCGCAAGCCCCGCGCACGCTAGTTCTTTCCGATGACAAATCCGGTCGGGTTGCCTACACGCTGTTAAACGGCGCTGGTCTTACACTCGGGGATGCCGATGTCCCACCTCCTGCTCAAGTGTGGGAGGCGATTGATCCCTATGTTGCCTCGATGGCTTCCGGGAGAGGCGGAGATGAAATCGCGGTGCTCGCTGGTTACGGAGTGAGGTACGTGTTGCTTGCACAATCCTCGTCTGAAGACATTATCCCAATTTTGGATGCCGAACCAGGGTTGCGCAGATTGTCCAATGCTGATGGCGAGGTCTTGTGGCGTGTTGCGGGCGTAACATCGCGCGCACGCATTTTCGATGGCGATACCCAGTCACCCGTTGGTATTGCACAACCGGGCGACGTCGGTGTCTCTCCCTATATCGACCAGACATTGCCCGACGGCTCTGGCACACGTGTTTTGTACATTGGCGCTAGCGCTGACTCGCGATGGAAGGCGGGGGAGCTCAAGCAAGTAACCACGGAGTCACCGTTGAATTGGTCGGCGACTTTTGCGATACCTCAAGGCAGCCCCATGGTCGTTGTTGAGTTCGATGGCTCTGTACGCGGTTATTTCCTGCTCGCGCAATTGCTCATTGTTCTCGGTCTTGTCATAACAGCACTGCCGAACCGCAAGCATGTTGACATTGATGCCGATGCTGAAGCTCTTGCAGCACTGGAGGCGCGAATTCAATGATGACCTCAAAGACGACATCAATGATGACACAACGTTGGCTGGCGCCGGTTGTTGTGGTTGCAGGCGCTGCGCTCCTTATCGGTGTAGGCGTCGTCGGCACTCAGGAGCTTCCGTCCCGGTCTGAGCAAGCAGTGACCGTCCAGCCGATTGGTTCGTCAGTTCTGTTGTGTCCCGAACCAGGCACGGGTGGTGACCTAGGAGTTCGCGTCACCGCGGCAGTTGTTCCGGGTCAACCGGGCCAAGACGGCGGTCCGGGTTCTGCGGGCCTGGAAACCCTGCCTGGCAAAGAATCGGCGCGATCGGTGATTAAGCAGGTTGGCGAACAGGGTCAAATCGAAGCATTCGGCAACAGGTTGCCCGCGATCCGAGCCTATGGCGAGGGATCGCTGGCCCCAGGGCTCGTGGCAGACCAGTGGGGGCGTGATCCCAGCGGACGCGGACGCGGCATGGCAAGTACGGCATGTGCGCCAGCTGCATCGGATTTCTGGTTCGTGGGTGGTGGCGCAATTGCCGGCCGCAAGACTCGTGTACTGCTGGTGAACCCTGATGACACAGCAGCGAGCGTTGACGTGATCGTGCATGGTCCCGATGGAATTATCGAAGCCCCGGCCGGCCGAGGTCTAGTAATTCCAGCCCTGGATCGGCTGACGGTGCAACTTGATGTACTCGCCCCGGGTGTCTCGGCGACCGCATTTCACGTCCTTGCTCGCACTGGCCGCATTGGAGCATCGGTAGATGATGAGCAACGTTCAGGGTTGGATTCGGTGGGCACCGACTGGATCCCACAAAGTGCCCAACCGGCCAATAAAGTTTATGTCCCTGGAATCATCAATGGATTAGGCGCGCGTGTGTTGTCCATGGTGTCCACCAGCGATAACGACGCCAACGTGACAGTGCGGGTCATGTCTGCTGAAGGTGCCTATGAACCCGCAGTGCGCAACTCGTTCACGGTGACTTCTGGTGCAGTGCTCACGGTTGACATGTCTCCTGCAATTCCACAAACCCCTGATGGAGCATTGCCTTCGACCTTGGAACTTACATCGGATCAACCAATCGTTGCTGGCATGCGCCAATTCTTTGGTGGCAAACGAGTTCAAGACGAAACCGCATTTAGTGCGGGCGCTCAACCTTTCACAGGTCCGGCTGCAGTCTCAGGGTTGCCAGTTCGTGATGCCACCGATGTTCGCCTAGCAATTACCGCGCCTCAAGAGGATGCCGAGGTTGATATCGTTCTGCTGCCGTTTACGGGCGGAAAGGATATTTCGCCAGCCACTGCGCCGCGTCGACTCAAGATTCCCGCGGGCACCGTGAAGAACGTGAAGCTTGAAGCACCTCCTGGAGTGGATTGGTTCACCGCCATTGTCACGCCCACGGAGAACTCCGGTCCGATCCTGGCGGCACACCGTGTGCGGGAAAAGTCTCGGTACGGTGATTTGATCACGGGCTACCCATGGTCACCATTGCGCATCATCGTTGAAGTTCCGACCGCGGATCAGAATGCGGGTGTAGTCATGCGGCGCGCCGCCGCGAGTTCGTGACCCGATCGCACTAACGTGCGTTGGGTGAGTCGTCGTAGGTGTTCAAAACCATCCTGTAGTTCAGCTGCAGTGTCCACCCTGACGTACGTATACGCAGACTCCACCGCAGTCCTTGGGCCGTTAGCAACCTATGCCGAACCACATTGTTATGACCTGTGCCAAATGCATAGTGAGCGAATGACGGCTCCTCGTGGCTGGGAGATCGTGCGTATTGCACCGGATGCTGATGCGTTGAAACCGTCCAGTGATGATCTCGAGGCATTGGCCAACGCGGTGCGGGAGGCGGCACGTCCGCGCTACCTGGAGCGGGAAGCTCGCTCGGCCGAATCGGGCGCCACCGTTGAAGTTGCTCGGAAAGGACACCTGCGGGTTCTGCACTCGGTTGATTCGCCCCGCGAGTCAGGGGAATAATCCACCAGGACACCCTGGGCAGATAGCCTTGCGGTGTGGATATAGATCTCACCGGCCGTGACCTCAGTCAAATCATCAAGGCATATGACGTTCGTGGCACCTATCCCGACCAACTCGATGAGGACCTGGCCCACGCTGTTGGGGCAGCATTTGTCAAAGTCTTAGGTATTTCCGCTGTTGATGGTGGCCCCGGCGTGGTCGTTGTGGGTCATGACATGCGGCCATCGGGACCAGATTTGGTCGCCTCCTTCGCAGAAGGCGTGCGCGAGATGGGCTGCGATGTCATCGAGATTGGGTTGGCCAGTACCGATGGTCTTTACTTCGCGTCGGGTTCCATGAATATTCCCGGCGCCATGTTCACCGCGAGTCACAATCCTGCCGAGTACAACGGCATCAAATTGTGCCGCGCAGGTGCAGCGCCGGTGGGGCAGGATTCCGGGCTGCGCGAGATTAGCCGTCTCATCACTTCAGGGGAGATCACCGCACGCAACAACTCGGCCACCAGCGATGGCAGTGGTGGGCCTATTGGAAATATTTCTCACCGCGATGTCCTGCCCGAGTACGCCAAGTATTTGCGCAGCTTGGTACCCGTTGAATCAGGGCGTCACCTCACGATCGTTGTTGATGCGGGTAATGGCATGGGTGGCTTTACCGTGCCGGCCGTATTGGAAACCGATGCAGGTCTTCCTAAGCTGCCATTGACCATCATCCCGATGTACTTCGAACTTGACGGCACCTTTCCCAACCACGAAGCGAATCCAATTGAGCCTGCGAACCTTGTTGACCTGCAAAAGGCGGTGCGCGATTCCGATGCTGATCTCGGGCTTGCCTTTGATGGCGATGCGGATCGTTGTTTCGTTGTCGATGAAAAAGGTGACCCTGTAACACCGTCGGTGATCACCGCGCTGATTGCCGCCCGCGAGTTAGCTCGACATCCCGGCAGCAACGTGATTCATAATTTGATCACCTCGCGAACTGTCCCTGAGGTGATTGCTGAGCATGGCGGAACTGCAGTGCGCACGCGCGTGGGGCATTCATTCATCAAAGCGACCATGGCGGAAACAAATGCGGTATTCGGTGGCGAGCACTCGGGGCACTTTTATTTCCGTGAGTTCTGGCGCGCTGATTCGGGCATGCTCGCAGCCTTGCATTGCATCGCGGCATTGGGTGAAACCCCGGAGGGCACCACATTTTCCAGTTTGATGGAGCCATTCAACAGATACTTTGCCAGTGGCGAGATCAACACTAAAGTGGCCGATCAGGCGGCTGTTGTCGCACGCATTAAGAGTGCCTACGAAACTCAACCGGGCGTTGAATTCGACGAACTCGATGGCCTGAGCGTCTCAGGCGATACCTGGTGGTTCAACGTGCGCGCGAGTAACACTGAGCCACTTCTCAGGTTGAATGCGGAGGCACGGGAGTTATCGCGCATGCAAGAAATCCGCGATCACGTTTTGGGCATGATGCAGGCACCCGAACATGTTGCCTCCAGCACTGCTCCTCCATTTGGCATCGCCCCTGAATTATGGGCGGTATTGGCGTGTCCCTGTGCGGCACATGGTTCACTCGAACCCGATGCAGGCGATGGCAGCCCCGAGGCGGCCAGACTGGTCTGCACGGTGTGTGGCTTGCGATTCCCGATCCGTCGCATTGCCGGTGAGCAGGGTGCGCCATCACAGGTCATCCCGGTCATGTTGATCGAGTCTGCGGATTAATTTGTGTTTGTCGTTACGGGTGCGCTCAAGAATTATGAGTGGGGCAGCGCAGAAGGTTTACGTCCCTGGACTCACGGTTCTTCACCGCTGGCTGAGTTGTGGTTTGGTGTTCACCCCAGTGGCCCTTCGCCGCTCGTAGATTCCGCAGACACACTCGATCAGCACCTCGATGTCGATCAGGCACCGATTTTGGTCAAACTCCTCTCGGCTGCCAAGCCGCTCTCCATTCAGGTTCACCCGAATAGGCACATGGCAGAGCATGGGTTTCGCGAGTTGAACCAACAAGATGCTTATCATGGAGCATTTGCCGACTCCAATGAAAAAATTGAAATGCTCTATGCACTGGAAAATTTCGATGTATTCGTGGGGTGGCGTCCCAAGTCCGAAACGACCGCGGTTCTTGCCGCGCTCGCTGAACTTCACACCGACTTCGACCGCTACGTCACGTTCGACTTTTCACAGATGGCCCAGGTTGCAGGTTCGCTCACAGACCTTGGTGCGTTGATCTCACTCATCCCATTGGCCGCACGCAATGCAGGGTTGTCCGAACTCGATTGCGCCGCCTACTCCACTGTCGCTGCCGAATATCCTGACGATCCCGGGGCGATTCTTGCGTTGTACCTGCGCGTTGTCCGGCTCGCTCCAGGTGCATCATTATTCGTCCCCTCAGGAGTGCCGCACAGTTACATTCGCGGAACAGGCCTTGAAGTCATGACTACATCGGACAACGTGCTTCGCCTCGGGTTGACACCCAAGCCGGTATTCATTGATCTTGCGCTGCAGGCCTTGGACTTCTCTGAATTCTCGCCCAATCCGGGCGATGCACCTTTCACGATTCAGGTTCAGAGCTCAAACAATGCCGGCACCACCGCTGACACGGGTGCCTACCGCGTGATCCTCTGCCTTGAGGGCACAGTGCGTGTTGGGTTTGAATCGTCTGAAATCACGCGCGAGCTTACTCCGGGACAGGCCGCAATACTTGTTGCTGCCGAACCCGATGCCCACATCACAACAACAGGCTCCGTTGCTGTTGTTACGGCTGGCGCGGTTTAGATGAGCACCGAGGGTGGCATCAAGGCAATCTTTGCCGCATTGATTGCGAACGCCGGTATTGCCGTAAGCAAGTTCGTGGCCTTCGCCTTTACAGGTTCATCGTCAATGCTCTCTGAAGCGATCCATAGCGTGGCTGACTCGTGTAATCAAATCCTTTTGTTGATAGGGAATAAACGTGCAAGCAAACCAGCCGATGAAAGTCACCCTTTTGGATACGGTCGCCGACGCTACGTGTATGGATTCGTTGTTGCCATTGTTCTTTTCTTGGTCGGTGGGCTGTATTCACTTTATGAAGGGCTACACAAATGGCAGAATCCCGAACCGCTGACCGATTGGTGGATTGCGGTGGTCGTTCTTCTCGTCGCAATTGGGCTTGAAAGCTATTCGTTCCGCACTGCATTCAGGGAAGCTAATAAGGCCCGTGGGCGCCGATCACTTTTTGGTTTCATCCGCGAATCGCGCCAACCAGAGTTACCTGTCATTCTTTTGGAGGATGCAGGAGCACTCACTGGATTGATGTTTGCACTTTTTGGTGTTGGCGCGGCAGTGATCACGGGTGATGGCCGCTTTGACGCTGTCGGTGCAATGAGCGTTGGAGTTCTCCTAGTTGTTATTGCAATTTTCCTCGCCATTGAAATGACCGCCATGCTGGTGGGGGAAAGCGCCCTGCCCGAAGAAGTCGATGCGATTCGTGCCGCACTAGAGAGTTCCGATGGCGTCGAGCGCGTCATTCATTTGCGCACCATGCATGTTGGTCCCGACGAGCTTCTCGTTGCGGCCAAGATTGCTATCCACCATTCGGACACGGGCGCCGAAATTGCTGTTGACATTGATAACGCCGAAATCGCGTTGCGGGCTGCTGTGCCCTCGGCAAAGTACATTTTTCTTGAGCCCGATCTGGATCGTGGCTCCATGTCAGACCTCTAGTATTTGAGCGCACATATCATTCGATTCACCTCAATCTGCTCCGCAGGACAGTGCGTCTGCACGTGAATGTATCCGGGAGGCCGATGAGTGCGCCGACGAATCCCTGCTGGTTCAGCGGTTCCAGACCGACATTGATCGTGGGCCCGAATCTGAAGCAAGCCGGCATCTTGAGGGACAGAGCAAGGGCGGAGAAGGGCTGTGAACGCAGTCCCGAAACAGACCAATTGATCACGACGAGAGTGGAATCGAGCCAAAATATCCACATGCGTCACGTTCTATCCGTGAGGATTTGGCCACCGCATCTCTAGGTATTTTTCGGCTCTGACCCCTGCTGGCGTGCCGAGAAGTGCGAAATTCTTGTTATCTGGCAGACTAAGGGCACCACGCGTCCGGAGCCCTGGTTTTCGTTGTGGATCATTCACATACAAATTATGAGGAGCTCTAGTGTCCGTATTTAAGTCCGATGGCACCCCCGATTACAAGGTTGCCGATCTCAGTCTCGCCGAATTTGGCCGCGATGAAATTCGCTTGGCTGAGCATGAAATGCCTGGTTTGATGGCAATGCGTGAGCAATTTGGCTCGACCAAGCCTCTGACGGGCGCACGCATCACAGGTTCATTGCACATGACCGTCCAGACAGCAGTGCTCATTGAGACACTGGTGGAGCTCGGTGCCGATGTCCGCTGGGCGTCCTGCAACATTTTCTCAACCCAAGACCATTCTGCTGCTGCAGTCGTTGTTGGTCCCAATGGAACTGTTGATAATCCCCAAGGTGTTCCTGTCTACGCATGGAAGGGTGAATCCCTCCCCGAGTACTGGTGGTGCACCGAGCAGATCCTGATGTGGCCAGATGGCAAGGGCCCGAACATGATCCTCGACGATGGTGGAGATGCAACCCTGCTTGTGCACAAGGGCAAGGAGTTTGAAGCCGCAGGTGTCGTGCCAAAGCCCGATGCAGACACATCCGAGGAATACACCGTTGTTCTCGAGACGCTGGCCCGGACACTCACCGAAGATTCACAGCGCTGGACCAACATCGCTGACGGAATCATCGGTGTCACCGAAGAAACAACAACAGGCGTTCACCGTCTCTACGAAATGCATCGCGAAGGTGCGCTGCTCTTCCCAGCGATCAACGTGAATGACTCAGTAACCAAGAGCAAGTTCGATAACAAGTACGGTTGCCGCCACTCGCTCGTTGATGGCATCAATCGCGCAACCGATACCTTGATCGGCGGCAAGGTTGCTGTTGTCGCTGGCTACGGCGACGTGGGCAAGGGTTCTGCTGATTCACTTCGTGGTCAAGGCGCTCGCGTGATCGTCACCGAAGTCGATCCAATTTGCGCCATGCAGGCAGCAATGGATGGCTACCAGGTTGCAACGATCGAAGACGTCGTTGACAAGGCAGACATCTTTATCACCGCAACTGGCTGCTATGACGTCATCACTGCAGAGCACATGTCGCAGATGAAGCACCAAGCCATTGTTGGAAACATTGGTCACTTTGACAACGAAATCGACATTACTGGCTTAGCTGCAACTCCGGGCATCAAGCGCAAGACCATCAAGCCACAGGTTGACGAGTGGACTTTTGCTGATGGACATTCCATCATCATGTTGTCAGAGGGTCGACTTCTCAATCTTGGTAACGCAACCGGCCACCCATCATTTGTCATGAGCAACTCATTCACCAACCAGGTGTTGGCACAGATCGAGTTGTTCACCAAGAGGGATCAGTACTCCCTTGATGTGCACGTTCTTCCCAAGCACCTCGACGAAATGGTTGCTCGTCTGCATCTGGATGCACTCGGCGTTCACCTCACCGAACTATCCAAGCCTCAGGCTGAGTACCTTGGTGTTGACGTATCCGGCCCCTACAAGCCGGATCACTACCGCTACTAAGCGAACGAGCAAGTCACTGCTTAACAAGTTGGGCCCGCCTCGGTCAATGGGGCGGGCCCGGCCCCTTTTTTGAACGGATCCGGATCCCAATGGGACGGACTTATGGGTCTTCGCCACGAAGGAATACACCGTATTTCCCTTATTTGATGAGGTGATTTATGAGGTGATTCGCAGGTCCTCGTGCAGGAGGTCCTCAAGGGTGACACCATAGGGGCATGACAATGTCACCAGGTGGAGCCTTCGGCTCCCACGAGCTGCCGCCTTTGACCCGTGGTCGAGTGCTTGTGGTCGATGATGATCTGGCACTGGCAGAAATGTTGGGCATCGTGTTGCGCGGCGAGGGATTCGAGCCGGTTTTCTGCTCCGACGGCTCCGAGGCATTGCGTGTATTCCGTGATTCGCGTCCGGACATTGTGCTCCTTGACCTGATGTTGCCCGGTCGTGATGGCGTTGAGGTGTGCAGGTTGATCAGGGCGGAATCGGGAACTCCAATAGTTATGCTGACGGCCAAGAGTGACACCGTCGATGTCGTGGTCGGCTTGGAATCCGGTGCAGATGACTACATCGTTAAGCCTTTTAAGCCAAAAGAACTTGTTGCCAGAATCAGGGCTCGCATGCGACGCAATGATGATGTCGCAATTCAAGAGCTTGAGATTTCCGATGTCACCATCGATGTCACTGGGCACACGGTGCGCAGGGGCGACGAAGTCCTCGCGCTCACGCCGCTGGAGTTCGATCTGCTCGTGTGTCTGGCTCGCAAGCCAGGGCAGGTTTTTTCCCGAGAAGCGCTGCTCGAAGAAGTATGGGGCTACCGCCATTCGGCGGATACGCGTCTAGTGAATGTCCACGTGCAGCGTTTGAGAGCCAAGATTGAACATGACCCCGAACGGCCTGACATCGTTCTTACCGTTCGCGGCGTAGGTTACAAAGCTGGACCGATGTAGTTCGTGTACTTTCACTAGGCGATACACGATGATCATTTTCAGGGCGATTTTTAGTCCGTTTCGGGCACTGCGCAGACTGTGGCGCAGATCTCTACTTTTCCGAGTGACTATGTCCACGTTGATTTTGAGTTCGATCGTTGTCACCGTGTTGGGGTTCTCTCTATTGTCACGGGTAACAACCGGTCTCTTAGATGCGAAGGAAACGGCCTCGGTGGGAGAGGCATCAGCAGGTTTAGGTGAAGCACAGCGATTACTCGATGCAGCTAACACGGGTCCGGCCACCCCGTCACCATCTCGCTTGGTCGATAGCGTCATCACGACGTTAGGTTCGAGGTCGGGTTCGCCGGCGACATTTGAGGTGCTGCTGCTTTCATCCAATGGGGACGATGATGCTCCAGAGCGCGGAACAAACCTAGTAGCAGTTTCTAGTATCCCAATCGAATTGAGGGATTCGATTCAAGGGACCCAGCGCCAATCGTGGACGTTCGCGCCGATCGTGTTTCTTGACGGTCGAAGTGTCCCAGGTTTGATCGTTGGGGCGCCACTGACCGTTCCCACCGTGGGACCCTATGAGTTGTACTACCTATTCCCACTCGCCCAGGAGCAGGAAACCCTTGATCTAGTCTCAAGCTCCGTTGTGGGCACCGGAATCGTCTTGGTGCTTTTAGTCGCGATTGTGACTTTGCTCGTAACGCGTCAGGTAGTGGTTCCCGTTCGGGAGGCGGCCCGAATCGCACGACGCTTCGCTTCGGGCAAGTTGTCAGAGCGCATGCAGGTCAAGAAGGAAGACGACCTCGCGCAATTGGCTCAATCCTTTAATGAGATGGCAAAAAATCTAGCTACACAGATTCGCCAGCTTGAAGAGTTGTCACTTGTGCAACAGCGATTCGTGTCGGATGTTTCACATGAACTTCGAACTCCACTGACAACGATTCGCATGGCAGCTGATGTTATGTACGAGGATAGAAGTCAATTTGACCCAGCAACGTCGCGCTCTGTGGAGTTATTGCAAAACCAACTCGATCGATTCGAGGCATTGCTGGTGGATTTGCTAGAGATCAGCAGGTTTGATGCTGGCGCAGCTGTCTTGGACCTTGAGCGCATCGACTTGGTGCCACTCATTGAACGGGTAATCACAAGCACTGAGCCACTCGCTGAGCGCAATAATCTCAGGGTGCGTTTCGCTGCATATGAAAGGCCGTGTCTTGTCGAGTGTGATCCTCGTCGTATTGATCGTGTGGTGCGGAACTTGGTCGACAACGCGATTGAACATGCCAATGAAGTTGGGGTATCCGTCGAATTAGCAGGCAATGAATCGGCGGTCTCTTTAACGGTTCGAGATTATGGCGTCGGCCTGCACCCGGGAGAAGCAAGTTTGGTTTTCAGTCGATTCTGGCGAGCAGATAAAGCACGTGCGCGAACCACCGGTGGCACTGGACTGGGGCTTGCCATCGCACTAGAAGACACTCGACTGCATGCGGGATGGTTGGAGGCTTGGGGTGAACCTGGAATTGGTGCTTGTTTCCGCTTAACGCTGCCCCGTCAGGCGGGTGCAACAATCTATTCGCCCGCATTGGCGCTCGGGGATGAACGCGATGATCGCGATGATCGCGATGATCGCGATCATCAATCGCGTCGTGATGACACGTCCTCTCTGCGGATGCATACCGTGAATGATTTCAATCACCTGGGGGAGCCGCCATGGATGAGGAGTGAGATGTGATGATTTTGTCCCGTTCCGTGGCGCAGCGACTCATCATGCTCGGATTCTTGTTGGCCCTTCTCTCGTCATGCTCGAATGTTCCTACCTCGTTGGTCGCGCAAGTTCCCACCGCGGGTCCTGTTGAGCAAGGTCAACTAGTTGCCAACAACAGTGCCGACCAATTTATTAGGGTCATCGCCCGTCCACCCCGGGAAGGAATGAACCCAACGGAAATTGTGCAGGGATTCCTTGAAGCATCTGCATCATTTGACAGCGATCATGCGGTTGCGCGGAGCTACTTAACATCTGAAGCGGCCACAACGTGGGACCCGTCCGCAGGTGTTGCTGTCTACGAAGGTGCGCCGACCCTGGTGGAAGCAGGTTCAGCGGTATTGATGAGTTCAACATTGACCGGACGTATCTCGGATATCGGCAGGTTTGCTGTTGAGCCTGTGGGTACAGAGTTGCGAACAAGTTTCTTTCTGACTCAACGTGGCGGGGAATGGCGCATCAATCGTGCACCTGAAGGCTTGCTGCTTTCTTCCTTTGATGTGAACCGTGCATACCGCAGTTATTCGGTGTATTTTTTCAATCCCAGTTTCGAAACCTTGGTTCCTGATCCCCGACTCATCCCAGTGATTGGCCCGGCTCTTGCGACCACATTGGTGCAACGTTTGCTCGAAGGTCCCAACGCGTGGCTGCGACCCGCGGTGCGAACTGGATTCCCTGAAGGGGTTCAACTTGAAGTAGAAGCTGTGCCGATTGAAAACGGCATTGCTCGCGTGAGCCTGCCGCAGGCGACCGAATTCTCTTCAGACGCAGCCAGGATTGCCATGTCACAACAAATTGTGTGGACTTTGCGCCAGCTCCCGGAGATTCAGGCGGTGGAAGTGCTCGCGGGCGGCGCACCGCTGGTGGTCCCTGGCGTGCAAAGTCCACAGTCCCGTGATGCGTGGCCTTCGGTTGATCCAAGTGGACTTCCCCGAAACGCAAATGGATATGTCTCGACCAGCACTGGTGTTATCCGACTGACGCCTGAAGGAAACTTTGGGGTAGCGGGCGCCTTTGGAATACAAGACTTGGGTCTTGTCATGATGACGGTCTCACGTGACGGAAGTCGAATGGCGGGCCTGAATGGCGACGGGGAAATGCTCACGTCACGGCTACTGGTTGGCTCGACCGCTCAAGCGCAGCCTGAAGCAGACAGCTCTCGTTCCGTCGCATTCGATGGCGCGGTCAATACTTGGTTTGTCGATGCACTAGGTGTGCTCTATTCGATTGGCCCATCCGGGCAAAGGTTTCCCATTGAAGTGCAGGGGCTAGCGGATGAAGACACGCTTCTTGGAGTATTTCCATCTCGAGACAGTTCGCGTGCAGCGTTAATTGTTGATCGAGGTGCGGGTTCCGTTGTTCTACTTGCACGAGTGACGCGCCCGTCAAGCGTGAATATCACCAAGATCGTTCTTGAAGAGCCAATTCGGGTTGAATCGCGGCTCACGGATGTTGTAAGCCTTGCGTGGTCAAGTTCGAACACGATCGCACTTATTGGTAGCGAGAGTGCTGGTGCGTTGCAGGTTTTTGAAGTTGACCTCGCCAGAGGTGAGGTGTCAGCACAAGGTGCACCTGAGGATCCGGTGTCGATTGCTGCAGCCCCAGGCCTGCCCACGTTAGTTGCGGCTGCTGATGGTTTGGTTTATGAGAACTCATCGGGGACTTGGCTACAACGGGTCCGGGGAGTCACCGCGAGCTACCCTGGCTAAGGCCTGCCCCTAGCGTTTACGGGCACCCGCGATCGCGGCCACTCCGACAATCTGCACACCTGCCTGCATGAGAGTCATGGCGGCCTCCTTCAATGTGGACCCGGTTGTTGTTACATCGTCAAAAATAATGATGGGGTTCGCCTTCTTGATTAGTCGCTGCGTAGTTGGTGTAATGGCAAATGCATCCTGGACTTCACGTGATCGAGAACGTGAATCTAATGCCTTCGAGTGTCCCGCGGTCCGATTGTCGGTCAGCATGTGCTCAACAACATGACCTCGCTTGATCAAGTTCCTCGAAATAAGCTCCATCGCGTCAAAACCTCTACGTCGAATCGCTGCGCTGCGGGTTGGGATGGGGGTAAGAGTTGCTTTCGGCACGCCGGACGTGGAAAGTTCATCAAGGGCACTTTCGAGGTATCTGGACAGGACGGGCGCCAAAGCAGGAACATGTGCGTCCTTGTAACTGTAAATGAGTGTGCTCATGGGCGGCGCGTACACGCAGGCGACCGCGAGTGGGATTCTTAGACCCTCTTGGATCTCATCAAAACGAAAATCTCGAGCGATGTGCGAGTGTCCTTTGATGTGCGCATCGCACTCAGGGCAGAGAATTGTTCCGCCCTCATTGCAGCCGACGCATCGTCGACCTAAAACCAAGTCGGCGATATCGCTCAGGATTCCAGGTTTCATTCCAGGGTTGATTTCAAGCTTAATTCTCTGCATGAACCCGTTCTACAGGCTAAGGGATCGGGTCAAAAGGGGCTCGTTGGACACTGTGGAAATCCGGTCGCCGGCCGAAAATGGTGGGCAACTACGATGGCGGTGCTGTCTTTATCTAATCGTTATTTGTGGAAGGTTCAATTGTGGGAGTTCTTGACAAGATCCTTCGGGCGGGAGAAGGCAAAGTCCTTCGAAAGTTAGAGGGAATCTCGCGGGCCGTTAATGCCATAGAAGCCGACTTTGTTGACCTCACAGATGACGAACTCAAGGCGCTAACCGCAGAGTTCAGGGAACGATATGCCGCGGGAGAGTCTCTTGATGACCTGATGCCCGAGGCCTTTGCCACGGTCCGTGAGGCTTCCAAGCGAACATTGGGTCAGCGCCACTACGACGTCCAGATCATGGGCGGTGCGGCACTGCACCTCGGGAACATCGCAGAAATGCGAACGGGTGAAGGCAAGACCCTAGTTGCTACCTTGCCCGCATACCTCAATGCGATTTCAGGCAAAGGCGTACACGTTGTCACGGTGAATGATTACTTGGCTGAACGTGACTCCGAATGGATGGGTCGAGTTCACAGGTTCCTCGGGTTAAGTGTCGGAACGATTCTGAACAACATGTCCTCGGCACAGCGTCGCGAAGCCTACGCCGCGGACATAACCTACGGCACAAACAACGAATTTGGCTTCGATTATTTGCGTGACAACATGGCGTGGAGCGCCGAAGAAATGGTCCAGCGCGGCCACAATTTTGCAATCGTTGATGAGGTCGACTCCATTCTGATCGATGAGGCCCGAACACCCCTGATCATCAGTGGCCCTGCAGACCAAGCGACAGACTGGTACGCGGAGTTTGCACGCATTGCGCGCAAACTCAACAGGGATGAGCACTACGAAGTTGATGAAAAGAAGAAGACCGTTGGTGTTCTTGAGTCAGCCATCGATGTCGTCGAAGATGAACTCGGAATTGACAATCTTTACGACACAGTGAACACCCCACTGGTTGGATACCTGAATAATTCAATTCGCGCTAAAGAGCTATTCCGCAAAGATCGTGACTACGTTGTCATGGACGGCGAAGTAATCATCGTTGACGAGCACACTGGGCGAATTCTTAAAGGTCGCCGGTACAACGAAGGCCTCCATCAGTCGATTGAGGCCAAAGAGGGCGTTGAAATTAAGGCTGAAAACCAAACACTTGCAACAGTGACATTGCAAAATTTCTTCCGCTTGTACGACAAACTCGGTGGCATGACGGGTACCGCCATGACCGAGGCCTCCGAGTTCAACCAGATTTACGATTTGGGCGTTGTCCCTATTCCAACCAATCGTGACATGGTTCGTATCGACAATCCTGACCTCATCTTCCGCACGGCCCAAGCGAAGCATGATGCAGTTCTAGCCGACATCATTGAACGTCATGCAACAGGCCAACCCATTTTGATTGGCACCACGAGCGTTGATAAATCTGAAGAACTTTCAGCAATGTTGAAAAAGAATGGCATCCCGCACGAGGTACTCAACGCCAAGCAGCATGAGCGTGAAGCCGCCATTGTCGCGATGGCGGGGCGCAAGGGCGCCGTGACGGTGGCGACCAATATGGCCGGTCGTGGAACCGACATCATGCTGGGTGGAAACTCTGAATCACTTGCGGCCATGGATCTGACCCGCAAGGGGATAGATCCTGTTGAGGATCCAGAAGGCTATGAAATGGCCTGGAAGCCTGCGTTGGCTGCCGCTGAGGCCGCGGTGCGCAAAGAACATGAAGAAGTGGTGGACCTTGGTGGTCTCTACGTTTTGAGCACTGAGCGCCACGAGTCCCGTCGCATTGACAACCAATTCCGTGGGCGTTCAGGGCGCCAAGGTGACCCAGGAGAATCGCAGTTCTATCTGTCACTCGAAGACGACCTGATGCGTTTGTTTAAAGCCGATATGGTCGATGCATTCCTACGCCGGTTCAATGTGCCTGACGACGTTCCCATTGAAGCAAAAATGGTTTCTAATGCAATTCGTTCTGCTCAGAGCCAAGTTGAATCCCAAAACTTTGAAATTCGTAAGGATGTTCTCAAGTACGACGATGTGCTTAATCGCCAGCGTCTCGTTATTTACGATGAACGACGTCGTGTGCTCCAAGGTGAGAATATTGAGGAGCAGGTTCGCACTTTCATCGCGGATACGATTAAGGGATATGTGACCGCTGCTACGGCTGAGGGTTACCCGGAGTCATGGGATCTTGATCGCATGTGGGAGGCGCTACGCCAGCTTTACCCTGTTCATGCCTCCTTAGATGACATCATTGAAGAGTCCGGCGGCTCAGTCAGTGGCTTGAGCTCTGACCTTCTGACAGCCGAGCTCGTGTCCGATGCTGAGCAGGCTTATGACAAGCGAGAAGAGGAATTAGGGGAGGAGGTAACTCGCGAACTAGAACGCCGCGTCATTCTCTCTGTGCTTGATCGCAAGTGGCGTGAGCATCTCTATGAAATGGATTATTTGCGGGATGGAATTGGGTTGCGCGCGATGGCTCAGCGTGATCCGCTGATCGAATACCAGCGTGAAGGATTTGATTTATTCACGGCCATGATGGATTCCATCAAAGAGGAAACGGTCGGATACCTGTTCCATGTTGAGGTGCAGGTGAAGCCAGAGGTATCCGAGGAAACCGCTGAAGCTATCGACTCACTGGTTGATGCGTCCGCGGTGTCGGGTGTGGCTCCGCAAATCGCCGCTAAAGGTTTGGCGCCTGAGCGACCACAACATTTGGAATACTCAGCTCCCGATGAAGACGGCGGTGTTGTCCACGGTGACATCGACACCCGTGAAGGTGCATTCATTGAGGTAAATGAGAATGCGTCTCGTGCCGAACGTCGTCGTGCTGAGAGGGCAAATCGCAAACTGAGGGGCTAGCGCATTTCAATTGCGGTAAGCAACCATTGGGAGCCACGGGCCTCCATACGCATTGCAATAGCGTGCGAGCGTGCAGTTCCCACGAGGACAGCGCTGGTTTCAAATATGCCAGGGGCAACCTGCATTGCTCGCACGGCGCGTACTTTGCGCAGACGCGAGAGTCCTTTTTGGGACCGTGTTGCTGGGTGTCGGGCGTAGCTTTGCCCCCGCAGCCCAAGGGTTGCCAGTCGACCTCGACTTACCCATTTGTTGAGTTGGGCGGCCGGGCGTTCGCCGCAGCCGACCTCAAAAACCATGCGAGCCATGGTGCTGGCAAAAACCATGGGGTGAGGAAGCGAGACGATCTCTCCCTGGTCATTGATCACTTCAATGTGGCTTGGCATTCCGGAAGAACCCTGTTGCGACTCGTGCCCCACGGATTGAGTGGGACGCATGGCAGGCACGCCAGGTGCGATCTGCCACTGGAGGGCCAGGGGGATTTGCTGGGATTCTTGATGGGATTCCGTGGCGTCTCCCCGAACTATCGTGAGATGGCGCTCAGTGGTGCTTTCCAATGATTTCGCGGAGTCCCTGTTGGGGATCAGTGGAGTGGTCATGACTCTTCCTTTACATACTTGTGTTTACTTGTGTTTGCTTATATTTGCCTCAGAAGCATTATGTGCCGACATGAGGCAACCTTGTCAAGGAGTGGGAACTATCTGTGGATAAATCCCGGGGGAAGAGTCACCTTGTTTGTGCTGGTAATGCAGTTATGCCCCGTGGTCCAGGTTTCTAAACAGGGAAATAAGAATTTTTTCATGAGAGTTATCAACAGGGGATTTTCGCGGGTTCCCGCACACGGAATCCATTGAGAGACTCATGGAGTGGATACCACCGGAGAACTGATGTGGAAGCACGCTCAATCTGTGGTCCAGGCAGAGTTGGATCTTGAGACATTGGAGCAAGCGCTTGAGGTGGCAGAGGCAGAAATGTCAACCGTGACGCTGCTTGGAAGGTTGCGAGACTCCCTTGGCCAGTGGATTACCTGTGCCAACGCTCATGTGGCCACGCACTCACAACAAAGTCTCGGTGAATTGGTCTCCATCTCGGGGCAATTGATCGAGATCAGTCGGGACGGTAAGTGGATGCATCTGAGGAATCAGAAATCGATGTACCTTCGTGTGGATACTCTCGATCAAATTTCAGGCCTCGCATGTCTGGCGTCGTCCGATCACCCGCAATGCTCCAGCGAACGCACGGTTGGATCTTGGCTCAGGGACCTCGCGGGCTCGAACATCAGAATCAACTCATCTAATGTGGGCAATGTTGGGCAACTGATCAGGGTGGGAAGTGACTTTCTTGAGATGGTGGAGAGAAATCATCATCCCAATCCGAGTCTTGGCCGAGGAATTAATGTCGTAGTTCCTCTTGCCGCGATATACCGGATCGAGGAGGTAGCTTGAGAATTTACGCTGATCAAGGGAAACAGCTCATCGAGGCAAATCGTCAGTCGCCAGGCAAGCCTTCATCTTTGCCAAAAGGGTGAGTCGTGACAAAGTCGCGAGTCTGTTCATACATCTGTGAAATATAGGTTTCGAGGACATCGGCCTCGATGCGCCACTGCCCGCGCCCACCAATTTTTATTGCGGGGAGTTCACCATTGCGCACGAGGGCGTAGGCCTGAGCGGCTGAAATATTCAGCGTTTCAGCGACATCGCTCAAGGTGAGGAAACGGGGCATGGGCACATCGTGCCAAAACATTTTTGACCGCGCAGCATCGCCTCGCCGCCTGTGGATAACCATTTTCCTTTTCTGTGGAATTGGCGCATAGTCGTGTTCTTGCTCGAATGCGCCGCTGGCAGAAAGGGATGCGCATGAAATGGGGAAAGAAAATCACAGCTTCTCGCGTTAAATCCTCGCGATGGAATGACCTGAGACTCTGGCTTGGAGTCAGTCTGCTGCTGGGTTCAATGTTCATTGGAGCTCGGGTTATGGCATCTGGAGAGGAAACCGTCACAGTATGGAGAGCAACTCAAGACCTCGCGGTGGGTAGCAGTGTGGGCAGTTCATATTCGACAATTGAGTCGGTAGTGGTTCCTGCGCGCGGGCTCAACGGCAGTTATGTGGTGGGTCTTGAAGGGCCTAGTGGGGTGATGCTCCGAGCCGTGGGTTCAGGGGAGTTGATTCCTTCCAGTGCGGTGGGGCGCGAATTGGAACCACAACATCGAATCATGACCATCCCCATGGATCCTTTGCACATTGCAGTTGGACTTAATTCAGGTGATCAAGTTGATGTGTGGTCGAGCCCAGATGAATCGCGGGTATCTGCATCCTTTGGTTCTGATTCGTCGGAGTTGTTAGGAGCATCGTTAATTTTATCCAATGTGACAGTGCTCAATATTGCCAGCGACGTAGTTGGAACAGGTGGTGATATTGGCGTGGTGTTGGCAGTGCCAACGGACAGTGTCGCGATCCTGGTTAAAGCGGTTCGCTCGGGAGTCATTGATCTAGTGCAAGTTCCGTTGGATAGCACAATCTTGAAATGAGAATTGACATGGAAAGACAAACCGTAATGATTTTTGCGCTGGCTGGCTTGGAATCAGAGGCACGGTTGCTGGTAAGTGCGCGGGATGCTCAGATTGAAGTTAGGCGCCGCTGTCTTGATGCTGTGGAACTTTTGGCAGCGAGTGCAGTGTCACCGGGTGTGCCTGTCGTTATGAGTGCACGGTTGCCCCGCATGAGTTTTGAAGTTATGTCGAGACTTCAACAACAAGCTGGGCACGTAACGGTGATTGTTGAGAACGACATCGACGCTCGAATAGCCCAATCATGGGGCGCTGAACATATTCTGCGCGATATCGACGACATCGTCATGGAATTTGATGCCGTAGTCGGTAACCAATCTGTGCAGCAGATGGTTGATGCAGATGTGATTCGCAAGGCGAATGCTCAGATCACCTGCATGTGGAGTCCTGTTGGATCAACAGGACGATCAACAATCGCATTGGGTCTGGCTGAGGCTATGGCGCGTGCGGGGCAACGAGTTCTGCTCATTGACGCAGACACTTGTGCCCCGTCTTTGGCCACGGCATTGGGAATTGTCGATGAAATCAGCGGGCTGGTGATCGCGTGTCGATACGCCGAGGCGGATTCGCTCAATGAGCGGGCATTTGCCACCACCTATCGTGAGATCTCGGAAAATTTCTGGATTTTAACGGGACTCCAAAGCCCATCAGGCTGGTCGCAGGTCCAACCCCGTGCTTTTCAGAGAGTTCTTGATCAAGCGACTCAAGACTTTGACCATGTAGTCATAGACATTTCGCCGCCTCGGGGGAGTTTGGTCAGCGACGAAGTGTTCGGCTCTCCACGGGCTTTTGGGCAAGACCGAGATGGCATTGCACGACTGGCATTGTCGAGTGCAACGACGGTTGCACTTGTGGTGCGCCCCGATCCCGTTGGCGCAGCGCGACTGATTCAAGATTTCAGCGAAATTTCCAGCGCAATCGTGCAGGCGCGAAAAGTGGTGATTCTCAACCGAATGCCACGGTCAAAGGCGGGTCAGGTGGTCAAAGAATTTCATGACGTTTGCAACCGGCTGGCAATTGCCTATTCCATGATTGCAGTTCCTGAGGATTCATGTGTTGATCACATGGTGCGCACGGCCAGCACCATGAGCGAGGTCAGTAATGGCTCGAAAATTTTTCGCGCTCTCGTGCTGGTTGCAGGTGAATTACGGGGATTCCAAAACAATGACAGTGTCGCCAACGTCAGCCCACTTATAAAGCTTTTTCGCATCAGGGGCCGCCATGCGTACGCAGCCGCCAGTGGCAATGGGTAGACCCAGTTGATCTTCGGCGTGCATCATGGAGCCGTCGTAGTACTTGGGAATACTGTGGAATCCGATGGCCGTCTTGCCATCCATGCCAAATGCGAAGCGGGTCATGTGATCGAAGGTCACTTTGGAATTCGGATTGCCACTGCGAGGTGATTGGGAAAATACTTTGTACTCCCCAGCAACCGGTCGATCCCAGCGTCCAACAACGGGGAAGCGGTAGACGACTTCATTGTTTTCATCCATGGCCCAAACGGTCATGAGCGCTTTGTCGTAAACGATTCGCCGACCGGTGTTTTCATCCAGCGGCATTGCAGGAATGTTCTTCGCCTTGCGCTCACGTGTGGCTGGCTTGGGTGCTTTGGGCTTCTGGCGGGTAGATGCCACCTGAATGACTGCTGGGCTTGAGTCCGCTGGGCTTGCGGCGCTGTTTGAGGGACTTGGCTCCGGGGTTGAGTCCGGGGTTGAGTCTGGGGTTAAATCTAGTGTTGAGTTTGGAGTGGCCTCAGGGGAAGGCTCAATGGCTGCAGCACTCGAAGTAGAGGTGTCCCGTGCTAACCCAATTGCGCCTCCAATGAGCAGGCTCACCGAAAGCAGCGCCACGATGGCAATGGGTGTCTTGCGCGACAGCCTCGATAAGTGCGATAACACTGAGCCGCGCGAGAAACTAGAAGGGAAGTCCATTCTCCAATCATGACATAGAGGCGGACAATTTCGCGGGAGGGGACAAATCCCAGTGGCGGCGTGCAAGAATGCCCGTGTGTGTGCTCAACTCCCATCTGGTGCGAAAGCCAAAGAGCTCAATCAAGGAAGTGGTCGTGGAACGACTGAGTAGCCTCGATGCCTCTTTTCTCTACATTGAGACGGAAGAAGCGCCCCTCAACGTGGGAACGGTGTCGATTTTTGAGCCGGCTGAGGGAGGGCTCGACCACGAAAAACTGGTGAATTTGATTCGTCGGAGGCTGGCATTCGTGCCTCGGTACAGGCAACGGGTCAAGGATGTTCCTTTCGGTTTTTTTCGGCCCATGTGGGTGGACGACACCTCATTTGACGTGTCCTTCCATGTTCGACGCTCGGCTTTGCCAAAACCAGGATCACCTGCTCAACTCGATGAACTCGTGGCCCGACTAATGAGTCGACCGCTGGATCGCAGTAGGCCATTGTGGGAGATGTATCTGATCGAAGGCCTTGAGCAGGGCAGGCTTGCCATCGTGACCAAGAGCCATGAAGCCTTGGTCGATGGTCTGGCAGCACTCGATATTTCGCAGGTGATTCTCGATTCCCAAGAGCATGCACCTGCAGGACCGCCAGACTCATGGCGTCCGCACCCGGAGCCCAGTTCCATTGAACTCGTCAGCGCGAGCGTCACTGAAGTGCTGACCCACCCTGCGGCGGCTGCGGAGATGGCCGTTGATACCGCGCGCGATGCGGTGTCGGGAGTTCACTCGATCATGACAAATGCGGTCACTTCGTCAGTTGAGGCAGCAAGTGGGCTCGTGTCTCTTGCTCGATTTGGTGCAAAGTCACCACTGAAAGCCAAGCTCGGGGCGCAACGCAGATTCAGTTCCGTTGACCTTGAACTTGAATCGCTGAGAGCATTAAAGCGAGAAGCTGCAGAGATCAATATTGAGGCCAGCTTGAACGACGTCATTTTGACGGTAGTGACTGGAGCGCTGAGAACGTGGCTGATGCGACATGATGCAGCCAGCGCCCTGCATGAACGTTTCAGGGCACTCGTGCCGGTGTCAATGGATGACGCACTGACTAGCTCGCGCCTCAGTGAATACGTCGACCTCGACTCTCAGGGAAGAAACATCAACGCGTACTTGGTTGATCTCCCGGTGGGTGAATTTGATCCAGTGGACAGGCTGGTATCGGTTACCGAGCAAATGGCGGTACTTGATCCCAGCAACGAATTCATGGGCGCTGGCGCGCTGGTTGAGATTGCCGGATTCGGCCCGGCGACCTTGCACGCATTAGGGGCTCGAGTGGCATCGACACTGTCTCGCAGGGCCTACGACATCACCGTGACCAATGTTCCAGGTCCTCAACATGCGCTTTATGCCGCAGGGTCGCGCATGATTGCCACCTATCCGTGTGTCCCACTTGTACCGGGTCAAGTATTGAGTTTGGGGCTGACAAGTTATGACGGCGCACTCCATATCGGTCTCATGTCTGACCGGGATGCGGTCCGTGACCTTGATCGAATCTCTCGCGGCTTTGAAGAATCCCTCGTTGGACTCACCGCGGCTCTCAAACAGCGACGATTCCGACAGGGACCTCAATTGCGCGTGGTGAATTCATAATTGGAGCAACACAAAGTTAAGCGCGCCATTGTTGTTGGTGGCGGTGGCGTTTTAGGTGGAACGTGGGCAGTTGGTGCCCTTAAGGCACTTGAAGAGACGTTCGGGTTTCGGGCTGCTGAGGCCGACCTACTGGTAGGGACTTCTGCAGGGTCCGTATTGACCGCATTGGTGGCATGTGGTGTGAGTACCGAAGAACTGGTCACCCACTACAACAGCGAAAAAGTCATGAGTGGTCCGCTGATGGGATACAGCTGGGATCCAGTTCGAGCCACAGGCGGGGATCGGCCCGGTTCACCCCTGCGATGGCTGCCCGGTTCACCGGGACTACTTCGAGCTGGTTTATTCGGGTCGGGAGGCAGAATGCCTGTAACCGCCGTGCTCTCGGGGCTGTTGCCGGAAGGTGGCAAGAGTTTGGAGCGAGTGGGTCATTTGGTGGATGCGGTGGCGCCACTCGGTGGCTGGGTTGAAACAGAAGGTGGCAAAGAATTGTGGATCGTTGCTATGGATTATCAGTCGGGTAAACGGATTGTCTTCGGCCGATCAGGCTCGCCGGTGGTGTCGTTGGCGGATGCCGTCATGGCATCGTGCGCGATACCCGGGTGGTTCACCCCAATTCACATTGATGGGCGCACCTATGTCGACGGCGGTGCAATTTCTGCGACGAGTGTTGACGTGGTGGTGGAATCTGGATGCGACGAAATCTACGTTTTGGCACCGATGGCAGCAACTGCATCAGATAATCCATCTGGAATTGGGGCAAAATTAGAACGGCGTTGGCGAGGTCAAGTGACCAAGACCGCGGTTGATGAAATTGCTTTGGTCAAGAGCCATGGTGCCCGTGTATTTTTTGCTAGCCCCACGCCTGAGGACCTCAATGCGATTGGAGCAAATTTGATGGACGCCTCACGTCGCCGCAATGTGTTAGCCACTTCTTTGCGCACGAGTCTCGCGACATGGGAAAGCAGCTGATTTAGCCCAATTGCTCACGAGCAACTTTCTCCTCGGCGTTGAGGTACCGCGAAGTTTGTTCGGCCGCCACTTTTTCAATTTTGCCACCAATAAATGGCACATTTGCGGTGAACTTTCCTGTTGTCGTGATGCTCGATTCATTGTCGCCGGCACGGTCAAGTTGCAGGCGCCCCTCGAACTTCATGGGACCAGAGAATTCAACGCTCACGGTGGCCGTTCGATGACCAGTTGAATCCGCTTCGGACCAATTTTGGGTCTCTGTGACAGTGATGGTTTCACCGACCAGTGATTTGGCAGGTGCTGGGAGATCTGCTGGTAGCACTCTGATGCTGATCAATGTGATGGGTCCGGGGAGCATGCCATCGATTCGAGCCTCGGCAGAAAGCGAACCTGTTGCCTCACATTTGGAAATGATGAATTCCTCGGTGGCCAAAAGGCTCATGAGGGCCTCGGGGGGCGCTGGAAAGTGCTGGGTATGGGTGAAGTCTGTTGCCATGGTGGTTCCACTCCTGATTACTGGGCGGGATTTGGTGAGGGGAGAAAAATTCGCCTGATTGGGTACTACCGTAGGGGAGTGAGCACGGATGTTGAACAATCCCCGGATCAATCGACTCTGGCGATAGTCCTCCGAAGACTGTATCGCGGTGTGGAATTCGCACTTTCCGACCCAGAAGTAACTGCTGATCTTATTGACTGGGCCACCGTACGCATGGTCGGCGAAGTCAAGGTCAGGGCTTGGACTCCTGAATCAGCCCATTATTCGGTCGTTGAAATAGTCACCGATGACATGCCGTTCCTGGTGGATTCGGTGACCGCGGAGCTCTCTCGCCAAGGGCGAGATATTCAACTCGTTGCGCATCCTCAACTTGCCGTATCGAGGGTGGGTGGAGTGCTGACGCAGGTTCATGATCTGGACGTTGACGAAATTCGTTCCGGGATGATCGCCGAATCGTGGATGCATATCCACGTGGATAGAGACTTCGTCACAGATGACCTATCCACGCTAGTTAACGGTGTTAAGAATGTGCTTTCCGATGTAAAGAAAGCAGTCGAAGACTGGGCGGCCATGCGCACAAAAGCGGTGGAGATATCCGGAGACCTGCGTCGTCATGCACCACAAGGGATCAACACTGCCGAATTGGATGAGGCCGTGTCACTTTTGGACTGGTTAACACAAGACAGCTTCACTTTCATCGGGTACCGCGAGTATCGCTTGATCATGGTTGAGGGTGAAGATGCTCTAGAACCGATTCCGCAAACGGGACTTGGCATATTGCGTGATTCAGCAGAAAACAAGGTTCCATCGAAAAGTTTTGCTATTTTGACTCCCGCTGTACGGGCCAAAGCGCGGGACAAAGAATTGCTTGTGCTGAGCAAAGCGAATTCCCGTTCAACTGTCCACCGACCTGCCTATCTTGACTACGTCGGGGTAAAGACATTTGATGCAAGCGGCGATGTCATCGGAGAGAGAAGATTCTTAGGGCTATATGCCGCCAGGGCGTATACCGATAGCGTGGCCGATATTCCAGTCTTGCGCGAAAAGTACCGAACAATAGAGCGTGATCTTGACTATGTTCAAGGTTCGCATAGTGCAAAGGACCTAGAGCAGTTCATTGACACGTACCCCAGAGACGAATTATTTCAAGCAACTATCCCCGAGTTGGAAGATGTTGCGCGCTCTGTGCTTGCATTGCAGGAGCGCAGGCAAACCAGGCTGTACCTGAGATACGACCCATATGGTCGTTTTATATCAGCCCTGGTCTATTTCCCGAGGGATCGATACACGACCACGGTGCGATTGCGCCTTGAGGCAATCTTGCGTGACACATTTGGGGGAGTCAGCGTTGATTACTCAGCACGTGTCACCGAATCGGTTCTCGCCCGACTGCACTATGTGGTGCACGTAGAGGCCGGTGAGGACATTCCTCAAATAGACGTCAAAGAGCTTGAAAGCAGGCTGGCTGAAGCAACCCGAAGTTGGCAGGATGAATACCAAGCCCTGCTTGTCGAATCAGGAGATACGAATCTCATTCCTGCCTATTTGGATGCTTTTCCCGAGTCGTACAAAGAAGATTTTGATCCCACTATTGGCGTGGCTGACACGTTAACGCTCGAGGTGCTGCAGCCGGATTCCTTGGCGCTGAGTCTGTATGCCCCGTTTGTCACGGATTCCCGTGAACTGAGGTTCAAGGTTATTCGCGCGGGAGCTGCCATGTCGTTGACGCGGATCTTGCCCATTCTGGAGCGCTTAGGCGTTGATGTGCTTGACGAACATCCCTATGAAATTGCACGTAAAGATCAATCGACCGCTTGGATTTTAGACTTTGGCATTGTTTTGCCTCAAGGTGAAATCTATAGCCCCGATACTCTCTTTGAGCGTTTTCAAGATGCATTTCGCGCATCGTGGCATGAGGACATGGAAACGGACTTTTTCAACTCGTTAATTATCACCGCTGGTTTGACATGGCGAGATTGCACGATTATCAGGGCATACGCACGGTACATGCGACAGATTGGTTCGACCTTTGGGCAGGGCTACATCGAATCAGTCCTTCTGGGGAATAGTGTGGTGGCTCGACTGCTCATTGAATATTTCCGCGTGCGTTTTGATCCTGATTTCCGTGGTGACAGGGATGCGGAGTGCGTGAGTGCCAGTGAGCAATTTGAAGATTGTTTGACGCGGGTGCCGTCCCTGGATCATGATCGAATTCTGCGTTTGTTCTGGGAAATGATTTCAGCTACGACCAGAACGAATTTCTATCAAAACGGAACAACAATTGCGTTCAAACTTGAACCTGCGTTGATTGCCGAGACTCCGTTGCCGCGCCCCGCCCATGAAGTTTGGGTGTACTCACCACATGTCGAAGGTGTGCACCTGCGTTTTGGTGCTGTGGCCCGTGGAGGGCTTCGCTGGAGCGATCGGCGGGAAGACTTCCGCACTGAAATCCTTGGGTTGGTAAAAGCACAAGAAGTAAAGAACGCGGTCATCGTTCCCGTGGGCGCGAAAGGCGGCTTCTTCGCCAAAAAACTACCTGACCCTGCTGTTGATCGTGACGCGTGGCTCCATACAGGTATTGCTGCCTACCAAGACTTCATCAGGGCGCTGTTGTCAGTCACCGATAATTTGGTTGATGGAGTCGTTGTTCCACCCGCGCGGGTAGTTCGTCATGACTCTGATGACACCTACTTGGTGGTGGCGGCCGATAAAGGCACGGCAACGTTCTCTGACATCGCTAATGCAATTGCGATTGATGAGGGTTTCTGGCTGGGGGACGCCTTCGCATCCGGTGGATCTGCAGGATATGACCACAAAGGCATGGGGATCACGGCCAAAGGAGCATGGGAGTCGGTAAAGCGTCATTTCCTTGAAATGGACATAGACGTACAGTCAGAAAACTTCACCGTTATCGGCATCGGAGACATGAGTGGTGATGTGTTTGGCAATGGCATGCTTCTGAGCCGTCATATTCGTTTGCTTGCTGCCTTTGATCACAGAAATATTTTCATTGATCCCAATCCCGACGCAATAACAAGTTTCGAGGAACGCTCGCGACTGTTCGGATTGCAAGGGTCGTCGTGGATCGATTACAACCCAGAGTTGATCTCGGCCGGAGGCGGAGTTTTCGCCCGAAATGCCAAGTCGATTAGCTTGACCCAAGAAATTCGCGATGCTCTCGATATCGAAGATGCTCAGCAATCATGCACTCCGGACCAGCTCATAACGGCAATCTTGAAGGCCCCCGCGCAGTTGTTGTGGAATGGCGGGATCGGCACCTACGTCAAGGCAAGCACTGAAACGAATGTTGACGTGGGTGACAAAAATAATGACGCTATTCGCATCAATGGGACAGATTTGCGAGCCCAGGTTGTGGGTGAAGGTGGAAACCTTGGTTTCACCCAACTTGGCAGAGTTGAAGCTGCTCGCAGGGGAGTGCGCATCAACACGGATGCTATTGATAATTCTGCAGGTGTCGACACCTCTGACCATGAGGTCAATGTGAAAATCCTTTTCGCGCCCCTCATTGCTTCTGGTGAAATGTCCATTGAGCAGCGCAACTCATTGCTCCATGAAATGACTGATTCCGTTGCCTCCCATGTATTACGCGACAATTTTGATCAAAATGTTGTCCTTTCCAATGCGCGAGCAGGAGCCATTCGTTTGCTCAACGTGCACCAGCGAATGATTAAAGAGTTGGAACGAATGGGGTTGCTAAATCGCGCACTCGAGTTTTTGCCTGATGACGAAGAGTTTGCCACTCGAAAAGCTGCGGGGGTTGGTTTGACTTCTCCTGAGCTAGCGGTGCTTTTGGCATATGCGAAAATCCAAGTCTTGCAAGAGTTGAATGCAACAGATCTTGGCCTCAACCCTTGGTGTGAACACATTGTGGTGAACTATTTCCCTGAAAGGCTCTCACCTGAGTTTGATGCACAAATTTTCAGCCACCCATTGCGAGGCCCTATCGCGAACACAGTTATTGCCAACGACCTCATCAACATCGGTGGGATCTCATTTGTATTTAGAGCATTAGAAGAAACTGGTGCGAACACCGTTGAAGTGGTCAAGGCGGCCCTTGCATCGCTGGAGATTTTTGGCATCAGAAAGACTTGGGAGTGGATTACCTCGTTGCCGACCACCGTGCCGGTTAGCGCTCGGATCGCACTTCACCTTGAAGTGCGCAGACTCTTGGACCGTGCTGTGCGCTGGTTCCTGCAGAATCGCGGCGCAGGTATTGACATAGTTAATGAAATTGATGCATATGGCGCACTTGTGAACGAATACTCGCAAGTTATTTCGAGTGCTCTCAAAGGCCAGGAGTCTGAACGCTTCCTGCGAATGGCACAACGATTCATTGACGCTGGTGCGCCAGAAGACTTGGCACGTTCTGCCGCCAGCGGACTGGACGTGTTTAGTCTGCTGGACATCGCAGAAATTTCCTCTGCAACGAGCATGAGCATGCCCAATGTCATTGAGATGTACTTCACGCTGTCGGAACGTTTCGACGTGGACAAATTGCTCGTCAGTATCACTCAATTAGAGCGCGGAGATCGGTGGACGGCGCTAGCACGACAGGCAATGCGAACGGATCTATATGCGGTCATCGCGGAATTAACCAGCAAAGTAATTACCACCACAGGTGAGGGAAGTGTCTCGAGTCGAGTACATGAATGGGAACTATCCCGCATTGAGGGCATCTCGCGTACTCGAAGCACCCTCGATGAAATTTTCAGCGTTGATGAATTGGATTTGGCCACTCTCTCCGTAGGCTTACGAGTGCTGCGCAACCTCGTGGCGCAGGCGAATTGATGGTGGCGAAATGACGGTGGTGAAGTGATGCGCAGCGATCGGTACAGCAGGCATAGGCGTATCCCTGAGATTGGAAGCATTGGTCA
>Ga0181607_10000558_pt1 | contig 32300 bp, 30 predicted proteins | sample 041ome_9_FD_132420 | JGI IMG/M metagenome (GOLD analysis project Ga0181607, IMG submission 132420) | Coastal salt marsh microbial communities from the Groves Creek Marsh, Skidaway Island, Georgia - 041413US metaG (megahit assembly) | ecosystem: Environmental > Aquatic > Marine > Intertidal zone...
CGTTTTTTCCATTTAAATCAAACATGTGTTTTCCTACTTTAGGCTTGCTGCCGCCGCTTTGGCATCCTCAGATGTGCCAACCGCTGTACAGTTTATTGTTTTTTCGATACGGCGGATCATGCCAGAGAGCGCTTTGCCCGCTCCGATTTCCCAAACATCGGTGACACCGTTTGCGGCCATCCATTGTACGGATTCGCGCCAACGCACCGACCCAGTAACCTGTTCGACCAAAAGTTGGCGGATGGTGTCGGGGTCGCTGATGGCTTCGGCGCGGACATTGGCGACGACCGGCACCGCGGGGGCGGAGATGGTTGTGTTGGCCAAGGCCTTGGCCATTTTGTCGGCCGCAGGTGCCATCAGGGCACAGTGGAACGGGGCCGAGACGGGCAACAGGACCGCGCGTTTTGCGCCGCGTGCCTTGGCAATGTCAACCGCGCGTTCGACGGCGGCCTTGTGGCCCGATACGACGACCTGGCCGGGATCATTATCATTGGCGGCTTGGCAAACGTCGCCTTGCGCGGCCTCGGTTGCGACCTCGGTCACGGCGTCAAAATCCAACCCCAATAGGGCCGCCATGGCACCGACGCCCACGGGCACGGCCGCTTGCATCGCTTGGCCGCGCAGGCGCAGCAGGCGGGCAGTATCGGTAACTGTTAACGCACCCGCCATAGCCAAGGCCGAATATTCACCCAGTGAATGTCCCGCCACAAAATCAGCGGCGGCGATTGTGACGCCCTCGGCCTCAAGCGCGCGGGAGGCGGCCATGGATGTGGCCATTAATGCAGGTTGCGCATTTTGCGTCAGCGTTAGGGTTTCAATGTCACCTTCCCAAATCAGCGATGACAGGCTTTCGCCCAAGGCATCATCAACCTCTTGGAAAATTGCTTTGGCGGCGGGATAGGCGTCCGCCAAATCTTTGCCCATGCCGATGCTTTGTGCGCCCTGTCCAGGGCAAACGAATGCGCGTGCCACGTGTCACTCCTTTGTTAGTTTTATTGACAGATACCCAAGCTAGGGCGTGCGTGCAATGGGCAAGGCGTCATTCTGGACCATTATCGCGGGCCAAGCGATAGATGTGCCATGAGGCATGCCCAAAGAGCGGCATAATCAATAAAAACCCCAAAAGCGCGGGAATCATAGCGACAAAGGTACACACGGCGATAAAGAGTGCCCAGCCAAACATGACCGGAAAGTTTTGTAAAACAGTTTCAAATGATGTGATCATGGCAGTCACAAAATCAACTTCGCGGTCTAACAAAAGCGGCAACGATATCACGCTGATCATGTAAACCAGTATTGAAAATGCTGCTCCGACAATCGTTCCAACCCCCAACATCATCAATCCGTTTGTGGTTAAGTATACATCAAGTGAACTTGAGATATTTGTCATGACAGATAATCCCAAAAACAAAGCAAAGATCATGTGGCCAAGGAAAAACCAAAATAACAGAATAAGAATTATCACGGCAGAAATGGATGGCAGTTGCCGTTTGCGTTGGTGCAGGATGACTTGTAAAACCTCGGACCAATTAAGCGATATGCCCAGATCAAGCCGATGCGAAACTTCGTATAATCCGACCGCGGCAAAGGGGCCGAGAATAGGAAAACCCGCGATCGCTAAAACCATCCAATACGTTTGTCCTGTCGTATAGGCGACATAAGCGACGCCCCATCCAATCACGATGTAAATCGCTGCAAAGAAAAATCCAAACTGTGGTGCAGATCGCATATCGGCCCATGCCAAGCGCAAAGCATGGCGCAAAAGGGAAAGGTCTATTTTTCCCAGATCAGAGGTTCCGATTGGTTTTTCTACGTCGGGCATCGTCCTCTCCTGTTTCTGTCAAGAGTGGCCGGCGCGACGATTGAAATCAAGCGGCGAAAGAGCGCATGTGCTATTTTGGTGCGTGATCTTCGCTATAGGGATGGGCGTGATGCCACGCGTGGGCCATGCCCAATAATTTAGCATCCGTCCCGCGCGCACCGATTAATTGCACACCTGCTGGCAAACCATTTGTGCCAAAACCGATGGGCAAATTGACGACGGGTAGGCCGATCAACCCAGCAGGGATCACAACCTGCATCCAGCGATGATAGGTGTCCATTGCTGTGCCTGCGATTTCGCTTGGATGGATCAATTCACCTTCGAATGGCCAACATTGGGCCGAGGGTAAAATCAGCGCGTCGTAATCGGCAAACATTGATGCAGATTTTGCAAACCATTGTGATCTGATGAACGACGCGGCATGGATCTGCGTGCCAGTAAGTTGTAAACCATTTTCAATTTCCCAAAGCGCCGCAGGTTTCAATAATTGCTGTGTGTCCGCGTTATTGTAAAAAGCGCTCAAACTGTTTGCGACGGTCCATTGGCGCAGGGTGACCCAGCTGTCCCAGATCGCACGCATAGCAAAGGGTTCTGACACCTCATCGACAATAGCGCCGGCCGCGCGCAGGTCGCTTAGGGCTGCATCAGTAATGTCCAAAATGCCGTTTTCAAACGGCAGACCCCAAGCACCCAAATATGCAATGCGCGCGCCCTTCAGGTCAAAATTGGCCATGTCACGCACAAAATCCTGTGAGGGGCGCCCATGCGGTTGGCGTGGGTCGGGGCCGGATTGTACAGTCAATAGCGTCGCAAGATCAGTTGGTGCTCGCGCCATCGGACCGTTTGTTGCCAACTGATGTAAAAAGGTGTCGCCCAAGGGTTCAGATGGGACAAGGCCCCAACTGGGCCGCATACCATATACATTGTTCCACCCCGCAGGATTGCGCAGCGATCCCATCATATCTGATCCATCTGCAATACAGGTCATGCGGGTCGCCAGCGCAACTGCTGCACCGCCCGACGATCCTCCGGCAGATTTTGAAGGGTCATAGGCATTGCCTGTGCGGCCATGCACCGGATTGAACGTATGACTGCCCAAGCCAAATTCCGAGGTGTTGGTTTTCGCAAAAATCACGGCACCCGCGTCGCGCATCCGTTCGACAAAGAGGTCATCTTTTGCTGCCGGAGTTCTTGCAAAGAGCGGCGAGCCCATCGAGGTCCAAAGACCTTTTGCGTTTGCAAGGTCTTTTACGGCCAACGGAATTCCATGCAATGCGCCAGTTTTGTCCTTTGCGTTATCGGCGGCTGTCGCTGCCGCCAGACATTGGTCATGGTCCAAGGATGATACGATTGCATTAAATTTTGGATTAACCGCATCGATCTTTTCAAGTGTTTCTTGCATCAACTCTCGTGCTGAAATTTTACCCGCAGTTAGTGCAGAGCGTAAGCTGATTAAATCTAGATCCAAGATCGACATTGTAGTCCCCGATTTTTTGGTCCAATATTGAAAACGCAGCTAGCAAAGACAAGCGGAATTTAACGGTCACTTATTTTTGTCCCGATTCCCTTAAAAGTTGACGTGAACGTTAATAAAATCGAACAAAACCGGGGTTTTTGATTGATTTATAGGACCGATAATTGCCCTTAGGCGCTAATTTTGTAGCTTTTCAGGCAATTCCATGGGAAAGCGTTTGCCAAATTGAAATGTTGTGTTATAGGCGCGGTAACGATCCGCGGGTGCCTTGACGTGCCTGTCGGTGGGCGCCACATGGATGGAATTCCATTACCAAAATGGGGCAAAAAGCACTGTCTCTGAGCGAGGGGCGGTAAACAAGGCAAACGCCTATAGAACATGAGGATAGTACGATGAGCGATATCGCAGACCGCGTAAAGAAAATTGTAGTTGAGCACCTAGGTGTAGACGAAGATAAAGTTGTAGAAAATGCATCTTTTATCGATGATCTGGGCGCTGACAGCTTGGACACAGTTGAGTTGGTAATGGCATTCGAAGAAGAATTCGGAATCGAAATTCCTGATGATGCAGCTGAAAACATCCAGTCCTTTGGCGACGCGGTAAAATTCATCAGCGAAGCGCAATAGGGCCCACGCTGGTTTTACTTATTAAAAACCCTCGATCGCGGATCGAGGGTTTTTTTATGCGAAACTGCTAAAATCGCAGACGAACTTATCCCACATCTTGCATGTGGAGTAGCTTTTTCACGCAATAGGCTTGCCCCAGCAAGCCAATTCGCGCTATGTCGCAAGAAACATACAACCAGTGAAACGGGGGCAAAATGCGTCGTGTTGTTATTACAGGTCTTGGTCTGCTGACACCTTTGGCTTGTGGGGTCGAAGAAACATGGTCACGTCTTTTGGCAGGGGAATCAGGGGCCGGCCCAATTACCAAATTTGATGCCAGCAACGTTGCAACCAAATATGCATGTGAAATCCCATTAGGGGATGGCAGCGATGGTACCTTTAATCCTGATGATTGGATGGAGCCGAAAGAACAACGCAAAGTTGACGATTTCATCCTTTACGGGGTTGCTGCGGCAGAAATGGCGGTTCGCGATGCCAATTGGACGCCAGATGACGAGGCCTCGCGTTTGCGCACTGGCGTGATGATCGGCTCTGGGATCGGTGGGTTACAGACTATCGCTGACACTGCCGTTCTGATCAAAGAAAAAGGCCCACGTCGCGTATCGCCGTTCTTTATTCCCGGCGCGCTGATAAACTTGATTTCAGGGCAGGTTAGCATTCGCTATGGATTTAAGGGGCCAAACCATTCTGTCGTAACCGCGTGTTCCACCGGTGCGCATGCCATCGGTGACGCGGCACGTTTAATTATGACCGATGATGCGGATGTGATGATTGCAGGCGGCGCTGAAATGGCTATCTGTGAAATTGGCATTGCAGGGTTTAACGCTTGTAAAGCGCTCTCGACCAAGCGTGCGGACAATCCAAAAGCAGCCTCACGTCCCTATGATGCCGATCGCGATGGTTTTGTGATGGGCGAAGGCGCAGGCATTGTTGTTTTGGAAGAATACGAACATGCCAAAGCACGAGGCGCGAAAATCTATGCTGAGGTTTTGGGATATGGTCTATCCGGTGACGCGTATCATATCACAGCGCCCTCCGAAGATGGAGACGGTGGCGAACGTGCGATGCGTGCGGCCTTGGCCAAGGCAAAACTGGACCCATCACAAATTGATTATATCAACGCGCATGGCACATCTACGATGGCTGATGTCATTGAATTGGGCGCGGTCGAACGCATGATGGGCGATGCTGCCAGCAAAGTCACAATGTCGTCGACGAAATCAGCCACGGGCCATCTATTGGGGGCAGCTGGTGCGATTGAGGCAATTTTTGCGACACTGGCCATTCGTGATCAAGTGGCGCCGCCCACCATTAACTTGGACAATCCAGCCGTAGAGACACCGGTCGATTTGGCGCCGAACACAAAACGCGAGCGTGAAATCAATTATGCACTGTCAAATTCATTTGGCTTTGGCGGTACAAACGCGTCATTGGTCTTGGGCAAGGTATCCTAATGTGGCGCAGCCTTGCCTCTAATGCCATTTCGTTTCTGATCATTGCATTTCTTGCATTGGGGGTTGCTGGGATTTGGGGAAAATCCCAGTATATCGCCCAAGGTCCTTTGGATGAGGCAATTTGTGTACGTGTCGCACCCGGATCCAAATTCCGTCAAATTGCAGATGAACTTGCGGCGCGAAATGCAATCACAAGTGCGCCTTTGATGCGTATTGGTGCGGATTACCAAGGCAGATCGAGCCAGTTAAAAGCAGGAAGCTTTTTGGTGCCAGAAGGTGCATCTATGGCTGACATTACCGATATTTTGACACGCGGCGGCGCAAATACTTGTGGCACAGAAGTTGTATATCGTATCGGAATTGCATCTACTTCGGTTGAACTGCGTGAAATGGATCCTGTTTCGCAAAAAAGCGAGGAAAAATTGCGGTTTAATATCGCTGACGCGGCACCTGACGGGTTTGACGCAATGGCAAAACGCAATGACACTCGCCATCGCATCGCAATGGCCGAAGGTGTTACAAGCTGGCAAGTGGTCGAAGCGCTGCGTGCGATTCCAACCCTAAGTGGCGAGATCACCGATATCCCGCCCGAAGGACTGTTGGCGCCGTTTAGCTATGAATTGACGCAGGGTGAGACCCGCAATGGGGTCTTGGATCGCATGATCGCAAAACAGGCAGGTTATTTGGATGAAGCTTGGGAAAACCGCGCTGCTGATCTGCCTATCAAAACCAAACAAGAGGCTTTGATTTTGGCCTCGATTATCGAAAAAGAAACATCTATTGCCAAAGAACGTGGCTTGGTTTCATCGGTTTTTATTAACCGTTTAAATCAAGGTATGCCGCTTCAAACTGATCCAACGGTGATCTATGGAATTACGAAAGGGCAAGGTATTTTGGGCCGCGGTTTGCGCCAGAGCGAACTGAAAAAAGATACGCCTTGGAACACCTATACAAACCGCGGTCTACCCCCTACGCCCATCGCAAACCCGGGGCGCGACGCAATAAATGCAGCCGTAAATCCAGAGACGTCTGATTATATCTTTTTCGTTGCCGACGGGACAGGCGGTCATGCTTTTGCAAAAACGTTGGCCGAGCATAATGCAAACGTTGCAAAATGGCGTAAGATTGAAGCGGAAAAAAAAGATAATTAAACCAGTGGTTTAGTTTATCTTTGAAATCGCTTTTAATGCAAAACGCCGCCTCTTTATCGAGGCGGCGTTTTATTTTTGTTGACAGAATATTAAAAATTATTGGCAATAAAGGGGCGACACTTTCGCGCTTAACCAGTTTCGCGGCATCCCATTAGGTCAACGTCTTGGACGAACATACCCCGGTCTGCAGCATTTTTCCTCATATCTGTAAACGAAATGCGAAACGTGGGCTTTTTCCACATCGTGCACAGATGTCTAACTTGGGGGATGACAATGATAACAACTGACTTATTAGTCGATACTTTTATCTTTAAATCAGAAAATGATCTAAGCGCGCCTGATCTCGTGCAAGACCAAACCACCGTTCGCGTGGATTTAGGGGCAGATGACATTGGGTTTGGTGTTGCGGCTCAGGATAACCGCACTGATATCGGCTATCTAATCTACACCGAAGAACCCGTTTCACAACGCTTTTCCAATATGGTGGCCGGCGCATCAGATCGGTTTTTTACGGTCAGCTATAATGCCAGCAATCATACCTGGTATTATCATGCAAACGACAAATTATACGCATTTGTGCCAAGCACAACTGATTGTCTGGTTGCGGGCTTAGATTTTGGTTCAGATACAGCGCACATCCTAACGGGACCGCAAGACCCGATCGGCGGCATTGAGGCAGGGGTGGTGGCGACTGATTTGCAGATCACGCCCCAAGTTTGGAACGGTGTCTAGAACAACGGCGAATTTTCGTTGGCGGGCACATTTGTTGATTTCGCGGCCACAAGCACCACAGAACCCGTGTCGACGCGCTTTGATTTTGATCCAGACGATCTGGGGCGCGGTGTTGCAGCACAAGACAGCCGCACAGACGTGGGATATTTGATGTATAGCGTCGATGACGTTTCAGGACGGTTTTCTAATATGCCAGCTGGTGCATCAGAAAAATTCTTTGCGACGACTTATGATGCGACCCGAAACGTTTGGTTTTAACATGCAAATGATGTGTTGTACGAATTCGTTCCGTCCGACACCGATCGCATTGTTGCGACACTTAATTATGGTGCAAATACCGCCAATATTTTTGTCGGTACATACGCAGCAATCTGAGACGTTTCAGTTGGGTTGATTGCAATCGACCTGGTGATTAGACCTCAGATTTGGAACGGCGTTAAGAATAATGGTGAATTTGGCCTATCCGGTAGTTATATCGAATTCGAAGGCGATCTTGCCCCGATGCCCTATATCGCTCATATCGATTTTGTGAATACGGATCTGGGCCTTGATGTCGCAGCGCAAGACTTGCTCAGTGATGTCGGCTATTTGGTTAGTTTTTGTGCATTTTCAAATCATTCATTGTTTTTTGCACCAAAGATATTATATTTGGCGCCAACGAGGAATGACCAAATGGCAAAGACACTAGAGAATATTTCACAACTGGACCCTATCTGGGGGCGCCTTGTTCAAGAAGCGCAAGACGCGGTTGAACAAGAACCTCTGTTGGGTGGGATGTTGCATTCATGCGTTTTGCACCACCGTGGCATCGAACAAGCGCTTGCCTATCGGATTGCTTCAAAATTGGCATCCCCCGATATGTCTGAACAATTGATACGCGAAATATGTGATCAAGCGTATGAAAGCGAACCCTCTCTTGCAATGGCTGCACGCGCAGACATCGCTGCGGTTTATGAACGTGATCCTGCGTGTCATCGTTATCTGCAACCTCTTATGTTCTTTAAAGGGTTTCAGGCGGTCCAAGCATATCGCGTTGCGCATTGGCTTTGGAATGATGGACGCAAAGATTTGGCATATCTATTCCAGATGCGGGTTTCTGAATCCTTTGGTATTGATATTCATCCTGCCGCGCGCATCGGTAAAGGCATCATGATCGACCATGCTCATTCGATCGTAATCGGAGAAACGGCGGTTGTTGGTGATAACGTCTCAATGCTTCACTCGGTTACATTGGGCGGCACTGGCAAAGAAGAAGAAGACCGCCATCCAAAGATCGGGGATAACGTTCTGATAGGCGCAGGGGCCAAAGTGTTGGGGAATATCAAAGTTGGTAATTGCAGCAGGATTGCAGCTGGGTCTGTCGTGTTACACGAGGTCCCGCCCAAGACAACAGTTGCAGGTGTTCCAGCGAAAGTTGTGGGTGAGGCGGGTTGCCCAAACCCGTCGGTATCGATGAACCAAATATTGCCTGTCTCTGAATAACAGTTATTTTTTGTATTTCGCATGTATAAAAGGCCCGCTCTAGCGGGCCTTTTTGTTATTTTGATGAACATGAGGTGCCGACTAGGCCAACATGCCCATCGGGTTTTCCAAATTATCCACAATCGCTTTTAGCAATTCGGCACCCAATGCACCGTCAATCACGCGGTGATCGACGGACAACGTGACCGACATGACCGTCGCAATGGTGATGTCGCCATCATCGCCGATTACGGGTTTCTTGACCCCTGCGCCCACGGCCAAAATTGCACCATGGGGCGGGTTGATGACCGCATCAAAATTGTCGATGCCAAACATACCAAGGTTGGAAATCGCAAAGCTGCCGCCTTGGTATTCATGAGGCGCAAGCTTTTTATTACGCGCACGACCTGCAAGGTCTTTCATCTCGGACGACAACGCAGAGAGCGATTTTTTATCCACATCTTTCAGTACTGGCGTAAACAAACCACCGTCAACCGCAACCGCAACCGCCACGTCGGACGGTTTCAATTGCAACACGCGATCCCCCGCCCAAACGGCATTGGCCGCAGGTACGGATTGCAGCGCGTTGGCACAGGCTTTGATAATAAAATCATTCACCGACAGTTTCACACCACGGCTTTCCAGTCCTTTGTTGATTTGCGCGCGGAAAGCCATCAACGCGTCCAGTTTGATATCACGACGCAGATAGAAATGCGGAATGGTTGATTTCGCCTCGGTCAAACGGGCCGCGATGGTTTTGCGCATGCCGTCCAATGGGATTTCGGTATATTCGCGATCGGCATAGATTTTGGCAACGCCTTCGACGCTGACTGTTGGGGCTTTGGCCGGTGCGGGAGCCGCCGGCGCAGCGGCGGCAGGGGCAGGCGCAGCCGCTTTGGGCGCGGCTGTTGCACCTTCGACGTCCGCCTTGACGATGCGACCATGTGGACCCGTTCCCGCAATTTGGGTCAGATCAACGCCCTTGTCGGCCGCAATGCGACGCGCCAACGGGGACGCGAAGATCCGCATGCCATTGGACGCCGCTGGGGCCGCAGGTGCGGGCGCCGCTGTCGCAACGGGTGCGGCGGCGGGTGTTTCAACCGCCGCAGGGGCAGGGGCCGCAGGTGCCGACCCAATGTCAGCCGCGCTTTCACCGTCGCCCAGCAACACCGCGATTGCGGTGTTCACCTTGACGTTTTCGGTCCCTTCGGCGATCAGGATTTTACCAATCACCCCTTCGTCCACGGCCTCAAACTCCATGGTCGCTTTGTCGGTTTCAATCTCGGCCAAAAGGTCGCCCGATTGAACGGTTTCGCCCTCTTTGACCAACCATTTGGCAAGCGTGCCTTCCTCCATCGTGGGGGAGAGGGCGGGCATCAGAATTTCTGTTGGCATCTCGTATCTCCTTAACGATAGGTTACTTTTTTCACGGCGGCGATCACTTCGTCAGTTGTGACCAACGCGTGTTTTTCCAAATTCGCCGCATAGGGCATTGGCACGTCTTTGCCGGTGCAGTTGATCACAGGCGCGTCCAGATAATCAAAGGCGCGTTCCATGATGGTGGCCGACAGGTGGTTACCGATGGACCCCACGGGCCAACCTTCCTCCACTGTCACACAGCGGTTGGTTTTCATAACCGATGCAATCACCGTGTCATAATCAATCGGACGCAGAGTGCGCAGGTCGATGACCTCGGCCGAAATACCGTCAGCGGCCAATTTATCCGCAGCCTCAAGCGCATATTGCATGCCGATACCGAAGGACACGATGGTGACATCTGTGCCCTGACGCCACACACGCGCCTTGCCGAAAGGAACGGTAAAATCATCCATGTCCGGCACATCAAAGGTGCGGCCATACAAGATTTCGTTTTCCAAGAAAATAACCGGGTTGTCATCACGGATCGCCGTTTTCATCAACCCTTTATAATCCGACGCGGAATAGGGCATCACGACCTTTAGGCCCGGGACCTGAGCATACCAGGCGGCGTAATCTTGGCTATGTTGTGCACCTACGCGGGCGGCGGCACCGTTGGGACCACGAAATACCATGGGCGCACCCATTTGACCGCCGGACATATACAATGTTTTGGCCGCCGAATTGATAATGTGGTCAATGGCTTGCATGGCAAAGTTAAATGTCATGAATTCCACAATCGGGCGCAGACCAGCAAAGGCGGACCCCACCGCAATACCCGCAAACCCGTGTTCGGTAATTGGCGTATCGATCACGCGTTTAGGGCCGAATTCATCCAACATACCTTGGGAAATTTTATAGGCCCCTTGGTATTCTGCGACCTCTTCGCCCATCAAATACACCGTTTCAACACGGCGCATTTCTTCGGCCATGGCGTCACGCAACGCTTCGCGCACGGTTTGTTGTTTGACCGGCGTGCCTTCGGGCCAGTCGGGGGTGTTGTCCACGACAGGGGCCGCAGGGGCCACGACGGCCGCAACCATGGCAGCAGCCACAGGGGCAGGCACCGCCGCAACGGGCGCAGCAGTGGGCGTGTCGGATACGGTTTCGCCCTCTTCAACCAATACCGCGATGGGCGTGTTCACTTTGACGTTTTCGGTGCCCTCGGCGATCAGGATTTTACCAATCAACCCTTCGTCCACCGCCTCGAATTCCATGGTGGCTTTGTCTGTTTCAATCTCTGCGATGATGTCGCCGGATAATACTGTGTCGCCTTCTTTGACCAACCACTTTGCCAATGTGCCTTCCTCCATCGTCGGGGACAGCGCGGGCATAAGAATTTCAGTTGCCATTGTTCAAATCTCCTTATGCGTAAATATCTGTCCACAACTCTTCAAGAGTGGGCTCAGGGCTGGTTTTGGCAAATTCGGCGGAGGCATTCACGATTTCTTTGATCTCTTTGTCAATGGCTTTCAAATCGTCATCCGTTGCGTGGCCGCCTGTGATCAACATCGAACGCACGTTTTCAATCGGATCACGTTCATCGCGCATTTTCTGCACCTCTTCGCGGGTCCGGTATTTCGCCGGATCAGACATAGAGTGGCCGCGGTAGCGATATGTTTTGACCTCTAGGATATATGGACCCTTGCCAGAGCGGCAATGTGCCACGGCTTTTTCCGAGGCTTCTTTGACTGCCAAAACGTTCATGCCGTCCACCGCTTCGCCTGGGATACCAAACGCGATGCCGCGTTGGTAAATCTCTTGGCTTGAGGTGGAGCGTTGTTGCGAAGTACCCATGGCATACTGGTTGTTTTCGATGACGAAAATCACCGGCAAATCCCACAAGGCTGCCATATTAAAGGTTTCATAAACTTGGCCTTGGTTGGCCGCGCCATCCCCGAAGTAGGCAAATGTCACACGTTTGTTATCAAGGTATTTGTCTGCAAATGCCAACCCCGCGCCCAAGGGAACCTGTGCGCCAACGATACCATGGCCGCCATAAAAATGTTTTTCCTTTGAGAACATGTGCATTGAGCCACCTTTCCCTTTGGAATAGCCGCCTTCGCGTCCGGTGAGTTCGGCCATCACGCCGTTTGCATCCATGCCACAGGCCAACATGTGACCATGGTCGCGATAGGATGTGATCCGCTTGTCACCTTCTTCTGCTGCGGCCTCGAGACCGACAACTACGGCCTCTTGGCCAATGTACAGATGGCAAAAGCCTCCGATTAGTCCCATCCCATATAATTGTCCTGCCTTTTCTTCGAACCGACGGATCAATAACATGTCGCGATAGTATTTCTTTAGCTCATCAGCCGAAACATTCGCCTTGGCCGTTGCTTTCTTTGCAGCCATCTAAACGCCCTCATAAAAATAGTTTAGTGTTAAACTATCTTTTACAGTAAAAGAAATAAAAGTGCGAGAAAAAATTTAGTGCGCATGGCTGCTATGCAAAAAACGGAACAAACCTTGCGTGATAGATGGCGTTGATCGCCTTCGGCGAGGATATTTTTAGACAGAAAATGTGGAAGTTGCGTTTGCGCAGCTGGTCACGAATTATTGGATAATAATTTCGTCCGGGCGAACCTGACCCAAAACGTCGCGCGCCTGCTGATCAAGCAAATCAAGATCAAGATAATCGTCGGACATGCGCCGAGTTATGTTTTCCATCCGTGCCACATCAACTTTAAGGGCATCAAGTTCTTGTTGGAGGCGCTGAGCATCCCCCATGATTTCCGCGCGGCGGAACAAGCCATAATCGCCTTGTACCGCCGCGAAGGTAAAATACATACCCAAGGCCAAGGCAAAGATAAATCCGCCAATTAACCCCAATGATGGTGTATGATTTCTGCTCATGGACTGCCTCAAGTTTCCCGTTGATCGGGGTTATTCGTCAACTATGCCATAGGTGATTCGGTTTGTGAATCCCTCTTGTTCACAAAAAATAAAAATACCCGCGACTTTGGCGAGTTTTATTGGTTTTTATAATAATACGAAAGGATTAGCCCGCTAAAGAAGCGTCGTAAATCCCTTGAATGGCCGCATTTAACGCGTCATCGAATTCATCACCTGTTTGGCCTGCGTTTAATGTTTCGCTCAGCGCGCGGGAAAAAGATGCTATGACACCCGTGTTTTGCGCCAAACGCGTGTTTGCCTCAGAAAGGCTGTAGCCACCAGAGAGCGCGACAACACGCATCACGCGTGGGTGATCGACCAATGGTTTGTAAAGGTTTGCGATTTCGGGCAGGGTTAATTTCAACATGACGTTTTGATCGTCGTTAAGCGCATCCAACCGGTCCAAGATGGCGTCGCGTAACAATTCTTCGGCTTGGGCTTTGTCGGCGATGGAAATTGTGACCTCGGGTTCGATGATCGGGATGAGGCAATGCGACAGGATTTGAAGACCGATATCGAATTGCTGATCAACGACGGCACGCACGCCCACAGGGTTTGCGCCATTGATAACTGAGCGCATTTTGGTCCCGAAAATATTTTTTGACACAGCCCGCGTCAGCAAATCATCAAGTTCAGGCATTGGCTTTAAGCACTGCGCTTGGTTTTCTCCGTCCGCTAGCCCTTTATCAACTTTAAGGAACGGCACAACACCACAGCTGTTCCATAGGTAATCCGCAGTAGGCGTGCCATCGATGTCGCGGTCCATCGTCATTTCGAAAAGAATAGCGCCTAAAACGCGGGTTCCATCAAACGCCGATGAGGTAATGATCCGTTGACGCATCGCATGGATCAAGTTGTACATTTCAGAATCGTTCGAATACCGATCCGCTTCTACGCCGTAAAGCTTTAACGCTTTTGGGGTTGATCCGCCGCTTTGATCAAGTGCGGCGATAAAGCCATTTCCTGATTTAATTTTGGTGAACTGTTCAAGGCGGGTTGCGTCGCGTTCTTTGGTCATGGACCTGCTCCTAAGGGTGGGTTGTGAGGAACAGGTAAAAGCTTTGGCGAGATTGCGCAATGTTGTTAGCGCAACCGTTTCTGATGATTGCGCTAACTGTCATTGATTGCCTAAGATCTATGGTCGAAAGGCTAAATTTATGGGCAAATTATGAATGGATTAGTTGTCTAAAACCTCAACACCAGGCAGTGTTTTTCCTTCCATCCATTCAAGAAACGCGCCCCCTGCGGTCGAGATATAGCTAAAGTCTGCCGATGCACCCGCTTGGTTGAGCGCGGCGACCGTATCGCCACCACCCGCAACCGATATCAATGCACCAGATTTTGAAAGCATCGCAGCATGCGCTGCTGCAGCGTTCGTTGCGGCATTGAAGGGGGGTAATTCAAAAGCGCCTAACGGGCCGTTCCAAATCAACGTTTTACAGGTATCAAAGACCGCGTTGAGAGCAGCAACCGTTTTTGGGCCTGCGTCCAGGATCATCGCATCGCTGGGGCATTGATCTTCGGGCAGGGTTTCGCTTGCAGCATGAGCTGCAAATTCACGCGCAATGACGATGTCGATTGGCAGATGGATTTCACAGCCTGCCGTTTGTGCTTTGGCCAAGATATCCCGCGCAGTCGGGGTCATATCGTGTTCTGCCAAAGATTTGCCAACGTCTATGCCCTTGGCGGCTAGGAAGGTGTTTGCCATACCGCCGCCAATAACGAGATGGTCGACCTTGCCCACCAAGTTGCCCAAAAGTTCAAGCTTGGTTGATACTTTAGCGCCCCCCACGATCGCCACGACGGGGCGCTGCGGCGTCCCCAATGCAGCTTCGAGTGCAGAGAGTTCAGCCTGCATCAAACGCCCTGCACAAGATGGCAGCAGGCGCGCAACACCTTCGGTCGAGGCGTGCGCGCGATGGGCGGCAGAAAACGCATCATTGCAATAGATATCCCCATTCGCTGCAATTTCTGCGGCAAACTGAGGGTCGTTTTTTTCCTCAGCTGCGTGGAAACGCGTGTTTTCCATGATCAACACGTGACCATCGGGCAGAGTGTCTGCGGCTGCTTTCGCTGCAGCACCTACACAATCGGCAACAAACGTGACGGGCGCGGCGATGTGGTGCTCAAGAGTTGGCACAAGGTGACGTAAGCTCATGTCATCATTGCGTTGGCCTTTTGGTCTTCCGAAATGCGCCAACAGAATCGGGCGTCCGCCTTTGGCTAAAATGTCGCGAACGGTGGGAACAATTTTTTCGATACGTGTGGCATCTGTGACCGTCGTGCCGTCCATCGGTACGTTGATGTCAACGCGTGTGAGCACGCGTTTGCCCGCAAGATCCATATCGTCAAGTGTTTTCCAGCCCATCTTGGTCACCCTTTTGCAAAAAATCTTTCTCTGTATCGGCAACATCGCGCATTTCTAGCGATGCTTTGACTTGTTCCTTGGGCTAAAGCGCCTTAGGTATCTTTGCAATCACAAAATGAAGGAGCGCGCCAATGGCCGAGATTAAAGACCCCGAAAACACAATCTTGATGGAATTAAAAGACGGAACAGTTGTGATTGAACTGTTGCCTGATATTGCCCCGTTACACAGTGAGCGGATGAAAGAATTGGCCCGGTCTGCTGCGTATGACAATGTATGTTTCCATCGTGTGATCGATGGGTTCATGGCGCAAACGGGTGACGTGAAAAATGGCAATATGGAAAAAGACTTTGATTTGCGCATGGCTGGGACAGGCGGATCTGAATTACCAAATCTAAAGGCAGAGTTTTCAGGCATTCCGCATGATCGCGGCACGTTGGGTGCTGCGCGCTCAGCCAATCCTGACAGCGCAAACAGTCAGTTCTTTATCAATTTCAACGATAACCATTTCTTGAATCGCCAATACACCGTTTATGGACGCGTGATTTCGGGAATGGAACATGTTGACGCGATTGTCCGTGGCGAGCCACCGATGAACCCAGATCGCATGATCAGTGTAAAGGTTGCGGCGGATGTTGATGCGTAATCTCGTCGCTGCATTAACTGTATTGGCCAGCCCTTTGACGGCAAGCGAGATCACGATTGAAATCGCAGGCGAAGCCAACGGAGTCGTGACGATCGACTTGCTGGATGATGTCGCCCCACAGCATGTTGAGCGGATAAAGACTTTGGCAACTGAGGGGGCGTATGACAATATTGTCTTTCATCGCGTGATTGACGGTTTCATGGCCCAAACGGGGGATGTTGAATTCGGCAAACTGGGGGATGATATTCGCATGGCCGGACGCGGTGGATCGTCTTATCCCGATTTACCGGCTGAATTTTCGGATGTGCCTTTTGATCGCGGCATGGTGGGCATGGCGCGTTCGCAAAGCCCAAACAGCGCAAATAGTCAGTTTTTCATCATGTTTGATCAAGGATATTTCCTAAACGGTCAATACACGGTCGTGGGCCGCGTGACAGACGGGATGGATATTGTCGATGCGATTAAACGCGGTGCTGGCCGCAATGGTGCGGTTCTTGGTGAACCAGATCGCATGATTGCTGTGCGGGTCAGCGAATAAATCTTGATTGCATGCGGTTCCGTTCACACGGGCTGCACGCAAACGTTACCGCAAAATTGCCATAACCTTGATATCCTTGTTCCAAACAGAAGGGGGGTATGATGCGGTACATCTTTCTATTTATTGCATTTTTGGTGATTTCGACAGGGCGGCTTGCGGCTGACCCAACTTTTTGGCGCAATGAATGGCCAAATACTGATTTTAGCAAAACCAACGTCGTCTGGATCGACATTATTTCAGGGGGGCCGGGAAAAGATGGTATTCCAGCCCTGATTTCTTCAGAATTTATGGACCTTGCAAAGGCGGCCTTGCCGGACAATGAACCCGTTTTGACGCTAAGTTTGGCTGGTATAGCGCGTGCTTATCCCTTGCGCTATCTGATCTGGCATGAATTGGTCAATGACCGCATCGCGGATCATCCCGTTTTGATCAGTTTTTGCCCTTTGTGCAATTCTGCTGTTGTCTTTGATCGGCGTGTGAACGGACAAGAATTACAATTTGGCGTGACCGGCAAGCTTCGCCATTCTGACATAATCATGTATGATGTTGAAACCCAAAGTTGGTGGCAACAAGCAATCGGTCGTGGCATCGTCGGCCATATGACAGGCGCAGAATTGACCACGATCCCAAGTGTCATCGAAAGCGTCGCGATGTTCAGAACACAACATCCTACCGGCCAAATTATGGCCGCGCCGTCCTATAATCGGGCAAATGGGCGCAACCCATATGTTGGATATGATACATCTGTACGTCCGTTTTTGTATACTGGCGATCTGCCGCCCAACGATATTGCGCCATTGGCACGTGTTGTGCGCGTTGGAAATCGTGCTTGGCCGATCGAACGACTTTCGGACGTATCAGAAATCAACGAAGCAAATGTAAATATTCGCAAGCGCGGTATTTATGCGTCGGCTCTGGGGGCGGGGGTGATCGCATCGGCCGACCGCGTTCCAAGCATTACTGTTACCGATAATGACGGAAATCCAATTGTGCATGACGTTATGTTTGCCTTTGCATTTCATGCGTTCTATCCCGACGGCCAGTGGATGTTGGGCCGTCAGGATAAATGAGTATTTTTGCAAAGATGAAAGGATCAGCCGAGTGTGATCAAAGCGTGGCGTTTTTTGCCTGCTGACAGTTTGATTGGTGAGCCTAACATATCGGCTGACACCATCAGGCCAGCATCTGTAAGGGGTTCGTCGTTCAAACGCGCACCGTTTTCGGAGATCAGGCGCTTGGCCTCTTTGCCCGATTTCGCCAGACCCGCTTGGACGATCACTTGCACGATGGATATGCCGTCGCCCAAATCCGCCGCCGACAGCGTCAAGGTGGGTAGGTCATCGCCGACGCCGCCCTTTTCGAACACCTCGCGCGCGGTGGCTTCGGCCACTTTGGCGGCATCAAGACCGTGCAGCAACCCTGTGACTTCGTTGGCCAAAATGACTTTGGCATCGTTGATCTCGGACCCTGCCAATGCGCCCAAACGGGTGCATTCATCCAGCGGCAATTCGGTATAAAGTTTCAAGAAACGTCCAACATCGGCGTCGGTCGTATTGCGCCAGAATTGCCAGAATTCGTAAGGTGACAACATATCGGCGTTCAACCAAACCGCGCCATTTTGCGATTTACCCATTTTCTTGCCATCGGATGTCGTCAACAGCGGTGAGGTCAGGCCAAAGACACGGCCATTTGCGGCGCGACGGGTCAGCTCCATCCCGTTGATGATATTGCCCATCTGATCCGACCCGCCCATTTGCAGCATACAGCCATAGCGTTGGTGTAGCTCCATAAAGTCATAGGCCTGTAAGATCATATAGTTGAATTCCAGGAATGACAGCGATTGTTCACGGTCCAAACGGGATTTGACCGATTCAAACGATAGCATGCGGTTGACGCTGAAATGACGGCCCACATCGCGCAGGAATTCAAGGTAATTCAACCCGTCCAACCATTCGGCATTGTTGATCATCATCGCATCCGACGCACCATCGCCATAGGTCAGGTAGGCGGAGAATACCTGTTTGATCCCCGCAATATTGCCATCAATCTGATCCGCAGTTAGCAAGGGGCGTTCATCGGCGCGAAAGCTGGGGTCACCCACTTTGGTCGTGCCGCCGCCCATCAATGTGATTGGCTTGCCACCGGTTTTTTGCAACCAGCGCAGCATCATGATTTGGATCAGCGATCCAACGTGCAGTGATTTTGCCGTTGCATCAAACCCGATATAGGCCGGCATGCCCCCCGCGACCAAGGTTTCATCCAATCCATCATAATCGGTGCAATCGGCGACAAAGCCGCGCTCTAACATGATCTGAAGGAAATCTGATTTTGGTGTAAAGGTCATCACTTGCCCCATCTTAAGGTTTGCGTCATTGCTATAGCTGTGATGGCGCGCAAAGGAAAGATGATGATTGCAAAGAAGCCTATAAAAGCGGTCGGATTGATGTCGGGGACGTCGTTGGATGGCGTGGATGCTGCACAGATCGTAACAGATGGGGAAAGCATTCTTGAATTTGGCCCAACGCGTTATCGGCCATATTTGGATGATGAACGCGCGGTGTTACATGCGGCGTTGGGAAAATGGCATCATGATCCTTTGGACAGTGCCCGTGATTTAACACACCGCGCCCATGCCGAAGTCGCCCGTGATCTAGAGGGAGAGCTGATCGGGTTTCATGGGCAAACCTTAGCTCATGATCCACAGGGGCGCGGCACGCATCAGTTGGGGGATGGTCAGGTTTTGGCCAATCAATTGGGGCGGCCTGTGGTGTGGGATTTCCGGTCCGACGATGTGGCATGGGGCGGGCAGGGTGCGCCTCTTGCACCGTTTTATCATTTCGCTTGTGCAAAATATATCGGCGCAACCCGTCCGATTGGGTTTTTGAATTTGGGCGGTGTTGGAAATGTGACCTTTGTCGATCCAAGGTTCGATCGCCCCGAAGAGGTCGGCGCATTGTTATCATTTGACACCGGGCCCGCAAATGCACCGATAAATGATCTGATGCGCGCACGGTATGGGCGCGATTACGATACTGATGGTAATGTTGCAAAGCAAGGTCATGTTGTGGATGGCGCGCTTGAGTTGTTTTTGCAAGATCCATATTTCCACAAGATCCCGCCAAAATCGCTGGATCGTGACGCTTTTGGCATCATGTTGGATCTGGTCGCAGAGTTAACCGACGCTGATGCGGTTGCGACGCTTTGTGCAATGGTTGCTGCGTCTGTTAGCTTTGGTATGAATTTTGCGGCTGAACCGGTATCGCGCCTTTTGGTAACGGGCGGCGGTCGGCATAACCCCGTGATCATGGACATGCTTGCCGCCGGCGCAGGTTGTGCCGTTGATCCCGTCGAGGCGGAGGGTTTGGACGGCGATATGTTAGAGGCGCAGGCGTTCGCTTACCTTGCCGTGCGCGTGGCGCGTGGTTTGCCGACATCATGCCCCAGTACCACGGGCGTGTGGGCCAATATTGGCGGCGGGATCGTGTCCTATCCTGCGTGAGAGCGTATAAAAATTTTGCAAACAGATCATGCCCGCGTCGAACACAGTTCGACCAATTAGGGCATGATCAACGTGCTCCCGACCCAATTGAGGGGGCGTACTGCGTCCGCTGTTAACCCCCCGTCGGTCGGGCGTCGATTATTTCAGGCACTACAGCTTGCGCCGCCCAAAACGCAGAATTTTGCGCAATGGGGGTGGTTTAATTGCACGGGTTTTTCCGCCTCTTCCAATGTTTCGCCCAATTCGAATTGGGGATCATAGGCCAACAGGGTGCAGGCCAAAACGCTAGGCTTGCCCGCACCTTTGCGGCGCACAAGCATGCGCGAGGATGCACACATCATCGCATCAGGCGATTTGTTCAAAATTCCCCAGCAGGCTGTGGTAATTTCGGGCACCTCGACTGTTTCATCCATTTCTGGAAACAAAACCGTCGTCGCGGGGTTAAAAGCGTCGATGCCAAACCCTTCGCGTTCAAACAAAGCTGCATATCCGGTGCGTGCGTCTGAGTCAGTTTCGCCCCAAACGGTACGCCCTGCAACCGCCATAGTAATGCCTTGGTCACGCAACCAACGCATACCGATCAGTGATTTTTCAAAACTGCCCGCGCCGCGTTCCTTGTCATGCAGGTTTTCTGACCAATGATCCAAGGATATGCGCAGTGTCAGGCGATCGCCAAAGTCAGCCTTAAGTTCCATCAATCCTTGTTTCACGGCGCGCCGCATCATGGGCAACATCGCGTTGGTTAGGATCAACACGCGATAGCCACGCTCTAAACTATCGCGGGCCATGTCAATCATGTCAGCGTTCATAAATGGTTCGCCCCCGGTGAAACCGATTTCTTCGATGGGCCAACCACGTTCAGCGACTTGATCCAAATAGTTCACCAAATCAGCGCGCGGAAAATAGACCAATGCGTCATTGGTCGGTGAGCTTTCAATATAACAATTTACGCATTCGATATTACATAACGTGCCGGTGTTAACCCAAAGTGTTTTGGGGTTTGTCAACGCAACCGACGCGCGGGTTTCGCCTTTTGTTGTAATAAACGGGTCGGAAAATTTTCCAACGTTCGCGTGCGTTGTGTGATCTTTCATATCTGTCCCTTGGCTCTGGTCTTAGGCGTAATAGAAAGCATTTGTCATTTAGTCGCAATGCCACATCTTTACGTCTGACATGATTGTGATGAAATCTAACGGTAGACAGATAAAAAAAATGTGATTAAAGAAGCCGAAAGTTAGCGCTAACACAGAAACAAGGTTTGGCGTTTAGTAAAATATCGTTATGGTGCAAAGGCACCAAACCGCAAAAGGAACATAACTATGGCATCACGTGTAATTCCTGTTGATCCCTTTGATTTGGTTATCTTTGGTGGAACAGGTGATTTGGCGCGGCGCAAAATCCTGCCGGGGTTGTTTCGCCGTTTTAGTCAGGGACAAATGACCGCTGATGCGCAAATTATTGGTGCCGCGCGGGCAGAGATGGACGACGACGGTTTCCGTAAAATTGTGGCTGACGCCATCACTGAATTTGGCCCCAAGAACCCCGACCCCAAAGAGGTTGAGGCATTTTTATCGCGCCTTGGCTATGTTGCAATCGACGCCAAGGGCGACGGTGGCTGGGCGGAATTGAAATCGCGGATGCGCGACGGTATGGTCCAAGCCTTTTATTTTTCGGTCGCGCCCGCGCTGTTCGGTGATCTGGCTCAGCGTCTGCATTCCTATGACATTGCGCAATCTGATAGCCGCATCGTTGTTGAAAAACCATTTGGCAAAGATTTGGTGACAGCGCGTGCGCTAAACCAGACTTTGGCAGAACATTTCCGCGAAGATCAGATTTATCGTATCGACCATTATTTGGGCAAAGAGACAGTGCAAAATCTTATGGCGGTGCGCTTTGGCAATATGTTGTTTGAACCGCTTTGGAACGCGCAATACATTGATCATATTCAAATTACCGTGGCTGAAACGGTTGGCGTTGGCGGGCGCGGCGGATATTACGACACATCGGGTGCGATGCGGGACATGGTGCAAAACCATTTGATGCAGTTGTTGTGCTTGATTGCAATGGAACCGCCTGCTAAATTTGAACCTGATGCTGTTCGTGATGAAAAGTTAAAGGTTATCAGAGCGTTAGAGCCTGTTCTTCATCATCATATCGTGCGGGGCCAATACGAAGCGGTTGGCGATCAGCCAGATTATCGCACGGCGGTCGAAAACCCGCGGTCCCGTACCGAAAGCTTTATTGCCCTAAAAACACATATTGCAAATTGGCGTTGGGCGGGCACTCCGTTCTACTTGCGCACAGGCAAACGGATGCTGTCGCGCAGTTCCGAAATCGCAGTTGTCTTCAAGGAAACGCCGCATTCAATCTTTGGCCCCGACGCAGGAAGCCATCGAAATGCGTTGATCATCCGTTTGCAACCTGACGAAGGCATCACAATGGATGTGACAATCAAAGAACCTGGACCGGGCGGTATGCGTTTGATTGATGTGCCGCTCGACATGTCTTTCGCAGAGGCATTAGGGCCAGACGCAGTGGATGTGCCAGATGCCTATGAGCGTTTGATCATGGATGTGATCCGTGGCAACCAAACCTTGTTCATGCGCGGCGACGAAGTCGAAGCAGCATGGGCATGGACTGACCCGATCATTCAAGGCTGGGAGGCCCGCCATGACGTGCCCAAGACCTATGAAAGCGGATCCATGGGACCTGATGATGCGCTTGCCTTGATGCATCGTGATGGTCGTAAATGGAGGGATGTGCGTTGATAAATTTCGTCGAATATCCCGATCGCGATCTGTTGGCCATGGATTTGGCCAGCCAATTGGCCGATGAGTTGAACAACGCCCTGCATCATGACGACCGTGCAACGCTTGTTGTGCCTGGTGGAACCACACCAGGTCCGATTTTTGATGACCTGTGCGCTGCGGATGTCGATTGGTCGCGCGTGGATGTGTCGTTGTCAGATGAACGCTGGGTGCCTGAAACATCTGATCGTTCTAATACCAAATTGATCAAAGAACGCTTGCTGATCGATCGTGCGTCGGCTGCGGGATATTTATCCATGTACGCCCCGTTTGACACACCGGAAGAGGGGCTGCCATCCTTGATCGGCCAATACGAAACACGGTGTCCTTTGACCGTTGTGGTTTTGGGTATGGGTGCCGATATGCACACCGCGTCAATCTTTCCCGGTGCGGACAATTTGGAATTGGCCCTGTCTGATGATGCACCTTTGTTGGTGGCGATGCGTGCCCCCGGTGCACCGGAGCCGCGCATCACTTTGGCTGCGCATGCTTTGGCTGGGGCGTTGAATAAACATGTGGTTATCTTTGGCGACGAAAAACGTGCCGCGCTAGAAAAGGCGCTGATGTTGGATCCCTACGAAGCCCCCATTAAAGCGGTTTTAAGCGGTGCAACGGTGCATTGGGCGCCATGATTTACGGACGCGACCACGGCTAACCTATGCGTTGCCAATTTAGAAAAATGTTGCATGCCAATTTGATGGCTGGCTTTCACCCGCTTGGTTAATTCGCAATCTTGATTAAGATCACGAGGACAAAATGTTTAATCACCTAAAATCACTTCAAAGCTCGGTCTCGACGCGATCAATTATGTCTATGTTCGATGCTGACCCACAGCGTGCAGCCACATTTTCAGCACGCTTTGGTGATATGCTATTCGATTATTCAAAGACCAATATCGACCAAGATGCCAAATCCGCACTTTTAGAGCTGGCCGTCTCACGCGCAGTTGCGCAAAAACGCGAGGCCATGTTCGGTGGTGCGAAAATTAACGATACCGAAGGCCGTGCCGTATTGCACACCGTATTGCGCAATTTGGATGGTGATGCGATCACCGTCGACGGCGAAAACGTGATGGATGAGGTGCTTTCAACCTTGGCCCGCATGCGCGAGTTCGCCAATGATGTGCGCTCGGGCGCATATCGGGGGCAGGGCGGTCAGATCACCGATGTGGTCAATATCGGTATTGGTGGTTCCGACCTTGGTCCGGCGATGGCGACATTGGCACTTGCGCCGTTTCACGATGGGCCGCGGTGTCATTTCGTATCAAATGTCGATGGCGCACATATCGCCGATACGCTGCGCGATTTGAACCCAGAAACCACGCTTGTGATTGTTGCATCTAAAACATTTACCACAATCGAAACTATGACCAATGCGGAAACGGCACGCGCATGGATGGCGGGGCATGTGACCACCCCCGCAACCCAATTCGCGGCTCTGTCCACCTCGGCCGAAAAAACCGCCGCCTTCGGAATCGATGCATCCCGCGTCTTTGGCTTTGCCGATTGGGTCGGTGGTCGTTATTCCATGTGGGGGCCGATCGGCCTGTCGCTGATGATCGCGATTGGATCGGACAATTTCGATGCGTTCTTGCGCGGCGCCCAATCCATGGATCGCCATTTCTGCACGGCCGAGTTTGATCAAAACCTGCCCGTTTTGTTGGCCTTGGTCGGGATTTGGCATAACCAGGTCTGTGATTACGCCACCCGTGCGGTGTTGCCCTATGATCAACGCTTGTCCCGATTACCTGCGTATTTTCAACAGCTTGAGATGGAAAGCAATGGCAAGGGCGTGTCAATGGATGGGGCGGATTTGCCCTATCATTCTGGTCCAGTTGTCTGGGGCGAACCCGGTACCAACGGGCAACACGCGTTTTACCAACTGATCCACCAAGGCACCCGCGTGATCCCGTGTGAATTCATTGTTGCTGCCCGTGCGCACGAGGCGGATTTGACCCAACATCACCACCTCTTGGTCGCCAATTGCTTGGCCCAATCCGAGGCATTGATGAAAGGCCGCTCCTTGGACGAGGCCCGCGCCATCATGGCCGCCAAGGGGTTGACCGGCGACGAATTGGACCGCCAAGCGCGCCACCGCGTATTCAAAGGCAATCGCCCATCCACCACACTGGTGTATCCGCAACTGACCCCCGAAACGCTGGGTCAAATCGTGGCGCTCTATGAACATCGTGTGTTCGTCGAAGGGGTAATTTTGGGCATCAACAGCTTTGACCAATGGGGGGTTGAGCTGGGCAAAGAATTGGCCACCGCCCTTGGCCCCATTGTTGAAGGTCGCGAAAGCGCGGATGCCAAAGACGGATCAACCCGCGCATTGGTCGATTATGTGTTGTCGCAGCGCAGATAAAATGGGTGATGAAAAATAGTGGGGGTTTTGAACCCTCACACCACTTTCACAGTTTTATTGCTAGATGAATCGTTTCTTGCTTTGTATTTGATACCTGATTAACTGCCCAAAACCGCGCATTTTCCAAAAGTGGGTCCGGCGACATGTCGATATTTGACACCATCGCGGTTTCCCCTGCTGGTACATATTTTTAGACCTGCGACCAGATGATCAAAATCACGCCTTTGTGTGTGTACTGCATTTGCTTTGCTCCCTAGTTTGGTTCGCATCGGTGCAGAGATACAAAAGGCTTCTTGCCAACTATGTGTTAGCATTATTTGATAAAACTAATAAAAACAAAACCCTAAGTCATGCCAATAACCGCTAGATATTTTGAAATCATTAAAATCCTGTATCGCGCGGATCAATCCATTATGGACGCCATCGAAAACCCCGTGACAGTCAATGACAGCAACGGAAAAAACCAAAATTGTCACAATACCTATTTTATAACGAAAGGCGGCCAATATGCTTCTAAAAATAAGTATATATTTAATATCGCGCGCCGAAAAACGGCTTGGGATCACGCTCGATTACACGCGCCATATCGCGAAAACGAATTTTTCCCTTCTCATGCGCTATAACCGCCTTTTTGGGTTTTTGGATCCCAACCGTCACGTTCCGCCTGCGCTTTATCACGCTGCGCGCATAATCGGAGCCGTGTCGGCAGATTGCGGCACGTGCGTACGGGCCGAACTGAACTTGGCCCGCGCGGCGGGCATGGACCCGCAAAGACTTGACCACATTCTGTTCCGCGCTACGGACCTGCTTGATGACGATCTGGCCGCCATTGTCACGCTGGCGCACCAGGTTACCGCCGAACGCATTGATCATCCTGACTCCCGCGAACATCTGAGCAATCGCTTTGGTGACGCGGGGCTAATCGAATTGGCCTATGCCATGAACGGCGCGGCGCTATTGCCGGGCATCAAACGAACACTTGGCTATGCGACAACCTGCGCCATTGAGCTTATGCGCAAAGTTTCAGGTCATTGAAATTTTGCCGACACTCCATACTTCACGTTTGCCAAAATACTCCGGGGGTCTGGGGGCAGCGCCCCCAGTAGATCGGATTGCGGGACGCAATTCGTAATATCATTCACGCATACCGCGTGGTCCAAAAAACCAAAGCGAAATAACTGTCAATAAAATCCGCACCAAATGATGCAAACTGACCAAAGCGGGGTTGGCAGCCAGGCTTAGTGCGATCAACGACATTTCGGTCACGCCGCCGGGCGCAAAGGAAATAAGCAATACCAGCGGCGGCAGCTCTGTTACCTTTATCAATATCAGGGTTAGTCCTCCACCCAACCCCAACATAAAAAGAACCGATGTCAGGCTGAGCCATAGTGCCTTGCGGATCATGGTTGCTGCTATGCCCTTGAACCGAATGCCAAGGCTTACGCCTATAACCACCTGTGCGAAATTAATGACGCCATTGGGTAGGTCAATGCTGGTCAAGCCCGATACACTCACACAGGCGGCCGCAAGCATTGGGCCCATTAACTGACCGGCTGGTATTTTTAATTTCAATCCCACCAGCAAACCAATGGCGCCAACCGCCACAGCCGTTGCCAATTCGCTAAGGCTTGGAACATGTGGTGCGATCGCAAGGCTCACCCCGGACGCCGATCCGACCGGCGCACCGGTCCAGAGGGAAATACCGACTGGAACCAAGACAATGGTTAGGATTATGCGCAAAAATTGCTGTAACATTAGCAATTGAATATTACATCCCGCCGCTTCGCCCATTGCTATTGATTCCATCAATCCGCCAGGCGCTGCCGCATAAAAGGCTGTGTTTTTGTCATATTTACCAAGTTTGTGAAACAAATAAGTATTGCCGCTGTGTGCAACTATGACAAACAAGATGATGGCGACGACGCTTGGCCAATAGCTGGGCAATGATGCAACCAATTCCGGTGTCACGCGTGCGCCTATCATCAAGCCGATAATTGCGATAAAAATCAGTCTAAATCGCATTGGGAAAACATATGCCTGTCGCAAAACCTTTGGAAAACCCAATGCGATGAATGCCGCTGTGATGAGGGGGGCGAGCATATATGGCAAAGGCAAAACTGTATAATGGGCCGCAAGCGTGCCAGTGATAAACCCAAATACAATTAATAGAGCAGTGTACATTTCAAACCACGATTGCTGCGCGTTCTGGAATGCGTGGGTTTGACGGACTTGTCAAATCTTATTCTTCGCGCCCGTGTAAACACAAGAATTGATGCAGTCCCATTGTTTTTGGGTGGGCGCAGTCAAGCGCAAAAATATAAGCTTGTGTCGCAAAAAAGCATGCACTGTCAACGTCCTGCGTGAGATGCGCAGCCCGTTCGTACAAATCCACCAAAGCTTGTTTGTCGCCGCGCAGATGCGCGGCGATCAAGTCATCGTCCAACGACATTATTCGGCTGCTTTTGCGGGGCCGCGGTAATCTTGAACGCGCGCTGCGACCCAATCATGGAAACAATGCGTCGGCCCATCCATCGCGGGTGAAAAACGTCCGCCATCAAAATTTACCCCATGGCGGCCGCGTTGCATGCCCTCGACCACAAAAATATCTTCTTCAAAGACAACTTTCCAAAGCTCTGCATTTTTGGCACGCAATGCGTCGTCTGTGTCAGGGCTTGGATAATATAGGTGGATATGTTCGTGTGTTTCTTCTGGCCCTTGCGGCATTAGGATGATGGCAAAGGCATGATCGCGATGCGCACCCAACAAGACATTTGGGTAAACTGCAAGATATTCCGCAGCCGTGTGCCATTTGGAACTAAGGCCATCAAAATCGGGAAAGGTGGCACCGGTTTCAGATTTGAGTTGGCGATAAACCAAGGTCCCTTGGCCGGAATATTGTCCATATTCTTCGATGTTGTAATGATCTTCAAGGCGCGAATAGCTATTCAATCCGGGGTGCACCCATGGCAGGTGATAGCTTTCGCAATAGTTTTCAACAGCCAATTTCCAGTTTGATTTCACCGAAAGGGTAAATTTGCTATCGGCGCCACCATGATAAAGCGGTTTTTCAAATTCTGCCCACCGTTCGATCGGTCCGGCCATTGCATCAACAAACTCTGGCGCAGTACCATCGATATTGACCCAGACCACATCACGCCAAACATAGCTGCGGATTTCGGTCAAACCTAATTCGGAGCGTTTGATATTGGGGTGCGTATTTTGACCAGGGCCGCCAACATGTGGGGTTGATACCAAATCGCCTTTGGTGGAATAACACCAGCTGTGATAGGGGCAGCGGATCGCACCTTCGATTTTGCGCGGCTCCTCGACCAAAATCATACCACGGTGGCGACATGTGTTTTGGAAAACACGGACCTGTCCATCGCGATCGCGCAGCAACAAAATAGGCATGCCAGCAAAATCAATTGGCACCGCGTCCCCGTTTTCCGGCACATCGGCCGCGACAGCCAAGCCCGCCCATGTCGCGAACAGAACGGCGCGGCGTTCTTCGTCATAGGTTTTGGGATCAATGTAATGTTCATTTGGTAACCCGTTCGCAGTGTTTACGGGTTGGCGAACGGATGCAAGCGTGTCAGTCATGGTGCGTCCCCTAAGTGGTCGTTGGCTAAACAGTTATAATAACAACCATCGTCTGCGCGTCATTTTGCGACGCTTGGTGTCGTTCAACGCCCACACTATTGAAAGGGTTTGCTCATCTGTAGCAAGGTTTGATGATAGGGTCGCAGCTTTGTGACATCGCAAAATCCTGCCAAACGCGCCGCATCTAACACGTCTTTGCCAAAAGGTCCGATGTATTCATAGACCATTCTGGTTGCTCTGGTTGCATTTATGGCCTCTGGCACTGTTCGTGTTGCGTACCCAACCCAATAGTTATTTTCGAAAGAGGGCACTTTTGAGAGATAATTGAAAGACACAGTTAGCGAACCGCGTCGTGACATTACGGCCGTTATTCCGCCCTCTTATTGAACAAATAACCCTATGAATTCGCGCGCATGACGATCAACAGGCAAACCTTGTTGGCGCATCGCTTCTTTCGCTTCCATGCCGCGGCCAAATGTTAAATTCCCCTTACGGTAGATTAAAATCAAGCCTTGAATGAACCGATCACTTTCCAAAAAGCTTTTTCTTGAGAATCTATAAAAGCCCGATGGCAGATTGTCTGTGCCAACGCGTGCGCTTTTCCGGTCGAAGAAAGGTCCCAGCTCGAGCGCCAGCAAATCGGACATTTCGTGATTTTCCAGCGTTTCAACCGGTTGGAGAAGAATCCGCGCATCTATATTGAAATGTAGACATATTTTTGCCAAGACATCTGGTCTAGGAAAGCTTTTACCAGAAAGATATCTGATGAATTGGGTCCTATTAATCTTGAGTTAGCGACACAACGCAGCGATTGAGCCGGTCCGAATACAGAGCTTTCTGAGGTTCTCCCCAAAAATTGCTCGTATTTCGGCAGGGCTCGCTGCTCCCAAAGAATCGTTTATCTGCTTCATTTTCACCGGCGCTATGTTCTTGTTGCAAGTTTTACGCACCCTCGGTAAGAACTGTTCGCGTTTTACGATAAAAGTGACGCGCTTTTGTCTCACACTGACTCACTACTGTACATAGGTTGATCAGGTTCGTCACAAAATGCAATAGCCTGTGCCTGTAAACTTTGTGTCAGATCGTTAACGTATAGGCCAAGATAAGGGTACGAGTAATGTGCGGGGATATGGGCGATGCAAGGCGTGATACTGTGGTGTGATCCAGATAAGGGCAAGGCGGTGATTTGGTGCGAAGATCATGGCCAACTTGCTTATTATAACGACCATAACCCAAGCGTAATTCCATTCGCTTTTGATGTGGGTGATTTGGTTATTTTCAAACAAAAACAAAGGGATGGCCTGCGCTATGCCCATGACATGAAGCTTATGGCGAGCCAAGAATACCCAGCATTAGCAGATCAATTGGGACGCAGCGCACAACCAAAACCGCGTTTGGTTGCCCATGCAGATGGGCCTGCGACCGACACGGGCCGCGTTATTGTTTTTCGTCGAAAGGAAGAACGCCAAAGCTTGGCTTTGGCGTAATTATTTAATCATTTTGGTTTTAATGGCGCTAACCGCGAGCGAGTGCCGCAACACCCGTGCGGGCGATCTCGTTCAACCCAAGTGGGCGCATTAAATCGGCAAAAGCATCAACCTTCTCAGGTGTGCCAGTGATCTGAAACACAAAGCTGTCCAAAGTGCTGTCGACGACATGCGCACGAAAGATATCGGCAAGCCGTAAGGCTTCTACGCGTTTGTCGCCGGTCCCACTTACTTTGATCAACGCCAGCTCACGTTCAACGACGGCACCTTCGACGGTCAGATCATGGACCTCATGCACCGGTACGATGCGACCTAATTGCGCCTTGATCTGTTCAATAACCTGTGGCGTACCGCGGGTCACGATGGTGATACGGCTTAGGTGTCCCTGGTGATCGACCTCGGCCACGGTCAGGCTTTCGATATTGTACCCACGCCCTGAAAACAGGCCGATCACACGCGCCAGAACACCCGCTTCGTTATCGACCAAAACGGCCAATGTATGGGTTTCAACCTCGTCGCCGTAATTTGCACGTAGGTTATAAGCGGAATGCGCTGTTGATCCTTTTTTGATTTTTAGTGACATCGCTTTTCCCCTTACACCAGAACCGCACCAGATGCGCCAATCACGTCTTGGGTCGATGCATCGCCCAAAAGCATTTCGTTATGCGCCTTGCCCGATGGGATCATCGGGAAACAATTTTCGTGCTTTTCAACCAAACAATCAAAAATCACAGGGCCGTCAAAATTCAACATCTCCATGATCGCATCGTCCAGATCGGCGGGATCCTTGCACAAGATGCCTTTGGCACCAAAGGCTTCGGCCAGTTTCACAAAATCGGGCAGGGCGTCTGACCACGAATGGGAATAACGTTCGCCGTGCAGCAATTCTTGCCATTGACGGACCATGCCCAAACGTTCGTTGTTCAGGATGAACTGTTTTACGGGCAGACGGTATTGAACGGCCGTGCCCATTTCTTGCATATTCATCAACCATGACGCTTCGCCAGCCACGTTGATCACCAACGCCTCAGGATGCGCAATTTGCACCCCAACGGACGCGGGCATGCCGTATCCCATGGTGCCCAGACCACCCGATGTCATCCAATGGTTCGGATCCTCAAATCCCAGATATTGCGCGGCCCACATCTGGTGTTGTCCCACCTCGGTACAAATAAACCGATCTTTGCGGCGCTTGGTCAATGCCTCAAGCCGTTCCAACGCGTATTGCGGTTTGATCGTGTTGCCTTGCTGTGTGTAGGACAAACAGTTGACCTTTTTCCAGTCTTCGATCCGGGCCCACCATTTTGCCAAACCTTCGGTATTGGTTTTGCGACCGCGGGCTTTCCACACTTTTAGGATGTCTTCCAAGACGTGACCAACATCACCAATGATTGGGATATCCGCGCGGATCACTTTGTTGATCGAGGATGGATCAATGTCGATATGCGCTTTTTTCGATTTTGGGCTGAACGCGTCCAGACGACCTGTAATACGGTCATCAAAGCGCGCGCCAATGTTGATCATCAGGTCACAATCATGCATGGCCCAGTTGGCCTCATAAAGACCATGCATGCCCAACATACCCAGCCAAGATTTGCCAGACGCCGGATAACAGCCTAAGCCCATCAGTGTCGATGTGATCGGGAACCCAGTGGCGTCGACCAATTCGCGCAACAACTGGCTGGCCGCAGGGCCAGAGTTGATGACACCGCCACCTGTATAGAAAACAGGGCGTTCCGCCTTTTCGATGGCTTCGACCAATTTTGTGATCTGGTCCATGTCACCTTTGACCACAGGCTGATAATGGCTTGTGTTGACCTGCTTTTTCTCTGTGTATTTTGCTGACGCGAATTGAACGTCCTTGGGGATGTCAACCAATACGGGGCCAGGGCGACCAGACGTGGCCACATGGAATGCCTCGTGAATGGTTGCCGCCAGATCGGCGGTGTCTTTGACCAACCA
>Ga0181607_10000564_pt1 | contig 32163 bp, 32 predicted proteins | sample 041ome_9_FD_132420 | JGI IMG/M metagenome (GOLD analysis project Ga0181607, IMG submission 132420) | Coastal salt marsh microbial communities from the Groves Creek Marsh, Skidaway Island, Georgia - 041413US metaG (megahit assembly) | ecosystem: Environmental > Aquatic > Marine > Intertidal zone...
AACGCGCCGCGGAACCGCAGTGGCGCGTCGGTGACGGCCAGACAGATGCAATCCTGCCCGGGCTCTGCCATCGGCTGATGCTCGAGATCAGAATCCGCGGTTTCGACGTCCCCGGCACCAAATCGCGTGCCGCCATCCACAAAACTGCCCTGCAGCACCATGGTCAGCTCAAGCCCGTTATGGCCGTGTTCAGGCACGGGACGCCCTGCCGGGATTCGGATCAGACGTGCCGTCGGGGCACCACGGCCCGTCACAAGTGGGACGTGATAAGCCCCATGTCCCAGACGACGCCATTTCAGGCTGTTGAGGTCACCCCCGGCGTAGTCGCGCAGAGGCTGCGGCAGAACCGGCTTGGCGACCCCCACCGTGGTGACGGGCGTGACAGCAGGTTCATCAGGTTGTGCGGCCACACGCGCCATCGTGGCCTCGAAGGCACCGGCATCCATTTCGACCGGTGCCGCATCGGAAACAAGGGCACCACCGACAGCTTCAGCCGCGCGAACCTTGCCTCGGCAATCGGTACAAAGGGCCGTATGGGTCGCCACGAGAACGGACCAGGCTTCCGGAAGTTCGCCGGAGGCGTAGGACACAAGAAGTTCGTCGTCTGGATGATGCTGGATGCTCATGATCAATAACTCACTCTTCATCTTCAAGCGTTGTCCGGATACGCCCGAAGCCAAGCCGGATACGTGATTTGACGGTGCCCAGGGGAATCCCCAGGGTTTCTGAAATTTCGGTATGGGTCTGGTCATCAAAGAAGGACAGCTTCAGGACCTCACGCTGCTCTTCAGGCAACTCGGCAAGTGCCTCGCGAATCCGAACGGCGTCCTGTTTCTGCTCTACGACCGTGTCAGCGCTCACCGGCTGATCGGGCACAAGCGCAGGATCATTGGGGTCGAGCTCGGGATGATTGCGGCGTCGAAATGCATCGATCCGCAAGTTACGAGCAATAGTGAAAATCCAGGTGGAAGCAGCCGCACGGCTGGGGTCATATCTGTCGGCTTTCCGCCAAACCGTTGCCAGCGCTTCCTGAGCGAGCTCCTCAGCGTGCGTGTTGTCAGAACCGAGGCGCAGCATGTAAGACTTCACGCGCGGTGCAAAATGGGCAAACAGTGCGGAAAACGCCGCGCGATCCTGTTCTGCCACAGCACAAAGGACCGCACTCCAGTCCGGCTGTTTATCGTTCTGGGAGGACGGCTCTTCGTTCTGCAATACTTCCAACCGCTTACAGTGATATGGACGCCCGGCACGCGACGAATCCCGGCGCGTCGGGGTCACAGATACACGGGGTATGGCCAACGTAGAAATCATTTGTGATTGCTACGCACCTACAAGCAACACGGATCACCACTTTTGTTCAAGTCCTCAATTATTTTCAGTCCAACCGAATACGGCCTGCGTGATCCATCCTGCGCAATAAGACGTACCAATTCCGTACTTCCTCCCTTATTGAAGCATTGACCCACATGACCCAAAGCGCGCTCCACATAGCGATTGTCGGAACCGGAATTTCCGGGCTTTCCGCAGCCTGGTTGTTGTCCCGTAACCACACGGTGACTGTATTCGAACGCGCGCATTGGACCGGCGGCCATTCCAACACTGTGGACGTCGCACTCGACGGGCAAAAAACCCCCGTAGACACGGGATTTATTGTCTACAATGAGGATAACTACCCCAATCTCGTTGCGCTATTTGACCATTTCGGTGTCGATACCCAGCCCGGCGATATGTCGTTTGCCGTGTCTCTCGATAACGGACGCCGGGAGTATTCAAGCGACTTCCCCAACGGCCTGTTCGGTCAGCGAAGCAATCTTTTCCGCCCCTCCTTCTGGTCCATGCTGCGCGACATTCGGCGTTTTTATCGCGATGCGCCGCGCGATCTTGCTGCAGGTGCACTTCTCGGCCTGACCCTCGGTCAGTATCTCGAGCGCGAGCACTACAGTCCCGACTTTGTGCGAGATCACCTTCTCCCGATGGGCGCCGCCATATGGTCGGCGCAGGCCGAAGATATGGCGAAATATCCGGCGGAATCCTTTGTCCGGTTCTTTGAAAGCCACAACCTGCTCGAACTGCAAGCACGACCACATTGGCGCACCGTGACCGGGGGCAGCCGCGCCTATGTCGAGAAACTGACCGAATCATTTCGGGACAATATTCACCGGGAAACCGCGATCACCGGAATTCGGCGCGACGCTCGGGGCGTCACACTCGAAGACGAACAGGGTGCGCTCCGCAGGTTTGATCACGTTGTGATCGCCACACACGCCAATGATGCGCTTGAAATGCTCTCAGACCCCTCGCCCGATGAACGCAGCCTGCTTGGCGCGATTGATTACACGCACAACAAGGCATATCTGCACCACGATCCCGACCTGATGCCCAAGCGGAAGTCCGTCTGGGCAAGCTGGAATTACCTCGCGGACACTTCAACAGATAACAATGCGCCCGAAGTGAGCTATTGGCTCAACCGGCTCCAAAACCTGTCGACCACCGAAGATGTGTTCCTGACCCTCAACCCCCTGAAACCGCCTCGCGCCGAAACCTGCGTAGCCACGTTCGATTACGAGCATCCGCTCTTCGACACAGCAGCCCTGAGCGCTCAACCTGAACTCTGGTCGCTACAGGGTGTCCGCAACACATGGTTCTGCGGGAGTTATTTTGGCTATGGGTTTCACGAGGATGCCTTGCAGGCAGGTCTGGCCGTCGGTGAAGCGCTTGGCGGCGAATTGCGTCCCTGGTCATTGCCCGACCCGTCCAGCCGCCTTTCCATCCCGTCTTTGACCACAGACGAACCCATGCTGGCAGCCCAGTGACCCTTCACTCAGCGGCATATGTCGGACGCGTCGTCCACGCCCGCAAACGCCCGCGCGCGCATCGCCTGAAGTACAGCGTCTTTTATCTTTTGTTCGATTTGGAAGAGCTCGCCTCTCTCGGTCAAAAACTCAGGCTGTTTGGATACAATCGCCGGGGCGTCTTTTCCTTTCATGAGCGCGACCATGGCCCCCGCGATGGAACGAGCCTGCGCGACTGGGTGGACACCCAACTCGCCGATGCCGGGATCACGATCCCCGGCGGACGGGTGAAGCTACTCTGCCTGCCCCGCATTCTGGGCTATGTGTTCAACCCGATTTCGGTTTTCTACTGCTATGATCGCGAGGGTTATTTTAAGGCCGCGCTGTATGAGGTTTCCAACACGTTCCGGGAAACCCACACCTATTTGCTGCCCGTAGACGGCGAAAACACCGAGATGGTGCATCACGAGTTTGACAAAGAGCTTTATGTTTCGCCCTTCATCCCGATGAATTGTCGTTACACCATCGCACTGCGCAGTCCCGACGCACATGCCAGCATCGCAATCCGTGAGAGTGACTCGGACGGAGACCTTCTGGCCGCAACATTCCATGGTACGCAAACAGCGCTCACAGACAGATTTCTGGCCGGAACTTTTGCCCGTTTTCCACTGCTGACAATGAAAGTTATGGTTGGAATCCACTGGGACGCCCTTAAACTCTGGGTCAAAGGTACACCTGTATTTCGTCACCCGCCCAAACCGGCGCACCCTGTATCGATAATAAGAAACCCCGGAACGCTGCCCGATGTCCGAGTTCGCACAGACTGATACGTCATCCCGAAAATTGGCCACTTCAGAGACAATCTCGCACCGCGCGGTGCGCACTCTGGTGAACCGACTGACCGCCAGTCTCGAACATGGAGAACTGGCCATCGAACTCCCCGGCGGCACAATTGTGGAAGCTGCCGGCTCGCAACCGGGACCCGATGGGCATGTTCTCGTCAAACACACCCGCGCGGCCCGTCGGGCGATGCTCGGCGGATCTCTCGGGCTGGCTGATTCCTATGTCGACGGGGATTGGGATTCTGACGACCTGACCTCCGTCATCGAGCTTTGCGCTCTCAACGTGGATCTGGACGACTTTGATCGCGGGATCACACCCATGAGCGTCTTTCGCGCTCTGACGCGCTTTCGCCACAAGCGACGGGCCAACTCCCGGGCAGGCAGCCGTCGAAATATCGCCGCCCATTATGATTTGGGAAACAGCTTCTATGCGCAGTGGCTCGATCCGAGCATGACCTATTCTTCAGCATGTTTTGAAGGTTCGGACGAAAGCCTGACCGCTGCACAAGGCAATAAATTCGACAGTCTGGCACGCATGCTCGACCTGCAACCTGGAGACCATGTCCTTGAGATCGGATGCGGCTGGGGGGCGTTTGCGATGCATATCGCCTCCCGATACGGCTGTCGCGTTACGGCCCTGACCGTTTCACCGTCTCAGGCTGAATGGGCACGCGAGAAAGTTGCAGAATCCGGCCTTTCCGATCGTATTGAAATCCGGTTGCAGGACTATCGCGATGTGACCGGCCAATTCGACAAAATCGCATCCATCGAGATGTTCGAAGCGGTCGGCGAAGAGTACTGGCCGGTCTTTTTCCAAAGCCTGTCCAATCGCTTGCGTCCGGGTGGGCTCGCAGGCCTGCAGGTCATCACGATTGAGCATGACCGTTTTGACGCCTACCGGCGCAACCCGGATTTCATCCAGATGCGGGTTTTCCCCGGCGGGATGCTGCCCTCGGTCGAGGCGTTTACACAGTCTGCACGCAAGGTGGGCCTCAAGCTCGATGATGCAAAAATGTTCGGTGGCGACTACGCCGAAACACTCAAGCGTTGGCGCGAATCCTTCGAAGCTGCCTGGCCGGGTATCGTCCCATTGGGTTTTGATGAACGCTTCCGACGGCTATGGCGATACTATCTCTGCTACTGCGAGGCCGGGTTCCGCGCACAGACGATCTCCGTCGGCCAGTTCCGACTGTCACCGGCCTGATCGCGCATACCTCTATTGGTCATGCGGTACAGTGCGTCGGGTAATTGCAAAGTAAGCCCAGTACGGCAAAATCCGCATGAACTTCATGATATAGGCGAACCGACGCGGGAAGGTGATCTCGAACCGGTTGCTCTCCAACCCCTTCACAATCCGGGTCGCGGCGGTATCAACATCGATCAGGAAGGGCATCGGAAACGGGTTTCTATCCGTCAGCGGCGTTCTGACAAACCCCGGTGTAATACAGGACAGCACAACATTCTGTTCCATGAGTTCGGGTCGCAGGGCTTCACACATATTGATAAGCCCGGCCTTGGATGCTCCGTATCCGCTTGAGGTTGGCAATCCACGATACCCGGCTAGCGACGCCACGACCCCAATCCGGCCAGCCTGTCGCTCGACAAACCGCTCAATGACCGGAGCAAGACAGTTCACCGTCCCCATCAGGTTGATCTCGACAAGCTTCCGCACGGGCGCAACTGAAAATCTCTTGCCATCAATCGGTTCGTGGGTCCCCGCATTCAGGATCACGAGGTCAATGGCACCTTGCTGTTCTTCAATGGCTTCAAAAGCCTGCGTACAGGCCTCAGCATCGGTAACATCCAGTTCGAAGGGAACAATGCTTCCTGTCAGAGCCTCACTTGCGCGGGACAACTCCGACAGTTTGTCAGCCTGCCGCGCGCTGACCGCAACGGTCCAGCCCTCCGCGGCCAGACGCAGGGCAACCGCAGATCCAATGCCCTGGCTCGCGCCTGTGATCCAGGCAAGTTTCTGTTTTGGTGCCACAACGGTCATCGCGTTATCCCGGTAAAACTGCGGTTTCAGGGGTTTTTACGCGGAACAGAGCTGAAAAGATCAATTTCTGTCAGGTCGGTGATCCGCGCCCGGTTTATGTCCGTAACAACAACAACTCCGGAACAGTATGTCCGCCGGGGTGATCGTAGTCGGCCTCAACTCGAGATTCGTTCTCTCCCCAAGGCCAACACGCGAAAGGGCCGGATCAGAACTGTTCCCCGATAGACTGATCCGGCCCGATTTCGCCTCAAACTACGAACGCACCGATTTATACCAGTCGAGGATTTCCTCACCCGTCCACACGAATGTGTCGTCCCGGTTGCAGACATGCTCGAGAATACGGCGGATTTCGCGCGCGCGATGGGGGACGCCCATAATGTAGGGATGCAGCGTAAAGCACATGATGCGGGTCGAGCCCGGTTCCGCGGTGGCGTCTTCAATCAACTGATCGAACTCCCGAATCGCCCGATCACCATATTCCTGCGCGCGATGCCCCTGAATCAGTTGCATGGCCAGATCATTGAGTTCCTGTGTATAGGGCAGCCCCACGATAGATCCGTTCTTCGTGCGCAGATCGATGGGCTGATCATCCATCACCCAATCAGCGACATATTCAAAACCCGCGTCATCAAGCCAGTCGACCGTGTCATGGGTTTCAGCCAACGCCGGCCCCAGCCAGCCCTTGGGTGGCTTGCCGGAGTATTCCTTCAGCTTGGCAAAAACCCGGTGGATCATATCTTCCTGATCTTCAACAGCAGGAAGTGCCCGTTGAATCCAGCCATGACCGCACAAATCCCAACCAGCCTTCAGTGATGCGTCGACAATCTGTGGATAGACATCACATACGGTGCCATTGAGGACCAGTGTCGCCTTTGCGCCAAAGTCATCAAAAATTCGCTTGAGTCGCCAGAAGCCAACGCGCTGACCATATTCGTGCCAGGCCCAGTTGGGGATGTCCGGCACAGACTTATCGACACCGCCTGGCGGATTGACGACTGTGCGCGGCATCGGAGCATCGATCACCCAGTTTTCAACATTGATGCACGGCCAGACAATAACCTTGCGCCCCTCAGGCAGTGGCAATGGCTTGCGGCCATGGATCGGGCTGTAGTCGATACGGTCAGTTGGCCAGTCCAGACTCATGGTTTGTTCCTCTCCAGTCAGCGGTATATCCGCAATGTCGGGTGGCTCAACTAGTCCGCGCGAATACGCGTCAGTTCGTAGCCCACTCCGTCACAATCAGGTACACGTCGGTTTTCTCTGTCGACACGCGAATGGCAAGCACCTGCTCAAACCCCAACGCATAATCAGCGATCTGCTCGACGAGAGTTTCCTGCAAATTGATATGGCGCGCACCGGCCAGCGCCAGCACGCCGGTGCGAATCTGGTCGTAGTCAAAGACCTCTGCAAAGGCATCCGTCTCCGGGGCCGTGTCTGCACGCATATAAAGCGCGATATTGATGCGCAAAGGCTGGGTGCGCCCCTGCTCATGCGCATGGACCCCCATGTGGATATCAACCATTAGGTTCCGAAAGAAAATCTTTCGCACATCCGATGAACGTTCGAGCAAACGCTGTTCAACCGGATCAGTTATGGCCATATCTGCCACAAGCGCATTCATGAGGGTTCATCCTGATTCGTGGAATGGTCGAGGAACATAACGTCCCGTTCGCTGCGCACCAAATGCTGTCCCCCATCAACGAGGATCGTTTCGCCTGTGATTGCTTCTGCACCAACCAGATATTGGACTGCCCCCGCCACATCCTCGGGAGAAGAGCCCCGCGCGAGCGGCGTACGTGCGTGAACCGCATCGAACTGTGATTGCGTTTGATCACCACTCTGCAAGGTCAGCCCCGGCGCAACCCCACAGACCCGGACCCTCGGCCCAAGTGCCATCGCCAGCATATCGGTCATTCCGGCAAGACCATACTTGGAGAGCGAATAACTCAGAAAATCAGGATTTGTATTGGCAAGTTTCTGATCGAGGATATTTACGATCACCCCGTTCGCCTCCTCGGGCAGCTGCGCTGCAAAGTGGCGAGACAGTAGTGCCGGCGCGCGCAGATTCACTGCCATGACCTGATCAAACAGGGATGCCGAAACATTATCAATCCGGTCTTCAACAAACATCGAGGCGTTGTTAATCAGACAGGTCAGGCCTTTCGTTGCAGCTGATGCGTCTTCAATCAGCGCAACACAGGCCGCAGAATCAGAAAGATCGGCATGCAACGCCGTTGCAACGCCACCGGCATCCGCAATCTCCTGAACTGCAGAGGCCGCCGCGTCGTTTGAATCGCGATGGTGCACAATCACATGCCAGCCATCCGCGGCCAGCCTCAACGCAATGCTGCGGCCAATCCGTTGTGCGGCACCCGTAACGAGTGCTCCTTTCATACAGAGCACTCCCGGGGGTCAGTCACCAGTGCCCTGAATCGGAATGTGATAGTAGATCGTTGCAATTTCGGTACCGGGATTGCTGTCGCCCAGGCTGGCATTCGAGATATGGCCAACCGCCAGAGAGATGCGGGAGCGATCATCGAACCGATAACCGAATTCAAGCTGCGATCGAAATTCAATCATGTGCCCGAGATCTTTGCCATTGCCATCTCCATAGGCGCCGGCCCCGAAACTGGGGGTCAAAACCCAGCGACGCCCGAAATAGATATCGGTGAGCACGCCGACGACGCCATAAATGGCCTCATCTGATGTGGCTTCAATACCTGCCCAGGGCTTGAGGAAGCCGAGCATCTTGTATCCGGAACGATACTCGGCACGGAAGTCGAATGCGTCCTTGTCATCGTTGAAATCGTACCAGCCGCCGCCGATGACGAAAAAGTCCGGATCATCCGCCAGAGCGGGTGCAGTGAACGTCATTCCGATTACCGCAGCACATGCTGCAATTTTGGTCCAATTACGCACCTTTTCCCCCTTTGTTCGGCATCTGCCGATTCTCTTTCAATCCATCATAAGGGATCAAGGTGACAACGAAAACCATTCTTCGGTGGACTATTCGAGCCCCTTAAGTCGCTCCACAGCATCTAGAAGGGCTGCGCGTGTCCCGGGCTCCAACGCTGAATGACCCGCCTCGGGAACAATCGTAAATTCCGCCTCCGGCCAGGCCCGAGCCAAACGATCCGCCGTTTCAATGGGACAAACCATGTCATAGCGGCCATGAACAATGGTTCCGGGGATTTCACGCAAACGCGCCGCCCCTGAGATCAGTTGCTCAGGTTTCAAAAAGGCGCCATTCGCAAGGTAATGGGCCTCGATACGAGCCAGCGCGAGTGTCCCTTCGGATGCCGAAATCGAGCGTACAGCATCCGGATTGGGCTTCAGGGTCGAACAACGCGCTTCGTAGGTTGCCCAGGCCCGGGCCGCCACCATATGAACCTGCGGGTCCGGATCGTTGAGGCGCGTGGAATAGGCGACCAGCAAATCATCGCGTTCTTCAGGAGGAATCGCGTTCGCAAAATCTCGCCAGGCATCAGGGAAAAACCGCCCCATCCCGTAGAGAAACCAGTCAACCTCGCGCGGCGAACAGGTGAAAATTCCACGCAAGATCAATCCAAGGCAACGTTCGGGGAACGTCTGTGCGTAAGTCAGACCAAGTGTGGAGCCCCAGGATCCTCCAAAAAGATGCCAGCGCTCGACAGACAAATGAGTCCTCAGTATTTCAAGATCGCTCACCAGATATGCTGTGGTGTTTGCCGAAATACTGGCCTGCGGCGTTGAACGTCCAGCACCACGCTGATCGAACAGAATGATCCGGAAGTAGTCCGGGTCGAAAAAACGACGATGAACAGGCATCGTGCCGGCGCCGGGACCGCCATGCAGAAACACAATCGGCACACCATCAGAACGGCCGGATTCCTCCCAATACATTTCATGTCCGTTATCGAGTGAAATCCGACCACGATCCCGCAGCTCGATATCGGCAAACAGAGCCGTACGCAATGCCTGAACTCCTTACAAACCAAGCCGCATGTGGACGCGACGTGTCCGGCTTGTCAACCGACGTCGCCATGATGTTGCCATCTCTCATTGCAACCTTCAGAACACAGAACCGTTATACTGGCCAATATGATGATGCTCCTTCGTACAACCCTGATTCTGCTGATCGTCCTCGGTGGCCTTGGGTCGGTCCAAGCAGGCCTGCCCGATGCATTGCGCGATCAGCTGGAACCCGGTCAGACCGCAAAGGTGACCGCGGTTGTCGACGGGGACACCGTTGTCCTTGAGACCGGTCGACAGGTCCGCCTTGTGGGTATTCAGGCCCCAAAACTACCTCTGGGACGCGCCGGGTTCGAAAAATGGCCACTTGCCGATGAAGCAAAGCAAACCCTTGAAAGTCTGGTGCTCGGCCGTTCGGTCACCCTTGCTTTCGGCGGTCAGCACGTCGATCGCCACAACCGCCTGCTCGCCCATCTTTTCACCGAAGACGGAACGTGGATCCAAAGGGAGATGCTGAAAGAGGGTCTCGCACGGGTCTATAGCTTTCCCGACAACAGAGCCCTTGTGGACAAAATGCTTCTCCATGAAAATTCTTCGCGTGTGCAGAAAAACGGCATCTGGCGCGTTCCTTACTATCTGGTTCTCGACACCCGGGCTGCGGAATCCCAGATTGATCGGTTTGCCTTGGTAGAAGGTCGCGTACGCAACGTCGCGCAGGTCAGGGGGCGAGTATTTCTGAATTTCGGCCCCGACTGGAAAACAGATTTCACAGTTTCCATCGCCGGCAAGCACCTCAAGCGATTCCAAACTGACGGCATCACACCGCAAGACTATAAAGGCCGACGCATACGCGTGCGCGGTTGGCTCAAGTCACGCAACGGCCCCATGATTGATGTTACACATCCCGAGCAAATCGAGGTTTTATCGCCATGACCCATCTTCCAAGCTCCAGGTACCGGCGCCTTCCAGCGGTGCTCAGTGCATTTGCACTTCTTCTCACGGCCTGCTCGGTCAATCCGGCGACGGGTGAACGTGACTTCACAGCCTTCATGTCTCCCGAGAAAGAGGTCGAGGTCGGGCGGGAACAACACCCAAAAATCATCGAGCAATTTGGTGGGGTTTACGACGACCCGAAGGTCACCGCCTACGTCAATCGTGTGGGACAAAGCCTGGCGAGAGTCTCCGAGCTGCCGGACCTTCAGTTCACCTTTACGGTCCTCAACGATGACATCGTAAACGCCTTCGCGCTGCCTGGCGGCTTTGTCTATATTTCGCGTGGATTGCTTGGTCTGGCCAACACAGAAGCCGAACTCGCCGGCGTTCTTGGCCATGAAATCGGTCATGTGACCGGGCGTCATTCTGCGCAGCGCTACAGCACTTCGGTCTTGGCACAGGGATTGTCTGTGGGCGCTGGCATTCTGGGCTCGGTCTTCCTCGGGACATCAGAAATCGGGCAAGCCGTGGGGCAAGGTTCATCTGTCTATCTGCAGTCTTTCTCGCGTGAACACGAGTTCGAAGCCGATACGCTGGGCGTGCGTTATCTCGCGCGCGCGGGGTATTCGACTGATGCCATGGCGTCCTTTCTGGCTTCGCTGCAGGCCTATAGTGCACTCGAGGCAAAGGTCAGTGGCCTCCCGGACCCCGCGTCGCGATACAACATCATGTCGACCCATCCGCGCACCCAGGACCGCGTCGCCGCCGCGACACGCGCCGCCAACATCCAGAAAGTCCCGAATCCCCAAATTGGAAACCGTGATTATCTAAACGCTATCAACGGCATCGTTTTTGGGGATTCACCTGAAGAAGGATTGATCCGCGGGCAGGTTTTTGTTCACCAGCCTCTCGACTTTCTGTTTGAGGTTCCAAGGGATTTCAGACTGTTCAACGGAACGCAGCAGGTCGTCGCCAAGGGACCAAATGATGCCAATATTATTTTCAGCGGCGCCCAGGCACCTGCCGGGAGAAGCATGTCGGCCTATCTCACAAATGTCTGGGCCAAGAACACCAGCCTCAGCAACGTTCAGCGGATCGATGTGAATGGCATGGAGGGGGCCACCGGGGGAGCGGTCATCCGAAATCGCAGCGGCACGTTCAACGCCCAACTCGTGGCGATCCGGCACAGCGCGAACAAGGTCTATCGTTTTGTGTTTCTCTCACCTGCCGCACAAACAGCTGCGCTGACCGAAGACTTCCGCCGGACCACGTTCAGCTTCCGGAAACTGAACCGGGCGGATCGCAATCGGTACAAGCCGTGGCGGGTTGCCACGAAAGTGGTCGGGCGTCGGGACACTGTCAGCAGCTTGTCCCGCAACATGCCAATGCCCGGCCCAAAAGAAGAGTGGTTTCGCATTCTCAACGGTCTGCAGCCGGGTAGCCAGCCATTCCCGGGCCAGACTGTCAAAGTGATCGTCGAATAAGAGAGACGTCAGGCTTCGAGGGTTTTTACCAACGCGCCTGTACTCTCAACACATGTCGCCAGAAGCGCGCCCCCGCGACCCGCACCGGCATCCACCGATACTGTGAACGGGGTTTCGGTAACGCCGCGCATCTGCCGGTCATACCCGGCGACGATCCGTGCATACTCACCGTAAGGGCCTTCCATTGTTTCCAGTTGATCCGGAGGCCACCAGAAACTGTCTTTTTGCGCTTCCAACGGGCGCTGGGGATCAATCCCGGCATTGACAAAGAGCAACTGTGGCTGCCCGTCTGGGGACAGGTTCACCGCCGCACGCCGCAACGCCGACATGAGTTGCGTGTGTCCGGAACGGCCGTGAATTTGATCCCGAAGGCTCGCCGTCCACCGTGCACACATAGCCGCACCAGCACGCGCCGCAACACGGCCGGCGGAAACATCCCCCCCATAACTTTTGAGCGTGGCCCCCACACCCTGTTCCATCATCCAGTCGAAAACCTCACCGGGATTGAGAGCCAGCTGAAGTTGCAGCAATTTTTGCCACATCTCTTCCTGCGCACCGCGCAAGACAACAACGTCAGCGGCAAACATGCCATGTGCCGAAATAACCGCGCGACGAAATGCCAGCACTTCATCCACGGCATCGGTCACATCGGGGCCATGGCCGAGGATGTTTCCCAGATAGACGAGACGGTCACCGGGCTGAAACTGTCTGGAGATTGCCTCGTGCAAAGCGCGCAATCTTTCCGCTTCTCCGTGAACAGATGAAATCGCCCAAACCCGCTGCGCGCCGCGCAGCAGAGCGAATTTCTCGCCATTGGCAATCATCTGAGACAATCAAAGCTCCTTGTCCGCGCAGGATGAATTAGCGTTTCGCGTCGGAGCAAGCTGCGAAGTCAGGACCACGGCAAAGAAAAAGGCCAGTTCCGCTGGGGACTGGCCTTTTCGTTCGTCCCGCTCGAGCGGACTATGATGAAAGGATGTTCTCCAGTTTCTCGACAGCCTCTTCGGGCGAGGTGCTTTCGACCGCGGCCAGTTCACGCGAGAACCGGTCAAGTGCTGCCTGGTACATCTGGCGCTCAGAGTAGGACTGGTCTGGCTGATCTTCATTTCGATGAAGGTCGCGAACAACCTCGGCAATCTGGACCGGATCGCCGGAGTTGATCTTGGCCTCATACTCCTGCGCGCGTCGGCTCCACATTGTCCGCTTCACACGCACACGCCCCTTGAGTGCCTTCAGCGCATTGTCGATCACCTTTCGGCTCGCCAATTTCCGGAGCCCGGATTCCTTCACTTTGGTGATCGGCACCTTGAGGGTCATCCGCTCGCGTTCGAAACTGATCACAAAGAGCTTCAATTTCTCACCAGCGATCTCGAAATTCTGCACACCGGTCACCTGACCAACGCCATGGGTCGGATAAACCACGAAATCGCCTTCTGAAAACTCGAGCTTTTCCCGCTTTGCAGGCGCCCGCTTGGCCGGTGCTTTCGCCTCGGCCTTCGCAGCTGGCTTTGCCGCGCTGGATTTGGGTGCTGCTGCTTTTGCTGCCTTGGGGGCTGCAGGTTTCTTCGCGGCCGCCTTGGGGGCTGCAGGTTTCTTCGCGGCCGCCTTGGGGGCTGCAGGTTTCTTCGCAGCCGCCTTGGGGGCTGCAGGTTTCTTCGCGGCCGCCTTCGGGGCCGCTTTCTTTGCGGCTGCCGCCTTCGCAGCAGGTTTCTTTGCCGCGGTCTTTGTCTTGCTATCCGGTTTTTTCTTCGCCGTTGCTGCTTTCGCCATATTCAAATCCGTCAAAAAGTGTCTCGCATCTACCGGACCCGTCGAAGAACCTGCAGTTTCACCAGAAAACAGGCCCTCTACGTCCATCAATTGCGCATATTACAAAACGAGGGACGGCCGAAGCCGTCCCTACCGTTACTCTAGTATAACAGAAAATCAGGCGTTTTGGTAGGTCCCCGACACAACGGAGACTCAGCAACTAGTCGCCGCTGCCTGGATTCGCACTAAAGAACTTGTCGAACTTGCCGTCTTCACCCTTGAAGCTGTCTGCTTCGGGCGCTTCGTCCTTCTTGGAGGTGATGTTCGGCCATTTCTCTGAATAATCCCGGTTCAGCTCCAGCCACTTCTCGGCCTCGGGCTCAACATCAGGAATAATTGCCTCAGCGGGGCATTCCGGCTCACAGACGCCACAATCGATGCACTCGTCAGGATGAATGACCAGCATGTTCTCACCCTCGTAGAAACAATCAACCGGGCAGACTTCAACACAGTCGGTGTACTTGCACTTGATGCAGGCTTCGGTAACGACGTACGGCATATTCTTTAATCCTTTTGGCCTTCTTCTTGGAGATCGACTTACGAAGCTGAGCTTACGCGGTCAAGCACCCGTTTGCGGGCATCCCCACTGTCCCGATCCGTAACGTAAAGGAGGCCCGCGACCCTTCGCAACAGGTTTGCCTCAAGATCGTCCAACTTCCCATCGGCAAAAACAACCTCCCAAAGCATCTCGATCATCTGAATGCGTTCTTCTTCATCGAACGCATCCTTGATCTTGCTCGTAAACCCGAACAACTCAACGGAATCCGCAGACACCTTGTTCGCGGCCCCGACAAGCCGGTCGGCATCCTCAACGCTGAGTGAAAACCGCTCGCGCAGGAGTCGCTCAATGACGGCGTGCTCATCCTGCCCAAAGTCATCATCCATCCGGGCGGCTTCAACAAGAAGTGCCGCCGATGCGAGTTGCAGATCATCAACAGCGCGCTCACGCGGACCATCAGACGATTCGGTATCTCCGCCGAATATTTCTTTCAATCGATCAAACATGAAACCTATCTACACGACGAGGACGCGCACAAACAACCACGGAGGTGTGATCAAAAAACCACGTCTAGTTGTCGCGCAAGCGGTCGATGGCCCGACGTTCACGTTTGGTCGGACGGCCCGCACCCGCCTCCCGCAGACCACTGACCGGGACCCGTTTTTCACGGGGCGGCATGGGGGGCGAAATATCTTCGTATAGGCTTTGTGCTTCGGGCGCCGGACCACGTCGTTCCCCAAGCACCGCAATCCGGATAACCCGGATCCAGGGCCCCTGCGCAAAGGTGAGGACATCCCCGACCCGCACCGGCTGATTGGACTTTCGCACTGGTTCCTTGTTCACCCGCACCTGACCATTCCGGCACATTGCCGTGGCGAGGCTACGGGTTTTGCAAAAGCGTGCGTACCAGAGCCACTTGTCGAGACGCAGAGTTTCAATCGGCGCACTCTCCGGCGTCAACGCATGCGCTCCTTGAGCTCCTGCAGTTTGGCAAAAGGCGAGTCCGGGTCAAAAACAGGTTCGGACTTCTTGGGCTTCATCTTGCCTCGGACGGGCTTCGCACCCGCCTGTCTTGGCCCGTCTTTTGCGCGGGGCGGCTTGCGTTTGGCCCGCGGGCGGCGCGTAACCTTGATCCCGTCTTCCGCCTCACGCACGTCATAACCCTGACTGCGCAACATGCGGGCAAAAACATCGGCGGGCGCATCGATCCGGGAAAGAATGTCCGGATTAACCGCGAACTCACCTTCCTTCGTCCCGCGCCGGAGCACAGCCAGCATACGCTCGAGTTCATCCGCCCGGATGGCAATGGGACCTGCCGGGCAAAACCCTAACGACAGATACCAGTTGGTATCGACAAGTTCCGAACATGGCATCGCCGTCGCACCACCATCGGGAAGTGGCTGATCATTTCCATGGCAAATGCGGAACAACATTGCCTTGAGCGCCATGACTCGCCCCTTCAGCATCGCGGGCAGATAAGCCGTCGCAACGCCAATTCGCACACCGGCTTTGGCAATGGCCTTCTTGTCATCCTCCCCCAAATGCGCGCTCGGATCATCGCCGCGCGCCCGAAGAGCACACCCCAGGCCTTCACCAAGACGAAACGCCAATCCGCGTGCCGCGCCGGAAAACTCCCCCTGTGCAAGCACAAAGAGCGGCGCCAGTTCGGTGCCCAGATGTGCATCCAGCCACCCTTGCAGACGCTTGCGCACTTCTTCGCGCAACGGCGCATCAAGCAATTCGCTGGGCAGAACCTCAACCGCCGGGTGAAGGATATCCGCCCCCGCTGCAATCCGCGCAACCGGCGCGCCCTGCCACTTGATCTGGGCTGCGGCATGGTCAAGCACAAACGCAGCGTCATCCGACCCCGCCAGCGCCGCTATCCGTGCTCCAATGGATTCGCGTACAGCGTTGTTGGCCGCCGCCATCAGACGTGCACTCGCGGCAACGTCTTCATCGGTTGGTACAAATCTAAAACCATCAAGTCTTCCCACTTCTTCGCTTTCAACCGTAACCTTGCCATCTTCGGCGACGCCCGCAAGCAATTCCTTGTTCTCGCGCAGACGACGTGTCAGCACCGCCGCTTTCCGGTCCACAAAACGCTGAGTCAGTCGATCATGCAAGGCATCAGAAAGCTTGTCCTCAAGCGCTCGCGTCCGGGACTGCCATCCCTCGTGATCATCCAGCCAATTTCGGCGATGCGTTATGTAAGACCACGTGCGAACACCCGAAATACGCGCCATCAACGTGTCTATATCGCCATCGGTGCGATCAAACTGTCCAATGGATCGCTCGATCCATTCCGCTGGAATGACGGACTTTGAGTTGGTCAGAAACCGATAGATGCGCCCGACCAGACGATGGTGGTTGCCTGACAGGTCGCCACTGAAGTCAGGAATCTGACAAACCTCCCAAAGCAGGCGAACCAGTTCGGGGTTCGATGCTGTGTCTTGTATATCGGCATGAGCGCTGGCCGCCAGCAGCGCATTGTAGTCATCCGCAGCACGGGCTCGGCGCAGTTCCGGAGCAGGAGGGCGCGTGTCCAGACTGCGCCGCAGCGCATCTGTCGAATTGAAATCGAGTGCGCTTGAGCGCCAATACAGTCCGCGAATGGCCTCGAATTCATGATTTTGGATCGCCTCGACGAGCTCGGGCTCAAAAGGGTCCAGTTCGGCTGTCGGACCAAAAGTTCCGTCCTGCATATAGCGGCCAGCACGGCCGGAAATTTGTGCGATCTCGGCGGCGGATAGACGACGAAAACCCTGGCCGTCATATTTGGTCAGTGACGAGAACCCGACATGGGCGATGTTCATATTGAGGCCCATTCCGATCGCATCCGTTGCAACCAGATATTCAACTTCGCCGGCCTCATACATAGCCACTTGCGCGTTTCGCGTGCGGGGACTGAGCGCCCCCAGTACGACTGCTGCGCCGCCACGCTGGCGGCGAAGCAGTTCTGCCACCGCGTATACGTTGGCCGCCGAGAACGCCACGATCGCCGTTCGGGGTGCCAGCCGTGTCAGTTTCTTGAAACCGCTATAGCTCAATCTGGAGAAACGCTCGCGGCGCTCAAACACCGCATCCGGGACCAATCGACGAATGATCGGGGCCATGGTTTCAGCGCCCAGAAACATGGTTTCCTGTGTTCCGCGGGCGTGGAGCAAGCGATCGGTGAAGACATGTCCGCGTTCGGGATCTGCACAAAGCTGAACTTCATCAATCGCAAGAAACGCAACTGTGCGGTCCCGCGGCATCGCCTCGACCGTACAAAGGAAATAGCGTGGATTCGCTGGTACGATGCGCTCCTCACCTGTGATCAGCGCGACAGCACCCGCCCCCTTGAGGGCGACAACACGGTCATAGTTTTCCCGTGCCAGCAAGCGCAGCGGAAACCCGATCATCCCGCTTTCATGACCCAACATCCGGTCAATTGCGAGATAGGTTTTCCCCGTGTTGGTAGGTCCCAGGACAGCTTTGACGGGAGGCTTCTGATGAAACGACATATCCCAGCATCCCTACTCCCGCAGGGGATTGCAACCACCACCCCGTGGATGAATTAGATTGAAAATGGGGTTGCTGTCCACGCCCCCCGATGGCTTAGTCGCGGTATCATTGCAGTGGACGAGATGGAGCCGGAACTTGAGCGTGGACGATACGAATAACGACCCATCTGCCGTCATCTATTACATGCCCGATGGCTACAGCATGGCCGGGCGGAGATTGATGGGTCGACAATCTGCCGGCGCCAGTTTTCTCGCTGGTTATGCGCGCTACGCTGGAGAACGTGATCTTGTTTGCATGGCGCCGGATCGAAAGGCCGCAGAGACTTTTGCAGAATCGGTCCGCGCTTCGGCGCTCGAAAACAACCGGCCCATAACAAGTGCACGCTGGATCCCTCTCGACAATCCCGAACGCATCGCTCAAACCGGATGCCTCTACTACCCCAGCCCCACAATCAGCGATCAGGCCTGGCTACGCCGTCGACACGATCAGCGGGCATGGAGCATTTGTGGAATTACTCACACCACAGCCAGCGACACGGTCATGGATGCCATCGGAACTTTCGCAACAGCTCCATTGCAGAGCTGGGACGCGGTGATCTGCACATCCATTGCGGTCCGCGACATGGTCCAGACCGTTCTGGAAAATTGGCAGGAATATCTCCAGTCCCGGATCGGATATGATGGCCCGCCACCAGCCCGTCTGCAGTTGCCCGTGATACCTCTGGGTGTTGACCCCGACACTTTTACGCATGACGAACACGCACGCGGCGACTTCCGGCGGGATCAGGGCATCGATGCTGATGCTGTTGCCGCCCTGTTTCTGGGACGTCTTTCAGCCACGGCCAAAGCACACCCTCTTCCGATGTTCCGGGGCCTTCAGATTGCCCAGGAACGAACCGGTCGCAAGGTCCATCTCATAATGGCGGGCTGGTTCGAGAGCGACACCGAGCGCGACCAGATCGAACGCCTCGCCAAAACGCTCTGCCCGGACGTGCGCATGCATTTTGTTGATGGCAGAGACCCCACAATCCGCAAGAAGTGTTGGTCGGCAGCCGATATTTTCACATCGCTCTCCGACAATATTCAGGAGACTTTCGGCCTGACGCCGGTGGAAGCCATGGCCGCCGGGTTGCCGGTCGTGATCACGGACTGGAACGGCTACCGAGACACGCTTGACGACGGCGTACAGGGGATCGCAATCCCGACCCTCGCCCCGCCATCCGGCAGCGGCGATGACATCGCGGCACGATATCGCAGCACGCGCTACAGCTATGGCGGCTATATCGGCCGCACAGCCCAATTTACCTATGTCGATGCAACGAAAGTGGGCGAAGCCTATACCCGTCTGATTGGCGATGATGCCCTTCGCAAGAAAATGGGCGCAGCTGGCCGAAAACATGCTGTCGAGAAGTATGACTGGTCGATCATTATTCCGGAATACGAGGCCCTGTGGCGCGAACTTGCCGAACGCCGGGTCAAGGACAGCGAGACGGCGCCACGCCAAGGCGGTCAGTCCAACGACCCATTGCGCGATGATCCATTCCGAACATTTGCCGGCTATCCGACATCCACAATTACCGACGACCATGTCATCGAACGATGGGGCACAGATGCCGAGCTCGAGGCCCTCATTCGCTTCGACATCAATAGCGCGGTTGCGGGCCTGGTTCCTGAAGCACCGAAAATGCGGGAACTCCTGAACAATTTGCCCAAGCCGGGCACAACGACAACGGTTGGCACCTTGCTGGACAGCTCCGATGCACCGCGGACCCCCGCGCTGCGCGCGATACTCTGGCTCGCCAAGCTGGGAATTATCAGCCTTAGAGAAAGCGCGGACTAGAGGCGGTCACCCGCGCGGCAAAACCGCGCGCATGTCGATCGAGGTTGCGCCAAGGATACGGCCCTGCCCACGCTCCTGGATGAATATCGCACAATAGGCAGGATCGGCGCCGTCGAGTTCCTGCAACGAAATCACGAGGTCTACGGGCTCGCCATTCCAGCGCGACACCGGTCGCATCAAGCGGACCACATGATGATTTACAATCGTCTTGCCCCGGTTTTCGCCGCGTGTCACTTCAGTGACATGCTTGTCATCAAATCGCACAATCATGATATCGGCTTCACCGCGATATCGGGCATCTGTTTCCGGGACACGGATTCTGACCAGGCCCTCAGATAAGCGCTCGAGCCCGACGGAGACATGGCCGTCCTGCTGACTGCGGGCTGCGAGTATATTTGCAATGACTTCCTTGGGTTTGTTGCCCGAGGCCTGCCACTTTCCGTCCACCACGATCTGGGGCGTGTAAACATAAGGCAGGCCGCGCTGGTCCAAATACCTTTGCTGACGCTGGGAGTTGACCTCACGGGCAAACGGATCCGCCCAGCCGTAATAGTCCCAGTAATCAACATGGAAACTCAGCGCGAGAATATCTTCGCGTTCCGCCAACTCGCCAAGTAACTCGTCAGCACGTGGACAGGCCGGGCAACCCTGTGAGGTGAACAACTCCACCACGGTAACCGGATCCTGCGCACCGGCAGGGGGCACAACACCAAAGGAGAACGTCACAAGAATCAGCGCCGCGCCGAAAATACGGCGCAACGCGATATGCGATTGCTTGAAATGATTGGTGGCGGACAACATGCGCAAGACTATGGGCATGCTGTCCGTCACGTACCAATCAATTGACAGTGAGACCCGACTAGGCCGCAGCCAGCATGTTGCGGAGCACATACTGGAGAATACCGCCATTCTGATAGTAGTCGATCTCATCGAGGGTATCGATCCGGCAGAGCAGTTCGATATCCTTCTTCGATCCATCGTCATAGGTAATGGTGCACCCCAGATTGGACCGCGGTGCAAGGCCATCCTCAATACCGACAATGTCGAAGATTTCCGTGCCGGTCAGCTCCAGCGTCTTGCGATCCATGCCTTCAAGGAACTGCAGCGGCAGAACGCCCATTCCAACGAGATTGGAACGGTGAATACGCTCGAAACTCTCAACGATCACCGCACGCGCACCCAAAAGACGGGTGCCCTTGGCGGCCCAGTCACGTGAGGATCCGGTGCCATATTCCTTGCCACCCAGAATCACCAGAGGCACCTCCTCTGCGGCATACCGCATGGCGGCCTCATAGATCGACATCTGCTCACCAGACGGATGATGGATCGTGACACCACCTTCTGTGCCCGGTGCCATTTCATTGCGAATCCGCACATTGGCGAAGGTGCCGCGCATCATGACTTCGTGATTGCCACGACGTGAGCCATAGGAGTTGAAGTCCAGCGGACGGACCTGATGTTCCTTCAGGTAGTCGCCTGCCGGGCCGTCTTCCTTGATCGAACCGGCCGGTGAAATGTGATCGGTTGTGACGCTGTCCGCCAACATAGCAAGCACCCGAGCGCCTGAGATATTCGTCGGCGCGATGGGCTCGGGCGGCATATCCTCAAAGAAGCTGGGATGGCGGACATAGGTCGAACCGTCGTTCCACTTGTAGGTCTGACCCGTCGTAACAGGGATGTTCTGCCACATCTCGTCACCAGCAAACACGTTGCCATAGCGACTTTCGAACATCTCGCGCGACAGCGATGATTCGATAAGGTCGTTGATTTCCTTATTGGTCGGCCAGACATCTTTCAGGAAGACATCATTGCCGTCCCGGTCCTGCCCGATCGGATCTTCATAGATATCATTGAGCATGCTGCCTGAAAGGGCATAAGCCACGACCAATGGCGGTGAGGCCAGATAGTTGGACTTGATGTCCGGGCTGATACGTCCCTCAAAGTTCCGGTTGCCCGAAAGGACCGCACAGACATTGAGATCATTGGTGTGGATCGCCTCGGAAATCTCTGTGGGCAACGGACCCGAGTTGCCGATGCAGGTCGTGCAACCATAACCGACAAGGTTGAAGCCCATGGCGTCCAAATCTTCCTGAAGACCTGCCTTCTCAAGATACTCGGTCACAACCTGTGAGCCTGGTGCAAGTGAGGTCTTCACCCATGGCTTGACGGTCATGCCCAGCGCGCGCGCCTTGCGGGCGACGAGGCCGGCACCGATCAACACGGACGGGTTGGAGGTGTTGGTGCAGCTCGTGATGGCCGCGATCACAACATCACCATCGGCGAGCGGGGCATCATCAGCCTTCTGCGGAGCTGCAGACACGCCGAGAAGATCCCGGAAAGCCGAAGCCGCATCCGAAAGTGCGATCCGGTCCTGCGGACGCTTCGGGCCGGCCAGTGACGGCACGACCTGCGTGAGGTCGAGTTCGAGCGTATCTGTGAACACAGGATCCGGGGTGTTCGCGTCACGCCACATGCCCTGCTCCTTGGCATAGGCTTCGACGAGTGCGATCCGGTCTTCGGCGCGACCCGTGAAGCGCAGGTAACGAAGCGTCTCGGAATCAACCGGGAAGATACCGCAGGTTGCGCCATATTCGGGGGCCATATTCGCAATCGTTGCCTGATCGGCAAGGGTCAGATGGTCCAGTCCGTCGCCATAGAATTCAACGAACTTGCCGACAACACCCTTGGCGCGCAGCATCTGGGTGACCGTCAGCACGAGATCCGTCGCGGTCATACCCTCACGCAGCTGACCGGTCAGTTTGAAACCGACAACTTCGGGCAGCATCATCGAGATCGGCTGGCCAAGCATGGCGGCTTCGGCCTCAATGCCACCGACACCCCAGCCCAGAACACCAAGGCCATTGACCATGGTGGTGTGGCTGTCCGTGCCGACAAGCGTATCGGGATAGGCGATGGTCTTTCCATCAACTTCCGACGTCCAGACAGTCTGGGCGAGATACTCAAGGTTCACCTGATGGCAGATGCCGGTTCCCGGCGGGACAACACGGAAGTTGTCGAATGCGGTCTGACCCCAGCGCAGGAATTCATAGCGTTCGCCATTGCGCTCATACTCGAGTTCCACGTTCTTTTCGAACGCATTCTCGGTTCCGAAGTGATCAACCATGACCGAGTGATCAATGACGAGGTCAACGGGCGAGAGAGGATTAATCAGCTGCGGATCGGCATCAAAGCCATTTACCGCATCACGCATGGCAGCCAGATCGACGACGGCCGGAACCCCGGTGAAGTCCTGCAGCAGGATGCGCGCGGGACGATAGGCGATCTCACGATCCGAACGACGGTCCTGAACCCATTGGGCCAGCGCCTTAATGTCATCGGTGGAGACGCTGCGCCCGTCTTCATGGCGCAACAGGTTCTCCAAAAGCACCTTCATCGAATAAGGCAGGCGCGAAATATCGCCGATCTGATCGCTGGCAGCCTTGAGGCTGAAATAGTCATAGCTCTGCCCGCCGACTTCAAGAGTCCGCCGGGTTTTCAGGGTGTCCTGGCCAATCATGCTCATCGACACATCTCCTTCCCCGATCACGGGGGTAAAATTGTTGCTCAAAGGCTGATGCGAGGGTGGTGACCCGACCGGCATCAAATGCGCCCGGGTTATAGGACAAACGCCCCGGGACTCCAAGGCGCGAACGCGCACAAATCCTAAGACGTGATGTCCCGGGTCACATGTTCGGAGATGTGATCCGCCAAAGCATGAACCGCCCCACCGGCATCAGCACGCGGCGGAATCAATCCAATATCCACGACCGGCAGCCGCGGAAAGCCTTCATCTGGCGTCAGTTCACGAAATCCGGGAGGCATACTGCTCTTGGGCAGCAGGGTGACCGCCAGTCCGGCCTCCACAGCCGTAACAAGCCCGGCAAGACTCTCACTGGAGTAGGCAATTCTGAAAGCCCGTCCCGCCTCATCAAGCATATCACCAGCCCATTTGCGGAAAATACAGCCCGGTTCAAACACGGCAAGGGGCACCGGATCGCGCTCATGCACGACGTGACGACCTGATGTCGCCCAGATGACCGGCTCGCGCCGCACCAACCGACATTGCTGGCTGACCATGGCGATTGTGACCAGGCCAATATCAATTTCGCCAGCTTCATGCGCTTTCGAGATCTTGCCACTGGTTTCGCAACGCAATTCGACCTCAACATGGGGATAGGTCTCTGCAAACTCCGAAAGCGCTTCCGGCAGAAAACCGCTCATATAGTCGTCGGGCACCCCCAACCGCACGGCACCGGCAATATCCGGGCGCGCAATCGCCGTCAGAGCTTCATCATGCAAACGCAGGATACGCCGCGCGTAGTCGGTCAGCGCTGTACCCTCGCGCGTTAGTTCTGAACGCCGCCCGATCCGCTGGAAAAGATCCTTCCCCACGGTCTCCTCCAAACGCTTGATCTGCATACTGACTGCCGACTGGGTGCGGTGCACCTGTTCGGCGGCACGGGAAAAGCTGCCCTCATCAACAACAGCCAGCAGGGTACGCAAATGGGCGAGATCTAGGGTTTCGTTCATGCAGCCAATATATCAAATATTTTGATCTATACAATAAATACTATTCGTTAGATTTATGTGGTGTGTTGCGTCATTTCTATTGTCCATGGGCAAGACGCAAAGGACACAGAAGATGGCCCGCATCACACGTCAATCAATCCTCAGGTTTCGAAACGCACTCCGTCCGACACAACGCGCAAAACCAGCATGTGTCCCGACCAGGCGTTTCATCGAAGCCCGTGAGCGAACCAATGGAAGGATCGGAACATGTTTGTAGAACACAGAATATCGCCACGACGCGTGCGCCCGGTGCCAACCTCGTCGCTCGCGCGCTCCAACCCCGCCCTGCGGCTGCTCGCGCTTGCCCATGACGTATGGCTGGCACGCCGCGCGACAGCAAAATGGCGCCGCGAACTCCAGATCCTCGACAGTCGTATACTGCGTGATATCGGCGTCAATCAGCTGATAATCGCGGATATATGTGATGCCACAGAGAACCGCGCTGCAGCTGCGCAACAGCGGAAATGGCGGGAAATGCGAGAATCCACATTTCCGCCGCATTGCGAACCAGATGTCGCCAAAGTGGCTCCCAATATTAGAGGCTGACCGGGAACGTCCCCCATCAACGTTCCTGGACAGCCTCCGAAGCTTTGATCTGATCCCCTTGGATCAAAGTTGATCAAGGCCCTTAAAGACCGTCGACACCCCCCAGTCGGCGGTCTTTTCCTTTACCCTGCCTTGTGCTTTGGGTATGGGTGACCGGATGTCATTCTCTTTCGGTCGCGCTTGCTCTAGTTTCGCCCCGCAATGACCTTGAAGACGCAAAGCAGAACGCCGTGCAGGGACTGACCACCCACAATCTCTCGTGCATCCGCGGGGAACGAGCCGTGTTCGCGGGACTGGACCTCGCGGTCAATCCCGGCCGCGCCATCCTGTTGTCCGGCGCCAATGGCAGTGGCAAGTCGAGCCTGCTGCGCGGGCTTGCCGGATTGTTGCCTGCCGCCGGGGGACATATCGAATGGGAAGGCACCGACATTGCCCAAGACCCCGATGCCCATCGGGCGCGGGTTGCCTATATCGGGCATTCGGATCCGCTCAAGCCATCCATGACCGCCACGGAAAACCTGCGATTCTGGGCGCAGCTCTATGGCTTGGACCCGTCCGTCGAACCCGCGCTCTACCAGTTTTCGATCGAGCACCTCGCAGATGTTCCGGCGCGTTACTTTTCGGCCGGACAGAAACGCCGTCTCAACCTGGCACGCCTGGCTGCAGGTCAGAATTCCCCCTCCGGGCCGACCCTCTGGCTCCTCGATGAGCCGGCGACGGGTCTCGATCCGGGCGCCGTTTCAATGCTGGCCAACACAATTCTGGCGCACCTCTCCAACGAAGGCACAGCCATTATCTCAACCCATGGCGGGCGTCTCGACGAGTTGCTCGCAGATCATGCCGATCATGTGACCTTGCAGACGTCGCAGAGCGAGTTCGCGCGATGATCGGGCTTGGGCTTCTTATTCGCCGAGAACTCGGCCTCGCCCTGCGTGGCGGCACTGATGCCGTCATGGCTGTGGTGTTCTTTGTGCTCGCAGCTGTGTTGTTCCCCTTCGGCGTGGGTACCGACCCAGCCATGTTGCCGCGGATCGGCGGCGGCATCATCTGGGTGGTGGCATTGCTCGCCGCGATGCTTTCGCTCGAACGTATGTTCGCCAGCGACCATGAGGATGGCAGTCTCGACCTGCTTTACCTTTCTCCCGTGGGACTGGGGACGCTCGCGCTTGCCAAGGCGGTCGCCCACTGGCTTACCACCGGCGTGTTGCTGCTGATCGCGGCGCCGATCCTGGCCTTGCTTTACAATGTTCCCGCCAACGCATTTGGCGCTTTGGTGGCCTCGATGCTGCTGGGCACCCCGATCCTCAGTCTGGTCGGCGGCATTGGCGCCGCACTCACACTTGGGGCACGTCGCGGTGGCGTCCTGCTCGCTCTTCTGATTCTGCCGCTCTACATCCCGGTGTTGATTTTCGGCGCCGGCGCCATTGATGGCGCAATTGCCGGACGGCCCATTGCGCCCCAACTCATGGTCCTGGGTGGTTTCCTGCTGGCTGCACTGGCGCTCGCACCCTGGGCAACAGCGGCTGCACTTCGCCAGGCAATCGAGTAACATCACCCGAACAAATCACGGACACGAACCCTTGTTTCATCGCTTCGCAAATCCAGCCCGGTTTTCACGCATCGCCGCACGAGTGCTGCCGTGGTCGACCGCGGCGACAATCATATTGTTCGTTGTCGGCCTGTATTTTGCGCTTTTCGCCTCGCCGGCCGACTACCAGCAGGGTGACACGGTGCGGATCATGTATGTCCATGTCCCGTCCGCCTGGATCGCGATGGGCTGCTACACCTTTATCGCCCTGATGAGCGCCATCGCACTGATCTGGAAACATCCGCTGGCCGATATCGCAGCACGTGCAGCTGCACCTCTGGGTGCGGGATTCACCCTGATTGTGCTGATCACCGGAAGCCTGTGGGGCAAACCCACCTGGGGCACCTGGTGGGTCTGGGACGCCCGATTGACGTCAGTGCTGGTGCTGTTTTTCCTCTATCTGGGTCATATCGCCCTCACCAACGCCTTCGACAATCCGCAACGCGGCGCCCGCGCGGCCGCCGTTCTGGCACTGGTCGGGTTCGTAAATATTCCGATCATCAAGTTCTCAGTCGATTGGTGGAACACCCTGCACCAGCCTGCCAGCGTGACACGGCTGGACGCACCGGCCATCGATCCCGCCATGCTGACCCCGCTGCTGCTGATGGCGCTGGCCTTTCTGCTCTACTTCATCACCATGCTTCTGGTCCGCATGCGGTCCGACCTGAACGCCGCAAGAGCCCGTGCACTGCGACTTTCAGCCGCGGAGTAAGCACACTGACGCGACCTTTCGCACGTTGCAGGAAGGCTTCCAAACTCCTATTTACGGCCCAGAACAAAGAACCCTGCTGAAGGATTACGAACCGTGAAATCCCTGATTTTATCTGCCGCTGTTTCCCTGACCGCCCTGACCATGCCCGTCCTTGCGCTGGCAGATGATGATGTTGCCGCCGGTGAAAAAGTCTTCAAGCGCTGCGTTGCCTGCCACACTGTCGATGAAGGTGGCCGGAACAAGGTTGGTCCGAACCTTTGGAATATTTTCGGGAGCACCGCGGGACAACGTGACATCGGCTACAAATACTCAGACGCCATGAAAGCATCGGGCATCGTATGGACTGAGGATACAATGTCAGATTATCTCGAAAATCCGCGCAAAGCTGTGCCGAAAACCCGCATGGCATTCCCCGGCCTGAAAAAGGAAGAACAGCGCGAAGCCGTGATTGAGTACCTAGAAAGCGTCACCCAGTAGAACATCAAGCTGCAGAGACGGCGCCACATCAATGTGGCGTGATGCTCTCTGGGCTAATCACGCGCCGCACGGTAAAAGGGATAGTGTTTTCGTCGCGTCTTGCCGCGCGTCTTACAGGGACGGTTCCGGAAACGTGGAAGACATCACGAAGTTTCTAGATATGGGCGGCTATGCCGCCTTCGTGTGGCCTGCGCTGGGCGTGGCCGCATTTATCCTCACCGCGATGGCTGTCGCCAGCATGCGTGGGTTGCGGGCGAGCGAGATCGCCCTTCACAAGGCCGAAGCCCAGGCGCCCCATCGTCGATCACGCGCCGGTCACCGGGAGCCCGAGGCATGAAACGCAAACACAGACGTCTGATGGTGGTACTCACCTCGCTTGGCCTGCTGGGTGCTGCCGCCGCGCTGGTCCTGACCGCCGTTGAAGACAGTCTTGTCTTCTTTTACACGCCGTCCGATCTCGCCGAACGCGGCACGCCGCCCGACACCCTGTTCCGTCTTGGCGGTCTCGTCGAGGAAGGCAGTGTCCGCAAAGAAGGCAGCACGACCCATTTCCGGGTGACCGACCTGAACCAGGTCATTCCAGCCAGCTACACCGGCGTCCTTCCGGATCTGTTCCGCGAGGGTCAAGGCGTGGTCGCCGAGGGCACACTAAACGCGGATGGCAGCTTCATTGCGCGCGAAGTTCTCGCCAAACATGACGAGACCTATATGCCGAAGGAAGTCGCCGAGGCACTGCGCGAAAGCGGCCAATGGCGTGACGGGGCAACCCAGCAATGATTGCTGAAATCGGCCAGTTCACCCTGATCCTCGCGCTGGTGCTCGCCGTCGTACAGGCCACCCTGCCTCTTTGGGGCGCGGCCCGCGGCGACACGGCGCTGATGGCACTGGCCGGTCGCACCGCCATCGGGCAGGCCGCAGCCTTGCTCATTGCCTTTGCCGCCCTGACCCATGGTTTTGTAACCTCGGATTTCTCGCTCGCCGTCGTCTTCCAGAACAGCCATTCCCTCAAACCAATGCTCTACAAGGTCAGTGGTGTATGGGGGAACCATGAAGGCTCGATGCTCCTCTGGGTACTCGTGCTCGCCATGTTCAGCGCCGCCGTTGCCCTGTTTGGACGCAATTTGCCACCAAGCCTAAAAGCCCGTGTTTTGGCAGTTCAGGCCATGATTGGAATCGGGTTTCTGGCCTTCGTGATCTTCACGTCGAACCCCTTTGCGCGCCTGTCTCCCGCCCCGCTAGACGGGACCGGGCTGAACCCGTTGTTGCAGGATCCCGGTCTCGCCTTCCATCCGCCGCTTCTCTATCTGGGCTATGTCGGTTTCTCGATGGCATTTTCATTTGCTGTGGCGGCCCTCATTGAGGGCAAGGTCGATGCCGCCTGGGCCCGCTGGGTTCGCCCCTGGACGCTGGCCGCCTGGACCTTCCTGACAGCCGGAATCGCGCTGGGCAGCTGGTGGGCCTATTACGAACTCGGCTGGGGCGGCTGGTGGTTCTGGGACCCGGTTGAGAATGCGAGCTTCATCCCATGGCTCTTCGGCACTGCGCTGCTTCATTCCGCCATTGTCGTGGAAAAGCGTGACGCATTGAAAAGCTGGACCATCCTGCTTGCCATCGTGACCTTCTCCATGAGCCTGCTTGGCACCTTCCTCGTGCGATCAGGTGTATTGACCTCAGTCCACGCCTTCGCCACCGATCCCGAGCGCGGCGTGTTCATCCTCGCGATCCTCGTCCTGACAATCGGTAGCGCGCTGACCTTGTTTGCCATTCGTGCGCCGGGCATGAAGGGCGGCGGACTGTTTTCTCCCGTCAGTCGTGAAGGCGCGCTTGTCGCCAACAACATGCTTCTGGCAGTTGCCGCCGGGACGGTGCTACTCGGCACGCTCTATCCCCTGATCCTTGAAGCCCTGTCGGGGGGATCGGCCAAAGTGTCCGTCGGACCGCCATTCTTCAACGCGACCTTTGGCCCAATCATGGTGCCGCTTGTAATCATGATGGCCGCCGGGCCCATGATGGCCTGGAAACGCGGAAACCTGCGGATAGCAGCTCCCAAACTTATCCCCGCCGCCATCGCGACCGTTCTCGCGATTGTCGCAACATTTGTTCTTGTCCCGGATGGTCCAGGTCTCGCACCCTTCGCCATGGGTCTGGCTGCCTGGCTTGCGGCAGGAACGCTGGCCGAATGGGCCGGACGGATCAAGCTCTTCACAATTCCGGTTGCCGAGAGCTGGCGGCGCCTCAGGGGTCAGCCGCGTGCAGCCAGCGGTATGACGCTGGCCCATCTTGGGCTCGCCATCATGATTGTCGGGATCACCGGATCCTCAGCGTGGCGCACAGAATTGATCACCACGCTTGTCCCTGGGGAAAGCGCAGAAGGTGCCGGCTACACGGTCACTCTGACCGAAGTCACACGTGGCAGCGGCCCCAACTACAATTATGAGCGTGGCTTGCTGAAAATCAGCGATGAAGGCCGCACGGTCACAACCTTGACCACTGAGCGGCGTGTCTTCCAGATCGCCAGCCAAACCACGACAGAAGCCGGGGTCTACACAACCATTCTGGCCGATCTCTACGGTGTGATCGGTGAGCCCGGCCGCACACCGGAAACCGCCAATGCCTGGACCGTGCGCTTCTTTGTGAACCCGCTCGTCCCCTGGATATGGCTCGGCGCGATGGTCATGGTCTTTGGTGGAAGCCTGTCGCTGACAGACCGGCGACACCGGGTCGGGGTTCCGCGACGCGGTCGAGTTGCAAAGGCAGCACGACCACAGCCAGCGGCAGCTGAGTAGCTTCGATGCGGCGGCTGATTGTTATCCTGCCGGTGGCGATCTTCGCCGGTCTCGTGGGAATCATGATCGCCCTGCTGACAGATTCTGAACGGAATGACGATCTGACACGGCTTCCGTCTCCATTGGTGGGGAAGCCTGCCCCGACGATGAATTTGCCCGCCATCAACGATACGGTCCCCGGTGGTTTCGCCACGTCGGACCTCAAAGGCAAAGTATCGATCGTCAATGTCTTTGCCTCGTGGTGCGTGCCATGCCTGGCCGAACACCCGCTGATCACAGAGCTGGCCGCACAGGGAATCCCCGTCTTCGGAATCAACCATCGCGACCAGCCCGAGGCCGCGACCAACTGGCTGCGTCGCCATGGCAACCCGTATATCGCGGTGGGGGCCGATGCGGATGCGCGCGCCTCGCTCGACTGGGGGGTGACGGGCGTGCCTGAAACCTTCATCATCGATGCCAACGGCGTGATCACCTACAAACATGTGGGCCCGATCACGCAGGACGCACTGGATAAGAAAATCCTGCCAAGTTTGCGCAAAGCGGAAGGCAGATGAACAAGCTTCTCTCACTCCTGATTCTGGCCGCAATCGCCATGGCCGTTCCGGTCGGCCCGTCTTGGGCCGTGCTGCCGGACGAAGTGCTTGACGATCCCGTTCTGGAGGCCCGCGCACGCGACATCTCAACCGAGTTGCGCTGTGTGGTCTGCCAGAACCAGTCGATTGATGATTCCGATGCAGAAATCGCACGGGACCTGCGCTTGCTGGTTCGCGAACGACTGGTGGCCGGAGACAACGACGAGCAAGTGGTAGAATTCATCGTTGCGCGTTACGGCGATTTCGTTCTGTTGCGCCCGCCGTGGCAACCCAACACCTATATGCTGTGGCTTGCCCCGCCCTTGATGGCTTTCCTGATTGCCACTCTGGCCGTGATGTTTTTCCGCAACTACCAGATTCGAAAAGCCGCCGGGCTGGGACCTGCTCCGCTTTCGCCCGACGACCGGGCCGAACTCGATGCGCTCGTAGAACGTATTGCCGCCTCAACGCCGCCCCCGTCGGAAAACAGAAGTCAGTTCCGCGCCGAACTCGCCGATGGATTCCAGCCACCGGCCGAAAATTCGGAAGGTGACCTGCCCGATTTGGCGACCAACGGGACCGATAGAGACGAAAGCGAACGACCACGATGATGTTGTGGTTCGTTCTTGTTGCACTCACTGGCATCACACTGATCTGGATCGGCTGGCCGTTGCTGCGTCCGAAATCCGTACCCGATGGACGCGATGCTTATGACGCGGCGGTTTATCTGGACCAGCTCGAAGAACTTGAAAAAGACCTGGCCCGTGGATTGGTGGATGCCAGTCAGGCCGAAGCAGCAAGGACAGAGATCGAGCGCCGCTTGCTCGCAGCTTCTCGTGGTACGGATGCCGCCACAGCGCCCCGGGTACGACGCCACCTGACCATGGCCATCCTGCTCCTGCTGGCGGTGCCACTGGTTAGCCTGCCGCTCTACATGAATCAGGGTTCACCCGACCTCCCCAATATGCCCTTCGCAGAACGCACGCCGGTTGCTCCCGAAGTGAATGGCATGGTTGCTCAGGCTCGTGCACGGCTCGAAGAGGCCGAACGCCGCGCCAATGCGGCGCCCGATGATCCGGATGTATGGTTTGACCTTGGGCGTTTCCAGCTTGTCTCCCGCGACATCAACGGCGCTGTGGAAGCCCTCGGACGGGCACGGGGTCTCGCACCGGACCGGGCCGATATCGCCTCAGCCTACGGCGAAGCCGTGACACGACAGGCCGATGGCGCGGTCACCGCCGAAGCCCGACAGGCGTTCAATTTC